>WNGD01007596.1_pt1 | contig 10199 bp, 3 predicted proteins | sample 5400671 | NCBI WGS metagenome assembly WNGD01 (sample SAMN13153369, study PRJNA577476) | soil metagenome | isolation source: 40 cm soil or saprolite under grassland replicate 2 | place: USA:California | collected 2016-06-15
AATTTCTTTTTTCAGGCGCCGGAATAGCGCATCATTTGCACTAGCTTGATTTCTTTGTTTTCTCCACAACCATTGCATCATCACTTGCTAGCATGCAAAATCCATTAGCAGTGGGCAGACTTTCAAACTATTTACTTAGACCCACATTCTTCATCTGTTCTATTGCTTTCTTTGCAGCATAGATCATGCTCTTTTGTATCTTTAGTCCACTGTATCTCATACGTTGCATTGCCAACAGATCTCAGTACACTACTTTGTCTTACTTGGTCCGCAGTTAGCATGAGCCGTGCAGTATGAAAACTGAAATGACATCAGTAACCCTTGCAGTCACTCTTACTTCTAGAACAGATCTTCAGTAAATTCCTTCGATATAATTTTCCATCCAATCAATCAGGCAGCGATGATTAGTCTTGCTCAACTGTATGTAAGACCTGTACCTACATTTTTTGCCACTACCTTTCTCTACTAGTTTTATTCCACAGCTTTGATAACATTTTACAGTTTTGTGCAGGTAAAGCCAGCGTCAAGGCAGACTACTGTTGCACGCATAATTTCATGGTAATATTCTGGAAGTTTATGTCTGTATAACCAGTGACAGGACAGAAACTACTGTCACTCTCTGGTAATAGCTTCCATGGTGCAGTGGCTTCTTAGAGATGTCACCGGTTGGGTAAAAAATAACACTAGACAGTCTAGTTTATACTGCACGTCTTGTATGCGTGATAACTTTTGTCTCCTAAGTGTTGCCATGAAATTCTTCTTCCATGGGATGGTATCATTAAGTGTAATCATTAGTGTATAACTAATTATTCGCCAAGTGGCGTGACATGTTGGAGGAGGTGTGCAGAGCCATAATATTCTGCAGGTAAAAAAATATAATTTTCCAATCGCCAGGTTCTGTGTGTATTAGTCATTTATGTGCAATTTTATTATAGTACGTTTCACGACCTGCACACTAATCCAGTCATACTGAATATATGAACACTGGTCCAGTGTCTGTGAGCCTGCGTCTCTCTGTGAATAACGTCTGCTATAAGGAGCTAATAGTAATCTCTTAAATATGAGTTGTAATCGGCATGGTTTGTGATGTTTATGATTTAGTTATAGAATTTTAATTGCTAGGTGGCGCACAGATAAACAATATATCAATATTGCATGTTTAACGAAACCACATCAAATTATACAGCGTTTTCATTCGAGATCTGTCTAAGTGAGCAAATTGTGAGACCAACTGGATGATTTGACAAAACCTTAAATGCTGATCCTTCTTCCGTGATCATCACTTATAATGTGATTATATCTATATGTTTTTTTTTGTTGTCATCTTCTTGAAAAACAGTCGCAACTTAACTGGTTTGAGAGTAATAAACCTCCTTCGACCACACTTTACTAGATTCATATACGTCTATATTATTTTATATAGAGTTTTAAACGCATGATTAATCTTGTTTTACAAGTATTCCCTTTCATTCACTGCATGAATAGTTAGACAGTTGAGGTCACTCATGTTGATGTGACTTGTCGGATATCAGATCCACCATTTCCCTTTCAGATAGCAATTGGCATTGTCTAACCCAATGTTATTTAAAGAATAAATGATGTTCGATTATGAATATGTTTGTTTTACAGTAATATTATGTTTTGAAAATAGTCACTTGACCCCATTTCCATTTTTCACTGATTCCCTTTGACACTGTACAGAATTGGCGACGTCACTGGACTCGCGGCGAGGATCACTTTGAACTGATCTTCATGCAAGGCCTATGACAACAGCCAGCAACAAAAGTATGCATTTTCCTGTATCACTAGGTCGTGCAAGCATGACAGCCATTACGCATATGACAATACTTCTTGGACTCCTCTGTTTTTCTTGCTACTCGCAGAACGGAACGGCAGCCCCTAATAAAAAATATGTCAATCAGCAAAATAGCAAATCAGTGAATCGTATTGCATATGGAATCGTGTTTGAGTATAAATATGATTCCTTCATACCAGATAAGTCGTGGCGACATATTTTTGTTCTGCAACTGCCAGCCAGAGCCTTTCAAGAAGAACAAAACTATTTGGCAGGCCTGCATGTTGCAGAAGACTTAGGGGAACCACCCCCTAGGATTTTATGTAGGCGAAATGCTTTCCATGCTAGCTACAATGTTTCAGGCTATGTTCCCATGAATTTTTGTCATCATTTTGAGGAGCACGTACAATTTCTAATACACCTTGCAAAGCAGGGATACCGTAATCTAAACACCCAAATCGATAACATCAATGCCCTCCTTCCACATGAAATCAACGAACATTCTGCTGGGGAATTGCCCACCCAACATCTCACCACTTTTGATTTTAAACAGGCACAAGTAGAGTTTCAAGCCAGGTCACTCCGCACTGCTAAATTCATCGAGAGAATAGGGCATAATCACACAATGTTTATCGATTTTTATGCCAATATCACTCTTCACACTCTTCAGTTTTTGACTACTCTAGTCGACCTCACCAATTCCTACACACTTTATATGAGAGCAGTCGAGGTGCTCATAAAAGGCAGTTTACCTACTTTCCTTTTTCCACCTACAGTAATTCAGGACATGTTGGCCATGACCATCCCGGCAGCCAAAGCTATCCACGGACCACATACTGAAATCATCCATCAAAAACTCAATTACTACTACAAGGATGAGGCATCTTTTCAAGTACGTCGGTATGCTTCAAACTTGTATGTAATTATGGACATACCAATTTCCACGTCAGGCCACAGATTTCAGGTTTATGGTGTAAACAGCTATCCAATACCGTTACATCAGGAGACATATCCCCATACAACTCAGGCTCACGGTTTGCCAGATTATGTAGCCATTTCCATTTCAGGGGGGCGGTATTTACCCATCTCCAACGCTGCTTGGCCCACATTCAACACCCCCAGTCTTGTTACCCCGTACAGAGACTTCACTACTATTACACCATTGGGTTGTCTGATGTCTCTCTTCTTCGAGAACAAAACATCTATCAAATCACAGTGTTCTTTCACTATCTCCTTACAAACCCTTCACCCCTTTGTACGAAATCTTTATGATAACACTTTTCTGCTTATCAATATCACCTCTTACACACTCCAGTGTGGCACCCAATTGGAATATGGCAGCTGCACATTTTGCACCTTGCAGATACCCGCCAAATGTTCTTTGTATACAAGAAACCACATTATTCCACAGACAGCAACGAGCAATGACACTCACACACCCAGAATCAAGCCACAGTACATAGTCAATCTGGCAGTTTTATTAAGTGTCTTCCAGCCTAGCCATTTGACAAACATTTCTGGCGACACTTCCTTCTCCAGCCAACCCAATATTACGATTCCACCTTATGCCTTTTACACGCAAGATTCACTAAAGAACTCCTTGACAGTAACCACAAATGTCAACATCGATCTGGGAAAGGCCTCAGAGGCCGCTAAAACTCAACAAAAGATCCCGTACAATATAGGTCCTTCAGATCCTCTCAAAAATCTAGGGTCAATTGACTCCTTTTTTACAACCAACCCTGGGATGCTACTACAGGCAGTGACAGTACTAACACTTCTGCTATTTTTCAATGGTCTGTATTTAAATTATCAGGTCCGGCAGATACAGTTACAACTGGCTTCGCTGCATTCAAATGCAGTTGTTTAAGCAAGGGAATCACTGCTTGAACCTTGGTTCATGGCCCTATAACCCACCCCACTTTTGAACTATGGACTACTTATATATTTACATTAATGGAATTGTTCTTTTAATCTTAGTATAACACCGTGGTGTATATACAGTTAATTGGGCATAGTTATTATAAATAGCTTGCTATCGGCATCTATAATGTGAAAACAATGCCTAACATTTTTCTATTTTTTCAGTTTAAATACGATTCGTATATATGGCCTAATTAATTAGTTCGCGTGATGCACGCAACGTGAATGCAATTTGTGATGTTAAATAGCGGTATATTTGTACATTTTCTTTTATATGCTGAAATAATGTGCGGCGTTCTGAGTTTGCCGACCCAATCCATCAGGATGGGCGCAACACTATCTTTCTCTTGTCGAACAATCTTTATTCTTCTTTAATTTAGTTTCTTTGCTTAACTTCACTTTCTCTTCTTTTCTTTGACAGACATACGACTGATGTATATTCTTACGACTGAGCTCTATTGATGTGGAGACGGTTCTGTGCAGAGGAACCCAATGCACAGGCTACTTGACCTTTGGCCCGGACAATTTAGGGGCAATCAGATTGACCGCACGACTTGAAAACGCTACACCGGTCAACAAGACATTTGCGATAGACTGGTTATGTAGACATTTGTACACATATAGCTATCCTATATTGCTTTGAATGGGTGTTGACCTACATTGAACTTATTTTATAGGTTGATTTTAGACCGAGTTTTAACTGCTTGACTGATTTACAGACTAACTTCGATAGTTAGTGCGTGCTAGACATTGACAGTGACATAATTATGGATATAGTTCAAGTTTTGTTATATATTATGATGATCTTTATTTTATTTTATTCATTCACTTCATTTAGTTGAGCTTGATAGTTAGCGTTTAGTTTAGACTCCGTTTTGAACACGGAAGGCCGGTGAGTGGTAAGCAGTACCACTCGTGCGTTCAACCGACACACACACACTTAAATCGGATGATTTATATATTTCCTTTTTCTAAGTGGACCGCTTGTAAGAATTAACGTCCGCACAGCACATTTGCATCTCATTCGTAAGCTATCAGCGCACACTCTTGAGGAACGATAAAAACATATAGCAATGCAACGTCATAACTACATAAAGTTCATAGTGACTGAGGGTAGATTTTTTAGCTCTCCCCTACGACTTCTTTTGACATTCTTTTGAATACGTCACTCGTTAATATGTAGGAATTGTTTACTTTTGACCACACCTTTTTTTGAGTAGTGTTTGTGTGAGTGCGAATCGAGTGCGTTCTCTGACTCAACAGATGCGCGGGGATTGAGGATGCCACTCCCTCCTCTTGACACGGAATAGAAACCTGCAACGTAATAACAGGATACCGAAACATTGCTCCTAATCTCCAACAGAGTTGCAAAAGGAGGGGAGGCTTTGTTGCAAATATATAACACATAGGCCCCACGGGCAGATCAAAATTTATTTGATATCTTATTTTGGCATTTAGTTTTTTTTACCTTAAGGAAGTATGCACTTAACGGTGTATTCTTTCGGTTTACAGACCACGTAATTGTGGCACTTAGTCCGGTTAAGATGCAAGCGGGTATAGGTGCATTAGACGACAGGTTCGCCGGACACGGGGTGGTTTATTATTTTTGCAATACATAGAGGTCGGTTGGACGAATTGTCCTACCTCTACAACCTTTTTATGGAAGAACACCAAGGGCGTAATGGTTAGGATGGGTTCTGGATGGGTCAATGTTATTATTTCGTTATTATTATTATGTACAGTGTAGCCACGCTACACAATCATGGGGTTGGGGGGAAATACAAATACGTAGTGTGTAGATCATTTAGCAGTACCAGATACTGCGCTGGCCCGTATAACATGACGATTATTGTGACGTCATAGTATTGTATTTTGTATAATATTGTTGGTATACTTGAATAATGTTTGTATGACAAACCTTATATCTGAAATATAAATGGAATTCTCAATAAACTTTGCAATCAAGACAGTATGCATGCAGTAATATATATCTAGGATGTCTTATAACTAAATAAATTTGACAATAACTAAGATTGCATTTGCCTACTTTGATTCGATTGATTGAGTCTCGTTTAGCATATCAGTAACTGATGCAATGTATGGTGTTTTTGATTGATGTTTGATATGTATAATGATGGGTGACATGTATGTTATATAGATATATTACATTTGCTAGTTTCATAATTCGCTACATTCATTTCCCTTTGCCACCCCAGCCATTTCCTGCATAACGTTAAATAGCTCATACAATTCGCCCTCATCATTACGTTTTTCATAAAATTTATTGTGGGGGGCCTGTTGTTATATTTTACAGATTTTCACTTGGTCCCAATGAACAAGGATGTGGACGTCAGTCAAGTCTTACTGATGTCAGTAACTCCTTGTCTTCCTGTACACAGACCAAGACTAAACACAATGATGACCTTTTTTAGAATTTTGGCCATTTGGACAATAATCATAACATGTCTGTTTTGTAAGACGGAGGCCATTGAGTCTAACCACGATGTACTTAGATTTTCATCTGGCCTTAAATTCAGTTGGTTTAAGGAGTACTGTCCAACCACAAGGGTCTGGTATCATAGTTACGTCACGAATCTCCCGATTCAATTTTTAATGAAGTCCCATACAGATATGCTGGTTAATTCAAATCTCACCGTGACAAAAACACAATGGTTGCATAATTGCCTTCTTCAACATAATTTTGATCTTCACTCCCAGGGACCCAAAGTCTTACACCCTGAGACAAGTCCTCAGACATATTGCATCAAATTTGCAGATTACATTAAGAATCTGATTCAGACAGTTAAGAGGAATCATGATTTAATTTCAGAATACTCAGAGTTGATAAACCATCTTCTCCCTCCGGATATCGAACCCCACCTTACATCTAAACGCAGGGGAATCCTGGATTTCGGAGGCAGCCTGCTTTCTGGTTTATTTGGGGTAGCAACAAAAGCTGACCTAGAAAAATTGGCAGGCCAGCTACAAGCAATAGGGGTAGCGCTCCGTAAAGGGGGCGATACTCACAAGCAATCGATGGACTCAATGGCGTCCTTCTCTAAGATCATTAATACTAGAATGGCTACCTTAGTTGACACTGTTAAACAGACCGCCTTGAATACAGCTGAAACTTTCAATTCTTTTGCCGAAGACATGTTTTCAGAATTAGGCTTTATGGTGCAAATGCAGAAAAAATTGGTTGCGCACGAAACTTCTGTCAAAGCAGTTTTAACACATTTACAGCTGTTTTACAATGCAATGACCCAGCTTACTACGGGGACTCTCCCTAATTTTCTAGTAACGCCACAAATGCTACAAGCTTCTATCAATGACATCACCTCCCTAGCTAACTCCTATGATCCACCTCTCAGACTAATCAATAAAAAACCGTTGCAATACTACAGACGTTGCGTTTATACATATGCAGTCATCAATCAGCACTTGGTCATTTCTTTAGCATTTCAAATGACACACTTTGATCCTTCCTTTGATGTGTATAAAATTTTTTACTATCCTCTTGTAGTACCCGGCCAACCTAATTCTACTATGCAGCTCAAATTTCAGGAAAGTGGCGTAGCCTTTCAGCGAAATTTTGAACACTTCTTTTTCCTGACTTCTGACGAACTCTTAGAATTAAAAGTAACGAACACATTAGACAGATTGTTTCGCACGGTTAAACTAATGACAAACAACACATGCATTGTGTCACTATTCCACAATAACAAGATGGCGATTAAAGAACATTGCCAATACACTATCACAGTTAACACCGTTCAACCATCCTTTTTGTGGTTAAATCTAAACCATTTCTTATTGACTGGCGCTTATGAATACCAACTTCGATGCGCCACTGGCATGAAACAAACACACCCCGGGTGCAAAACGCAATGCATTTTAACGCCAGCTAGCGAATGTCAAATCCTTACCGCTACAGCAATTTCAGTTCCTTTGATCTCCAATGCATCAGCTCTTCCTGTGATGCACCAGTATGTTGTGAACTACCCCTATCTCCTACATTTTTTTCAGCAAGAAGAGATTCAGGCACTAGAGGGGGGAGACTTTTTAGAAGCCCCGCCCACATTTCATTTACCCCCTCTAAAATTGTTTGTCAACCCAATACAATCTTTAGTGGCCGAGGAGATAAAATCTCAACTCGAAATGACAAACGTAGTCGAATCAATCAAGTCTGAAAGTTTGCTTATAAACTCTCTTGAAGATGGAATTTTGTTTACAACCCAGGCTTCTTCTAAAATTTTTGGAGATTCTTTAGAATATATTACTCTCTTCATGCTGATACTCTTGTGCCTTATTACCTTGCAACTTACATATTGCACGATCAAGCTTCGAACCTTTTCACTCTTGTTGGCGGTCTTGCAACAGAATATCACTCCTAAAGCTAATGCACAAGGCAATGACCACCCTTTACTACTGGCCTTCACAGTAAAATCGGAACAGTCGGCCCCACAGGAGAATTTCCATATTGTCTTCACTGCTGGGATAAACATGTACTGGAGCTACATTGCTATAGGTATTTTCCTTACTTTAGGATTTGTCCTGTTGGCCAGATATCTCAGAAAACGGTTCTGCACGGCACATGATCCAATGACGTCAGACTTAGTTTTTCAGTTTTCCACACTTGACCACACAGTCATTGTCCACATCAAAACATTTGCCAGGTTACCAACCGACCTTAAAATAATGTACTCTACACAGCTAACTAACTTCAGAATTGTTAGCTTTCTGCCTCCCGTGTTAACCTTTGTTTGGGACGCCATGGTATACGATCGAACGACTCGTATGAGCACTCCTATTCCCACCCGAATACCAATCTCCCCAATCACGGTTTGGCAATTACGCCGCATTTTGTCTGATAAATTTGAATTACAGCTTCTACTGAAAGCTAACAGAGATTTCACCAAAATCTTGATGGAATCAAATCAGATAAGTGGACGAGTAAACTCGTCCTCGGGAGGGCCCTCTGCTCCCGATCCTGTTTAAACGGCATAAACGGCAAACCCAATTACAAAACAAAAATTGCTTCTTGAGTTTCACCTTTCTCTTAAACAAAATTTTTTTTATTATTTTGAGTTAATAACAGAATGCTCATACGCTTACCGCCCTCCGTAGCGTCACCGTTAACACGCTTCCATGTCACAGCTTTACACGTGTGAAAGCATTCCTGTTTTGTGTGTGAGTTTCAGATACTGGTCGGTTCTCGGATCATCGGTACTACGTGGGTCTTCCTCGACTGCGATCGTCGAAGACCAATACTGGGAGCTGTTCAGCTCCAATGCTACAAGACCTATCACACTCTCACGAGTCTGTCTCTTCCGGTTACCTTGACCAACACATCCCAAAGTATTCAGGATGTTGGCGTGGAGGGGTCACGAGTGGGACAGATCGTGAAGGGCAGCGGTCCGTGGAGTCACACCTGGTCACTTCGACACAGGGGTATTCGACGGCTGTCTGGTAACAGGTCAGGGGGTGGAAATCGTTAGAGGATATGGTAGCTCTGTGTAATTTAATCTGTGTAATTTAGATCCGATTCGATGCGACTCGTTGCGCCCATTCGATTCAGGAAATGCAAAACCCTAATGGCGAAAGAATGGAGCGGAAAATACACAGACAATCATGCATAAAAGAAAAAGCAGATGAACCAAGATCTCAACGAGCACCCTCTATAGCAAATGGTAGCAGTTACAGTACCCGGATGCAATAATCCGCAAGATGATCCCAGAATCGTTTATTTAAATTAAATTAAATTATATTTACTTAATTGATTCATTTATTCATTATTTTGTGTCATTGATATCTTAATTAATACTTTAACCTTACATTTCTAATCTAATAAAGATAACTTATATTATGAGTATTCGTTTGGTGATCGTGGGAAGCGTCAATGGTATGGTCCCGCACCATGAACTTGACGTTTGTATAATTCTTTGAGTGTTGAGATTAAGAATCAGATTCCAAATAGTGCACAGATGTTTCTTAACGTTACGTTGTACTGCTTTGAATATTTAAGTATTTTTATTGCCTTCTTCCATTTCCAATTGTTTTGTATTATACAGGTTCAGTAAAGATCCACATGTATTTTAATTATGTTATCATATAAAAGAATGTTGCTTTAGTTTAACTATTTCATGTAGCCTTTTAATAGTTTTGCATAGTTGCATTAAATTTATAATTAAATTTAATTAATATATTGTATTAAATCTGTATACTTTTGGTCGGACAAGTTTTGTTTCCCAGTTCAAATCAGATAGCAAAGAGCTAGATTTACCGACTTCAGGTAATAAATCTAGTTGGGTGGAGTAGGAAGCATTCCACAATTTGATTATCGAATTCCTCACTTCCATCCAGCACATTTGACCATCGTATCCAATCATTTCGCCGGAAACGTTTTACATTTGGCTGCTAATAATTTCTGTTACCAATCGGTATATTTTGAAAATATGCTAATGAAGGTCCCGGCGAATTT
>WNGD01007600.1_pt1 | contig 10197 bp, 13 predicted proteins | sample 5400671 | NCBI WGS metagenome assembly WNGD01 (sample SAMN13153369, study PRJNA577476) | soil metagenome | isolation source: 40 cm soil or saprolite under grassland replicate 2 | place: USA:California | collected 2016-06-15
GACCTGCCCGAAAAGGGGCAACCCGCTTCTCAACTCGACCGTGAAGGGCAGCATTCTGGTGTACCATGTGTACTATAGCAACTAGTACGGCCGCAGCAAGAGAAAAAAACAGTCGGCAGTCGGCAGGGGGCAGTCGGCAGAAAAACCAAGGGAGATTCCTTCTCTCTGCCCCCGGCAATCCGTAAACTCGAAGCACACTCCCTCGAAGCACACTCCAATGAGAAGGAAACATCGGCCGCCAGGCCTTTGAGGAGGACGTCCAGAACGGCGTGTGGTTCCTGGTCCCTGTCTCGAATGCGGTGCTCAAGAATGTCGAGGCCGCAGTGCGCAATCTCGCGCCACACGTCTATCTGCGAGCCGCCGACGCGATCCATCTTGTTACGGCGCGGGACGCAGGCTTCTCTGAAATCCGGAGCAACAATAGGCACCTACTGCGCGCGGCCCGGTACTTCGGCCTCAAGGGAAGGACGGCTTGATAACAGCTGTCGTTTCGGGTCCGATCTTCGGCCAAATCAATGTCTGGTCGGCTCAGGCGCCCAAGCCGACACTCCTGGCGGCGGAGACACGACGCGAATCCTAGCCGGTTGATGATCGATGGGTGGCTGGCGAGGGCCCACTGCTGACTGAGTCTAAGATTGCCGTTCATGTTCCGGCAGTGCTACCATTCAGGGACCAGTTTGGGAGAGCGCCAGGTGAAGAAATACGGAAAGGCCGTTCTGGTCCTGACAGCAGGCCTGGGGCTGGTGTTCGCAGCGGCCTGGATGGTTTACAGGTATCGCGCCCGTCCCACACAGATTGTCTGGGCGCGCAGTCTTTCGGAAGCAACCGGCAAGGCCCGATCAGGAGACAAACTGATTATTACCGACGTCTATACGGACTGGTGCGGATGGTGCAAAGAGATGGATGTCAAGACCTGGAGCCATCCCGCCGTCATAGAACGAAGCGAAAAATATGTCTTCCTGAAGCTGAACGCCGAGACGGAACCGGATGGCGTTGCCTTACAGAAGAAATTCGGCGTCGTGAGCTATCCGACCGTTCTTCTGCTGGATTCCCGGGGTGAGGAGTTCGAACGGCTGGAAGGATATTTGCCGGCGGAGGAATTCCTCGCAAATCTGAGAGCCACGCTTGAAGACCCGGACTCTCTCGGTAATCTGAAGAAGCAGGAGGTGCGCGAGCCGGAGAACTTTGGCATTCGGTTGAAGACCGGGAAGAAGCTGCTTTCCCGTTACGCTTTTTCAGATGCGCGGACGCGCTTCGAACAAATCCTGCAAAAGGACCCGGCCAACAGGTCGCAGCTGGGCGACGCTTCCCTTTTCTATCTCGCGCTCTCCCAGGCCGGCCTGACCCAGACAGACCAGTCGCTCGCAACGCTGGACCGTCTCTTCACGGCCTACCCTCAAAGCAAATTGCTGCCGGCTGGTTTCTTTATGTCGGCTCAGATCCTTCTGGACGCCGGCCGAACGGAAGCAGCAAGGACACGGCTTGAGAAGCTCCTCAGGGACTACCCCAACGATCCGCTGATAAAACGGGCCAAGAAAGTCCTCTCCGACATCTAGCTCAGCTAGGCATGGAGTTCAGGCTTTAGCCTGCTCAAAGTCAGCGCAGCCTGAAGGCTGAACTCCAAACCTGAACTCTGTGCTGATCTCCGAAGCAGTAAAAGTCATCCGGTAGCCACAGAGACACAGAGCCACTGAGAAAGACAGGCCACGAATTTCGCGAACTACACGGAAACAGCCGGGCGTTTCGCGCACGTTTGCATCACGCAACGACATACACTGTGTGTGATCGAAGAAAATTCGTGGAACTCGTGGCAAAGTCTTTCCAACGTCAGGTCTTTCCCAGCTTCCTCCCTGGAATGAGCGCTGGGACGCGTGAGTGGACGAAAGCGGCAGCAAGCTGCCGCACTCCAACGGTCAGACTTTGGACAGGAGGTGGCCGAGCTTTTCTTTTTTGGTTTTGAGATACTCCTGGGTCGAGGAGCGGGGGGCTATTTCCAGAGGAATGCGCTGCTCGACTCGGATGCCTTCCCTTGCGAGCCCTTGAACCTTCTCTGGATTGTTTGAGAGAAGCCGGATAAGGCGAACTCCAACATACTTCAAAATCTCAGCCGGCATCCGGTATTCGCGGTGATCCGCGCGGAAGCCGAGCTGTTCGTTGGCTGCGACCGTATCCAGGCCCTGATCCTGCAACTCGTAGGCGTGTATCTTGTTGATCAGGCCTATGCCGCGCCCTTCCTGCATCTGGTAGACCAGGACTCCCAGTCCGGACTCCGCAATCATCCTGAGAGCGGTGTGCAACTGTTCCCCGCAGTCGCAGCGATCCGAGGCAAAAACATCGCCCGTCAGGCACTGGGAGTGAATGCGCACGAGAGCTACGCTCTCGGGACGGGGATTTCCCGCGACGAGCGCTACGGCCTCCTCCCCGGATTCCGGATCTTTGAATCCGTAGACCGTGAACTCACCGTTGCGCGTGGGAAGTCTGGCTCTAGGGACCTTACCGAAATCCATAACGCTTGCCCGGTCAGGCCCCGGCAGACTCCTTCCTGCTCTTGTCTTTTTCCCTCTTGCCTTTGGTTTTTTCACCGGCTTCTTTCGTCGGGGCGGCTGCAGCCTCGCCCTTGCCAGCCTTCTTTTTCGCCTTCTTTTCGCCCTTCGTCTCTCCTGCTTTCTCCCCTTTATACTCGCTGCCGAGCAATTCCAGGATGGCCATCTGGGCCCCGTCGCCGTCCCGCCATCCCAGCCGGACAATTCGCGTATAGCCGCCGTTGCGATCCGCGAAGCGAGGCGCCAGCGTGGCGAAGAGCTTGGAGACAACATTAGGGTCCTTGATGAAGGCCAGAGCCCGCCGCCTGGCATGAAGCGTCTCGCGTTTGCCGAGGGTGATCATACGTTCCGCAATCGGGCGCAGGGCTTTGGCCCTGGGCAGAGTGGTACGAATTCGTTCCTTATCCAGAAACGAAGTCACCATGTTCCGGAACATCATGATGCGATGGGCCGTCTTGCGCCCCAGCTTACTGGTAGCGACTCGATGTCTCATGAAGCCGATCTCCTAAAACTACTAACCGCAAAAATCCTTCGCCTGCTGGAAAGAATTTTTCCACCGATCGAAAACTCTTCGTGATTCTTCGCGTCTTCGTGGTAAACGTAAGGCCCAATCCACCACGAAGACGCGAAGACGCAAAGAATCGCCAAGTTTTTGGTTGCGGCCGGGCTGCCCGGTGTTCATCTGTGTTCATCTGTAGTTCCGTTCATGGCCTTTTATTCCGCCTTGGCCGGCAGTATCGGCCTGCCATCATCGCCGACCTTCATGCCAAAGGCCAATCCCATCTCGGACAGAATCTCTTTGATCTCGTTCAAAGACTTTCGTCCGAAGTTCTTGGTCTTGAGCATTTCCGCTTCGGTCTTCTGGACCAGTTCGCCTATGGTCTTGATATCCGCGTTTTTGAGGCAGTTGTAAGATCTTACGGACAGTTCCAGTTCTTCCACGGAGCGTTTCAGGTTCTCGTACATCCTTTCCGCGTCGCGATCTACCTCTTCCTCTTCCTCTTCGGGTTGCTCCTCGAAGTTGATGAAGATGTACATATGGTCCTTGACGATCTTCGCGGCCTGAGCGATAGCGTCCTGAGGCAGAATGCACCCGTTGGTCCACACATCGAGAACCAGCTTGTCGTAGTCTGTGGTCTGGCCCAAACGCGCGGCTTCCACGCTGTAATTGACGCGCTTGATCGGGGAGTGCACGCTGTCCAGCGGGATGTAGCCCACCGGAAGGTCTTCTTCGAAATTTTCGTCCGCGGGAACGTAACCGCGGCCGTTCTTGATCCGCATCTCGATCTTCAGGCTGCCCCCTTCTCCGATCGTCGCGATATGGACGTTGGGGTCCAGGATCTCAACATCCGGATCCGGAGCGATTTGCGCGGACTTTACCTCTCCGCTCTCGCTCACGTCCAGAGAGAGGGTCTTGGAATGGTCGACGTTCAGCTTCAGCGGGACCTGCTTCAGGTTCATGATGATGTTGGTAGCGTCCTCCGTAACATTCGGGATAGGAGTGAACTCATGGAGGACTCCCTCGATCTTCACGGCGGTGATAGCCGCGCCTTCGATCGACGAGAGCAGAACGCGACGAAGGGCGTTGCCGATAGTGGTGCCAAAGCCTCGCTCAAAAGGCTGAGCATAAAAGTGACCGTACGTAGGCGTTAGAGTCTCAAGATCACAGATCAATCTTTTGGGCTTCTGAAACGCTCTGGTCATAGATATCCTCTCCTTAAGTGCCGATGTTCCGACACGCGTCTGGACCCGTGCCGGATGTTATTATTTCGAATAGAGCTCAACAATGAGGTGTTCGTCAATTGGCATCTGGATGTCGTCTCGTTTGGGCAGCGCCACAACAGTCCCCCGGAGATTGTCGGCGTCGAGCGCCAGCCAGGCGGGGACACCGCCCCGGCCGCCGATGGAAGCGACCGAGTCCAGGATGGGCTGCACCTTACGGGTGCGCTCCCGGATTGTGACGACATCCCCCGCTTTGACCTGATACGACGGGATGTCCACTTTCTTGTCGTTAATTCGGATGTGCCCGTGAGCGACAAGCTGCCGTGCCATGGCACGGGACGTGGAAAATCCCAGGCGGTACACGACGTTGTCCAACCGGCGTTCAAGGCTTATCAGCAGCGTCTCGCCGGTTATTCCTTTCTTCTTGTCCGCTTTGGCGAAGTAGTTGGAAAACTGTCGCTCCAGAATTCCGTAGATCCGCTTCACCTTTTGCTTCTCGCGCAACTGCACGCCGTAGCCCGCGATCTTGGGCCTGTGGTCGCGCCCGTGCTGGCCCGGCGGCCAGTTACGTTTCTCGATGGCGCAAGTATCCTTGAAACACCGCTCACCCTTGAGGAAGAGTTTCATACCCTCTCTCCGGCAAAGGCGGCATACTGATGCCCTGTATCTAGCCAATTATCTTCTCCTCTATCGCTGTAGCCATGACTCAATTCACTATTGGGAATCCAAGAATCCAAGAATTCAAGAATTAGAAAGGACGCACACAGTGTTCAACATTCTTGAATTCTTGGATTCCCGATCGTCATTTTTTAGACTCTGCGGCGCTTCGGGGGGCGGCAGCCGTTGTGTGGAATCGGAGTGATGTCCCTGATCGTTTTCACTTCGATGCCGGCAGCCTGCAAAGCCCGTATGGCCGATTCACGGCCCGCTCCCGGCCCTTTAATCTGGACCTGTATGCTTCGCATGCCCACCTCCTTTGCCGCCGCTGCTGCTTTCGCGGCGGCCTGCTGCGCGGCAAAGGGAGTTCCCTTGCGCGATCCCTTGAACCCGACGGCGCCGGCGCTGCAATGCGCGACGAGATTTCCTTCCAGATCCGTGATGCCGATAATCGTGTTGTTGAAGGTCGCCAGGATGTGGGCTATGCCCGCAGGCACGTTGACCTTTTCCCGCTTCTTTCCTGATTTCTTCTTCGCGCCCTTTTTTGGTTTATCCGCCATGTTTGAATTCCCGATCCTCCGTTCCCTTGTGACGCTTGGAAGCTGTGAAAAAACCGCTCTTGGCGTGGCCCTGCACGGTCGCCCGCGGGCCACACAATAGACGCGTCCCGGGCGGCCACCCAGGGCCGCCCCTGCGGGACGTGGATTACTTCTTACCGATGGGACGCCGGGGACCCTTGCGTGTCCGGGCATTGGTATGCGTGCGTTGCCCTCGGACCGGAAGTCCGCGACGGTGGCGCAAGCCGCGATAGCAGCCGATCTCCATGAGCCGTTTGGTGTCCATGGCGATCGCCTTGCGCAGGTCGCCTTCCACCATCCCGTCTCTCTGGATGATGCCGCGAATGCGCACCACTTCATCCTCCGTGAGATCCTTTACCTTGGTGTTGACGTCGACTCGCGCTTCCTGGCAAATCTTCGTCGCGCGAGCCTTGCCTATTCCGTAGATATAGGTCAGCCCTATTTGCACCCTCTTGGGGAGCGGTAAATCCACTCCAGCAATTCTAGCCAATTCTTATCCTCCTTATTTCGATTGACGATTGAAAAACCCTCGCACGCGCTCAATCGGCGTTCGTCCATCGTCCATCGTTTAACCGTCTCAGCCCTGTCGCTGTTTGTGCTTGGGATTGGCACACTGAACCCGCACCACTCCTCTGCGTCGAATCACCTTGCATTTATTGCAGATCTTCTTAACGGACGCTCGTACCTTCATCTTTCCCTCACAGGGAATCCAGAATCCAGAATTCAGAATCCAGAATGAAAAAGCAATATTCCGGCTTCTGGATTCTACTTATAGCGGTAGACAATTCTTCCCCTGGTCAAATCCATACGGAAACACCTCGACCAGTTCTTGTCGCCCGGCAGGATGCGAATGAAATTCTTCCTCATAGCAAATTTCGAATTCAGGACATTCTGGATTCTGACTTCTGAATTCTGGATTCCCTTTTTCATTTATACCGATAGACAATCCTTCCCCTCGTCAAATCATACGGAGACAGCTCGACCAGTATCTTGTCGCCCGGCAGGATGCGGATGAAATTCTTACGCATCTTTCCGGAGATATGAGCCAATACCATGTGTTTGTTCTCCAGTTCTACACGGAACATGGCGTTGGGAAGCGTCTCAACCACTGTCCCTACCACCTCAATGGCGTCCTCTTTCGGCATATGAATCCGATTTCTTTCCCCCTGCTTCAAAACACTCTGACGGTTCGATCCTCTTTCTGTTCTTCGACTATCGCCCGCAAGGTCTCGAAGATGTCCTCCACGGGCTGTTCGCCGTCCACATCATAATAGCAGCCGCGCCCCCTGTAGTAATGCACCAGCGGCTCCGTCGACTGATGGTAAACCTGAATCCGTTCCTCCACAACCTTGGCTGCATCATCTTTGCGGTGCACGAGCGCGGTATTGCACTCATCGCAGCGATCCCCTTCAAGGCTGGGCCGAGATTCGGAATTGAAGATTTTTCCGCAATCCGGGCACGTCCAGCGACCCGCCAGTCTCTCGAGGAGCACCTCGTTCCGCACCCGGACTACGACCGCGATAATCTTGGATGCGCTCGTCAGCACGGCGTCGAGGAACTCCGCTTGAGGGATCGTTCTCGGGTACCCATCCAGAACAAACCCATTTTCGCAGTCCTTGCGCGCCAGCCTGGCTTTTACTATCGCGTCCACCAGCCTATCCGGCACCAGGGCGCCGGTCTCTATGTAACCCTTGGCTTTCCTGCCCAGCGCCGTCTTTTTTCTAACCGACTCACGAAGCATGTCGCCGGTAGAGATCCTGGCGTAGTTGTAATAAGTGCACAGCTTGCGGGCCTGAGTCCCTTTACCCGCTCCGGGCGGGCCCAACAAGATAATTCCTAATCTCGACATATCTTCAATTGCGGATTGCGGATTTGTAGCCTGCTCTGAACTCAGGAACTCGCAATCCGAAATCCGAAATTTGGAGATCCGAAATCCAAAATCCGAAATTACACCTACCCTCTTCGACCGCGAATCCTCCCTTTCTTCAAAAACCCGTCATAGTGGCGCATGATCAATTGCGATTCTATTTGCTGAACTGTATCCATGGCGACGCCCACGACAATCAGGAGCGACGTTCCGCCGAAATAAAAGGTCACCCCCAGCCCCGTGGTCACCCAGCTCATCCCGATGCTGGCCAGAAAATCGTCCAGAGTGGGACCGATGACAGGAATGGGCTGGACCTTGAACCCCGTCATCAGGAATTCCGGGAGCAAACAGACTAGGACCAGGTAGATAGCGCCCGCGGCCGTCAGGCGGCTGAGGATCCGGTCGATGAACTCCGCGGTTCTCTTGCCCGGACGTATCCCGGGAATGTACCCGCCGTACTTGCGGATATTGTCCGCGACTTCCATCGGGTTGAAGATAATGCTCACATAGAAGAACGCGAAGAAGATGATCCCGGTCACGTAAAGCAGGTTATAAAGCGGCATACCCTGGGCCAGCTGAGACGCCAGGCTCTTCATGAATGTGCCGGGGAAAACGACGCCCAATGTCGATGGGATCGACACGATGGATGCCGCGAAAATCACCGGGATCACACCGCCCGAGTTCACTCTCAACGGCAGGTGGGTGGCCTGCCCGCCGTAGACCTTCCGGCCCACGACACGCTTGGCATACTGGACCGGGATCTTGCGTTGTCCCCGTTCCACAAAAACGACCGCGGCCACGACGAGAATCATGACCACAAGCAGGATGATCACGGTGAAAAGCGACCAGGTGCGCTGTTGCACGTTGACTATGATGTCATGGATCGCGCGCGGCAGACCGGCCACAATCCCGGCAAAGATTATCAGGCTGATCCCGTTGCCGATTCCTCGCTCGGTGATCTGCTCTCCCACCCACATGATGAACGCGGTCCCTGTCGTCAGGGTAATCATCACCATGAAACGAAAGTACCAACCTGGCGCTTCCACGATCTGCGGCCCCGTGCCTCCGGACTTCTCGAGGGCGACGGCAGTCATGAATCCCTGGAACATCGTCAGCACCACGGTCAGGTAGCGCGTATACTGGGTTATCTTCCTGCGGCCCAGCTCCCCTTCTTTTGAGAGCTTTTCCAGGTGCGGGACGACCAGCGTGGCCAGCTGAAGAATGATCGAAGCCGTTATGTAAGGCATGATCCCCAGTGCGAAGATGCTGAAACGACGGAGATTTCCTCCCGAAAAGATGTCCAGAAAGCCGAAGATCGTACCCGATTGCGCCTGGAAGAGCTGCTCCAGAGCCGAATGGTTAATGCCCGGAGTGGGAATGTACGCTCCGATGCGGTAGACCGCGAGGAGCCCCAGCATGAACAGGACCCGATTGCGCAGGTCCGGAATGCTGAAGATGTTCTTGATGGAGCTAAATAACGGACTTCGTTCTTCTGGCATCTCTTTCCACCCGTTCGGCGGGACCGCAGTAATCCGTCGCAGAGGCGAGAGGTTTGGAGTTCAGCCTTCAGGCTGCACAACGCCCGGGCAGGCTAAAGCCTGAACTCCGAACCACTCGCCCCTACGACAGGGCGACTCTTTCACACCTTCTGACGGATTACGATCCGCAGACCTTTACTGCCGATCGCTTATGATTTCGACCGAGCCTCCTGCTTTTTGAATTTTTTCGGCTGCGCTCTTGCTGAACTTATGGGCGCGAACAATGAGCGCGTGTTTTAGTTCTCCGTTCCCCAGAACCTTGAGACCGTCACGAAGGTCTTTCACGATTCCCCTTTCTGTCAGGACTTGAGGATCCAGGGTGGATCCGGCGACGAACCTGCCGAGCACGTCGACGTTCACTATCGCGTATTCCTTTCGAAAAATATTTGTGAAACCGCGCTTGGGCAACCGGCGGTGCAGGGGCATCTGCCCTCCCTCAAATCCGGCGCGGACAGAGGTGCCCGAACGGGATTTTTGCCCCTTGTATCCTCGAGTGGCAGTCTTGCCGTGACCGCTACCTATACCCCTGCCGACGCGTTTGTTCTTCCTGTTGGCCCCTTTGGGCGGCGCGATGTTGTTCAGCGCAATTGGCATGACGTTTTCCTATCTGGACTCCACAATAGTCACAAGGTGGGGTATCTTCGCCACCATCCCGCGAATCGCCGGAGTATCCATGCGCGTTACTACCTGGTTAAGGCGCTTGAAACCGAGACTCTTCACCACCAGCTTGTGCTTCATCGGTGAACCGATGGCGCTCCTGACGTACTTGATCTGGATCGTCGCCCCCTTTTTCCCGGCCTTCTCTGTCATCGCTACAACCCCTCCGCCTGTTTGCCAAGCATCTTGGCGACATCGGCCGGATTCCTCAGCTGCTTCAAACCGTCAAAGGTAGCCTTCACGACGTTGTGCGGGTTCGTGCTTCCGAGGGACTTCGTCAGTATGTTGGAAATCCCGGCAGACTGAACCACGGCGCGCACGGGGCCTCCGGCGATAACGCCCGTCCCTTCCGACGCCGGCTTCAACATTACCCTTCCCGCTCCGTAACGACCCACAACAGCATGAGGAATAGTGCGTCCTTTCAGAGGAACCCGGATCAAATTCTTGCGAGCCTGTTCGACGCCCTTGCGAATGGCTTGAGGCACCTCCTTGGCCTTTCCCATCCCGTAGCCGACAATGCCATTTTGATCCCCAACCACTACAAGAGCGCTAAAGCTCAGGTTCTTCCCACCCTTTACGACTTTTGTGACACGATTGATCGAAACTACCTGGTCCTTCAGTTCCAGAACATTCAC
>WNGD01007602.1_pt1 | contig 10197 bp, 9 predicted proteins | sample 5400671 | NCBI WGS metagenome assembly WNGD01 (sample SAMN13153369, study PRJNA577476) | soil metagenome | isolation source: 40 cm soil or saprolite under grassland replicate 2 | place: USA:California | collected 2016-06-15
GCAACACCAGCATCACGTCGATCATCGGCGTGACGTTGATGTCCGCCTTGACCGGAACCCGGCCGCTAGTGACTGACAGGGCCACTGGTCTGCGACGCCTTCTGCGTCTGGAATTCCTTGGTGAAGATCGACCGGCCGAACTCGCTGCCGACGCTCTTGATGAGGTAGTCGATCAGCTCCTTCGATGTGTAGGTCATCTCGACGGTGATGAAGTCGATCTTGGTGGTGAAGTAGTTGTACAGCCACACCGCCGGGATCGCCACGAGGAGGCCGATGCCGGTGGTGACCAGCGCTTCGGCCACGCCGCCGGTGATCGCCTGCAGCGACTGGCCGCCGCCCGAGGCCGCCATGCCCTGGAACGCGTTCACGACGCCGAACACCGTGCCGAGCAGGCCGACGAACGGGGCGGTCGCGCCCGTCGTCGCGAGGATCGACAGGCCGCGCTTGAGCTCCGAGGTGAGGATCAGCATCTGCCGCTCCACCGCGCGCTCGGCGGAGTTGATGTCGCCCGCCGTGATCGTGGCCCGGTCGCGCAGCAGCGGTTTCACTTCATTTAACGCTTCTCCGAGCACGCGCGCCACGTGACTCTTCTTGCTCTTCTCCGCGAGCTTGATCGCCGCGTCGAGCTGCTCTTCCTGCAGCGAGCGCGAGAACTCCGGGGCGAACTTCCGGGTCTCCTTCTGCGCCTTGCGCAGGTAGGTCCACTTCTGCACCGCGATCGTCCAGGAGATCAGCGACATCAGCACCATCAGGATGACGATGCTCCGGGCGAAAAAGTGCATGGAGTTCCACAGATCCATCAAACTCATACGGGCGCGCTCCTCGCGGAGTGGAGGTTAACGGTTACGCTGGATCTTGAAGTCGATCGGGATCGCGACCAGCACGCGCACGGCGCGGCCGTATACGCGGCCGGGCCGGTACAGCGACTTGAGCACGACGTTCTTGGCGGGTTGATCGAAGCCGGGATTTGCGCTCTCGGCCACGCGCACCGAGTTGGGCTCGACGCGGCCGGTCGTATCGATGATCGCCTGCACCATCACGCGCCCCTCGATCCCCGCCTGCTGCAACAGCGGCGGGTAGACCACGGGCGGGTGCGACAACAGCTCCGGCTTCTCCTGCACCACGTCCACCGACAGCACCTGGTCGGAGCCCGGCACGATCCCCGTGGCCACGCCGCCCTCGACCCCCACGCCCGAGTAGTCGCGCGGGTCGAAGTGCTCCTGAAGGTTCACCGGCGGAATGTTGGTGGGGATGTCGGTCGGCGCCACCACCGTCTGGAAGCCCTTGAGCTGCATGTCGAGCTGCGGCGGCGGCGGCTGGTCCGGCTTCTGCTCCTGCTGATTCAGGAACACCATCTGCGTGTCCACCTTCGTGGACGTGTCGCCCGGCCCGGCCGTGAGCGTGGCGACGACCGCCCCGGTCACGATCACCGTGTGGAGCAGCAGCGAGACCATGCCGACCCCGAAGATTTTCTTCTTCTGGCTCTTCTGTTTGGACTCGATCAGGACGTCGAACACCGGTTGTGCCTCCCGAGCAAGTAGCTACGGAGATAGTACTCAAGCGCGGTTGCCCGCCAGTAGGGGCAAGATTACAAAACGATTACAAGGGCGTGAGGAGGGAGCGTCTCAGGGTCGCCCCGGCGAGGTTCGCGGTAACCGCAGCGCCCGTGCAACGGAGTCCGCCAGGCCGAGGACTACCGGCGCGAAGTCCACACCGCGCGCCTGCGCGGCATCCAGCCGGGTGAGTGCGTCGCGCGCCGAGCGGCGCGAGAGACTGTCCTGACCTCGCTCGTGCCGCGCGATCGCCTCCACCAGGAGCGCAAAGATCACGTCTCCGCGCGTCGGATGGTTTGCGGAGTCGCGCGCCAGTCGCACCAGCAGGAGGGCGCTGTCGGGCCGGGAGCGCAACACTGCTCGAGCATCCCGCACCAGGTCCGTGGCGCTCTCCCGCGTCGCGGTGATCCGCAGGTCCAGCTGCAGCCGGACGGGGGCGCGGACGGCACGGCCGTTCACGGTCGCCGGAGCGAACCGCGACGCGAGCATCATCTGGCGCACCGGTTCGTCGAAGGCCGAATCGGGAGACTCGAGCATCTGGATAGACTCCGGCTCGACCAGGCCGCTGGTGTCAACGACTGCGGTTACCAACACCCGGCCCTCGACCCGGCGCGCCAGCAGCGCTGGCGGGTAGACCACGTCGGGACCCGAGACCCGCCGAGGCGGCTGAATGAGGCCGCTGGCGCCCGCAGCGACGGGAGCGCCCTCCAGGACAGCCGGCGGCGTGGGCCCCTCGGCTAGAGTGGCGCGCTCCTGGTTGAGCAGTTGCTCGAGCCGCGGATCCAGCTGGGCCAAGCCCGGCACCTGCAGCCCGAGGTCGAGGGCCAGCGCGTCCCGGAAGGACTCCCGGGTGCGCGATTCATCGCCGCGGGAGTAATAGAGGATGCCCCTGAGAATCAGCGCGTTCTCGCGGTCGGCGGTCGAAGGGCGCGCCGCCGAGTCCAAGGCGAGGCCCAGCAAGACAAGCGCACTGTCGGCGTTGTGGCCGCCGAGCTGCACTCGCGCTCCGGCGATGAGGTCGTGGGCGCGGGTCTGCGCCGCCGCGGCAGACCCCGCTCCAAGGCTGAGCGCGAACGCCAGCGCTCTTACCGACATCCCCTCACGGGCCGGTGATCGTGTAGTCGATGGTGTTGTAGCCGACGGCGCGGAACTCGAAGCGCATTTCCACCTCGGCGCGCACCGCCTCCCCGTTCAGCGTCGCCGGCCGGAAATGCGTGGCCCGCAGCGCCTCGAGCACCTGGTCGGTCAGCGCCTGCACCGTGTTGGTCGTGACCCGGATCGACTCGGGCTCCGGGGCGCCTTCCACGCCGACGATGAATCGCACCACGATGAGACCCCGCGTCTGTCCGCCCAGCACCGCCGGATCCGGCCGCGGGAGCTGCGGCCGCTGGATCACTTCCGGCTTGGTCTCCCCTGCGCGGCAGCGCCGCACGCAATCGTGCATCGGCCCGAACGGCGAGGTGGCCCCCGCCCCCGACGCGCCGTGCGGCGCGGGGGGCGGCGCAGCGGCGGGGGGCGCCGCGGGGGCATCGGGTGCCAGGGCCTGCCGCTCGGCCACGAGGATGCGCTCCAGCGCCGAATCCACCTGCGCCAGCCCGCCGGCCTGGAGGCCGGGGTCGAGCTGCAGGGCGCGGCGGAACGCCAGCGCCGTGGCGCTGGAATCGCGGTGCGCGACGTACTCGATGACCCCCAGCAGCACGAGCGCCTGCTCCCGGTCGCCCACGCTACCGCCCGTCGCGGAATCGGCGGCGACCTTGAGGAGCGCGAGCGCGCTGTCGGCGCGATTGGCGCGAATCTGTTCGCGCGCGAGCGTGATCAACTCCGCCGCGCGCGAGGTGGCGGCGTTCTGTTGAGCCGCGAGCGCCGCCGGGAACAGCAGCAGAACAAAGAACGCGCCATTCTTTGTCATACAGAAAAGGTACGAACCGCCCCGGCACCCACAAGATCAGCGCGCGATCCGGAACTCGATCGGCAATCGTATGAGGACACGCACCGGCCGCCCCATCACGCGCGCGGGGCGGAACAGGGCGCGCCGCACGTAGGCGGTGGCAGCGGCCTCGAACGCCCGCTGGGAGCTTGCGACCGTTCGCAGCGACCCCGGCTCGGCACGTCCCAGGGTATCGATCACGACCTCCACGAGGACCCGCCCCTCGATCCCCGCCTGTCGCATCTGCTCCGGGTACACGAGGGGCGGCCCGGACAGCACCTCGGGTCGTTCGTCGACCACGCCGGAGTCCCAGACGTCACCGACGCCAGGGGGCCCTCCGGGCACCGTGGCGACCGGGGACGAACCGACCGGCGTTCCAGAGGGAGCGCCCAGCACTAGGGGTGGGAGGCTCGACTGATCGACCACCGGGAGGCTGGGGAGCGGCCCGGCTCCGGCGGGAGCCTCCGGAAAGCGCGGCGGTGAGGACCGAATCGGCGCAGACCATGCCAACGAATCGACAACGATGAGTCGATGCGGTTGGTCACCGCGCGCCGTGTGCGAATACAGAACGACGGCCACGATCGCGCCGTGCAAGATGACCGCCGCGACCAGCCCTGAAACGGGAGAACGCGACGACGCGTGGGACCCGGGCAGCACGTCGAACATGGGGACCTCCGGTGAGAGCTCCCCGTGACGATGCATCGCGCACTTGTCGCGACGATTGAGGCAGGATTACGGCTGGATGATGGCGAGATGAGGTGTTTCAGTCAGACTGTCCGACAGTCCGACCGTCCGGCAACGGTCCCGGCAGACTGACCACGAACGTCGTCCCCCGGCCGGGCTTGCTGCTGACGGCGATGCTGCCGCCGTGCGCTTCGGCGATCCACTTGCAGATCGCGAGGCCGAGGCCCGTGCCCGGCCGCTCCCCGGTGCGGGTGCGCGCCGTGTCGGCGCGCCAGAAGCGGTCGAAGACGTGCGGCAGATCGCCGGGCGCGATGCCGATGCCGCTGTCGGCGACCGTGAGCGTCACCCGCCCGTTCTCCTGGCCCAGCCGCACCTGCACGCTGCCGCCGCGCGGCGTGTACTTCACCGCGTTCTCCACGAGGTTCAGGATCAGCTGGCGGATGCGGCTGCGATCCACCGAGACCACTACCGGCGCCGCCGACGTGCCCACGTCCATCGTCACCCCCGCCTGGTCGGCGAGCAGCTCGCCGGTCTCCCCCGCTTCTTCCACGATCGCCCGCAAATCCACCGGCTCCTTGTGCAGCTCGGCGCGCCCCTCGTCGGCGCGCGCCAGCGTGAGCAGCGCCTCCACGAGCTCGGTCATGCGGTTCACTTCCTGGAGCACTTCCTCCAGCACCTCGAGCGTCTCGCGCGAGAGGCCGGGCGTGGTGATGGCGCGCTCCACGCCCGAGCGCAGCACGGTGAGCGGCGTCTTGAGCTCGTGGCTCGCCTCCGCCGTGAAGCGCCGCAGGGCGGTGAAACTCCGCTCCAGGCGCTCCATCATCAGATTCAGCGTCACCGTCAGCCGCCCCAGCTCGTCGCGCTCGAGCGGGACCGCCAGGCGGCGGTGCAGGCTCCGCCCGTCGCTGATGTCCGCGACTTCCCCGATGATGCGGTCCACGGGCTCCAGCGCGCGGCCCGAGATCAGCGACCCGACGAGGACGGCGAGGATCAGGCCGGGGACGAGCGCGAGCAGCAACGTCGCCACGAGCTGCTCGGGCCCGAGCAGCGCGGCGCTGATGTCCGCACCCATGAACAGCGCCCCGAACTGCGGACCGGCTTCGGGCAGCGTCCGGACGATGTAGTGCAGCGTGGGCCCGTTCGGCTCGATGTGAATCGTGCCTTGGGTGCGCGGGGCGGGCCCCGCGCTCGCCGTGATCTGCCGCAGGCGCTCGAACTCCGCGAACGTGAGGGCGCGCGCGTCCGCGGACGCGAACAGCACTCGGCCCTGCGCGTGTGTGACGACCAGGTAGTCGGGGACGGCCTCGAGCGTGGCCGCGACGTCCTGGGCGAGGACCGGGCGCCGCTGGGTGTCCGCGGCGACCACGAGGCCGCCGGCGCGGTACACGCTGGCCAAAATGGCGGCGGAGAGGTCGGCCTCGGAGCCGACGCGGCGGTCGAGATCCTGGAGGGAGCCCTGACGGCGCGAGACGTACAGGACGATCGCGAACGACGCGAGCGTGGCCGCGAGCGCCGTCGCGTACCAGGCCGTGAGGCGGGCGCGGATCGTGGCCATGTCAGGCCCGCACGACGTACCCCACGCCGCGCACGGTGTGGATGAGTTTCGGCTCGCGCCCGGAGTCGATCTTCTTGCGGAGGCGCGTGATCACCACGTCCACGATGTTGGTCCCGGGGTCGAAGTGGTAGTCCCAGGCATACTCGGTGATCAGCGTGCGCGGCATCACGCGCCCCTGGTGGCGCATCAGGTACTCGAGGACCGCGTATTCCTTGGGCGTCAGGTCGATGGGCTTGCCGCCGCGCCGCACCTCGCGGCTCCCCGTGTCGAGCGTCAAGTCGGCGATCTTCAGCACGGGCGGCGCGATCGACTGGGGGCGGCGCCCGAGCGCCTCGACCCGCGCCAGCAGCTCCTCGAGCGCGAACGGCTTGGTGACGTAATCGTCGGCGCCCATGCGCAGCGCCTGCACTTTGTAATCCACGCTGTCCTGCGCGGTCAGTACGAGCACCGGCATCGCGACCCCGCGGTCGCGCAGGGTGCGCAGCAGCTCGCGCCCCTCGAGCTTGGGGAGCCTGAGGTCGAGCACGAGGAGGTCGTAGTGCCCGTCGGAAGCGAGGGTCAGTCCCTGCTCCCCATCGCCGGCGGCGTCGACGTGGTTGCCCGCCTCTTCGAGGCCGCGCTTGACGTACTGGGCGACGGTCTTGTCGTCCTCGACCACCAGGATCTTCATCCGAGGGGCAGAAACACCTTGAAGTTCGAGCCGACGCCGATCTGGGACTCGACTTCGATGCGGCCGCGGTGGTCGGTGACGATGCCGTAGACGACCGACAGCCCCAGCCCCGTGCCCCGGCCCTGCGGCTTCGTCGTGAAGAACGGCTCGAAGATCTTGGAGAGATTCTCCTGCTGGATGCCGTCGCCGGTGTCGATGAACTCGATCAGCAGCTCGTCGCGGCGGGCGGGGTTGATGCGCGAGCGAACCGTGAGGACGCCACGCGCGTCCATCGCGTCCATCGCGTTGAGCATCAGCGCCATGAACGCCTGGATCAGCCGCTCGGCGTCCCCGGACAGGTCCGGCAACCCCTCCGTGAGGTCGCGCGCCACGCTGAGACGCTTGAACCGCTCGTGGTGCTTGAGCAGGAACAGCGTCTGCTCGATCACTTCGTTGATCGCCAGCGGGCGCTTGGCGCCGTGCTTGGGACGCGCGAAGTCCAGCAAGCCGTCCACGATGCCGCGGCAGCGCTGCACCTCGGTGTCGATGATCTTGAGGTACTCGGCCGCGGCTTGCTTGTCGGCGGCGGCGAGCGACTCGGTGCGCAGCGCGAGCGCCTCGGCGCACGCCAGAATCGTGGCGAGCGGGTTGTTGATCTCGTGCATGACCCCCGCGGCGAGCTGGCCCACCGCGGCCAGCTTCTCCGTCTGGCCGAGGCGCTGCTGGGCGAGCCGCCAATCCGTGATGTCCTCGCCGATGGTGATGACGTGCGAGATGTGGGCTTCGTCGAGGCGCATCGGGATCTTGGTGATGCGATAGTAGCGCGGCTCACCCGTCGCCGCCGATTCCATTTCGACCTGCTGCAGCTCGCCGGTGTCGAACACGCGGTCGAATTCCCGCTTCAGCAGCTCCCGTGGTTGGCGGTCGAGGACCTCGAAGATCTCCCGGCCCACGGCGTCCTCGCGCGCCACGCCCTGCGTCCCGCTCTCGCGCTTGCGGTTCCACGCCCGGATCACGTAGGTGCGGTCGATGACGTACAGGCCGACGGGGAGGGAGTCGATGATCCGCGCGGCAAAGTTGCGCTGGGCTTCGACCTCGCGCGTGCGCAGCGCCACCTCGGACGCCAGGTCCTGCGACAGCTCGGTCGCGGCGATGACCGGCGCCAGGATCTGCGCCACCACCACGACGACGTCGTGCGCGACTCCGGCGAGGCGGCCAGCCGGGATGATCACCTCGAGGATGCCGAGCGCCTCGTCTTCGTGCACCAGCGGCAGCCGCAGCAGCGTCCCCTGCGACGTCCGCTCCTGGTGGGGGCCGGTCCGGAACCAATCCGCCGTCGGCGGAGCGAAGCCGGGGAGCTGGGCCTCGTCGCCCGGGACCGTGAGCGGGGTGTAGGACGCGCCGTCGGGGGTGCGCAGCCATAACCGGCAGCGCGATAGCGCCAGGCCGCGGCGCATCGCGGCGATGGCCCGCGTCAGCGCGTCTTCCGTCGCCAGGCCGTCGGCAAGGACCGCCGCCACATCGGCGACGACCTTCAGGCCTGGATGATCGGAGTCCAGCGTCGGCGCGGCCATCTGGCCGCTAACCTAGTGCCGTTCCAACCTGATAGGTAGATCCGGCGCCCTAGGGCTGCGGCCGCCGCCGTACCAGCGGCGTGTCGAAGCGCAGCGCGAGCAGCGCGCGCGTGTCGCTCGCGTGCCCGAAAAAGAAGGTCGGCCCGATCATCAGCGTGAACTGCGACCCGCCAGGATTCCCGAAGCGCAGACCCGGCAGCACGGTGACGGCGGCCCAGGACGAGCCTACGGCCAGCGGCGAATTGGCGGCGAGATAGCCCGTCGCCTCGACCGTGAGATCGACGCCGAACGTGGTGAGATTGGTGGGATCGCCAAGCTCCGCGAGCGTCGAGCGGCCGCTGCGCGCCGTGAGCGTGAGCCCACCGATGAACCCGCGCGTGCCGCCGAAGATGGCACCCTCGTCGACGAAGCCGGCGAACCGCGCGCCCAGGCCGAGAACGCGCAGCGGGCCAACGTGCGCGGGACGCGTGAACCCCACGTCGACGCCCTCGATCTGCCAGCTGCTGCCCAGCGTGGCGGCGAAGCCCACCCCCAGCGCCGTCTGCCCCGCGAGCGGCGTGGACAAAGCCGCCAGCACCACCAACATTCCTCCCATGGACCGACGCACGTTCGTTCTCCTCACCGGGGCCGCTTCGAGTGGTGTGCTTCGTCCGACTGTCCAACCGTCCGACCGTCCGACCGGGCGGAGCGCGGTGGGGCGGTTGCAGTTCGAGCTCGACGATCACCGCAACTGGTCGTTGTGGTACCGCGGCGACGGGGGCGGCGTTCCCGTCATCCCTACCGCGACGCTCGGCGCCTGGGTCGGCGACCGGCTGGTCACGCTCGCCGATCTCGAAGATACCACCCTCGGGGGCCGGCAGCCGCCGGGCGGCGAATCGATCCTGGTGCGCGGTCGCGCGGCGGACGTGGTCTTCGAAGCCGAATTCTTCACCGGGGAAGCCGGCGCGACGCCACAGGCGTCGGTCGCGCTCACCATCTACCCCGACCGCGTCCTGCCCACCGTCCGGGGGGTCCGGTTCTTCCAGACGGCCGACGTGCTGCCCGGCGACGGCGACCTCATCGCCCTGGTCAACGGTTATCACTCCTGGAGCGCGTGCCGCGTCGAGCGGGTGCGCTCCGCGACCGATGTGCCCCCCCCCGACCTGGTGAGCGCCGGCGCGCTGGGACTCACGCGCGGTGCGCGCGGGCTGGGACTGGCCTTCGATGCCGGCGAGCCGGGCGAGGCGCGGGTGAAGTTCGGCACGGAGGGTCTGGAGGCGGCGAGCGACTGGTTGCCGGCCCGGCCCCTGCGCCCCGCGGGGGACGCGTCCGTCCTGCGGCTCTGCTACGTCCCGGAGGGGGACGGCCTCGCGGCCCTGACGGCGCTGTATCGGCCCGCGTCACCGGTGGACCGCGAGCGCCTCGCGGCGATGACGGTCCCGGCCGGATGGTGCTCGTGGTACGAGCTGTTCGGCCAGGTGACCGAGGACGACATGGTCGCCAACCTCGAGTTCTGCGCCGCGAACTTCGACCGCCGCTCCTTCCGCCTGATCCAGCTCGACGACGGCTATCAGAAAGCCACCGGGGACTGGGACACGAATCCCAAGTTCCCGCACGGGCACCGCTGGCTCACCGATCGCATCCACGCGCGGTCGTTTCAGGCCGGCCTGTGGATCGCGCCGTTCGCGGTGACCGACCGCTCCGGCATCCCGGCCGCGCACCCCGAGTGGCTGCTCAAGAACGCCGCCGGCCCGATCGTGTGGGACACCCGCGACGACTGGGGCGGCAAGGTCTACTCGCTCGACGGGGCGCATCCCGAGGTGCAGGCGTGGCTGCGCGAGCTGGCGCGCCGCATCGTGCGCGATTGGGGCTACGACTACGTGAAGATCGACTTCCTGCTGTGGGCCACCGCGGGCACCGAGCACTTCGGCGGACTCACCCACGCCGAGGCCTACCGGGCGGGCCTCGCGGCGATCCGCGACGGGCTCGGCCCCGAGGCGTTCCTGTTGGGCTGTGGCGCCCCGCTGCAGCACGCCGTCGGCTACGTGAACGGCATGCGCATCGGGACCGACGTGGACGCAAGCTGGGGCGGCCTCGAGGCCCCGGCGCGCGCGGCCGCGTTGCGCAGCTTCTACCACCGCGGCGCGTGGCTCAACGACCCCGACTGTCTCGTCGTGCGGCCACCGCTCACCGAGCCCCAGGCGCGGACCTGGGCGGCGATCGTGGCGGTCTCGGGCGGCGTCAACATGTTCTCCGACAACCTCCCCAAGCTGCCG
>WNGD01019642.1_pt1 | contig 10194 bp, 5 predicted proteins | sample 5400671 | NCBI WGS metagenome assembly WNGD01 (sample SAMN13153369, study PRJNA577476) | soil metagenome | isolation source: 40 cm soil or saprolite under grassland replicate 2 | place: USA:California | collected 2016-06-15
GGTGATCAGCCTCTGGACAGCGTCCAGAGGCCAGGGAGAGTATGGTGTCTTTCTCAAGCGTTCACTGTCCTTTCCTGATGCTGTTTGCGAACTCTTGAACTGGTGTTCAAGGCTTGACAAATTCTATGGCTTCTACTCATGTGCCCCTAAACTTTGGCAGCGCTTGGATTCGAGGTGACTCCATTCTTGATAGAATCGAGTGAGCCCATTGATGGTACTTGAACGTAGGCTTAGGTTCTACGCACGTTTCTGGCAGGCAAACGGTGAAAATGTCTTCATTGTTGCACGCTTTGTTGTACTCATTCTTCTCTAATTTTTTGGGCTGTCCATCAGATAATGTGCCTTTATCTGCCCATCAGCTCTGTGTTGTTTTGCATACTTTACAGAATGCCAACGGATGCGCTTTTTTTCAAACCTTCCTCCCCAACTTCACCAGTTAGTGATAGTGTTGGCGAATTGGTTCTCTACACTCATTTTTCGTCGAGAGCCGCGCTCAACATATGTTCATAATGGCAATTCGCCAACACTCCCTTAGTGGGGTCGTACGCCATTTTATTTAGCGCTATTTTAGCTATTCTCCAGCATTTACTGTTATTACGAGAGCAGATATACGTTAGTTATAAATAGTGGAGGATTTTCTTTATTACTTTTACTGGGGTGTTTGTATGGGCAGTGAAGATATCTTTATTGGTAACTATCGTCTGGTTTCCGAAATTGCTAGTGGAGCATTTGGGCACGTATACTTTGCACAACATGTGTTCCTATCCAACCGTCATGTCGCTATCAAACTAATGCACACCAATCATCTTGAAAGTGTAGAAGAACTTATTCGTTTTTTTGCAGAGCCTCAAATTCTTGAAAAGCTTAAACATCCGTATATTCTTCCTATTATTGATACTGGAATACACGAGGGTCTCCCCTATCAAGTAACAGAATATGCTACTAAAGGCTCACTCCGAGACCGATTGCGACATCAGCCCTCAAGCCCTCTATCAACTGTAGAAGCTATTACGATACTCTCACAAATCGGGCAAGCGCTTCAATATGCACACGAGCAAGGCATCATTCATCGTGACCTGAAACCAGAAAACATCCTTTTTAATGAGAAAGGCGCTGCGCTCATTGCCGATTTTGGCATAGCAACAATGTTAACCACGGAAAGTATTAAACAAACCTCGTCAGCAGGCACTATTGCTTATATGGCTCCAGAGCAATTCCAAAACGTGGTTTGCAAAGAAAGTGACCAGTACGCTTTGGGTTGCATTGCATATGAGATGTTCACAGGCCATATGCCTTTTCAAGCCTCGAATATAGCGTCATTTATCGCTAAATGCTTAATGGAAGAGCCTGTTGCTCCTAGATACCATAATCCACAACTACTTGAGCATATAGAGCAGGCCATTCTCAAGGCGATGGCAAAACAGCGGACAGGTCGCCACACCGATATTTCTGCATTTATTACAGCACTTATCACACCTCCTGGATTGTCTCAAAAAGCCAGAGAGGAATGGATGACCAAGTTTATTGCATTAGCAATGCTTCCCGGTCAGAAAGAGAAAGTAATTATGGCTTGCGAGCAGGCTATTCAACTTGATCCTACATTCGCAGACGCTTACTATTGTAAAGGTGTAGCACTCAATGACCTTGGGCACTGTGAAGAGGCTTTAGCTGCCTTTGAGTACTCTCTACAACTTTCTCCAAACAATAGCTTGGCTTGGTTCTACAAAGGAGATTTGCTCAACCACTTTGGTCGACAGGAAGAGGCCGAGCTTGCACATGCTAGAGCTGAAGAACTGGACGAGCTCGAATCTGAGGAAGACTACCACGATTCCGAAAACGAATCTGATAGTGAGGGGGTAGTCGCAGACTCAGACGAGGACGACTACCTTGAGAATGAAGAAGTAGAAGATTACTTTAATGATCAGTTAACTGATATCTCAATACCAGTGATAAAAAAAGAGGAGACTCGTATTTCAGGGTCAGTCGAGGATCTGATTGAGAAAGGGGTAGCATTAGCTCAGCAAATGCGTCATGAGGAAGCATTAGACACTTTTGAGCAAGCCCTCAAATTGAGACCCGATCTTCCCTCTATTTGGTGTAGCAAGGGAGATGTTCTCTGGAAACTTTTTCGTTTTGAAGAAGCACTTGAAGCTTTTACGCAAGCACTCAAGCTGAACCAACATTATACTCCTGCATATGTTGGAAGAGGCAAAATCTTGCTCCCGTTTCAGCAACATATTGAGGCATTTACAGACTTTGAGCAAGCTATTCGGCTCGACTCTAATCATAGTACTGCTTGGTGTAAAATGGGGGAGACTCTTCTAGAACTTCATCAATACAATGAAGCGTTGATGGCCTTCGAAAAGTCTATTCAACTCAACCCCAGGTTCATCGATGCATATATTGATAAGGGTATGCTTCTGAGACAAATTAATCAGTACGAAGGGGCATTGCAAGCATATCAGATTGCCTTTCAACTCGACCAGTTAAATGTTGCCGTCTTCACTAATAGAGGAAACCTCTTTGTAGAGATGAAACGTTACAGCGAAGCTTTAACTGATTTTGAACAGGCATTACAGATCCTACCTAATAACCCCGCCGCGTATACAGGTAAAGGAAATGCTTTACGAGGGCTCGATCGTTATACAGAGGCTTTAGTCGCACACGAACAAGCACTTCGTCTCTCTCCTGACTTTATTCGCGGATATATCAACAAAGGAAATGTCCTTTTATCCCTAGATCGCTATGCAGAGGCTCTCTCTAGCTACGAGCAAGCTATTCGATTATCTCCAGATTATGCAAATGCATATCTTGGTAAAGGTAACGCGCTCTGGTATCTCAAGCGAAATGAAGAAGCTCTAAAGGCTATTGAACGTTGTATTCAGCTTAATCCCAAACATGCTCATGCTTACCACACGAAAGGAAATATATTAAAAGCCCTGGATCGTTGCGAAGACGCATTGGCAGTTTTAAATCGTGCTATTCAACTCGACTCTCAAGATGCTTCCTTTTATCATACTAAAGGAGAGGTTCTTCTTGAGCTTGAACATTATGAAGAGGCTCTTTATGCCTTTGACCAGACGATCCAACTTGATGCTAACAATGCATATGCACACTTTCAAAAAGGATGCGTTCTCCAGTCACTGAAACGATGGCAAGAAGCATTAGGAGCCTTTGATTACGCCATAAAAATGGTTCCTAATTTTGTATCCGCTCACATTCAAAAAGGTTATGGGCTCTACGCATTAGATTGTTATTACGATGCGCTTCTTTCTTTCACTTTTGCGATACAGCTTGATAGCACGAACGTGAGTGCATTTATAGGCCATAGCCTTGTATTAGAAAGATTGCAACAATACCAGGAGGCTCTACAATCCGTCGAGAATGCCTTTCGGCTTGACCCCAACTCAGGATTAGTATGGAGCAGGAAAGCAGCCTTATTGGTAACCTTGAATCGACCTACGGAAGCACTTGACGCTTTTGATATGGCAATTCGCATTGAACCAACTCTCATAAGCTCGTATGTAAACAAGGTTACTCTACTCAGACAACTCGACCGTCATGCAGAAGCACTTACCACTATTGAGCAGGTTCTTAGATTTCATGCTCATGATGCTAATCTCCATCTGAAAAAAGGGCAGACATTGATTTCCTTAAGAAGATTTGAAGAGGCTATCGTTGCGTTTGACAAATCACTTCGGCTCAATCCCAATATGGTAGATGCATACACAGGTACAGGTATTGCACTTGTAATACTTCAGGCTCCATCAAAAGCTCTTGCTATGTTTGAAGTGGCTCTGAGAATGACACCCAACGATCCATCCCTTTGGTATTATAAATCTTCTGCTCTCGGAGGTCTCGGAAGATCCATAGAGGCTCAATATGCCTATAGCGTAGGAGAACAACTTCGTAGCAATAAAAAAAGCTAAACCGATAGGTACCCTGTTATCTCATGTTCAGAGGAAGTTAACGAGGGCAACATGCACAACCTCTATCTCATGGCCATGCTCGCGTCCCGCTACAAGCAATCCTTGGCCAATAGTAACGGGTTGGAGAAACGACTGATATTCTAGGAGCACTTTAAATATTAGTATAATCTCTACCGGACAAACAAATCTTGTAGTTCCTTGATCCTCGGCTCATTATGCCATAGTCGTTTTGCCAGCTTATACACCTCAAAGGCTTCGTTATATCGTCTTTCACTTCCCAGATTTTTGGCTCCTGTTACTCCAGCCTCTATATAAGCGCAAAAACGCTCCTGATCCCCCAATACCACCGCAGCAGCCGCGCGATGATTGATAATTTCAAGACGCATTCTCTCTGGAACGATGATCGTTGGTGGGAGTCGTTCGATTTGTGCCAGGGCATTCCATGCCTCTCTGGGTTGATCAAGGTCAAGACGTGTCAATCCCTCCCACAACGTGAGTGTAAATTGTCCTCCATCAGCGAACAAGAAACTTGGATCATTCTCAGGAGTTGCGGCATGGATATCAGGAAGAGCTTCCTGATAGGTTTGCAGTGCTTTGGTTGGATGTTTACTATAATAATACGTCACGGCCAGCCACATGAGTGTAGCTACTTGCAAATTTTTGTTTTGTGTCACCCGGCTCAGCGCTACGGCCTGTTTACAATGAAGTTCTCGTTTCAGTAGGTCGTTTTGACGGAGTCCTATCAGGCTTGCTAGCAGATATGCCTGCCAGTCTGGCCGCACTTTTCTGATATCTGGAAGGCTGATACGCTAGCGTTTCTAACCGTATTTTACAGCTTGGCAGTCCTGATTCCAGCACATTTCCGAACATTGGCATTTCATGTGTCATGCAGATGATGGTCGTACAGCCGACAGTCTCCTCACATCACGGCTTCGTGAACAGCTATACAGATCGACATTGTAGCCAAACTCGATGCAGATACACGTATCAGCGGCGTCCCCGTAGGGGACGTTTTTTTCTTCGACTCCACTATACCTGTAGAAAAGAGCAACGCGTGGGCAAGGAGAGGTAGGGAGGAAAGCTGTAGGCAGCAGTTCCGCTTCCGCAAAGATCCTACTTCCTAATCTGGCTGCCCAGGAAGTTCAATTCACGTGAGGTTTGCCATCCAGCGTTTTTTTATTTTTTATCATGTAATCGTCATAAATAATGGGCAATAATTTATTATTCTATTAAGGCTATTGATCATAGTAAGCACCTGTATTGAGAGGAAGGACTTTCCGTGGGTCAGAAGCGTCTGTCGCCTTGTGTTGTCATTCTCACAGCTCTTTCTGTTGAGTTTCAAGCAGTCTCTGCACATGTTATCTCTCATCGGAAAGACGTTCGTCATAGAACTGTCTACTGGCTGGGAACCTTTCCTTGTCCTGGCTGCTTATGGAAAGTAAGCAGCGTCGAGATTGGCCCCAGCAATTCCACGGCAGCGATCAAAACGACTCAGGCTATTCAAGATTTCCAGCTAGATGCCGTTCTCTTTGTCGGTGTCGCGGGCGGTCTCAAGGACGTCCGCATCGGTGACGTTGTTGCAGCGAGGAAGATTTATTGTTATGAGTCAGGCAAAGATAGTACGACGTTCCTGCCACGTCCAGAAGTAATGCAAGCAACTCCACGCATGGAGTCCTGGTCACGCTCAGTTAGAAACGAGCAACTGTGGCTTGATAGGATTAAAAAGAATGCGTCACTTCATTTACTTCCTCCACCTCGTGCCTATGTTGAAGCAATTGCCGCAGGAGAGAAGGTCGTGAACTCTATACACTCTTCCACTGCCGAGTTGTTGCGGAAACAGTACAGTGACACGCTGGCACTAGAAATGGAGGGGTACGGCTTTTTGCGTGCGGCTTATAATCATCCAGAGGTCGATGCATTAGTTATTCGTGGCATTTCAGATCTGCTCGAAGGTAAGAGTGAAGCTGATGCAGCCAACTCTCAAGAACTTGCGTCTTGTCATGCAAGTGCCTTCGCCTTTGAATTATTAACCCAGTTAGGAATGGACCAGGAGTTCCTCGACATGCATCAGGCACGAAAGTCGCAGGAAAAGCTTCGGCCTGCTTCACGATCAGAGAAATCCCGGTCGCCGCAGCACTCAAACACTACCTATAACGTCAAAAATAGTGGTCAAATGGCTATCGGGCCTCACTCTCAGGTCATCAATCATAACACGAGGACTTCAGAGGAGTGATTCCTGTATGTACCCCAATTTGCGATTCATGTACACTTTCGATGATCCAAGATAGTTCTGATAGGATAGGTTTGCATCAGGACGCTTCAGTAGCCATTGCTCATTTCGCTGTCATCATCGAAAGTGTGCATGAATCCAATTTGCAGACCATAACAGAACTTTCCTACTGCTCAATGAGTGCGTACAATCCATGAGCATTTTCTATGGAGGAGAAATGTATGTCCACGGACGAACTTGATGATATACACTCTATTCTAGAGACCACAGAAGAGCTTACACCATCAGCGACGCCATCAAGAGAACATACGAATACGCCTACAGAAGAGAGAGCAGGAAATGAGGAACTCCTTTCTGAAAATCCCTGGGACGAAGAAGTGGAGGTCCCAGATGAAGAGATCCCAGACGAGGAAGTGCCAGACGAGGGTGCTGAACAGTCCGCCGCGAAGTATACTGTTGAGAATCCACTCAACGAAGGAAACGCGTATGTTGCAGCAGGCGATCAAGCTCAGTTACATCACTACACAACATATCATAACGTTACGAATCGTTATGATCACCTTCAAATCATTCTTGGCTCAAAACAGTCTGGTATGGAAGAGCAAGAAGATATTTTCCAGGATATTCGTGACCTCCTCAAGCAGACTCTGGCGCTTGCACGACAAAGTAGCGTTGTGCCTCTGCAAGAAACCAGATCAGGAGACGCACCATTGCCGATCACTCACGACGAGTTCTCTCACTGGTTTTATGGTCTCGATGAATACGAACAATGCTATGCTCAGGCGGCTGCCCTTCTACATGGAGCTTCCGCTGATGAGGTATCGAAACGTGCAGATGAACTCTATTTGCTCCATCGAGTACAGCAGGACAACACTCCTTCATCGATCGCTCACTCTTCAGAAGCCTTGCCTGAAGAACTACGCTCCTCTCTGCTTTCCCACCATAACAAGTCGAGTAGGGATCTGCAATTGAAGACGTTTACTACCACTCAGCGTGTCGATGGAGTGGAACGGCTTTATTGGCGAGATGTGCAGGCGGACGGCACGTCATCGTTTCACTTCCAGTTCTTGGATTTTCTTGCAGGAGAGTACTTGAGCAAAGGACTTCACGGGCAGGTACTTTTAAAACGGGTACAGGCATGGACGCAGGAGAACAATGCTGAACAATTCAGGTGCATCACAAGAGCTTTTGGCGTCTTTCTCTGGCATCAGAGTAGGAAGGCACTGCAGCGACAAGCGGCTGAATGGGCAAAAAGGCTTAGTGTGACACGCTGGCAACGTACAGCTATCCTGCTCGACGCTGCCTATGAGATCGATATGATCAAGTATCCAGAGCACGAGCATGACGAAAATGCATCACCAACGCTACAACTTCTCTCGGAGTGGGTGAGGCGTACACAAGCGATGGCAACCAAGACGGATGCTTATTTGGGATGTGCTGCCGCCAATGCCTACGCGCTTATCGGGAAGCGGAAACTAGAAATCGCGCTCTCTGGGTTAGAACAATTACTACAAATCTCTTCAGAGAACCTCTTTGAAGTAGAGAAATTGCAAGCGGCTGTCGCCTCCGCTTACTTTACGCTGAGCTGGTCAGGGGATATTCGTCACGTTCTCTGCCACCTCTCCTCTGCGGCAGAACAATCCCTTTTGCAGTCTACACCGCCAAAGACGGCACGTTTGCACCGTCGATATCGTCTTCAGTGTCAGCTACGTCTCAGGGTAAGTCTGGATGCGTTCTTATTTATCGCCCTGGATTCCCTATCTAGTCCAGTGTTACGACAGGCTGCTGCCTATCAGGAATCGTTACCCGACTTGCTCTCCTTCGCAGAGAGACAAAAGCGCGATATCGTTCTCGCAGGAGTCCTTACAACCGATGAAACCCATTGGTTTTACTGGCGTGAGGAGGTCATCAAATTGCTGAGTGCTGCCCTGATTGAAAAAAGCAGTCAAGACAGTGCATTCGATCTGCTCGCTCGTTGGGCCGACGCATTGCTCCATATGGAAGATGTATCTTCACCCCGAGGCAACCTTCTCATCACTTCATTCCAGTCTCTTTTAGTAGACCTCTGTCGAATGCTTGACCGCTGGTGTCTTGAGTTGAAGCGTCAAAGTCGGCAATCACCGGCTCTCCTTTTATATAAACGTCGGTTGGCAATATGGTCAAAGAAAAAAGACGCTTTTGGGAAACTGTTCAAAAAGTAGCGTATCAAACCAACATTCTACGATAGACAAGCGGGAAATACGCAGGAGGAAACAGATGAAGCCCTACTATCCGGAAGCCCAACATTTCATTCTCAATGAAAGATCTATCGAGGATCGTCCTTTTCTGGGGATCATATCCCTTCCCTGGTCGGGCCAGACAATCTCTCCAAAGGCTGGAATATGCCAGGAAATCTTTCGTGATGGAACATACTTTCTTTCGGTAGGTCCAAATTTCAAAGGAGAACTTCCGAAAGTGCATAAAGGAGACTATATCTATTCTATCTCGCTGCTTCCTCGCACCTACGGCTTTGATGGCATCATCATGACAAAAGATAGCAAGCAGCAAGGCTATGACATACACGTCGAAATGAGAGTAGCTAATTCTACTCGTTTCATGGAAATGTACCATACCAGACAGGACCCGGCACGCTGGGCATTCATGCAATTCAAACAGGCTTTTGAGTATTATGCATCGAGAATGGGAGAAGTTACTGAAGCGAAATTAGGTCCCTGGCTGGAGAGACAAGTAGCAACATTCAGCCAGGCGTGTGGTATCCAGGTCACCCATCCAGTATGGTTTCTTCATGCCTTTAACCAGGACCAGAAAGACGCAACAAAAAAGGAAGATATTGAACAAACTGCACGACGAAGGAAGTGGGAAATTGAGATAGAATACGATCTCAAGATGCACGAAGAGCGACTCAAAAGAGATTTGGAACGAGAGCAGAAAGAGTTTAGCCGTGCGGAGAGAGCAAAGCAAAACGATTTTGCACGTAGTGAGCAGAAAAGGAAAAAAGTTCTTGAAGAACAGATAAAGCTGCTTTCAAGCACCGTCAATGGTCTTATTCAAATCAATAATGATCGTGTCAGTGATAGCATTGGTTATAATCTTCCGGCACAAGCTATATTGAAAGACTCCCTCAGACTTCTTGCCAGTCTTAATAACTCATTAGATAATTCTTCTCAGGAGGCAGAAGCAATCGTAGACACAATACCTTCTAATGGGATGCTGCCAGCAGATACTGAAGAAGACTATGGACCCGACATTGAAGTGTATCCTACGGCTTCCTCAATCACAGCAACAAACCGTGATGTAGATATGAAGAGCGCGACAAGTTCAGAAATATCTTCATTCCCTGATACGTAGATATTCTCAATACGATATTCTTCTTGGGCTGCTCCCATCAGACCAGACCAAGCTTAAAGAGAGGATTCTCTCATAACAAGATATGCCTACTCAAACTCAACGGGAGCAGATATCCCAAACTGGAATGTAACCGATTCATGTTGCACACTGCTTTAATGAATTGCTGAAGATGAGCTTTGGCTTTCTCAAGCGTGTGGTAATGTGTCGAGTAGACTTATTCATATTTGACAGTTTTGAAGCGACTCTCAGCCTGAGCATTCTTCTAGGGATTACCTCTGGCCAAGAGACTAATCTTTGCTCCAATAGCTTCCAATCTCCGTATATAAGCGGTGCTGGTATATTGTGCCTCCTGGTCAGAATGATGAATGAGCCCAGACCTGGCCTGCCGAGAGGCATTCGCCGTATCTAAAGCATCCAGAGCCTAGAGGCTATCAATATGCCGATACCTCATTCTACCTTTGCTATTCCTCCTGTACTAGATCAGATGTTATATGAGTAAGTGCTTCATATATCAAATCTTCTGGTCGCCACAACCACATGCTTGCAATACCATCGCCGCTTCCTGTCGCGAGATACACTCCATTAGAACTAAACGAAACAGCGTGAACACTAGCGCTATGTGCGAGGTCAGCAACAAGACGCCCTGTGGCTGTTTCCCATAGCTTCACATGATCACCGCTAGCCGTG
>WNGD01007604.1_pt1 | contig 10193 bp, 10 predicted proteins | sample 5400671 | NCBI WGS metagenome assembly WNGD01 (sample SAMN13153369, study PRJNA577476) | soil metagenome | isolation source: 40 cm soil or saprolite under grassland replicate 2 | place: USA:California | collected 2016-06-15
GCACCCTTCTGGCCTACTCGCAGCGGGTGATCATCGTCCCGGGTTACGGCCTGGCGGTAGCCCAGGCCCAGCACGCTGCGCGGGAGCTGGCCGACGTGCTCGAAAAGCGAGGCGTGGATGTCGAGTACGCGATCCACCCGGTTGCCGGACGCATGCCCGGTCACATGAATGTGCTGCTCGCCGAGGCCAATGTGCCCTACGAGCAGCTCAAGGAGATGGACCAGGTCAACGACGATTTCAAGAACGCAGACGTGGCACTGATCGTCGGCGCCAATGACGTTGTCAACCCCGCCGCGCGCAGCACGCCGGGCAGCCCGATCTACGGGATGCCGATCCTGAACGCGGACCAGGCCAAGAACATCATCTTCATGAAGCGCTCGATGCGCCCCGGGTTCGCTGGAATCGACAACGACCTCATGTTCGGACCGAAAACCGTGATGTTCTTCGGCGACGCCAAAGACTCCTTGACCAAGCTGGTGAGCGCCGTCAAGGCGGCCTAACCCGCGACCGCCGGCACTCGCCGTTTTCGCGTCCCCGAATAACCCGCCGCCGCCGGCACTCACGCAAATAAAGACGAGCCTCCTGATTTTGGTCAGGAGGCTCGCGCCGCGAAGAGGGTGTGGTGTACGAAATGCTATGCCCGCCGCCCAGATTGTGTTAGTGCGCCAAGCACAATAAAGCCCCGTGATCATTGTGGGGATCATGGGGGTCGGCGGCGCCCTCCCGGGAATTTCTCAGGAGTCCCTGATCCTGAGCACCCGCTCCACGTCCCTGGTGTCGAAGGGGTGCGCCAGACGGAGCACGAAGTGCTGCAGGCCTGCCTTCAGCCACTCGTCAACTCCCTTCGCCGTGAGAGCGGACACGTTCGCCGTCCGTTCGATCTCCCGAGGGTCCCGGCCGACCCGCACGCACCAATCGTCCAGCACCCTCGACTTGTGGGCGTACTGGTCGGCGGAGCCGATCGTGTTCCACATCTGGGCGTGCTCCGCGACCAGGCGGAGCATCACCTGCTCGCCCCCTCCCGCGATGAGGATGGGCATCCGGCCGGCGGGTCCGGGCCTGAGCTTCTCGATCCGCCTCTTGATTCGCGGCAGCGACTCCTTGAGCAGTCTCACCCGGTCGCGCGTCTCGCCGAAGTCGTAACCGTACTCGGCGTAGTCGCGCTCGAACCAGCCCGCCCCGAGGCCGAACACAAACCGCCCGCCCGATAGCTGGTCCACGGTGGTGGCCATCGAAGCGAGGAGGTCCGGGTTGCGGTAGCCGATGCACGTGACCATGGGTCCGATCTGCGGAACTTTCGTGTCCATCGCGACGGCCGCGAGCAGCGACCAGCACTCGAAATGGTTGCCATTCGGGTTGCCGTATAGCGGATAGAAGTGATCCCAGAACCAGATGCTGTCGACTCCGAGCGCATCCGCGCGGCGCCACGCGTCGCGCAGCTCCCCGATCGTGCATTGCTGTGGATGGATGGTCACTCCAACCTTGAACGGCCGGGTCTCCGACACTGCTGTGAGATTATCGAGGCTCAATGGTGGGGGAGCTGACGCCGGTCCGCGTCGACGTGCAAAGCGCCGATCGAGCGTTCTGGAATCGATTTCACGGGCTTCGCCGCGTGCGGCACCACGAGTCGCGCCCGGAGGATCCGGTTCAGCCCGACGAAGAGGTCGAAACCCGAATCAGGAAGGGCAACCCGTTCGAGGTTCAGCACTACTACGAGATTTCGCGCGACGGCTTGATGCTCAGCTCGTTCTACGGCGAGACGGTGTCGCCGCGGAATGCGGAGTATGAGACGAACAAGCACCTCTTCTGGACGGATGGATACGTGAGGCCAGACGCTCGGCGCCAGGGCATAGGCGCCTTATGGGTGCCTGTCATCGCGAAGTTGATGGACGAGTATGGATGCAGTGTCGTGGGCACGGCCACCGAGGAAGAGTCAGGACACGGCTTTCTCAAGTGGCTCGGGGCTGAGCAGAAGCTGACCGAGATCGAAAGCCGGCTGAAGCTCTCCGAGGTCGATTGGCCGATGCTCGAGCACTGGGCGGCCGAGGGCGCGCGGCGCTCCCCGCAGACGAAGCTGGAGATCTACGACGGCGTGCTGCCCGAGTCGATGCTCGCCGACTTCGCCCCCCAGCTGACCTCGTTGCTGAACACGATGCCTTTCGAAAGCCTGGACATCGGCCAGATCATCGTCACGCCCGAACGCATCAAAGACTGGAACGAGCGTCAGGCGCTCGTCGGCGAGGTCCAGCACACGGTGATCACCCGTGAACCAGATGGTGTGATCTCCGGCATGACCGACATCACCTGGGCGCCTTACCGGCGCACGCTGATCTATCAGCAGTTCACCGGCGTGCGCCCCGACGCGCGAGGTCGGGGCCTCGGGAAGTGGATCAAGGCCGCGATGGTCCTGCACATCCGCGAGCTCTATCCCGACGCCAGGTGGATCGTGACCGAAAACGCGCACTCGAACGGTCCGATGCTGAACATCAACCGGTCGATGGGCTTCAAGGCCTACCGGACCGCCGTCGAGTACCAGATGACTCGCGAGCAGCTTTCGGTGCGGATCGCCGCTCCACGCCCCTCACCCTGACCCTCTCCCCGGCGGGGAGAGGAAAGATCCCTAGGTCTTTCGGCTCCGCTGGATGCTGCGCACGAGCAGGATCACGCCAACGAGGATCAGCAGCACCGGCAGCGCCGCCTTGCCCACCGGCCCGAAGTAGTCGCGACCACTGATGCCGAGGATCGACTCGAAGAGCACAAAGCCGACCAGAAAGATCATCACGGCGATCGCGAGGAGCGTGCGCGCGGTTCGCAGCGCCTGGTGATCGTGGTCCCGCAGGGCCTGCAGGTACATGCCCAGGCCGATGCCACCAGGCACGACCAGCGCCCACGCGTACGCCCATACCGGCCAGTTGCCGGTGCTGCTCGCGTAAGCGAGCACGACGCCAAGCACGGTCAGCAGTCCGCCAGGGATCGTCGCCACCGCGCCGACGTTGACGAAACCGACGACCAACAGCGTCAGACCCGGAATGATGATGAAGAGCGGCCAGCCGCTCTGCGTGAAGTCGACACCTGACATCACTACGGCGAGGGCGAAGATGCCGATCACCACGAGCACGATTCCGATCGCGCTGGTGGACCCGCCGCGCCGTGGTCGTGTGGGGTAGGACACCGCGTTGACGAAGGGCGGCGGCGGGGTGGCCGGTGGCTGCGGGGCGAGCGCAGGCGGTTCCTCCTGCGTCAGCGTGGTGCTCGCCTCCGTAGGTTCGATCGGCTCCGAGACGACCTCGGGGGCGGACAGCTCCGCCTCCGGCTCAGCTGCAGCCCCTTCGCTCGATTCGGTTTTCTTGCCGGCGAAGATGTCTGGGCTTCCGGCGAGGAGGTCAGGAGTCACATGGACCATGTCGTCTTTGACCGCCGTGTCGTCCGCTGATTCCTCGACGCCCGCCTCGGTCGGCGGCGTGGCCGGAATCTTGCCGAGCGTGGCGCGCTTTCGCTTGCTCATGGGACGAAAAGCTTAACCCCCGCCCCTGAGAGCAAACACCGGATTCACGGGGCCGTGGCCGTGGCCGATCTCGAGCGAGTTTGCGATCGCCATCGTGATGAACTGCTTGGCCTCCCGCACCGCCGCCAGGGGCTCTGCGCCGTGGGCCAGGTGGGCCGTGATCGCCGCTGAGAACACGCACCCGCTGCCATGGGTGTTCGGCGTCGCGATCCGCTCGGCCACGATCTCGATCATCTGCGTTCCGTCGAAGAAGACGTCGGTCGCATCGCCGTCCCCATGACCACCTTTCACCACCGCGATTCGAGCCCCCAACGCGACCAGGTCGCGCGCCGCATTGCGCCGATCCTCGAGGCTCGCGATATGGCGCCCCAGCAGGATCTCCGCCTCGGGGATGTTCGGAGTGATCACCGACGCCAGGGGGAGCAGTCGCTCGCGAAGGGCTGCCACCGCGTCGTCGCGCAGCAGCTTGGCGCCGCCTTTGGCGACCATCACCGGGTCGACCACCAGATTTGGGATGCGCAGTTCGGTGATCGCGCCGACCACGGTGGCGATGATCGCAGCGCTCGACAGCATCCCCGTCTTCGCAGCCTGGACTCCGATGTCACCGGCCACGACGGCGATCTGCTTTCGGATCAGAGAGGTCGGCAGCTCGAGGATGTCGGTGACGCCGGTGGTGTCCTGGGCGGTGATCGCCGTGATGGCGGAGGTGCCGTGCACGCCGAGGACCGCGAACGTTTTCAGGTCCGCCTGAATGCCGGCACCGCCACCAGAGTCGGAGCCCGCGATCGTCAGCGCGACAGGGATCTTCATGCGTTGCTGAACCGGCGGCCGGTCCAGTAAACGATCGCTGCGACGCCGACGCTGATCACGCCGGAAAGATCAGCTCCGTGCAGCGCCGCGGTCAATCCATCGTTGAAGAATTGCGTTCCGGCGAACACGTTGCCGAAGAGGTTTGTGTAGTTCACGAACAGGAGGCTCGCCGCGGTGCCGGCCAGCCACGCCACCAGCGCGAGCGCCGGGCGGCCTTTGCCCTCGAACACGAAGAAGCTCAGCAGCACGACCGCCGCCCATGCGGGCGCCCAGAGATAGGTGAGGATCAGGAAGTCCTCGTACGCGACATGGAAGTCGCTGACGAGCACCGCGTAGGCGGCAAGCGCGGTGCCGAGCAAACCGCAGCCCAGCGCGGTCTGCCAGCGCCGGAGCCGGATCCCCATCGCGAGCGTGACGAGCCCCGCCGTGTACACGTCGAGGTAGTTGGCCCAGATCTCGCCCACGACGATGAAGACGAAGAACGGAATCGCGATCCACGGCGGCGCGTGCGCTGTGATCACCGCCAGGACTCCCTGGTCCTGGGCCAGTCTTGCGTCGATCGTCGGCAGCAGGAGGCCAAACAGGCCGAGCAAGAGCATTGGAATCGCAACGCCCGCGACCGGCCATAGCGTCACCGCGCGGGTCGGGCTCGCGGCAGGCAGGTATCGGGAGTAGTCGCTGGCGAATGGATACCAGGACGCGACCAGCGCGAAGCAGGTCATGAAGCCGAGCACGAAGGCGCCCGCGTAGTCGGGACCCGATGCAGCCGGACCCATTGTCCAGTGGAACTGCGGCGCCAGGAACACAAACAGCGCTGCCGACAGCAGGGCGAATGTCACGGCGCCATACGTCTCGAGGACCTTGATGGTCTGGTGCCCGAAGATCGCGACGGCGACGCTGATGGCCGCGATCAACAGGACCAGGCCGAACGTAGTCGCTGTGTTGCCTCCGCCAAAGAGCTGCGCGCCCGCCTGCGCCGCGATCACGCAGTCGACCGCGAACCAGCCGATGGCGAGAAACAGCGTCAGCGCTGCGCCGACGTACGAGCCGCGCAAGCCGAAGATGGTGCGCGTGAACGCGATTTGCGGCAGGCCTGATCGCGGGCCCGTGTTGCTCAGCAGGCCGAGAATCACCGCGGCGGCGACCGTGCCCAGCGCCGTCGCGACAAGGCCGTCCCAAACGCCGAGCCCGTAGTAGGTGGTCAGGAGGCTTGCGGTGAAAAGGCTTGCGTAATTGACGAACGCGCCCCCCCACAGGAACGCGAGCTCGCGTGGCGTTCCGTGGCGATCGGCCGCGGGGATCGCCTCGATGCCGTGCCCCTCCACCTTGCCAAAGGCGTCCGCCTCGGCCGGTCGAGCCGCGATATCGCTCATGCGTTTCCCTCCGCTGGCATTACCCAGTTCAGGTTCATGCGGTCGGCGCTCGGCGCCCTCTCAGCCCGCTACTTCCTAACCAGGGGTCCCCGCGAAATCACGGCGAAGCCTCGGATTTCGTGGGGCTTTGCGAGCTCCCGCTGGAATCGATCTTACGTGCGGGCTAGGACTGGCGCCAGGGAGCGGGGAGGAGGTGGGCAAGGATGCGGTACACCTCGGGATTGAGAGCCAGGCCAACGTGGCTGCCGTGGACCTCGATCGCGTTGATGTCGGGTCGCAGGCAGGCCTTCCAGTTGACGACGCCGTCCGAGCGCGAGTAGATCGACGTGGTCGGGACGCGCGGGGCCGCCTTCAGGTCGCGCAGGAATCGCATCTCGACCGATGCTGGGTGCCGGTAGCGAACCGCGTTGAAGAGGTGCGCGGCGTGGACTCCGGCCATCGTGAGCGGGTGCACGTCGAAGGGATCGTTGAGCGGCGAGCCGAGCGTGATCACCTGCTCCACCAGGTCCGGCTTGCGGTGCGAAAGGACCTTGGCGAGCACCCCTCCGCGGCTATGGCCGACAACCGCGATCCGCGCTCCGGTCTTGCGATTAAGAGCGAGCAGCGTGTCGAGGAGTGGTTTGAGCATGACCTCGGAATACATCACGTTGAAGGCGAGACCGGCGAGCCGCGGGCGATAACCGACCCGCTTCAACCAGTCGTACTGCGTCCGGAGAGTCCAGTCCCCGGCCAGGAATCCGGGGATGAGGAGCACGGGCCTGCGCAAACCCGGAGGCACATCGTCGCCGCGGAAAACGGGGTCTCGGATCAGGCGAAGGAACTCGAAAGAGAAGCGACCCTCGAGCCACATCGGAGGCAGCGGGTCCCACCGGCCCAGGTGCCGCAGCTGAGGAAGAATCGACGCGGAAGCGTTCAGCCGGCCGGCGCGCTTGGTATGGGGAGGTTCGGAGACTGTTGCCACTTCGTGCTGCTGAGCTCTTACTCCGTCATGAATGTGCGGCCGCGATTGGGATTCTATACGCGCTCCACGCCTCCAGCGCGCCTGGACCCACAGCCATCCAGTGGAGCGCGTTTCCACCGAGGCCGTGGACCCTGAGCGCCGGCCGGCCCGAGCTGCCGAAGTCGACGTAATGCACCGTCCGACCGCCATCCGCGACCCTATGCCGCACTGCGTCAAAGATCCTACGCCAGGATTCCGGAGGCCAAACGCATGAGCACGTCCGCCACGGCGGATGCAGGCCGCCGCCCGTCCCTGTAGAGGCGGTCGAACACGGCGAACGAGCTGAGCGCAGCGATGACGTCTTCCGCTTCTCGCAACGAGCAGCCGGGCCGAAGGGCGTCGGAGGCCGCCAGTCGCTCGACGAGGGCCCGGACCTCATCAGGCTCGGTGGAGTCCTGGACGGCGGGGAGGTGACGGTACAGCCCGGGGTTGGCGGACCAGGCGGCCGTGGCCGCATGCAGAAAGGCGCGCAGCGCCTCGTGGGGGTCCTCGACGCGCGGCGCGAGAACAGTCCTGGGTGGGGCCAGGGCCCCGAGGACGCCCGCGCGGGATCCAAATCGGTTGTAGACCGTGATCCGGGAGACGCCGGCCCGGCGGGCGATCGAGGCCACGCTGACCGCCGCCGCGGGCTGCTCGGCGACAAGCTCACGGGCCGCCGCGAGGATCGAACCCAGGGTCCGGTCGATCGCGGGCCGCCTTCGCCCCAGCCGGTACGTGCGCGTCACTGCAATTAATTTAACATGCTGTATGTACAGCCAATTGAGGAAGATCAGGGTCGCGCCTGACAGAGCCGAGCCGGCTCGACAACTACCATCGCACGCTGTGAGGCTGTGGGACCCGTTCGCGATCCGCGAGCTGTCGGCGTTGCTCAAGGACCCCGTGTTCCGCGGCCGGGGGGTGCCTCCCGGGGACGGCCGGCCTGTCCTTCTGATCCCGGGTTTCCTCGCCGGCGACTGGGCGCTCCGGATGATGCATGCGTGGCTGGGTCGGGTCGGATACCGCCCGTACCTCTCCGGCATCCTGCTCAACGTGCAGCACTCGGAGCGGATGCTGTCGGGCCTGCGCCGCAAGGTGGGCGCCGTTCAGAAAGAGACCGGTTCGCGGGTCAGCCTTATCGGCCACAGCCGCGGCGGACTCCTCGCCAAGGTTTACTCGCAGCGCAAACCCGATGGGGTGGAGCAGGTGATTGCTCTCGGCGCGCCGCTTGCGGACTGGACCGACCTGGCGGCGATCACGCATCACGCCGTGGGCGTCGTGCGGACCGCCAACGAGCTCGCCTTCGGCCGGCGGTTCAATGCCGAAGGGCGCTTCACCTACGACCTCAAGCTCGCCCCTATCGTTCCGACGACTTCGATCTACACGAAGGCCGACGACGTCGTGAATTTTCGATCCTGCCTCCGCCCCGACATCCCGGCGATGCAGGTGTGGGGAACCCACAACGGCCTGGTGGTCAACCCCGAGGTCTTCCGTCTGGTCGGAAGGCTTCTCGCGCGCCCGGCCCGCCCGTGATCACGATTGCCGTCGGGATGTCCCTGGCGGCGGCCGCCTTTCATGGCACGTGGAATGTCCTCGTCAAAGTCAGCGGCGATCCGATCGCGACATTTCGCCGGGCCACGCTTGTCGCTGGGCTCGTCGCGACGATCGCGTTCGTGCCCGCCTGGCTGCTTTTGGGCAGGCCGTCTCTGAATCCCGCCGCAGCGGGATTCTGTCTGGTCTCATCGCTTCTCGAGACGCTCTACCTCTGGCTTCTCTCCGCTGCGTTCCGGCGCGGAGAGCTGTCGGCGGTATATCCGATCGCTCGCGGTTCCGCGCCGCTGCTCAGCGTTCTCGTTGGCCTCGCCGTGCTGGGTGAACGTCTGGCTACGGTGCAACTGATCGGGGTCGGCCTGCTTTTGCTTGGGATTCTCGCGGTCACGCTGTCGCAGGCCGGCGGTCGGGCCACACTCCCCGCCCTGCTCACGGGCGTCGCTATCGCCGCCTATACGACTATCGACCGCGTCGGCGTTCGACTGACCGAGCCGTGGATTTATGGCTGGTTGCTGTTCACGCTGATGGCAATGGAGCTGCCCATCTCGCTGTGGGTTGCGGCGCGAATGGGTCTCTACCGCGCGCCGGATCCGTATTCCGGTCCGACCTGGCGCCAGGCAGTGATCATCGGCGCGTTCTTTCTGGCAGGGTACGTGCTTGTGCTCTTTGCGCTGAGCTTTGCTCCTCTCGCGGTCGTCGCCCCCGTCCGAGAGACCGCCGTGGTCGCGGTCGCGGTGTGGGGCGTGTGGCGGTTGCGCGAGCGGAGCCGCACGACGATCAAGTTGAGCGGCGCCGTCGCCACGCTGGCCGGGGTCGCCCTACTGGCCAGCTAGAGGCTCGACTGGTAAGGTAGTTTTGTCCCCGGTAGGCGGGCGATGTTCGCCGCGGTCGGAATCTTCTCGAAAGGACCCGTGCGTTCGCGACTAGCTTTCGAGAAGAGGAGTTAGGGGGATGCCGACAGGGACCATCAAGAAGCTGGTCTCCGACCGTGGCTTCGGCTTCATCGCGGCCGAAGACGGGAAGGAGTACTTCTTCCACCGCACCGGGCTTGACTCGAGCATCAACTTCGATTCGCTGGCGGGCGGCGAGAGCGTCAGCTTCGAGATCGAGGCAAGCCAGAAGGGCCCGCGAGCGAACCGCATCAAGCTGGCCTGACACACGATCGTTCCTTACCGCCGGTCGCGGTGGCGGCCGGCTTTTTTTTGCTCTATGCCTAGGTGATCGCCTCGGTCCACGAGACGACCTGATGCGTTCCGTCGCGGTTTTGATTCACATAGACGGTGGTCCCGCCCGAGATGTCCGCGAACTTCACCCCGTACTGGAAGGTGCCGGCCTTGCTGGTGTCGGCCGACAGGTACACGCTCACGTGTCCGCCGGTTGGCACAGCGCCGCACAACATGCGGCCGTGCGAAATATCCAGCACGCATCCCGGCGTCGTGTAGAAGCCCGACAACGCGGGGCTGGAATGAGTCGCGAACCAGTTGGTGTAGCCGCCACCGATGACGAAGATGAGGGCGAGCTTGCCGATGCGCGGGCCAGTATTGACAAGCGTTCCCTGCCAGCACGCGTTCTGATTGAGGTACGCGACCGGGCAGTACTGTCCGCCGAGGGTGGCGGTCAGCTTCCGCGCGGGAGCGACCGCCGGACGCTTTGTCGGGGCAGGGGCCGCAGGCTTCGCGGCCGGACTCGCGGTGGGCCGGCTCGTAGCCGCCGGCGTGCTCGGAGTCGGCGTCTGGCTGGCCGTGGTCACGAGGTTGCTGGCCACGGAGCCTGAACCCTGGTTCAGCACAAGGGCGCCGATGGTCGCGGCGCCGGCGAGGAGGACAAGCATCCCGGCCGCTGTCAGGGCGATCATCCATCGCGGATAGGCAGGAGGTGTATGCAGTGTCGCCTGACCCTGCGCCTCTCGCGCGGGCTCGGTTGGCGGCTGGGCCGGAGAAGTCGCCGGGGCCCACGAGTGACCGTCCCTGTAATGGCT
>WNGD01007605.1_pt1 | contig 10193 bp, 10 predicted proteins | sample 5400671 | NCBI WGS metagenome assembly WNGD01 (sample SAMN13153369, study PRJNA577476) | soil metagenome | isolation source: 40 cm soil or saprolite under grassland replicate 2 | place: USA:California | collected 2016-06-15
TCGCTCCCTCCGGGATATCGCTGATCAAGAGCGACGACAGCGTGCTGTCGCCATTGGCCGAGGCGGTGATCTTCAACGGGATCGGGGTGCCCTCGATCCCCTCGACGGACACCGCCGTCACGGTCGGCGCCAGCGGATCCACGGTCACCAGTTCGGTGGTGCTCGCCGTATTGGTCTGCCCGTCGCCATCCGTCGACGTGGCCGTCACGCTCAAGGTGAAATTGGTGTCGGTCGTCGGCGTGATCGTCAGGCTCGACAGGTTCCAGCCGATGATATCGACCGACGTGTGGCCAGGGCTCGCCGTGAAGGTGTTACCGGTACCATCGCTCAGCGTCGCTCCCGCCGGGATATCGCTGATCAAGAGCGACGACAGGCTGCTGTCGCCATTGGCCGAGGCGGTGATCTTCAAGGGAATGGGGCTCCCTTCGAGCCCTTTCACCTCCCCGGCTGACACCGTGGGCGCCAGAGGGTAGACCGTCACCAGCTCGGTAGTACTCAGTAAATGCGTTTGCCCGCTGCTGTCGGTCGCCGTTGCTGTCACGCTCAGGGCGAAATTGGTGTCGGTTGTCGGCGTGATCGTCAGGCTCGAGAGGGTCCAGTCGATGATATCGACCGACGTGTTGCCGGCGGTCGCCGTAAAGGTGTGGCCGGCGGCGTCGCTCAGCGTCGCTCCCACCGGAATGTTGCCCACCACCAGCGACGATACGGTGCCGCCATTGCCTGACGCTGCCACGTTGAGCGGTATCAGGGTCCCTTCCACGCCACCAACCGGCTGTGCCGTCAAAGTCGGCGGCGGCGGCGAAGGGAGCGGAGGAATGAGGTCATGCGTAATAAAGGGAACGTCGGTCGCGTTCAGATTGATATTTAGAAGGGGTATGCCGTTGCCGTACTGCTCGAACAGCAGCGGAGCTAAAAGTCCTCCAGGAGGCGTGCTCGAGCCACCTGGTCCGGCCCGGTTGAAAAGATTGTCCTCTTGCCCGGCTAAGAAAGTGCGAAATGCCTCCCGGTAAGCTGATTGGAACTCCGCCCTTTGCCCAGGTGTAATCGTGAAATATTCCGCTGCGAGCCCTTTGCGCGAAGGACGAGCACGATGTCGGGGTTGTCGACGACGCCGAGGACCTGTGATGGGTCTTCTCTGGATAGGAGAACGTATGTGCCGTATTTGCCGTGCGGTTTGTCGTCCTGGTCTGTCGGGTCTATCGTATCATTATCAAGGACCGCATCCCCTCCCATCGCATGCATGTCCCGAACGCCATAAAGAGTCAGAGCGGCCAGCGTTAAGATACCGATCCCGCTGCTTGGCGCGCTGCCTCCTATCCGCACGGTTCCGATCGGCGTGTGGATATTGATGTTGCCGGTAGCCGCGACTTTCCCAGCGATATAGGCGAACGTCCCCTGGATCACATTGACGAGGGCCGCATTGGACGTGCCGCTCGGGTCGTACAGGAACTCGCTGACCGCTATGCGGCCGCTGGCGGCAAGGTTGAAGATGGTGCCGTCGGGAAAGGCGATGCCGGCCGCACCATCAGCTGCTGTCTGGACCATATCGCCAAGGTGGACGAGATCGCCGCGTTTCGCGTCGAGAGCGCTTCCGTTGGCACGTATGATGGTGACGGAACCACTTACCCGCACCAGTTTCGCAACTTCAGCAGCCTGCCCCACCTGGTCGGACACCGGCACCGCGTCCCAGCTGGCATGCTGCATGCCACAAGGCTTCCCAACGGATCCGCTCGGGGGAGCCGTCCGCTCGGCGAAACGGTCCGGCAGGATCGCGCGATCCTGTACAGAATCCGAATTTTGAATGGGGACGGGCACAAAGCCGCGTTCCGCCGGGTCAGAATCGCGGAGCATGCCAAGCTCCTTCCCGTCACTATGGGTCACCCACCCCAGCCCAAGTCAATTTGGCACCAGAGTTATGGCGAGTGTGTGAAATACATCACCGCATTTTAAAAAAGATCGTAGCGTTTACCCGGCCAAGACGTGGATTTAGGACCGGGTGAGGCGTCCGGCGTTTCGATCACCCCCACAATTGGATTGGCGGCCGTGCTGCGCTTCGCATCATAGGCCTCAATCCTTGTCGCGGGAGGAGCTCGAGCGCGCACAAACCTGACTGTGGGTTTAGTCGATGCGCTAGAAAGCCCGGGCAACGCCGAGTCCCGGCTGACAACGCAGATAGCTCTGCGAGCCCCGCTCACTCGCCCAAATCAGCTGGTCGCCGATGATCATCAGACGGACGTTGGCCGTCCAACGATCCTGCGCATTGGAGCAATTGGCGACGACCTCCCATCCGCGCGTGGTGCGCTTCTTACTCTCGAAGGTGCACAATGTTTCGCCGGCCCAGGCGCCCTGGCCATCGATTACGGCGGGCAAAAATCCTTTCTTATTGAGCCTGGGCGAACAGGCACTCGCGTCCACGCCCCAGATTCCTATGAATGGCTCCGCCCTTTCTACGCTGCCGTTGAAGAGGCTGCGTTCGGTGGCTTCGTCCCAAACGTCATCCGCCGACAAATCGTGATCCGACTTGAACGCCTTGAGCGCCTTGCGGGATAGCGGGCCCCACACGCCGGTGGCGGATACTGACAAATAACCAAGTCGGTTCAGCCTTTGCTGAACCTCTTTGGCGTGATCGTGATCGAGCAAGTTGCGCCGTGGCGTTTCGACTTCCGGCTCCTCCCTGACTTGCGTGGCGGCGTCCGTCAATTGCGCGAGTTTCGCCGGTTCTGGAGCGCGATCGGAGACCTCTTGTGAAGGAGGAAGGCCGGGCATCGGGTGCTCGAGCAGCCCACTGGCCGCGAGCCCAGCCTCGTCGTTCCTTGCCGCCGTGAGCGACTCCGTTATGCCGGCACGTTTGAATTGGGCCTGGGGCGGCGTCATTATGATCGCGAAACAAAATAAGAAGGACCCGATCACGCCCAGCCTGGCCGGAGTGCAGGGGTGACGTAGATGAACCGCAAGTGCCGCTGCCGCCGTTAGCCCTTTTGCCATCCAGCTTCGCAAGTGAAGGCGCTTGCGAAGTGTTCGTGCGCGCCTTCCCCACGGAATGGTCGTCCATGCTCTCTCGTGCACATAATAGAGCACGATTTTGGTGATGGTCTCGGCGCTCGCGATCGAACTTGCGAGCAGGAGATTTCTTGTCACCAGATACGATAACACCAGAGTATCCAAACTTCCTGCTACGCGCCAGCTGATTGCCTTCGCCAAGGACCTATGATGACCCTCCCAGGCGCCGAGAAGCATGTCGAGCCCTCAAATGCCAGCGAATTTCGTCGAACTCATTCAATCCAGCACCGAGCTAATTTACGGGGCTCGGCTTGGGCAAATCGGAGCCGTTCGCATCGTGCAAATGCTTCAGCTGTTCGCCCAGCAGGACCCATGCCCGCGCCAAGTCCACAAGCACGGACTTTTCTTCGGGGCCTTTCGCTCGCTCCGCCATGCGCAGGCACTCGATTGCGTCACCTTGGAAGTTAATGACATTGCTCATCTGCCGCACTCCACTGAACCGTACCCCAATCGCGATTCGGGATGCTCCACTTGCCGTCGGGCGAATTTATGATTCCCGCGGGTCATGATTGGGGCGCCGCGATCCGTAAGCCGTGCCGAGGGCAGCAACGCAAAATACCTAAACCGCGCAAGCGGAAACTGAGAACGGTTCACGTATCGGGCTTGCAAGAGGATCGAAGTTGCAGCGGACAATAAGGCGATTGTGGCGGGTGAAATTCCGTCCCCGGTGGCTCGCGGCTCGTGGAACCGGATTGCTGTTCATCGTCATGATGGCGTTCATGCGCACGGTCGCCGGCGTGTTGGGCCATGACGCGGATCGCCTCGGTCGAGCAACCAGTACCAGCATTCAATCATAAGAAGTTCGCCGGATGTCGTTCGCACGAACTGGTGTATTTCATGAATTTACCTCACACGCGCCACAAACTGAGCGCATGATTCGCGTGCTGGGCGACATGACCCCTCCCGGCAGGACGGTCTCGATCACCAAGTTTCCACGGGCGCTCGGCGTGCGTCGCCAAGCGCATCTGGGTGCCATATTTGCTGACGAATGATGGAAACGGAATCGCGGCCATCCATTACCACGGGCTTTGAAATTGCGCATGGCGAGGCCGGATGCCCGCCGGTCCACAGAGGAGAGTTCGCGGAGCTCTAGCACGCTCATGACCAATTACTATCCCGTGATCGCCCGGGGCATCGCCGGCCTGAACGACAATAGCGCCGAATCTCGACGCGCTCTGTACGAACGCGTGCTGACCGCGCTCGTCGAGCAACTGCGGGAGCTCGATCCGCCACTTGAAGAACCGGAGATTCTGCGCGAGCGCCTGTCCTTGGCAGATGCGGTTCGCAGGGTGGAGGCGGACGCAGCGGTCCCCGCCGCGGGCGACCGATTCGGCGAATCGAAGCCGGCGCGCCGGACCTTTGCAAGAACGCGTGCCGCGGGGTTCGATGGGTCCTCCGTCGCCACAGGAATCGAGGCGCCGAATCTGGTGCCTGAAGGTCAAGGTAGTGCCCCGCGGGGCTTGCGGTGGCCCGCCCAGCCTCGGCCGCCGGCGGATGCTCCCCGACGCGGAGGTCGATTCATCCACCTCGTGGCCCTCATCACTGCTTGGCTCGCAGTCTTGGCGACCGTTGCGCTCGGTTGGGCACTGTATTGGCAGCGCGATCAGGTGAAAGCCTGGTTTGGGGCGAGTCCCGTTGCAGAATGGCAGCGCGTAATCGATCCCCCGCGCCCCAAGATCGCCGACCGCGTCGGTCCGGGGCAGCAGACGGGACAGGCTGTATCCGTTGAGAGCGCCTCGCTGTACGAGGAAGATCCGGTCGACCAACAGGGAAAACGTTACGCCGGATCGGTAGCCTGGAAAGCCGAGATGATGTCGCCGGAAGGCAAACCGCCGGAGCTTGTGATTCGCGCCTCGCTGGAAATCCCGGAGCGTCATATGCGCATGACGGTTTCGCTCCGCCGCAATCCCGACAAGACGCTGCCCGCCAGCCATACGATCGAGATCGCATCTCAGTCTCCTGCCGACTTTGGTGAAATCTCCAGCATTCCGGCGCTTTTGATGAAATCGGGAGAGCAGACGAACGGGTCGCGGCTCGCCGGAGCCACCGCAAAGGTGACCTCCGGGTTGTTCCTCGTTGGCCTCTCGGCGACCGAAAGCGACATGCAGCGCAACCTGCAAATGCTCAAGGAGCAGCCCTGGTTCGATATTCCGCTCATCTACGAGAACGGCAGGCGTGCAATCCTGGCATTCGAGAAGGGCGCGGCCGGCGAACGCGCGTTCCAGGAGGCGTTCAGCGTTTGGCGTGACTGACATGCCCATTGGCCTGCCAAGGCCCGGCAAGCGCGAGCTCGTCAAGTCGATCGACCTACGCGGCCGCATACGGCGAGAGGCCTCCATTCGCCGTCGAGGCCCGTAGACCCAAGCGAGAGCGACAACCCGCTCCTCCGCTCGCCTCCGGTTTCTGCGACCGGATGTGTCATAATTGCAACGTGCTGCAAAATTCGCTCTCAGGCGATTGACCAGCCCAGATCCCCCCATAATGGCCGATGAGATTGTCAGCCTGGCCGGTCCCGATCGCGGTGGGCTGGACGGGCTGGAAGGGGAGATCGGGACCGCGCCTTTTGCAGACTACTCGAAGCCGGTCGGAATCGATCCGGCGCCCGTGTCACATGTCGTAAGGATTCCGATGTCTACCATTGCTCTCGTCGATGATGACCAGAATATCCTCATCTCGTTGTCGATGGCTCTCGAGGCCGAGAGCTTTCGGGTCCTGACCTATTCCGACGGCGTCTTGGCGCTTCAGGGATTCAAAGCCACTCAGCCGGACCTTGCCGTCCTGGATATCAAGATGCCGCGGATGGATGGAATGGAGTTGCTACGGCGCCTGCGAGAACAATCGGATCTGCCGGTGATTTTTCTCACCTCGAAAGCGGAGGAGACGGATGAGCTGCAGGGCTTGCGAGTCGGAGCGGATGATTTCATTCGCAAGCCGTTCTCCCAGCGGGTTTTGATCGAGCGGATCAAAATGCTGTTGCGGCGAAGAAGGTCCGGGTCGGGCTACGGCCCTCGGGAGGCTACGCCCGCCGCCCAGATGGAATGCGGCGATTTGCGCTTGGATGCGGCGCGCCGGACTTGCACCTGGATGGGCACTCCCGTGCCGCTCACCGTGACGGAGTTCTTGATCCTGCAAGGGCTCGCGAGCCATCCCGGCATGGTCAAAAGCCGTGGCACGCTGATGGATGAAGCCTACGGCCACGAAACCTACGTCGATGAGCGCACCATAGACAGCGTGATCAAGCGTCTGCGCCAGAAATTGAAGGCGGTCGATGCCCGCTGCGATCTGATCGAGACGCTTTACGGCGTGGGTTACCGCTTGCGAGAGGCGCGTCGAGCCCACGCCTGACCAGGCCCGCAGGCTCCTGAGGCGGAAACTCGGCACGATAAACTCGCGGCAGCCCAGAATTTTGGATTCCAAGCGGGGATGCTGGCCATAAAAATAACCCGCTTGTGGACTATCGTAATCGTGACTCGTCGAAGCCATAATCTTGACGCGTCACTTGCACAAATTTCCATCGCGGGCTTGATCAGTATTCGTGTGCTTCGCCCGAGTACCTCGCGTGCTGGCTGCATTGCTGTCGAGTGGCAGATATCGATTGCTGGTTCGGCAGCGGCTCTGCCCATTTGATGTCGGACGAGGGACTCTCCATGAACATGCACAGACCCATGACGCCCGCCGATGACGCGCAATCGTTTGCGACAGTCGAAGGACAGATCCGGGAGGTTATCAGGCGAGAGGTAGCGGGTTCCCCCAAACCGCCCGCGGAAATCGAATCCGGTGCGGGCGGCGTCAGTTCGATCATTCAGCGCGTTGCGGGCTCGTCGGTCAAGGAGATCAATAGACTCGAGAGCGAACTCAAGGAGCTGGTCGCGGAGCTGCAGGGTTTGCGAGAATTATTGCAAAACGAAGGGCAACGCGTTCAGCGGGAAATAGCCGGATACGCTCACCTGAGCCAGTTGGCGATGAACTCCACCGCAATTCTCGATGACGGCATGAACAAATGGAAGGCCGCAGTCGAGGATGTCCGCCGGAACGGCTGATGCGCGCTTACGTCAGCGAATCATGACGAGCGCGGATAAAATCTTCTCGACCCAAGCTTGGCGGAGCGCAGAGGTTACGGCGAAGCGATCATTCGAAAAGGACCGTCGCCACAATGAGGCCGATCATCATCCACAGCGCCAGTTCGGCGGTGAAGACGAGGACCCGGGTCATGGACCTGCCTGTGCGGTTCGACTGAAGGGATGGCTCGTCACATCGCCTCCGTGACGGTCGCGTGAAGCGCACCATACGAGTTCGGAACCTCGACGTCTACCTCCAGCATCGAGGCAGTCTTGCCGCGATCGATTTTCACTTGGATCTTCTCGGGATCCACGGTGACATGTTTGGTGATGACGGCGATGATCTCGTCTCGCAGCAGCGCAATCAGGTCCGATCCGCCGATCCGCCGTTCGAATTCCAGAAGGATCTGGAGCCGCTCGCGCGCGACCGGAGCCGAGCTGCGGCGGAAAAAGCCGAGCCTCATGCCGCTCTCCGCCCGAACAGCTTGCTCAGGATACTTCTTTTATCGCCCGGGATGCTCATCTCGACCGCTTCGCCCCTCAATCTTCGGGCGGCATCCGCGTAGGCCCGCGCCGGCGCGCTCGACGGGTTGCTGATCGTGATCGGCGAGCCGAAATTCGAGGCGCGCAGGATCTCCTCGCTCTCGGGTATGATGCCGAGCAGAGGAGTGGAGAGGATTTCAAGGACGTCTTCGAGCGTCAGCATCTCGCCCCGGGCGGCCCTGCCGGCATCATAGCGGGTGAGCAGAAGGTGCTTGTCGACGCGCTCGCCTTTTTCGGCCTTTTCGGTCTTTGCATCGAGCAGGCCGATGATGCGGTCGGAATCCCGCACCGAGGATACTTCCGGATTGGTCACGACGATGGCCGTATCGGCGTGACGCATAGCAAGCGTCGCTCCCCGCTCAATCCCCGCGGGACTGTCGCAGATCACCCAGTCGAATTTCGGCCGCAGGTCCCTGATGACGCGCGCGACACCGTCTTCGGTCAGCGCGTCCTTGTCGCGGGTCTGAGACGCAGGCAGAAGAAAGAGCGTCTCCACGCGCTTGTCGCGGATCAGAGCCTGCGACAGCTTGGCGGCTCCTTGAACGACATTGACGAAGTCGAACACGACCCGGCGCTCGGCGCCCATGACCAGATCGAGATTCCGCAGCCCCACGTCGAAGTCGATCACGACGACCTTCTGCCCGTTTCGCGCCAGCGCGGCCCCCAAGGCGGCCGTCGACGTCGTCTTGCCGACGCCTCCCTTGCCGGACGTCACCACCACGACCTTCCCCATCGCGTCCCCCTCTTGGTTTCAGCCGAGCGCGACCACCCGTATCGTATTGCCGTCGAGCCACGCTTGGATCGGCCGGCCGCGAAGCTCGGGTTCGATATCGTCGGCGGTCTTGTACAGCCCGTCGATGGCGAGCAGCTCGGCTTCGATCTTGCTGCAGAAGATCCGTGCCCGGGCGTTGCCGGCGGCACCCGCCAGGGCTCGGCCGCGCAGCGCGCCGTAGATATGGATCGAGCCGGCGGCGACGATCTCGGCACCCGACGCTACGGAGCCGATCACGGTCACATCGCCATGGGGGAAAAACACGGTCTGACCCGAGCGCACCGGGTTGTCGAGCAACAGCGACGTCGGTTCCGGCTTCGGTGCTTTCGCGGTTCGAGCATTCTTGGAAGCACGGGAATCCGCCGGGTCCACGGCGCCAACCGTTCGGCCGCCCTCGAGCAACGGCGGCAGTCCGGGACCGACCCAGGATGGATCTGCTCCCTCGATTCCCATCAGGCGGATGCCGCGGCTTTCGAGCTCGGCAATCAGCCCGGCGAAATCGTATTTGCTGAGCTTTGCTCCCGAGACGTCGAGAACCACCGGCCGCCCGGCGAAAAACCCTCGCGAATTTCGCAGCCATCGGTCCAGCTCGGAAAGCCAATCCGCGATCGGCAGTTCCGCAGTGAGCGCGAATGCCAGAAAGGAACGACCTCGGAAACGAAAAGAAGCTTGAGGCTGAGCTGCGGCCGGCGCGCGACCGGCCGGTATCTGTTTGCGAAACGGATCATCACCGAGCGACCCGAGTGCATCCGGGGCGCGCAACGCCTTCCGCGAAGCCGAGGCGGCGTCGTCAGTCACGGCCCCACTACTCTGGTTTGCGGGCTGGTGCTGGGATGGCCCAGTCGTCATGGTTCGGCCTCCCCCTCCGAGGTCGCCAGAAACGATGGAGCCCCCTGCTCGTCCGATCTTCCCCTTACGCCGGAAGCGCGTACGCGAATCACTGACGGAAAGGTCGCCAAACTTTGGGCCGAAATTGCGACAGTTGCGGCCAGATCATGGCAGCGCTCGTCTTCTCCCAAAAATGGTGCGAAATGTTTGCGGTTTCGATGCGCAAACTGGGGGACGCAAGAAATGCCGGAGGGCGCCGTTGTTTCAGATCTGTCGGATGCAGCGGGCGCGTCGAGAGACATTACGACAGTCAGCGCAACGTCACCACTGACCCGGAGCCAGTTTGCCTTTCCCGTAGCCCTGATGCCAGACCCCCGAAACATCGTTTCCATGGAAGGCCTTGCCGGAAAACGGCGATTCGGACGTGTATATCGCCACAAAAAAGTTGGAGGCTTCGGGATCTCCCAGACGATATTTTTCGAGAAACACTGCGTGTCCAAAGCTCGTTATGGAGTCGGGCAACGCCGCGAAGTCGATTTCCTGCCTTTGTTGAAACAAATACACGCCGTATCGATCGGAAACTACCGGGATATGGGGAGCACGGTATGGTTGCAGAACGGCAATCATTTTGATGCTCGAAGCACTCTCGGACTCCACGTAGCCGGTGCCGCTGAGCAGATCGCCCGGAATGTTCCCCACGATCCAATGACGCACCGGCGCGTTCTGCCCCGGAGCAACCGAGTCCGGCCACGATCCATTGGCATTCCCATCGAAGTCCAGCATCATCAAGGTATAGCGTTTTCCCGGATCGGCTCGCTTCCACCGCACGACGGGAGCCGCCGGTATGTCCGATTGGAGAAAAAGATTGCCGCAGCCAACCGCACCGTTGTAGCGCCCATCCACGATCGCGAACGTGACCTCGAGCGGCGGCG
>WNGD01014902.1_pt1 | contig 10193 bp, 11 predicted proteins | sample 5400671 | NCBI WGS metagenome assembly WNGD01 (sample SAMN13153369, study PRJNA577476) | soil metagenome | isolation source: 40 cm soil or saprolite under grassland replicate 2 | place: USA:California | collected 2016-06-15
GACTGACGACGACCTGCTGAGTTATCTCGTCGTCGCGATCCTCTGCCTGCTCGCCCGGCTGGACGAGTCGTCACCGCGCACCGTGCTCGAGGCGTTCTTCCGTCGCTCCGTCTCGGACGAGGCCTGGCGCGGAACGTACTTACCGCTGTTTGCCTAGAGATCCACGCTTCGAGGTGACGGCACACTGAATCCCATTCCACGGGTGTCACGGTGCGGTTCAAACTTCGGCCGGTCGGAGTTCGCGGTGAAGCGTCCGAGGGCGTCGGAAGTTCGACCCCGCGCCCGGCCGCGTTGCAGCGACACCAGCGATCTCACCAAGTTCGACGAGCTCCTCCCGCCGGCCCACGAACGCACTCACATGCCAAAGCCTACGACGAGTTCAGAAACGCCCGAAACGACCTAAATTGAGCGTTTCGGTTGGCAGCCGATCACGGAGCTTTCAGCTCCGCGGCTTCTTCGCAGCCTTGACGATCGCGTCACGTACCGGTGCGGCGCCTTCATCGAACTAGCCGAGTCGATCACTCTCGCCGACATCATCACACTCGATCGTGCCACCAACGTGTGTGAGGAAATCGAAACGGCTCGCCGAACTGTCGGCAGCGCGCGGCCCAGCGTGCCGGGTCGCGGCCTCCCGCCGGTCCTGACTACGCACGCCCCGGGACGGCGCCAGCCCGCAGTCGCAGCAGCGGGTGGGCAGACGCGTGAACGTCAACCGCAGCGCGCCCACCGGATGGAGCCTTTGTGGAGCCCCGTGGTTGCAACTCGTCGCAATCAGCGGCAAATCGACTGAGTGCAAAAACAGCAAAAACAAGCCCAAACCGTTGCCGTGGGTTGCAATCGGTTGCGTGCGACATGGTAAGGAGGGGGTCGACGGTTCGAGTCCGTCAGAGGGCTTCGAGTTTTTCCCGACTCGCGGCCTGATCGACGCGCGCTCGTGCGCTCGAATGAAGGGGAGGATCTCTCGCCCTCGGCCGGGCTCGGCTCAACCTTCGAGGGACCCGCCGAGGAGAGGCTCAGCGCGCAGGGGTATGGGTGGCGGCGTTTTGCCGGGATGCGGTCTCGCGGGGACCTCGGACACGCACGACCACCGCTTCATTGATGGGTCAGTGGGAGAGTTGCCGGTCCAGCAACTCACGCGGTTCGTCGGCTCGTCGCGTAGGCGCTCATCGCGTAGCCAGGAGGACCACTTTGGCTACCGATACCGCGCTCAAGAGCGGACGCCGCGCCCGCGAGGGCTACGGCTCGATCGTGTCTAGCTAGCTGCCCGCGGTTTCGCTCAGGCAGGAGCGGCGGAAGCCGCCGCTGCGGAGGCCTTCCCCTCCCAGTAGCGGTTGAGAGCTCCCTGCACCTTCATAAACCAGACGATCGCCGGGATGATCAAGATCCCGCCCGGGAAGAGCCAGAGGCCGGTCCAGCCGCTCATGGGCCGTTGCTGACCGTCCTCCTCGTACATCTTCCCAACCTCCGATGGGATCACGAACGCTTCCACCGGGTTGAGCAGGATCCAGATGACGAGGCCAAGCACCCCGCCGAGGCCCTCGCCCGTGTGCTGCTTGATCTCCTCCTGGGTTTTGAAAACCCAGTACCACGAGTAGAAGTGGAGCGTGACGATGAACATGAGAATCCCGAAGCCGATCCCACGCGGGTGGCCGGGAGGGCCTGTGTTGCCGGACGTGCTCATTCGTGCCTCCTCCGTCTGGGCGACTGAACCACGCTCGAGGTCAGAGGTCAACCGCGCGACCGCGCTGGTGCTCTCCTTGTCGCCAAGCTCGACCGGTTGAGCAAGGGGTCGGGGACCCGCGCAAGGGAGGCTCATTGCGCGGGGGCCCGCCCGGCCTCGCCGAGGCCGACGTCGTGCTAGCGAAACCGATCTACCTCCGGGGCCTCGGGCCCTTCCCGACGACGAGGTTGACCCTCGAGCCGGCGGGCAGCCGCCTCCCGGCCCTAGGCCGCTGGCCGAGGACCTTGCCCTTCTTGCGCAGGCTCGAGAAGCGTCTCGTGATCTTCCCGACCCTGCAGTGGGCCCTCGCGATTCTGGCCCGCGCCTTCTTCAGCTTCAGCCCGATCACCCTCGGCACGACGCAGCGGACGATCTTCTGGAACGTCGCCGTCAGGGCGTGATCGGTCGTCATCGTCAGCTGGCAAGTCGTCCCGGAACAGTCGCCCGACCAGCCGGCGAAGCGAGACGCACTGTTCGCAGTCGCCGTGAGCGAAACGACCGTTCCGTTTGCGAACGTCGCGGAGCACACGGCGCCGCAGCTGATGCCCGCGGGCGAGCTCATCACCGTGCCGGTGCCCGTCCCGGTCTTCGCCGCCGTCAGCATGCGCGGGGGAATCGGCGGAGGCGGGGGTGGCGGCGGTGGCGGGGGCGGAGGCGGTGGAGGTGGAGCTGCGACGAGGTCGACTTTCGTCACGAAGGCGTCGGCGGAGCCGTTCCAGCTCGTGTCGAAGGCGCCCGCGGTCGTCGGGAAGTCCGCCGAGGTCGTGAGCCCGATCAGGTAGGCGTTGCCGGCGCCGTCAACTGCGAGGGCGTGGCCCTCCTCGCCGCCGCCTCCGCCCAAGTAGGTGGAGTAGCCGAGCGCGGCCCCGCTCGCGTCCAGCTTCGCCACGAAGGAGTCGTAGTCGCCGAGGGTCGTGTCGAACGCGCCCGCGGTCGTGGGGAAGTCGCCCGAAGAGGTGGTCCCGGTCACGTAGGCCTTCGCGGCGCCGTCGAGCGCAATGTCGGCGCCGTGATCGCCGCCGCCTCCGGCCAGGTAGGTCGAGTAGCCGAGCGCGGCGCCGCTCGCGTCGAGCTTCGTTACGAAGGCGTCGTAGTCGCCGCCGTTGTAGGTGGTGTCGAAGGCGCCGGGGGTGGTCGGGAAGTCCGTCGAGGCCGTGCTCCCCGTGACGTAGGCGTTGCCTGTGCCGTCGAGCGCGAGGCCGTCGCCGTAGTCGCGGCTGCCTCCGCCCAGAAAGCTGGAATAGAGGAGGGCGGCGCCGCTCGCGTCAAGCTTCGTCACGAACGCGTCATAACCGCCGTTGTAGGTCGTGTCGAAGGCGCCAGCGGTCGTCGGGAAGTCCGCGGAACTCGTGCTCCCGGTGAGGTAGGCGCTGCCGGCTCCATCAATCGCGAGGGCGTGGCCCTCGTCGCCGCCGCCTCCGCCTCCGCCCAAGTAGGTGGAGTAGCCGAGGGCGGCCCCGCTCGCGTCGACCTTCGTCACGAAGGCGTCGAGAGGGCCGCTAAAGGTCGTGTCGAAGGCGCCGGGGCTAGTCGGGAAATCGAACGAGCCGGTGAATCCCACCACGTAGGCACTGCCGGCGTCGTCGACCGCGACGCGGTAGCCCGAGTCGGGGCCGCCACCTCCGCCCAAGTAGGTGGAGTAGAGGAGGGCAGTCCCGCTCGCGTTCAGCTTCGTCACGAAAGCATCGACCTGTGCGTACGTGGTGTCGAAGGCACCCGGGGTAGTCGGGAAGTCCGCCGACAGGGTCTGCCCGGTCAAATAGGCATTGCCGGCGCCGTCGACCGCGACGCCGGAGCCCGAGTCGTTGGCGCCGCCGCCCAGATAGGTGGAATAGACAAGGGCGCCGCTCGCGTCCAGCTTCGTCACGAAGGCATCGAAGCTGCCCGTTGTGTCGAAGGCGCCTGGGGTGGTCGGGAAGTCAGCCGAGGTCGTGTACCCAGTTACATAGGCGTTGCCGGTCCCGTCGACCGCGACGTCGTTGCCGTGGTCGTCGCCACCTCCGCCCAGGTAGGTGGAGTAGAGGAGCCCCGGGTCGATGACGAGCGGGTAGCGGCGATCGTAGTCGCGACCGAGGACGAAGCCCAAGGCTTCGTCTTGGCCGAGCGCGAATCTGCTTTGGACGAGCACGCGCTTGCCGGCAACGAGCTGGTAGCTCAGCGGCCGCTCGTCGGTGAGGACGCCGGCGGGCGTCCAGACGAGCAAGTTTCCCGCGCTGTCGAGCGAGAGCCGCTTAGCGCCGCGGTAGGCGAGCCTGATGTCGCTGATACGCGCCCCCCGCCGGACGAGGAACTCGTATTTCACCTTGCCGCTTTGGCCGTGGAAGACCATGTCAATCCCCGGCCAGAGACTGTGGTAGACGACGCGCTCGTAGGTTCCTAGACCGGTGCGCCATTTGGCGGGGTTGTTGCCTAGCAGGTAGTTGATCCGCCCGGCACCCGGACGCTCAGCGCGGATCGCGACCCCACGGTTCGCGCCGAGGAAGCGAAGCGCGAGCGCGGCTCCCTTCCGGTTACCCTTCCTCCCCCGTCGTTGGAGAGCGAGCATCGCCTCGCGACGGGTGAGGAATAGGGCAAATCCGGCGCCCCGCGCGGAATAGCGAACGCGCACGTCGGTTTGGCCCGCGTTGGCGGTGAAGGCGAGCGGCAGCTTCGCGTAGGCGGCGGCTGCCAGCTGCTCGGTTGCCGACAACGGCGTCCGTCTCACCCGGAGCGAGGCGTCGGCCGGACCCAGGAGTCGGCCGTGGCCTTGGGCCGCGGCGAACGACAGCGGCAGGCCGGAGCGCGCCACCGCACCAAGCACCAGCGCTGTGCCGATGCCGGCGAGCAGGACGGCGGTGGCGTGAACACCAACTGTGCCCGTCCTACCTCTGGCCCTTCGACTCACTTGCGCCCCTCGGCCCGCTCCCACGAAGAACGCAGGAACGTCTCCTAGGAGAGTACGCCGATTCGGCCTTCGCTGCTGCATGGCGACCCCTCTCCGCTCAGAGCCTCGGGAGGGACCGTCGGGATGCTTGGGCATCGCTGCGTCAGGCAGCGATCCGGAGACGGATCGCTGGATCGGCGGCCAGATGTAGCTCGATCAGCGCTTTCGCCAGGCGCCACTGGAGCCGCACCAGCCTCAGGCGGTTCTCCTCCAACTCCCCCGGGCCCGCGCCCAGCTCACGCAGCGCCTGGCGTTCCGAGACCAGCGTGCGGATCGCCAGCTGGAAGCCACTCGAGCTCGTGTGCGCACCCAAAGGATCGGCCCCCCGCGCCTTCCGGGGGTGCCGAGGTGGGGGGCTATGGGTGTCGATCACGGACCCCTGCAGCTGCCTGCGGCCAACGTGTCGGCCGCGCAGCTGGTGGGGAAAAGTCATGCCCCCGTTGTGGCAGTACTTGCGCCCGGTGTGAACGTCCTACCGCGGCTGGTAGCCGCTGGGGCGACGTGCGAGCGGATCGTCTTCCCGCCGCCGGAGAAGGACGGGCTCGAGCGATCGATCTCGCTCCCGGACGACATCGGTTACCTGAGGCAGCTGATGGCCAAGGCGTCGGTCAGGCTGGTCGTGTTTGACCCGCTGGTGGCCTACCTGCCCGCCAAGGTCAACTCCTGGCAAGACCAGTCGCTTCGGGGAGCACTCGCTCCGCTCGCGGCCTTGGCTCGGGAGCAAGCCGCGGCAGTGCTGCTGGTGGCCCACCTGAACAAGGGCCAGAACGCAGATCCACTCCGTCGTCTCGGCGGATCGATCGGTCTCGCGGCGGCCGCGCGAAGCGTGCTGCTTCTTGCCCGCGACCCCGATGACCCCGAGGGCGCGAGTGGGGCGATGCGGGTCCTGGCTCAGGCCAAGAGCAACCTCGGAGCACTCGAGCCGAGCCTGGCGTATCGGATCAAGCCAGAGTCCCTACCCGACGACGTCTCAACCGCCTCTCTCGAGGCGGTCGGTGCGTCGCGGTTCAGTGCCGCCGAGCTGCTTGCTCTGAACGAGACGGACGCGCGATCCAAGTTGAGTGAGGCCGAGGCACTGCTTCGGGCCGAGCTCGAACGCGGGCCGCGTCCGGTCAGCGAGCTCAGAGAGGCTGCAGTGGCGCTCGGGATCTCGATCACGACTCTCGATCGAGCCAAGAAGAAGCTTGGCGTGCGCAGCGTCAAGCTTGACCTCGACCGCTGGGGGTGGGTCCTCTCTGAGGACGAAGCCACGGCTGACGAGGTCGCCGCGGCGTGAGCCGCCTGCCACGCGAGGCCCGCGAGGGTTTGATGCGGGCCTGGCTAGAGATCCTCCGTGAGCGGCACCCGGGTGTTACCTGGCTGCTCCTCGACGATGGATCAATGAACGACGACGAGGGGGCAGACGACGCTGCCCTTGTAGACGAGGCGGCAACGCCGGCCCTCGTCGAGTAGCGAGCACACGCCGGGCGTGTGGGTACGGCGTCATCGAGTTCAATACTGAGCTTGAATGACGCTGTGCCTGCGCCCCCGGCCTTTCGTGTTTCCTGCCTCTGTAATTGAATAGAGGCAGGGGCGTGGACCTCCGTGTCGGCGTCCGTGCCGTTCCGCCCCTCGCCCGGCATCGGACTGACCGCCCATCCCTCAGAAGCGCCGAGGCTAAGCTCTCGCCCATGAGTGAAAGTGCCCCGAGTGCCGATCGGCAGACCCGCGGATCGATCGACCCGCGGGTCGACATCGGGCACGTCCACCTGAAGGTCGCTGACATCGAGCGCGCGCTCGACTTCTACTGCGGCGTGCTCGGCTTTGGTTTGATGCAGCGCTACGGCGAGCAGGCGGCCTTCATCTCCGCGGGCGGCTACCACCACCACATTGGCCTCAACACCTGGGAGTCACGCGGAGGCTCGCCTCCCGCGCCGGGCACAACTGGCCTCTACCACATCGCGATCCGGTACCCGACCCGAGCGGCGCTTGCCGATGCGCTGCGCCGCCTCGCCGAGGCCAAGGTGCCGCTTGAAGGCGCCTCTGACCACGGCGTCAGCGAGGCGCTGTATCTGAGAGATCCAGATTCAAACGGGATCGAGCTCTACTGGGATCGGCCGCAGGAGCAGTGGCCGCGGCCAGCCGAGGGATCGGAGGGCGTGGCGATGGTCACGGCGCCGCTCGATCTCAACGGCCTCATGGCCGAGCTTCACGACTAGAGGCGTGATGCGAACAATCCCACCGAGCACGAAGCCGAATATCACCCCCGTAACAAACGCGCCGACGCCCGGCGCGTAGTTCGTAGCTGAGGCCTTCGCCGCGGAAGCGTTCAGCCAGCCGATAACCAGTGCGCCGCACATCGCGCACACGAACACCACAAACGCCGCAGACCCCACTGACATCGTGCCTCGGTCCCGACCATCACGCCCGCGTTCTGCTTCGTGTAGGTCGTCCCTGCGCTGGTCGGGTCGGTCTGGTTCGCGGGGCGGCAGGGCCACGATCAGGGCTCCAGTTCCCGGTGGATGGGCTGGACCGTGCCGAGCAGGCCTTCGACCCGCCTCCGCCCAGGACTCGACATCATTTCGGGCCGACCACTCGGGCGCGCTTCCTCCAACGGCGAGCAGCCGCAATGCGGGCACTCGACCGTGCCGGCCTGGATCGGCTCCCTGGACTTCCGGCACACCTGAGGCTCAAGGTCTCGAAACCTTCCGTTGTCATGGCGCCACGGTACGAGCCTCGTTCCGTCCTTTCATCGGGGCAGACCCTGAAATCAGGCGCGATCGCCGATCGCCGAGTGTGGCGTTCGGGGCTCGCAGGACTTTCACATCAAGCCTCTAGCTGGGTCCGCTCGGCTCGAGCACGACCACTCCGCGCAGCACGATCAACGTTCGCTCCTTGACGGGCGTGGTCTTTACGCCGCGACCGGCCGAGCGCGTCAGCATGACCCGGTCGAGCAGGCCGTACAGCAGGCGACGCTTCTCCTGCATAGCGAGTTCAGGCCAGGCGGCAAGGAGATCACCGCTGAGCAACTCGTCCGCCAGTGCGCTCTGCGAGCGCAGCTCTGCCAGTTCGGCCCGCGCCTCGTCGAGCGCCCGTTGCCTGGCTTCGACGCCCTGCATGAATTTGTCCTGTCCGAGCGTGCTCAGCAGCTGCGGGTTGGTGACGAAGAGGTCGAGCTCGTGCTCGGCGGCGGCCACCTGTCGCGCGGCCTCCTCGGTCTTCTCGGAAGCTTCGACCGCCTGGGCAAGCGGACCGCCCTCGGCCGCCAAGGCGGCGAGCACTTGCTCTTCGACGTACTGGTCGGCAACCGAGGCTCTGATCGTGGCGCGGGCGGGGCACTGACCCTTGGCGTAGCGGCCGGTGCAGTAGTAGGTCGGATAGCGGCTGCCGCTCTTCTTGTCGAGGCTGCCCGCGACCTTGAGCGTGTGCCCGCAACCGGCGCAGCGGATGCGGCCTGGGTCACAAGCGGCTCGTGGGCGGTGTTATTTACCACCTTGCCGCTGCGGGCCTGGCCGAGATAGACCGGGTTCTTGATCAGACCTGCGATCCCGTTCGCCGACCAATGCGGGTTGCCGGTCGCGGGATAGACGCCCCGCTCCTCGAGGAAACGGGCGAGCTCAGTCCAGGAGGCGCCGACCGCCCGGCGGCGGAAGAGCTCGGCGATCGCGGAGGCGGCCGGCTCGTCGCGAACCAGCCGTCCGGACTCTTCCTTGCGATACCCGGCGGGCACGCGCGCGGAGATGTGAACGCCCCGTTTCACCGCTTCCGAGACGGCGGTCGACCAGCTGTCCTTGATCCGCTCCAGCTCCAGCTCGGCGATCAGCGTCAGGATCCCAATCGCAAAGCGTCCCATCGCAGTCGAGCCGTCGAAGTTGTCTTCGACCGAGACGAGCCGCGCGCCGGCATCGTTCAGCCGCTTGATCGACTCGAGCGCGTCAACGGCCGAGCGGGCGAAGCGGTCGAGCCGGGCGACGACGATCCCACCGGTCTCGCCCCGCTCGCAGCGCTCGAGCGCCTGCTGGAACATCGGCCGGGCCCGTTTCGCTCCCGACTGATCGAGCTCCTCCCACCAGCGCACGACCTCGACCTCGTGCAGGCTCGCCCACTCCTCGATCTTTCGTCGCTGTACTTCGGGTGCAATGAACGACTCGCCCTCGCGCCCGGCCACCCGGGAGACGCGGATGTAGCCATCGGCTAGCTTGGGTCTTGCCATGTGCGGAGTCTACATAGATGTTCCGAACTATCTAGACGGCAACGGGATCGAGCTCTACCGTGACCGCCCCGAAAGCGAGTGGCCGCGCCCGGAGTCCGGGGAGGGCGTCCAGATGATCAACGCGCCGCTTGACCTCGACGCCCTGCTCGCCGAAGCGGAGTAGCATCGCGCCCTATGGCGCATGTTTCGATCACGCCGGCAGGAACTCCGACGAGGTGGGTTAGACGGCCGCGCCGGCCGAGCCGGCACGGCCCCTCAACGGCATCGCGAGCGACGCCTTAGCGATGTCGAAGGGTTATGCGGAAGGGCCTGCGGCCGAGGAGGCCGAGCGCAGGCGCGAGGAGCTCGAGCGCGGCGGCCCCGAGCGGGCGCGAGTGCAGCGAGCCGCCGTCTACGGCTCGACGGACGACCAGCCCGAGCGCCACTTCGTCGGCTGGCGCGACGAGGTCGATCCCGACGAGCTCTTTGCCTCCGGCAAGGCGTGGGGCATCACCGTGGTCCGCGCTACCTTGTAGCGGGGTAGATGACCAAGCAGGTCGAGCAGCTCGAGCAGGTGACGATTCGCTTCGCAGGCGATTCGGGCGACGGCATGCAGCTGACCGGCGGCCGGTTCACGAGCGAGACCGCGCTCTTGGGCAACGACCTTTCGACGCTGCCCGACTTCCCTGCGGAGATCCGCGCGCCGGCCGGCTCGCTGCCGGGCGTCTCCGGCTTCCAGCTCCACTTCGCCGACCACGACATCCTCACGCCCGGCGATGCCCCCGACGTGCTCGTGGCGATGAACCCGGCGGCGCTGAAGACGAACCTACGCGACCTGCCGAAGGGCGGAACGCTGATCGTCAACCGCGACGCCTTCACCGAGCGCAACCTCGAGAAGGCGGGGTACCTGGGGAACCCGCTCGAGGACGGGTCGCTCGACGAGTTCCACCTCCACGAGGTGCCGCTGACGACGCTCACGCTCGAGGCGCTCAAGGACGTCGACGTGACCAAGCGTGAGGCGGAGCGCTCGAAGAACATGTTCGCGCGCGGCCTGATGTCGTGGCTCTATCACCGGCCGACCGAGGGGACGGTCGCGTTCCTCGAGACGAAGTTCAAGTCGAAGCCGGCGATCGCGGAGGCAAACGTGAAGGCGTTCAAGGCCGGCTGGGCCTACGGCGAGACCTCGGAGGACTTCGTCGTCTCGTACGAGGTCGCGCCTGCGCAACTCCCGCCAGGCACCTACCGGAACATCACCGGCAACCAGGCGCTCGGGCTCGGCCTGATCGCGGCGAGCGTGAAGAGCGGGCTGCCGCTCTTCCTCGGCGCATACCCGATCACGCCGGCTTCCGAGATCCTCGAGCACCTCTCGCGCCATAAGC
>WNGD01007607.1_pt1 | contig 10192 bp, 8 predicted proteins | sample 5400671 | NCBI WGS metagenome assembly WNGD01 (sample SAMN13153369, study PRJNA577476) | soil metagenome | isolation source: 40 cm soil or saprolite under grassland replicate 2 | place: USA:California | collected 2016-06-15
GCAAGTTGTGCATAACTAATTGGGCGCATGAACCGTTTCTAAGCCCTTCGGTCGCGGCACCGATGCTTAGGCGCAAAAAAGTTGTTTGCGGCGCGAGACGCTGGTAGAATTCCTCTCAACGCTGCGTGGCCGCAGTGTCCCCGGGTTCAGAAGGCAGGCACAACATGCAATACATTGAGGATATTGGCTGCCTAACGCAGCGCTCCCAGCTCGATCGACTGCAAGAGTTCGCTGACCGCATCACTCGCGAGCGCATCCGAGGGCTGCAACCATCGGACCTTCTCTCGACCAGCGTCTTTACAATCGGTCCCAGCGGCAAGGAATCGACCTGGGAGCTCGATCATCTCGCGGTGGCACGCTCGGCCTCAGAAGCGGCGGTCCAGCTCTTACTCGACCCTGAGGCGGTGCTCGACAATCTCGTTCCGACACAGGCGATCATGCGCATCGTCCGCGATTCCGGGGCCTCGGCAGTCGCCCTGATCGCACCGATGAGCGCATCCGCCGCCGCGCTCCAGCTGGCCGACGTCGATCATGAGCAGAGCCTCACGGCAAAGATCGTCTACCAACCCGACAGCGAGCCCAGCCTTAGCCAATGGGACTTTGGCAAGGTGGCCTGGACGGTACGGCTGCGTCATGTGCTTCGGGCGGCCCGCGGCGCCTCGGTTGACGAGGTCGTGCAGCCGCCCGCCCGCCCGACCACGCCACCGACCCGGCAGACCGAGCCCGCGGTCGGGCGCCAAAGCCTGCGGCGCGAGATGCGCGAGCAGCTGCACCGCAGCCCCGCCGCGGCCCCCTCCTGGATCCAGTAAGAAGCTAGGCCGGGACCTTTTTTCCGCTGCCGCGTGGAGCGGCCACCGGGATGCCGGCGGCGCATTGCGGGCACGAATCCGGCGGATAGGACGGGAAATCGACAGTCAGGCAGGCATAGAAGGGCACGTTCGTCGCTGCCCGACCAGCCGTTCGATCGGCGAGGACGCCGATCCCGATGACGACGCCGCCGGCGTTGGTAATGCAAGCCTCCGTTTCCGCGACGGATCCGCCGGTTGTCACGACATCGTCGACCACCAGGACCCTGGCGCCAGGCGAGATCTCGAAGCCGCGCCGTAAGACACGCCCGCCAGACTCGCCGCGCTCGACATACACCGCGTTGACGCCGAGCTGGCGTGCCACCTCATAGGCGAGGATAATGCCGCCTGTCGTTGGTCCGGCCACCAGCTGGGGCATGAGCCGCCTGAATTCCATTGCGATCATGGCGGCAAGCGCGGTGGTCGCCTTCGGGTCTTCAAGAATTCGGAACTTCTCGAGGTAATCGGCGCCATGCCGCCCGCTGGTGTAGACGAAGTGCCCGCGGAGGAAGGCTCCGGCGGCGTCGAACGCGCGACGGGCATCGTATGCCCCCAGGTTGCGCTCAGGCATTGGCAAGCACACCGGCAGACCGGATCGGCAAGGAACCTAAGTCCGGCCATCCGTGCTCCTCGAGATACGCGGCGATGCCGTCGTGAACCTCGCCCGCGGCCTCGGGCCGAGTGTAGTTGACGGTACCCAATTGCACTGCGGCTGCGCCCGCCAACAAGAACTCCAGGGCGTCGCCCGGTGTCGTGATCCCGCCAACCCCAATGACCGGAATGCGGATGGCCTGCGCCAGCTGCCAGACCGCGTGCAGCGCCAGAGGCTTGATCGCGGGCCCGCTCAAGCCGCCGCTCACTCGAGACAGCACCGGACGGCGGCGACGCACATCGATCGCCATCCCAACATAGGTATTGATCGCGGACACCGCGTCCGCCCCCGCGTCCTCGACCGCGCGGGCAATCGCGACGATGTCGGTCACGTTGGGCGTCAGCTTGACGATCAACGGAAGCTGCGTGACCGCTCGCACCGCGGAGGTCAGCTCGGCGGCAAGGTCGCGCTCCACGCCGAACTGCAGGCCATTGGCGACATTTGGGCACGAGATGTTGAGTTCGAGCCCCGCGATTCCCGCCACGCCCTCGAGCCGGCGGGCAACCGCGACGTACTCCTCGATCGCGTCCCCCGCCACGTTGACGATCACCGGCAGGTTCCACGAGGTCCAAACGGGGGCATAGAGCCCCACCACGTGATCGACACCGGGATTCTGCAATCCGATTGCATTCAGCATCCCCGACGGCGTCTCGGCGATACGGTTCGGCATATTGCCCTCGCGTGATCGCAACGTCGTGCCCTTGGTGACGATGGCCCCCAGGGCGGCCCGGTCCACCTGTGGTGCATCGAAGCCATAGCCGAATGTCCCCGAGGCGACCAGCACCGGGCTGCGCAGTCGAAGCCCGCGGCCAAGGTCGACGGCGAGGTCGATGCGCTCAGCCATGGAACTGATCCTCCATCCGATCCCATTCGATGCGGTCGGCGCGCACGCAGGGTCCATCCTGACAGGTCAGGAGGTAGCCACCCTCTCTCCGCGGGGCGGCGCAACCAAGGCACGTTCCCACTCCGCACCCCATCGGCGTCTCCAGGGCTACCTGGATCGAAGCAGGTGGAATTTCCTCACGGCGTGCCGTGTCGATCAGCGCCCGGAGCATCGGCGTCGGGCCGCACGCAAAGATCTCTGGGGAAACGAAATCAGCGAGGAGGTCGATGACCGAACCGCGATGGCCCGCGCTCCCATCGTCCGTGGCCATTCGAACGTGGGCGCCGGGAAACCGTTCTGCCGCCAGAAGCTGCGTGGCCGTGCGAGCGCCCTGGAGCAGCGTGACATTCCTACCCCGCGCGACCAGGGCCTGAACGACACCCGGGAACACGGCGACCCCGAGGCCGCCGGCGATGCAGACCGCGGGGCGCTTGCCGTCCAGCTCGAAGCCACGCCCGAGCGGACCGAGCAGGTCCAGCTCGTCGCCCTCGCCTCGGGCGGCCAGCCACGCGCTTCCGGCGCCCACCACGTTGAAGATGAAGCCGATGGTTCCCCTCGTCGAATCGGACCAGGCGGCGCTATAGGGACGGCGCAGGATGGTATGCGGCGCGCCGACGGCCAGCTGAAAGAACTGCCCGGGGTTGACCGCGGCCGCTGAGGTGGGATGGTAAAGCACGAGCTCAACCGCCCCCGCCATCGGCACGCAGCGCTCCACCACGACAGCCGGCGCAATCGCGATGCTCATACGCGGACGACCTCGGCGGCGGCGGCGCCCACGTACTCGCCAAGCGTCGCCACACGCGACCGATGTTCGCGCCGCCAGGCTCGCAATGCCTCGACCAGCGCGCGCGCGGTGTCGAGCGAGGTCAGGCAGGGGATGCGCCGTTCGACGGACGCCCGGCGAATCTCGTACCCGTCCCGCAGCGGCGCACCGGCGCCGTTGTTGGCGACCGGGGCGGATGCCGACACGGTGTTCACGACCAGATGGACCTGGCCAGACTGAATCACGTCCACGACATTGGGGTGGCCGTCCCGCAACTTCTGCACCGTGGTCGCCGGGATCGCGGACTCGCCCAGGAAGGCCGCCGTACCGGCGGTCGCGTAGAGCCGGATGCCCAGGCCGTGAAGCGCCCGCAGGATGGGGAGCGCCTCCTCCTTGTCGGCGTCCGCGATCGAGCACAGGGCCGCGCCATCCGGTGGCAGTTCCTGCATCGTCGAGAGGAACGCCTTGTACTGGGCCGTGGGGAGGTCCTGGGCGATCCCCATCGCCTCACCCGTCGACTTCATCTCCGGGCCGAGCACGGCGTCGACGGCCGGCAGCTTCGCCATGGAGAAGACGGGCGCCTTGACCGCATACAGCGGGCGACTCGCCTGCAGCCCTCCGGCGTATCCGAACTCCCTGAGCGGGCGACCGAGCGCAGCGTGCGTGGCCAGGTTGACCATCGGCACCCCGGTCACTTTGCTAAGGAACGGCACCGTCCGGCTGGCGCGCGGGTTCACTTCGAGCACGTGCGGGATGCCGTCCCGGATGACGAACTGGATGTTGATCAAGCCCACCGCCTTGAGCAAGCGCGAGATGACAGTGGTTGCCTCGACGACGCGATCCGTCTCGGCCGGCGTGAGCGTGATGGGCGGGTACACGGCAAAGGAGTCGCCCGAATGGATGCCCGCCCGCTCGATGTGTTCGAGGATGCCCGGAATCAGGACGGTCTCACCGTCGCAGACCGCATCGACGTCGAGCTCGCGACCAAGCAGGTACTTGTCGACGAGGATCGGCCCGCGGACACCGAATCCGATGGCCGCCTCGACATAGCGTCGAAGATCCGTCGCCGAGTGGACGATCTCCATGCCGCGCCCGCCGAGCACGTACGATGGCCGCACCAGTACCGGATAGCCCACCCGGGCGGCGATCGCCAGGGCCATCTCGGCGTTCGTGGCCGAGCCGCCCGGCGACTGCGGGATGCCATGGTCGCGCAGCAGGGCCTCGCAGCGACGGCGGTCCTCCGCCAGGTCGATGGTGTCGACGGTCGAGCCGAGAATGCGGGTCCCGCCGGCCGCCAGCGCGTCCGCGAGGTTCAGACCGGTCTGCCCGCCGAACTGGACCATCACGCCGAGCACCGGATCGCGGCGGAGCACATTGCGTACCCCCTCCAGGTCGAGGGGCTCGAAGTAGAGACGGGTCGAGGCATCGAAATCGGTGCTGACCGTTTCCGGGTTGCTATTGATGAGCACGCTGTCGAGTCCTGCTTCCTGCAGTGCAGCCGAGGCGTGCACGCTGCAGTAATCGAACTCGATCCCCTGGCCGATGCGGATCGGGCCCGAGCCGATCACCGCCACCGCCGTGTTCCCGCTGCGGATGATCTCGTCTTCGTCTTCGTAGGTGGCGTAGTAATACGGCGTTACCGCCTCGAACTCGGCGGCACAGGTATCGACCTGACGGAAGGTCGGCTCGAGCGCCGTGACCGGCAGGCGGCCGCCGCTCAGCTCCGCGATCCGGGCATCGTCGAAGCCGGCACGCTTTGCCCGCAGCACGAGATCGGCATCGACGGGGCCGACCAGCGCAGCCTCGAGCCCGGTGATGTACGCGAGCCGGTCGACGAACCACGGCGCGTATCCCGTTGCCACACCGACCTCGTCACGGCCGGCGCCGTCGCGTAGTGCCTGCATCGCCGCCATCAGCCGGCGATCATTTGGCTGATGCAGCAGGTCCGGACGGCCGCGCAATTGCGAGGCATCGGGAAGGCGTTGTTCCAGGGCGCGCAACGCCTTGCCTAGCGCGGCTTCGAAGGTCCGCTCGATCGCCATCACCTCGCCGGTCGACTTCATCTGCGTGCCCAGCGTCCGGTCCGCCGCCGGGAACTTATCGAACGGCCAGCGCGGGATCTTGACGACGCAATAGTCGAGCGCCGGCTCGAAGGCCGCGCTCGTCTGCCCGGTGACCGCATTCGGGATTTCGTGCAGGCCACGTCCCGCCGCGATCTTCGCGGCAACCCGCGCGATCGGATATCCCGTCGCCTTTGACGCCAGCGCCGAGGATCGGCTGACGCGGGGATTCACCTCGATGACGTAGTACCGATCCGAAGCCGGGTCCAGCGCAAACTGGACATTGCACCCGCCTTCGATGCGGAGCGTCCGGATGATGCGCAGCGCCGCGGACCGGAGCATCTGGTACTGGCGGTCGGAGAGCGTCTGGCTCGGCGCTACGACGATGCTGTCACCGGTATGCACGCCCATCGGATCGAGATTCTCCATGTTGCAAATCGCGATGCAGGTATCGTTGCCGTCCCGCATGACCTCGTACTCGATCTCTTTCCAGCCAGACAGCGAGCGCTCGACCAAGACCTGGCGGATCGGGCTGGCGGCCAGTCCCTCGCGAACGATGGCTTCGAGCTCGAGCGGGCTTTCGGCCATCCCGCCGCCGGTACCGCCGAGCGTGTAGGCCGGCCGGACCACGAGCGGCAACCCGATGGATGCCGCGAATTCCTGGGCAGCTTCGACTGTCGTGACGGTACGGCTGTCCGGCACCGGCTCGCCGATGCGCATCAGCACGGCCTTGAAGGCGTCCCGGTCCTCGGCCTCGCGGATCGCTGCGAGCGGCGTCCCGAGCACCCGAACCTCGCACCGATCCAGCACCCCGGCGTCGGCCAGCGCCACGGCCAGGTTGAGGCCGGTCTGGCCCCCCAACGTGGGCAGCAGCCCATCAGGCCGTTCCCGTTCGATGATCGCGGTCAGGGCGTCGACCGTCAGCGGCTCGATATAGACACGGTCCGCGATTCCCTCGTCGGTCATGATGGTCGCCGGGTTCGAATTCACCAGGATGGTCCGGACGCCTTCTTCGCGCAGCGCCTTACAGGCCTGGGTTCCCGCGTAATCGAACTCGGCCGCCTGACCGATCACGATTGGTCCGGACCCGATGACCAGGACACTCGCCGGACGGCGCATCGGCTCGTGGACGCTGATCGGCGCCGCCTGGCGGCCGGCCACCAGGTCGAGGAACTCATCAAAGATCACCTGGTTGTCCTGTGGTCCCGGCGCCCCTTCAGGGTGAAACTGCACCGAGCGCACCGGCAGGTGGTCATGTACCAGGCCCTCGACCGAGCCATCGTGCAGGTTGCGATGACTCACGCGGAAGCCGCTGCTCGCCGGCAGGCTCTCGGCATCAACCTCGAACTCGTGGTTCTGCGAGGTCATCGTCACCCGCCCCGTCCGCAGGTCGAGCACCGGATGATTGCCGCCGTGGTGGCCGAATCGCAGCCGCGAGGTGCGCGCCCCGGCGGCCTGCCCGAGCAATTGATGACCGAGGCAGATGCCCAGCACCGGCACACGCTTGATGAGCTGCCGGGTCATCGCCACGGCCGGCTGCAGCTGCGCCGGATCACCCGGACCGTTCGAGAGCACGACCGCATCGGGACGACGGGCGAGGATGGTCTCGAGGTCGCTGTCATGCGGCACCACTTCGACCTCCACACCCCGCGAGCGCAGCGAGCGCAAAATGTTGCGCTTGACCCCGTAGTCGACGAGGACGAGCCGCATCCCCGTCCACTGGCGCATTGACCGCGCCGCCAGCGCCGGGTCGAGGGGCTCCGCGACATCGCGGAATCCCTCAGAGACTTGCCGGACCAGGTCCTGTTCCTCGAGCGCGATCACGCGATGCACCCGCTCGAGCAGCGCCGGGCGTTCGTCCCGCGGCCCGATGATCGCCCGCTGCGCACCCGTGCCGCGCAGATGCCGGGCGAGCCGCCGGGTATCGCAGCCGGTGAGAATCGGGACGCCGTAGCCGTCGAGCCACTCGGTGAGTGACTGCTTGGTGCGCCAGTGTTGATGAAACGTACTGAGCTGGCGGGTGATCAACGCTCGAGCCCAGGGGCGGCCCGACTCCTGGAATTCCGGTGTCGCGCCGTAGTTGCCGATCAGGGGATAGGTCATGACGACCATCTGCCCTGCGTACGAGGGATCGGAGAGCACCTCCTGGTAGCCCGCCATGCAGGTGTTGATCACGATCTCGCCGCTCGCCTGGACCGCCTGCCCACCGCGCTCGCCGAAGACGGTGAAGCCATCCTCGAGGACGAGGACCATCGCGTCAGACATGCTGCATCACGCGCTCCGTGACTACCTGGCCGCGGCAGATCGTCATGACGACCCGTCCACGTAACTTCCGGCCCTGAAATGGCGTGTTTTTGCCGCGGCTCTTAAAGGACGCCGCATCGACCCGCCATTCGGCGTTCGGATCGATGAGGATCCATTCGTCCTCCAGGGATTGGCCGACGATCTCTCGAGGCCGTGACACGCACGCGCGGTAGACGGCGGCGCCATCGAGGCCAAGGCCGAGGACGACGCCGACCGCGGTCTCGAAGCCATGGAATCCGTTCGCCCCGGCCTGCTTGGCCGCCAGCTCGTGCGGCGCGTGATCGGTGGCGATCGCGTCGATCACCCCATCGACCAGCGCCTCGCACAAAACATCACGATCGTCAGGGCTTCTCAGCGGCGGATTGACATTGCCGTGTGGACCTAAGGCAAAGACGTCACGCGAGCTCAACGCCAGGTGATGCGGCGTGGCTTCGGCCGTGACCGGCAGCCCCTCCGACTTCGCGGCACGAATCAAGTCGACCGCCGTTCGCGTGCTCACATGCTGAATGTGGAGACGAGCGCCGCTGGCGTTGCGCAGGGCATTGAGCGCATCGGTAACGGCCACCGCCTCCGCATCCGGGCCGTCGCCCAGCTGCTCCGCCTGGGCATGGACGAGGAGCGGCAGCCCGGCCGCAGCCGCCGCGCCGAGGGCACGGCCAAGCATCACGCCATCCATCGCATGACGCCCGTCATCGGAGAGCGCCACCGCGCCGGCAGCTTTCAGCGCAACGGCATCGGTGAGCTGCCGGCCTTCGAGGCCGATCGTGACCGCGCCCACGAAGCTGATGCGGATCGGCAGCGCCTGACTCCGCGTCAGCAGACTCTGCAGCCGCTCGGTGCGATCGGTCACCGGGTCGGTGTTCGCCATGGCGAGCACGTGCGTGAATCCACCCACCGCGGCACTGGTTGCACCCGACAGCAAGGTCTCCTTCTGCGGGAAGCCGGGGTCGCGCAGGTGGGCATGCAGGTCCATCCAGCCCGGAGACAGGACGAGACCGGTTGCGTCGCGATCCTCGGCACCCTCGGCGTTGACTTCGACCGTTTGCGCCGTCGACAGACCTGTCGGGCCCAGCACGCGGACGTGGTGCAGGCGCATCAGGAGTCCCCTCGCTCAACAATGCGGGCGGAATCCTCGCCATCGGTTTCCATGAGATGGACGTCGACCCATTCCTGCCGCGACGTGGGAACGTTCTTGCCAATGTAGTCCGGGCGGATCGGTAACTCTCGATGACCGCGATCGACGAGCACCGCGAGCTGGATCTGTGTCGGCCGTCCGGCGGCGATCACGGCGTCGATGGCGGCTCGCACCGTTCGTCCGTTGAAGAGGACGTCGTCGACGAGCAAGACCGGCCGGCCGTCGACCGCGACGGCTGGCAGGACGGGTAAGGGGGCGGCCGCCGCGCGAGGCAGGTCGTCGCGATAGGCGCGTACGTCGAGCGGGATCACGGAAAGCCGGACCCCTTCGAGCTCCTCGAGAGTGGCCGCCAGCCGCTGGGCCAGCGGCAGTCCACGCGTGACGATGCCGAGCAGGCTCAGCTGCGCCAGGTTTGGCTGTCGCTCGATGACCTCATGCGCGATCCGTCGCCAGGCGCGGCGGAGGCCCTCCGCATCGAGGATCACGGCCTTGGTGGGTGGAGTCCGCAACATCAGCGCCCCATCGCCCAATCGAGAACGGCCATCCGAACCCACAGCCCGTTGCGCGCCTGCCGGAAATAGGCAGCCCGCGGATCGGCGTCGACCAGCGGATCGATCTCGTCGAGCCGCGGCAGCGGATGCATCAGGATGGCGCGCTCGGGCAACCGCCGCATCAGGTCAGCGTTCACGACGTAGACGCCGCGATGTCGCTCGTATTCTTCGGACGACTCGAAGCGCTCGGCTTGAATGCGCGTCTGGTAGAGCACGTCGAGGTCCGCAATGGCGCCGCCCAGGTCAGCGGTCTCCCGCATGCCTTGCTGCGCTTCATTCAGGGCGGCGGTGACATCCGCGCCCAGGCGCAACGCCGGCGGCGAGATCAACACCAGCTCATTCCCAGGGAAGCGCGCAAGCAGCAACGCCAGCGACCGGACCGTGCGACCATGGCGCAAATCGCCCGCGAGGCCGATCCGCAGATGGTCGAGGCGGCCCAGTTCCTTTTCGATCGTGTAGAGGTCGAGCAGCGCCTGCGTTGGATGACTCCCTGGCCCGTCTCCGGCGTTGATGACGGGCACCGGCGCGACTCGAGCCGCCCGCTCCGCAGCACCGACCTCGGGATGACGAAGGACGATCCCGTCGGCGTAGCTACCGATGACGCGGATGGCGTCCTCCAGCGATTCCCCCTTGGCCGCCGACGAGGCACAGGTCGCGTTCTCGGCGCTCAGGACCTGCCCGCCAAGCCGGTGCATGGCAGCCTCGAAGGAAAAGCGCGTCCGGGTGCTCGGCTCGTAGAAGACGGTCGCGAGCAGCCGCCCCGACAGCGGCGCGGCCTCCATCGCCACTCCTTGTTCGAATGCGGCCGCGCGCCCGAGCAGCTGCTCGATCAGGGCACGATCCAGGGCATGTGGACCGGTCAGATGCCGGATGGGAACCTGCGTCCGCGCGGACGGAGCGGTCAGGGTGTCTCGCACCGAATTCTCCTTTCGGTCTCGCTGGACCGGGTTAAAGGACGAAGTTCCGGGTAAGTCTACGGGCTCACGGACCCGCTGTCAA
>WNGD01007608.1_pt1 | contig 10192 bp, 6 predicted proteins | sample 5400671 | NCBI WGS metagenome assembly WNGD01 (sample SAMN13153369, study PRJNA577476) | soil metagenome | isolation source: 40 cm soil or saprolite under grassland replicate 2 | place: USA:California | collected 2016-06-15
GGTCTGTTGATAGGTTTTCTCGTTGGACTAACAGGGATGGGCGGTGGATCACTGCTTGCACCCATCATGATTCTCTTCTTCCGAATTCCCCCAGTATGGGCTGTTGGAACTGATATTGCGTATTCTACAGTCACAAAAGCTCTTGGCTCTGTCATCCATATCCGTCAGAAAAACGTGAATTTTAAGGTCGCACTCTGGCTCGCCTGCGGTAGTGTACCTGCAACCCTCTTAAGCGTTGGCCTCGTTCAATACATTCGTAAACATTATGGCGCCGTGGTGAACGGCGTTATTCTTCATGCGCTCGGTTTTACACTTGTGTTAGTCGCCGTGATGCTTGTTTTGAAACCTTTCATCTTGCGTTATTTCAATCAAAGGCGCCTGGAGAAGCAGAAACAAGAAGCTTTGACAGGAGAAATGAGCTCCACAGAGCGATCCAAAAATTGGGAGAAGAGGTACCGGCCAATCGTAACCGCCATGGTTGGTGCGGTCGTAGGTTTTCTCGTAGGTCTGACCTCTGTAGGAAGTGGGACGCTGATTATCGTGTCCATAGCCTTCCTTTTCCCCAGGCTGACATCGAAAGAATTGGTCGGCACAGATATTTTCCAGGCCTTTATGCTGTTGGCATCAGGGGCAATAGCCTATATCGTCGCGGGTACTATTAACTGGCCTATTGTAGGCATGCTTTTGATTGGTTCACTTCCTGGTGTTTATTTGGGCAGTAAGTCAAGTAAGTTTATTCCAGAACGATACATGCGCCCTGTGCTGGCAACTGTGCTGGCTGTATCTGGGTTGAAATTGATTTAGAAAGGGTGATTAAACATAAATCATCCCAGTTTCGACTGAAAGGATGAGCTTATGAATGTTAAAGCCATCCTTTCAGCCGAATCTATGACGATGAAAGAGGTGAGAGCCGTCTCAACCTCTTTTCTGGCTACTTCTCAAGATCCATGTCGAAGACCGGCCCACCGCCAGCGTTCACCACACGTACTTTGAGTTGCTCCGGTGAAACCACGCGTACTTCAAAGCTCTCGCGGTCATCCTTCACCAGAAGCCGATCGTCTTGCCAATCTCCCCGCAGGTCGTGCGATTCGCCAAAGGTACAGAGTGTACCCATATGGAATTGTTGCTCGGAGTCGTCGTACCCGATCTGTTCAACATCGATAAATTCCTCGGCACCTGGGAAGCCGATGATACGAATTTCGCAGCGCAGTCCATAACTGGCCGCAACCAGCTCGTTCTTCCAGCGTGCCTTGAGCGGAAACGGCTGGCCCTGCAAGGTTACAGTGCCGCTTCCTTCCCATTCCCCAGCTAACTGTTTTAAGTAGGTCCGTGGTGAAACCATATTGCTCATCATCTCCTTTGCTTGAAGTGTCTGTTTCGCCCGCGTCTGGTTGGGACGGGGTATTTACATGGGTCGCCATGAGGATTACGCGGATTCGCGCATGGCAGCCAGGTTGCGCTCCGCGACTTCCATGGTCTTCTGATACTCTCCTTTGGGGCTGAACTCGATAACTTCGCTGTCCTCTTCAAAGAGGGGGAGATGCCCAGGTGCCATGTAGTAGACATCGCCCGCGCTGAGAACCTCTTCATGGTCGGCGTACCTGATTCGAACGCAACCCTTGAGGACGTAGCCCCAATGGGGGCACTGGCAGCGATCATCGGGCAAGCCTTTGAACAGAGGGGCGGTATCAAGCCCGGCGGGGAAGCGTTCAAGCGCCACGTTCATATCGCCCCACTCCACCTGCTGGCTGCGGACGCCTTCCTCTTCAAATGCGACCGGTAAATCTTGCTTTGATCCACGCATAAACAATTTCCTTTCCTTTGTATTGAGAATGTTTCTTTTCTTGCCTTTGCGGTCTGTCCCGCAGGCGCTATGGAGAGTATAGAGCCAACCATATACTGCTGATATCGGGGAAACCTCCTAACTTTGGGAGGATGCAAAGACGGAGAACAGGTCTCTTGTGATAGGAGGAAACCCCTACTAGGAGAAAGCAAGAGTGATCAGGAGGCCATCATGCTATGCAAGGCCGTGCCGTATCGCGAAAGCGGTTGCAGCGGCCCGATTGTCGGTGACGGTCTTGTTGAAAATGCTGGTCAGGTGGTTGATCACGGTCTTTTCGCTCAAAACGAGCTCCTCGGCAATCTGGCGGTTACTTTTGCCCTGGGCAACAAGGCGCAGCACTTCGACTTCCCGCGAGCTCAGCCCGGCAGGAAGTGATTGAGCGTTGCGGGGTGATGATCGCTCTGGCAACTGCGCCAGTTGTGCTTGCACGGCAAGCACCTGCCCATGCAAGCCTACCTCCTGAAACAGGGCAAGCGCCTGCTCGAACAGGCTGCGCGCCCGAGGCATACTCCCTCGTCCTCCCTGGGCAAGAGCCAGTTGGGCCTGTGCCACCTGTGTGAGCGCCAGTTCGGGGAGCAGATCCTCACGGCGTGCCATCTCCTCTGCCCTGTTCAGGCAAGCCTGTGCATCAGACCAGGCTGCCTGGAAGGTGAAGAGTTCACCGAGAATCCGGTCAACCAACCAATCGAGGTATAATCCCTGGAAAGGAAGCAGCCTGGTGGTATAGCATGCGATCCGCTCCTGGTCTTTGAGCAGCAGAGCCATCTGCGCGAGATAGAGCATGACGTTGCCGGTGAGCAGGGTTCCAGGCTCCTGTGAAGAAAGCAACGTCTCGGTTTCTTGCAGGCAGGCCAGAGCCTCCTCTCGCTTGCCTAGCAGCAACTGGACCCATCCTAGAATAGGCAGGTACCAGATTAAGACACCGGGACCCATCTGGCGAAAGAGGATTAGCGCCTGCGCAAGAAACTCCTCAGCTGCCTCATAGGTATGGCGCTGCACAGCCAGAATGCTTCGGATCTGGAGGAGAAACGCCCGGGGTTCGGGGCTGGTCAGGGAGGCGATTGCAGTCTCTGCCTGAGCGAGCCATTGCTCGGCTTCCGCGAGGTTTCCCAGGCAAGCCGCGCATGCTGCCAGCCAGGGGTACAGATGGCGCAGCTGGTAGGGCTCCTGGCAACGATGGGCCAGTTCTATCCGGCGCAGGAGGCTCTCCTTCATCTGGTGAATCCGGCCACTCCAGAAGTAGGCCATGGTCAGGCAGGCGCAGCACTCCGCCGCTTCCGCCGGATCATCGGCAGCAACCGCCAGTGTGAGGGCGCGTTCAAGCAGCGGAATGCCTTTGGGGAGCTCATTGCCGCGCACTAGCAGGTTTCCCACGACCCGGTTGGCCATAGCTTCGAAGCGGCTTTCCCCAAGCTGCCGGGCCAGTTCGAGCGCCTGCTGTCCGTAGGCCATGCCCTCCGTGTGCTTGCCGAGGCTCACTGCCAGAAGCGTGGCCAGCTCCACCAGGACCTGGACCTGCTCAGCACAAGCATGCTCGTGCAAGAGGGTGAGCGCTTGCACGAAGGCAGCTTGCGCCGCAGCATGCTCCTCCAATCGTGCCCAGGCGCGGCCCTGGCCGTAGGCAGCGCGTGCGGCAGCGACCACATCGGGATGGTGGGTCCACCAGGTCTGGGCGGCCTCGAACGCCTGCACTGCCTCGCGTTCCATCCCTGCAGTGAGCGCCGCTTCACCCAGAGCCAGCCACAGCGATCCGCGGCGCTGATCCTGCTGGTCAAGGAGATCAAGGGCCATGTGGTAATGGTACATGGCCTCGCCGGGAGCGGCGGCACGCATCGCCTGTGCCGCGGCGAGCTGCGAGTAGGTGGCTCCGCGCACACGGTCCCCACTGTGAGCGAAGTGGAAAGCGAGTTGGGCGAGCTGTTGTGCATCCTCCTGCTCAAAACGCGCTTCCAGGACACGTCCAATGAAGCCATGGACACGTTTTCGGCGTGCAGGAGTGACCTCACTGTAGAGGTATTCTCGTATGGTATCATGGCTAAATGTGTACATGTCCGGCAGGTCAGAGCGCAGGACCCCTACCTGCATGGCAGCGAAGAGTCGCTCCTCGACCAGTTCCTCGTCCTGACCCATGACCTCTACCAGCAAGGTGCTAGCAAAGGTGCGACCAAGGATGGCGGCAGAGCGTAATGTCTCAAGCACCTCTTGAGGCAGACGGGCGAAGCGCTGGCGAATGAGGCCGCTGATACTGGCGGGCAGGCTTGCGGGTGGGGAGGGACTGACGCTCACGCGGCTCGGAGTCACGGGCAGCCCGGCGGTTTCCAGCCACGCCCGGAGCAACTCTTCCAGAAAGAACGGGTTGCCTTCGCTCTCTTTCCAGAGACGCTGGCTGAGGAGGTGATCGGGAGGAACACCCAGCAGGCGCGTTATCAGCTCAGCTACGTCCGCCTCGCCCAGTGGCTGAAGCGAAAGTGTCACCAACTGCCGATTCCTGGTGAGGTTCAGGATGCTGCGCTCCAATGCCGGGCGGCTTGCCAGTTCATCAGAGCGGTAAGCACCCAGGATGCAGATGCGGGAGACTGCTTGATGCTGAGCCACGTGGCAGAGCAGGTCAAGCGTGGCGGTGTCGGCCCAGTGCAAGTCATCCAGGAGCAGGAGCAGCGGGCGGGAAGCAGCGATGGCGGACAGAAATAGGCCCACCGCCTCATAGAGGCGCAGGCGTGCCTGCTCTGGCGGGAGCGGGTAACTGGGTGTCAGTTCGCCCAATTGCCTCGGCAACTCTGGCAAAATCGTCGCCAGAATAGGAGCGATGGGATCGGCCTGGGTGCGGAGTTGCTCAAGTGGAGCCGTGCGGATGTAGCTGCCGAGGGCCTCCAGAAAGGGCAGATAGGGTGGCATGCCCTCGGCTTCGGAGGCACCTCCACGCAAGACAAGCCCGCCGACCTGTTCAGCTCGCCCTGCGACTTCATTGAGGAGGCTGGTCTTGCCAATCCCTGGTTCGCCTGCCACCAGTGTGACATGGAGGCGACCGGCGGTGGTCTTCTCAAACTGGTTCCAGAGGGCAGTAAGTTCGCGTTGCCTCCCTACCAGCACCCGTTCAGGCTTCAGTGTTTCCTCTGTCATGACTTGTCCTCCTAATCATTATCTCTTCGCCAACCGAGCAATGGCCCATGATTCAACCGTGTGGCTTTCAAACTGGATACTCACGCCTATTTTGCAGCTCGCGTAGGTGCCACTCACGTTGAGAAGACGACCCTGGACACGTCGTGCTGAGGGGAAGAAAGAAGGCGAAGAAGGAAGTCGCGTATTGTTGGTGGCAGTTGAAGTCGATGGCAGTACTGCTCAAACTCGGAGATCTTTATGCGCTGCTCCTTCCCAGCCGGATTGACCACGTAGAGGACGAAACTCCTCTGCCGAAAGCATATCCCATTCCCGTACGAAAAACAAGGTGGTGACGCGAGGTTATGGTCATTCCGACATAATCAGGAACAACATTATCACTCGGCCTTCCAAACCTGCACTGTCATATCTCTGGAAGCCGAGGCGATACGTGATCCTTCAGGTGACCAGTTGACGAACCATATTTTCTTGCTATGTCCACGATAGGTCAGGACATTGCTGCCAGTAAAGGCATCCCACACTTGCACCGTGTGTTCATTTTCTCCAGAAGCTGAGGCTATGCGCTTTCCATTAGGCGACCAGGCTACAGCTGTCACTTCGTCAGTATGGCCTCGATAGGTGTATACGTTTTTACCGGATGTCGCATCCCAAACGTTCACCGTGTATTCACCGTGCCTGTTCTGACCAAGATCACCTACCGCTGATGCGATATACTTGCCATTGGGTGACCATGCCACGGATTGCACCAAATTCGCGTGCTTCAGAGGGGGCAAGACGTCTTGCCCAGTGAAGGCATCCCAGACTCTGACGTAAGTATCCTGGCTTGCAGAGGCGATACGCTTGCCATCATGCGACCATGCTATAGATGTTATCCATTTGGAATGTTTCCCGTATAGCAAAGCATTTTGTCCGGTGAAGGCATCCCAGACTCTTACCGTAGTATCGAAGCTGGCAGAGGCAATGCGTTTCCCATCAGGTGACCAGGCCACAGAGCTGACCGCATCAGTATGATTGCGAAAGGTGTAGTTGAGGTTTCCTGTAGTAGCTTCCCAGACCTGCACAGTCCTATCACCGCCTCCCGTATAGTTATCTCCCGCGGAAGCGAGATAGTGTCCATGAGGCGACCATGCCGCAGCCATTACCCAGTCCCTATGCCCCCGGTAGGTTAAAACATTTTCCCCGGTGGCGGCATCCCAAACCTGTATTGTTTTATCGGTACCTGCAGAAGCGATGCGGTAGCCATCGGGAGACCATACTGCAGTGTAGACACTTCCACTATGACCCATGTAAGTAAGAAAGGGAGTTCCAGCAGGAGGAATGGTAAGTGTAGGAGTAGGGAATAACCCTGCGGATTTTGCGATCCAGACACCATTACTTACAGCGCTTCCTATAGCCAGGCCTACTAGTCCGGATAGGACTGCGCGTCGTGAGAGGCGGCGTTGTGGATGCATTTTGGAAACAGCAGATATATTAGATGTGAGCTGAAGGTTAGATGAATCTCTATCTGATAAGCTTTCTTCAGTAGCGTGTGGTTGAAAAGCCGGTGCGCCATTGTAAATAGGCTCATCACGTGTAATCGCGGATAACGGCTGTGTGCCTATAGATGGAAGCGGAGACAATTCTTCTATAGTAAGAGTTGAGGCAGAGGCTAAGGGTGCTACTACCTGGCTGGCCTGTTCCAGTGCATTGGCAAAAGCCTGCACCGTAGCAAAACGTTGCGCTGAATCTTTGGCAAGCGCTGTGAAAACTACTTCTTCGACTTCGGGCGGTATGGCGGGATTCTTTATGCGCAAAGGTGGAGGAGGCTTTAACATGTGCTGCGTCGCTATTTCGAGAACAGACCCTTGAAATGGACGGTCTCCGCTCAACCATTCATAGAGCACAATCCCCAACGCGTACTGATCGCTGGCCGGGCGAGGCTTACCTTGCAGTTGCTCAGGCGCCATGTATGGCATAGTACCGGCCATTTCCTTTATACTTTCGGAAATCGAACTTTGAGCGATCAGGACAAAGCCGAAATCACTCAGCAGGATCTCGTTGTGGCGTCCAAGCAGCATATTCTCTGGCTTGATATCGCGGTGAATCAGTTTCTGCTGGTGCGCATATTGAAGCGCCTCGGTTAGCTGCCTGACATAGCTGATGATGGTTGCAAGCGGTAGAATCGACCCTTTTGGGTGGCGCTGGCGCAAAGTACCATTGGGAGCATAGTTCATGACGAGGTATGGTGTATAGCCATCTATACCAAAGTCCAGTACGCGCACAATATGAGGATGTTCAAGGCGAGCGATAGTGCGTGCCTCGGTACGGAATTTCTCAATATCACTGCTTGTCAGTTCGTTATGCAGTACTTTGATAGCTGCCGGGGTCTTCAAGTGAATATGTATGCCGAGATAGACATCAGCAAAGGCCCCACGTCCAAGGTGGCGCACCAGGCGATAATTTCCGAGTTGCTGAGTCACATAGTCGGTCATGATGGAGCTCCATTCTAGAAGATTCTACGTGATCCTCTCATTACACTTCTACGTGGCACACCAGTATTTTTAGGGGAGTGTTTTATGTACCCAACCACTTCAAATGCTTGCCAATATTTGACATGGTTGTTATACTCGCGTTAGTCGCAAGGGAAACTTAAAATCATGGGTAAAGGAGCAACGCAGGTGAAAGTATTAGTGACAGGAGCCGCTGGGTTTTTGGGCGGTCACCTCGTCGATATGTTAGTGGAACGCGGCGATGAAATACGTGCTATGGTGCGACCCGTGGAGGAAGCACCACGCTTGCACAAGCTGACCGGTGTTGAGGTCGTGCATGGCGATTTGACTGACCGGGAATCCCTCAAGCGTGTCGTGCAGGGTGTGCAGCGGGTCTATAACGTCGCGGCAAAGACGGGTCCGTGGGGATTGGAAAAAGATTACATGGCAGTGAACGTGTGGGGAGTAGCAGACCTGATAACGGCAGCGATGGATGCAGGGGTGCAGCGCATTGTGCATACGAGTTCGATTACAGTTTATGGGCATCATCTACATGGTATTATAACCGAGGATCATCCTTTTCATGCTGAGGACAACCCGTATAGCCGCACCAAGATTGCCGGCGAGAAGTTGATAGCCGATTTTGTCAAAGAGCGCGGTGCACCCGTGGTAATTGTCCGCCCAGCGTGGATATATGGACCGCGTGATACAGCCAGTTTTGGACGATTCGTGTCCCTTGTTGAGTCGGGGAAGGCTTTCTTGATTGGCTCCGGCAAAAATATTGTGCCCGTGGTATATGTGCGTGATGTAGCGCAGGGCCTGATCAAAGCTGGTGATGCAGGTGAGGAGGTGATTGGTCAGGCCTATACGCTTGCCGATGACCGGCGCGTGACACAGTACGAATATTTAAATATGATTGCCGACTTCCTGGAAGTAGCACCTGTCACGCGCAGGTTCCCCTATTTTACGCTGTATTCTGCTGGCCGCGCTGCTGAACTGCTCTGGCAGGCGATGGGTCGCCGTAAGTCTGGGCCTCCTCCTGTAACCACCTATGGTGTGTCGCTGCTCGGCGGAAACCAGGAATTCTCGATTGAGAAGGCGAGGCGCGAGCTTGACTATAAGCCTGAGTATCATTTCATACGGGGACTTGCTGAGGGTGTGAAGTGGTATTTGGAAACAAAAAAAGAGACCAAGGGAGCGCAGGAAGAGCGGAAAATAGTTGAGGCTAAGTTTTAGGTGTATTAGCATTGCGCCGCCATAGATGAAACCAGTCAAAAAGATAAGCGAGTGTTAGCAGCACGAATGCTGCGTTACGGGCAGCTACAAACTGGATGAAGCCAGGAACGTATGGTGTTTGGAGTGCGTCGAGGGTGCGTGTGTATAAATAAGGATAAATGATGGTGGTCAGCAACGAGATAGTTCCCCAGGCAACAAGCCAGAAACTATCAAAGGCGCCGCTATAGGCTAGCAGAGGTATAATCCAGATCAGGTACTGGGGGCTGAAAACTTTGCTCGTGACGATAAAAACAAGCAGAAGTGCAATACATGCCTGGACAAGATCAAGTTTTCTGCGCCATTGAAGTAAGAGAATATACAGATATCCCAACACAAAAAGGACTTCAAACAGGAGAGCGAGAGCTCCGTCAAGCGCACTCGCCATATTAACTGATCCATAAGTGAACTCAATATGTACAGGAAATCCGAAGAGGGTGCCCAGCCAGAGTAGAGTACTGCCAGTTGCCTCCACCTGCAAGGGACGGTTTACAAAGTAGCTCAACTGGCTCACTACAGCTCCCTGGAAGTTGAAGAGTGCAAAGAATGCAGTAACTCCTAGAAGTATGCTGAAGAAGACGAGTGTATTTTTCCAGCGCCAGTGGTGTATGCCTTGCAATGTGTGCCAGAGTGCTCCCAGTAAAGACTTGAATGTGAGCGACTTTGGCGGAATATAGAAACACTGTGCATCTTGCTGTTCTGCAATAAAAAGGGCGGGAAGTAGCAAAATTGGATATATCTTCAGCAAGAAACCAAAGGCCAGTGCAACATATGCGGATGTCCAATGCTTGCGCTCTGCTGCAATCAGACATAGAAGCGTAAGCGCGGCTGGAACGAGGTCAAAACGTCCTTCAGCAGTGGCCAGTACACCGATTAGCATGTAGAGCGAAAATGCCAGGGCTGCTCCGCGTGGGCCGTGATGTAGAAGCAGCCAGTAAATCAGCACAGCCGTAAGCGCCATCAGTACAGCGAAGATTAACTGGTAGTAGGGCAGCGGCGCCAGGAGTGGGAGAGAGAATAAGACCAGCGTGAGTGGCGGATACTCAAGCGGGAGCATATGAAATGGTGGCTGTGTCGCTGTTGAGATGTGCAGAAACGAGCATTGGCCAACAGGCAGCAATTGTGCTGCGCTACTTCCCAGCCAGAAAGTTAATGCATAACACTGGTAACGCGCAGGGTCAGTACTTAACCAAAAAATTTCCCAGGATGTACCACCGAACATGAGAATACCTACAATAATGATCGGTATGTAGGCAATAATCCCTTGACCTGCCAGTAGGGCATGCCAGAGGATAGTCAGCGGCTTTTGCGTTTCGATAGTCTTTTGGTCTGATACATGATTTTTTATAATTTACATGCGCTTCGGCCCGGTGCTAGAATCCCGAACAGCGGACTGCGCGCAATTTGGCATTGATTTTTCATACCTGCGGCGCATATTTTGCAAGACGATTGGTCAAATGAGCAAGTAACGTTCGTGCGTAATAACAAGTGG
>WNGD01035655.1_pt1 | contig 10191 bp, 7 predicted proteins | sample 5400671 | NCBI WGS metagenome assembly WNGD01 (sample SAMN13153369, study PRJNA577476) | soil metagenome | isolation source: 40 cm soil or saprolite under grassland replicate 2 | place: USA:California | collected 2016-06-15
CGCCAGGGCCACGGTCGGCTTCGGGCAACGACAGATGTCCAAGAGCAGTTGCCGGAACTCGCCCCGCCCAAATCCTTGGCCTTCGGCATTGGAAAGCGCCGCTTTCAGGTCGGCGCCTGCGCAAAAGACCTTGTCTCCCGAACCCGTGATGGTAATGACGCGTGCCGCGAGGGTATCCACGGCGTTCCTCAAGCCCTCCCGGATTCCTCTGAGAACTGCCGGATTCAGAGCATTCCGCTGCTCGGGACGGTTGATTGTGATGCTCGCCACGCCGTGTCCGACCGAGTACAAAACCTCGCTCATAAGCTCTACCTTCGGCGAAAAATATCATTTTGGCGCGCAGACTTCACTGGAATTTGGGGACAGTCACCGAAATCCCCGAAATCCCAGAAAAAGAACTTGCGCCGTGAGCAGACAAATTTGGGGATTTCGGTGACTGTCCCCAAATTCCCCTCGTGGTATTCTCATGCCTGCGATGAACATTCTGCTGACTGCATGGATTGCACTCGCATTTGCCGCCCCGCAGGAATTTGACCTTCTCATTCAAGGGGGCTCCATCGTGGACGGGACCGGCAATCCATCCTTTCGTGGAGACATCGCCATTAAAGGAGGAAAAATTGCGGCGATGGGCAAAATCCGCGGGGCGAGGGCCGGGCGCGCGATCGACGCCTCCGGTTTGACCGTGGCTCCGGGCTTCATCGACATTCACAACCACTCCGATTACACGCTCCTCACCGACGGCAATGCGGAAAGCATGATCCGGCAGGGGGTCACGTCGATGATTCTGGGGGAGGGCGGTTCGGCCGCTCCAGTCGGGGGCAAACAGGAGGCCGACAGCCAGCGCGCGGATTGGACCGATTTCAACGGCTACTTTGCCCGCCTCCTCCGGCAGGGAATATCGACGAACGCCGGCAGCTACGTAGGGTCGAGCCAGATCTGGACCTACGTGCGCGGTCCGAGGGCCGGGCCTCCCGCGGCGGAGGAACTTGCGCAGATGCGCGCTCTGGTGAAGCAATCCATGGAACAGGGAGCCCTGGGCGTAGCCAGCTCCCTGAGCGGTCCGCCGGGCTCCTGGATAGACACCGGCACCCTCGTCGCCCTCTGCGAAGTCGCCGCCCAATACGGCGGCATCTATTCCACCCACATTCGGAACGAAGGGGACGGCGTCTTTGAGGCCGTGAACGAGGCCCTGGAGATCGGCCGCAGAGCTCGAATCCCGGTCGACATCATTCACCTCAAGATCGCCGATCACAAACTGTGGGGTCGCATGTCCGAGCTCGTTGCGCTCCTCACTGGCGCGCGAGACAAGGGGCAGGAGGTGCAGGCCAATGTCTATCCCTACCGCGCCGGCCAGAATGATCTGTCGAGCATCGTTCCACCCTGGGCGCACGAAGGCGGAGCCCCGGCGCTGGTCCGGCGGCTCTCCGATCCCTCGTTGCGCGAGCGGCTGGAGAGCGAAATCCTCCACGGCATTCCCGGCTCCGGGTGGTACAACCATCTGACGGCGACCGGGAGTTGGGAAGGCATTCTCATCGCCTCCGTTTCAAACGCGGACTACAAGAGGTTCGAAGGGAAACGAATGAGCGAAGTGATCCAGGAGCGCGGCGGAAACCCAATCGATGTCCTGTTCGAGCTTCTCATTGCCAATGGAGGCTCGGTGCCCGCGGTGTACTTTCATCACTCGGAGGAGGACATGCGCTACGCCCTGCAGCAGCCCTTCGTTTCGATCGGCTCAGACGGAACGGCCGTCAGGACGGACGGGCCTCTGGCCGAGGGACATCCGCACCCGCGCTATTACGGAACCTTTCCTCGCGTTCTCGGACGCTACGTTCGCGAACAGAAGGTCCTCACATTGGAAGAGGCGGTTCGCAAGATGACTTCCGCCAACGCCGCGAAGGCGCGCATCTACGACCGCGGTCTGCTCCGTCCGGGCATGTGGGCGGACGTGACCGTTTTCGACGCCGCAAAAATCACGGACCACGCTACCTACGAAAGGCCCCACCAGTACTCCACTGGGGTAGAATATGTTCTCGTGAACGGGCAGATAGTGCTCGAGAAAGGACGCCACACCGGCGCGCGCTCCGGTAAGATTCTGTACGGGTCCGGCAAGCCGTGACTCTTGGCGACTCTTTGCGTCTTCGCGTCTTTGCGGTTAACGCAGGTAGGCTGTCATCATGAAAGTTGAGCCATTTTTTTTCGGGAAGACGTTCGACGATTTCCTGCTCCGGCCCCAAATCGGCGTTGCCCGGAGCCGGAAGGACGTCGATCTCACCAGCAAACTTTCCCGCCACTACGAACTGTCCCTGCCGATTCTCTCCGCCAACATGGACAGCGTGACAGGCTCCATGATGGCCAAGACCATGGCCCTCGAAGGCGGAGCCGGCATTGTACACCGCGGGATGTCGATCGCGGACCAGGCAAGAGAGGTCACGCAGGTAAAGAGAAGCCACAGTTACATCGTCGAAAAGCCTCTCTGCCTCCCGCGCAATGCGACCATCCGCGAAGCGCGGCTGTTCACCCGCATGCACAACATCACCGGGATACTCATAGAAGAAACCCGCGGCAGCTACATCCTCGCAGGGTTGCTCTCCAATCGCGATATGCCGTGGTCGTCCGGAAATGAAGAGCGCCGCGTCGAGGAGTTCATGACGCCGGTGGAGCGGCTCGTGACCGGTCCTCCGGATATCAGCACGGAAGAGGCCGAGCGCATCCTTTTCGAGAGACGGGTGGAAAAGCTCCCCCTGATCGACAAGGACCGCCGCATCCGCGGACTGATCACAAAAAAGGACCTCATACTGCTGCGGCAACGGCCCCACACGTCAAAAGACAAGAAGGGACGGCTGCTCGCCGGAGCCGCCATCGGCGCCCGGGGGGACTATCTGGAGCGCGCCGTCGAGTTGATCCAGGCAGGCGCCGACATTCTCGTCATCGATATTGCGCACGGACACTCCGAAGTCATGCGCCAGGCGGTGGAGGAGTTTCGCAAGCGGGTGGGCCACACGGAACTGATTTGCGGCAATGTGGGGACCGCAGAGGGGGCTCTCTTTCTCAAGGAGCTCGGAGTAGACGGCATCAAGGTGGGCATCGGTCCGGGCCGGAGTTGCCGCACCCGGCTTGAAACCGGCGCCGGCGTGCCGCAGCTGCAGGCTATCCGAGAGGTGTGGCGCGCGGTCGGAGATTCCGTCCCCATCATAGCGGACGGAGGAATCCATCACGACAAGGACATTTTCTTCGCCATGATCTGCGGCGCCTCCTCGGTCATGCTTGGCGGCATGCTGTCGGGCACCGACGAAGCTCCCGGACACGTCATCGTCGATCCGGCCACGGGACAGAAGAAGAAACTGTACAGGGGAATGACCTCGCCCGAGGCCGTTCTGGAGGCGCTGTACGAAGCGGAGGAGATTGCCAGTCTGGAGGAAGCGCTCGCGACGCCGCCGGAGGGCCAGGAAATGCAGGTGCCTTACAAGGGGAGCGTCGTCGATGTGCTGCGCCGCGTCCGGGGCCACCTTGCTTCCGCGGTCAGTTACGCGGGCGAGAGCTCGCTGCGGGAAGCCCGCGCAAAAATAGTCCAGGATCCCGAGACTTACCTGATCCCCTTATCAGAAAGCTCCTATCGCGAATCCTACGAGCGCTAGCCATCACTAAAAGCAAAAGCCACAGCTGAACACCGATGAACACAGATAGGTTTGGAGTTCAGCCCTTGGGCTGCAATCAGAGTTCGCCCTCTGAGCAGGCTAACGCCTGAACTCCGAACCTATCTGGGTCGAATGTGCGATCTGCCTGAAGGCAAGGACCACGCCGCCGCGCCATTCCAGCGCGTAAATCTCCTGGCTACTCAAATCGGGTAATGCAAGCGGCAAATCATCCGGGGCGGCCTAACTTGACGGGTACCCAAACGCATAGATATGATGCTCACCTAAAAGCATGCTTATCCTCTTGCTCCTGGCAATCGAAACCGCGGGTTTGTCCGCGGATCAAGGGACACAGGCGTCAAAGGCAGCCGAGGTTTTGCAGGACGCCAAGGTGTTGATCCAAACGGGCCAAGTCCTGCGGGCCAGACAACTGGCTGAACAGGTTCGCAATCAAGACTTTCCAGACGCAAGTATCCAGAATGAACTTGGCAAGGTTACTGCCTGGACCTGGTATCCTTATTACTTCTGCTGGATCAACCCCATGAAGCGTTGAGTTTGCTCAGGGGGGCCATCGGTCGCCTGCCCAATTCCTATCCTTTAAGACTGGCGCTGGGAACCGCTCTCGAGGCGAGCGGGGAGAAAAACGAGGCTCTGCATATTTTCGAGCAGGCTACGCAAAAGGATCCTGACCGTGCGCCGGCCTATGTACTGTATGGCAAGCTCGCCAGTCTCATGGGCAAGACGGAAGCCGCGGTACGAGCTTTACGAAAGGCAGTTCAAATCGACCGCACTGACGCGCGAGCCCGATACCATCTGGGTCTTGCGCAAAGGAAGGCGGGCAGGCCCAATAGGGAGTGTTTGGAAGAATTTCGGAAGGCCATCGAAATCGATCCCCATTATTCGTTGGCACGGTTTGAGCTGGCCAAAGGACTGGAGCGCGAGAATAGACTCTCGGAAGCTGTAGCAGAGTATCAGCGCACCTTAAAGGACGATCCGTCCTTGATGCAAGCTCATTACAGGCTCTACGAAAGCTACAAGAAGTTAGGGTTAGAGGAAAAAGCTCAAGAGGAGCTAAAGGCCTTCCGAACTTCCCAGGAACCGACAAAAATCCGTCCGATGTAAGATGACAGGCAGCGCTAAGAAGTGGGCATGGATGTTTGCTCTCTTGTTGACAGGGCGCCTGGTAACGTCCAAAGGTCAAACAAAAGCCTTGTCGCTTTCCTTCGAAAACGTCACTGCGCAATCAGGGATCCACTTTCGACACGAGAATGCGGCCTCCGGAGAAAAGTATCTCATTGAAACGATGGGGGGAGGTTGTGCTTGGCTGGATTACGACGGAGATGGCTGGCTCGACGCGTTTTTTGTCAACAGCAGTCCTACGCCGAAATTTCGTCCCTTACGAATTCCAAGGAATGCCCTATTTCGCAACAACCGAGACGGAACATTTACGGAAGTAACCGCCAAGGCCGGTCTTGAGGGAGATGGATTGTTCGCTTTTGGAGCGGCAGTAGGCGACTATGATAACGATAGCTATCCGGATGTGTTCGTCAGCGGGTACGCCAGATCGGTTCTCTACCACAATAATCGAGATGGCACCTTCTCTGATGTCACCGACAAAGCGGGTCTGCGACACCAAGGCTTCTGGGCCAGCAGCGCCGGGTGGTTTGACTATGACCGCGATGGCGACCTGGACCTCTTTGTGGCAAACTACCTCGAATGGTCCTACGAAAAGAACATTTACTGTGGTGACCGCGTTCCCGGTCACCGGGCTTACTGCAGTCCCAAGCATTTCGCACCCGTGTCACCGACACTGTATCGAAATAATGGTGACGGAACCTTTGAGGACGTCACCCGGTCGGCAAACGTCTATTTGCCTGAAGGCAAAGCCCTCGGGGTAGCTCTGGCGGATCTGGATCTCGACGGCAACGTCGATGCCTTCGTCGCCAATGACGGCGTTCGAAACTTTCTCTATTTTAACGATGGGCACGGGAAGTTCCACGAAAGAGGCCTGGAATCGGGAGTTGCCTACAGTGAGGACGGCGTTGCCGAAGCGGGTATGGGAGTGGATGTGGGAGACTACGACGGTGATGGTTTGCCCGATATTTATGTTACTCACCTTGATCATGAATACGACCGCCTCTACCGAAACACCGGGAACCGGAATTTTGTCGATGCGACCTACGACTCGGGTCTCGGGAATTCCACATATTTCTTCAGCGGCTTCGGAACTCGTTTCAGCGACTTCGACCGGGACGGATTTCTGGACCTGATTGTGGTCAACGGGCATGTCTTGGACAACATTCAATTGCTGCATCCCGAGGTGGGCTATGCCGAGAGGCCTCTATTGTTTCGAAATACCGGCGGCAAGTTTGTGAATGTCAGCTCCCGACTTGGAGAAGCCTTTCAAGAAGAGCGCGTAGGACGAGGCCTGGCAGTAGGAGACTACGACAATGACGGCGACCCGGACCTGTTGATCAGCAATAACGGTGGGCCAGGAGAGCTCATACGCAATAACACTTCGGGGAATCACTGGCTGGAGATCAAACTGATTGGGAAGAAAAGCAACCGCGATGCCATTGGAGCAAGAATCACCCTTTGGGCGGGAGGCCGAAAGCGAGTGGACCAGGTAAGAGGAGGCAGCAGTTACTTATCCAGCTCAGATTTGCGCGTATTCTTTGGGCTCGGCCGGACTGCGAAGGCCGAGCGCATCGAGATGCGCTGGCCATCCGGAACGGTACAGTTCATCGAAAACCCGCCGGTCGACTCAATCATCACAATTGAAGAAGCGAAATCAACTCCATGACGGTATCCAGCAAGGGTGCAAGCAGGTTTGCCCCTTCAGCAATGCTTCACTGCCGTACCTGCAGGCTTAGGGCTCGCGCAGAAATAAATTCGCATTTTGCTGCAGGCCCCCAGGCCCGCTGGCGAGGCGCGAGCGACGAGCTATACCCGGTGTGGTATGTGAGGAGCGAGCAACAAAGCCAGCGGGCCTGCGGGCCGCAGCCCGAAGGGGCGCGGCGGCGGGCGGGCATCTGCTTTGTTGCCGCTCCTCGACGATGTCCGACATCGCCTGCGTCGCGGCGCCTCGCATCTGCCCGCCCGGCGCTCGCGCCAAAATGTGAATTTATTTCTGCGCGAGCCCTTAGCGCTCAGCGAGCGCAGTCAGCCGGGGACTTGCAAGCAACGGTTGAAAATTATCGCCAGGTCCTGGCTCTGAAACCCAATTTCCCGGAGGTTCAGACGAACCTGGGGCTCTTGCTATACCTGCGCGGCGAATATCAAGAGTGCGTGACCCTGCTGCAAAACGCTCTGAAGATGAAGCCGGATTCTCTACCGGCTGAGCTATTCCTCGGTATGGCATTTCTCAAACTTTACAAGTACTCGCAGGCTATCGATCCTCTTCGCCGTGTGCTCCGGCAGGATCCTTCGCACGTGGAGGCGCGGCTGACGCTGTGCTCCGCCTATGTGGCTACCAAGAGACTGGAAACCGCAGTGCGCGAATGTAATAGCGCAGCCCGGATTTCGCCTCAGAACCCTGAAACGTGGTATGCATTGGGCGAATCCGCTTTGCGGGCGGCAAAGCATCTCGTCGACGAGTGGGGCTCCAAGAGCCCACAATCTCCGTATTTCTACCTTCTCAAAGGAGCGGCATATCGGGAGAGAGAAAACTATGCCCAGGCGGTTATTGAGTATCAGAAGGCGTTGAAAAATCCGGAAGGTGTTTTGGCGCAGGTCCACCTTGAACTGGGGGAAGGCTACTTACTCCAGGCTGACCCTGAGAAAGCGATAAGTCATTTCAATCAGATACCCGGGGATTCAGAACCTGTACGCTACGCCTGGGGGATGTCTCAGGCGGCACTGAGCAGGCGAGACTTCGTCGCCTTTGAACACTGGCTCAAGCAAATAGAGAAGGTCAACGCCTCGTTTGTTTCCGCGCCCCCATGGTTTGTTGCACTTTCGCTCCCGGTCCCGGACTGCGCAGCGCTTCAGCGAGAAATCGAGGGAGATGCGGCCCGGCATTTGAGTAGGGCCTCTCTCACCTTCCTCGAGATCTTGATCCGCCGGGCAACCGAAAATGCCTCGGGCTTTGGGCACACGTCGGAATCCCAAGCCAACGGTCATTCGCGGGCGGGCGTCGCCGATGACCTTAAACCAAGTCCTGACCGGCTGGCTCGTGCCTTCATGTTTGGCGATTGCGCGCGGGCCCTTGAAAGCCTGCCCGGAACATTGAGATTGCAGTCTCGCAGGCTGGTTCAACTTGCAGAATGCCGGTGGGCCATGGGCGACTTTGAAAAGTCACTGCAGGCAAGTTCGCAGTCGCTCACCCGCAATCCGCGGGATGACGAGGCGCTGTACTGGAAAATCAAGAGTTTGCTTCAGCTCTCCAAATATTCGTTTTATCAACTTTCGCAGATTCCCACCGGGAAAAGCCGCTTGCACGAGCTCATGGGGAAAGCCTACGAAGCCCGCAATCAAGACGACAGGGCGATAGAGGAATACAAACAGGCGATCGCGGTGTCCCCTGGGAGTGTGGAGACTCACGATTCTCTGGGGGACATTTACATGCGTAATGCGCGGTACGAAGCAGCAATCGAGAGCTTCACCCAGGCCATCCAGTACTCACCGAACGACCCGGATGCCCGCTATGGTCTGGGCGTGGCGTTGGTTCAATTGCGACAGGCGGAGCCGGCCGTGGAGCATCTTCAGAAAGCTCTTTCCGTCATTCCGGACTGGCCCGCGGCGCAGCTATCGCTAGGTCAGGCTTTTCGTCAATTGGGCAGGGTTCGTGAAGCTATTGCACAGTTCGAGAAGGCTGCGGGGTCCGACGTGGACGGCTCAATCCATTATCAGCTGTTTCAGCTGCACAAAAGAGTGAAAGAAGAGGACAAGGCAAACGAGGCCTTGAAACGGTCGATGGAATTAAGGAAAGAGGCCGACAAGCACAGAGTAGACTTGATCAGGCCTCCGTAACCCTTGGCTGCGAGGCAGAGGGTCATGCCATGTCATGCCGGCGCTGGTTGCCAGCGTTACTCATAGTTTATGGCTTGTCACCTTCAAGTCAGCCCGCCAAATTGCATTCCTTTCAGGCTGGCCCGGCACGGGCGCGACACGATGACTACACGCAAGGCCTGACATACTATCGATCCAAGGAATATGCGGCCGCAGTCGAAGCATTCAACCGGGCGCTCAAAGAAAATCCAGGAAGCCCCTGGTTAATCTATCATCTTGCCAGGTCTCATCTACACCTCAAGAATCGAGCCGCCGCGGAAGTCCTCGCAAAAAAACTCGTCCATGAAGATCCGAGCTTTGCCAGAGGCTATTTTCTACTCGGGTACATTCAATTTGAAGAGCGGCAGTATCCGCTGGCAGAACAGAATCTCAGACGCGCCGTTCAATTGGAGCCCGCGTACTGGGAATCCCATCAAGCCCTGGGGTTAACATATGTGCTCCAGGATCGGCACGAGGAGGCGGAGGAGGAACTGCGCGAAGCGGTTCAACTGAATCCAAACGATCCGGACGCACACTATTACATGGGCCGGCTCTATTCGACCAGGAGCAAGTTTGTCGCGGCCCTTGAAGAATTTTCCAAAATGCGCGATCTCGATCCGCTGTCGGTCAAAGCCTACAACAATCTCGGCACCACACGCCTCGCGCTCAACCAGGTGACCGCCGCTATCGCTGATTTTCAAAAAGCGATGGAGCTTGGTACGGAGACCGGGAACCCATCGGAGTGGCCTTACATCAACCTGGGCAAGTTCTACTACGAGCGAGGCAAAAGAGACCAAGGGCTGGCACTCTTGAAAAGAGCTTAGAGACGCGGTGGAGAAGGCGATCGATATTCACTCCAAAAGCCCGGACTACTTTTATTTTCTAGCCAACATCTGTAAAAAATTGGGCAGAATGGATGAGGCGAGTGCGGCATTCAGACGCTTTGAGGCACTGCGTAAGAAACCCTAGTCACAAACTGGTCAAGTTTCGTACGACAGCCATGGTTGTGAGAGGGGCAGTTGAGAGTTTCAAACCGCCGATCAACGCCGATGAACGCGGATGTTCACCGGTTCCATCGTCGTTAATCGGCGTGCATCGGCGGTTACCGTCTCGGCGGTATGAGGCTCGCTCACTATCTTGCGGATTGGCGATTGCGGATTGAGAAACCCTGGCCGATTTCAAATACCCGACCATACGCGACACGCAATCGCTGGCTTCCTCAACCTTTGTGGGGGTCAGGGTCCGTGAGATTCTTGCCTTCGTCTGCGTCAAGGGGTCTCCCACGCCGGCGCATCGTAAAGCGAGAAACACCGGGGTCCCCGCCGAGGCTGGCCGTGACTGAATCGGCGCTATTAGCGACGTGAGAGGCGATAACGGGAACGTGCTCGGGGAGGATCCTGCTCGTCGGACCGCTAACGCTGATGGCAGCTGTGACTTCACCGGCACCATTGAAAACAGGCGCAGCAACCGCCCGAACCCCTGCCACAGCTTCTTCGTTGTCGATCGCATAACCCCGGGTTCTCACCTCTTCCAATTCCTTTCTTAATCGCAGCAAGTCCGGAATCGAATT
>WNGD01007611.1_pt1 | contig 10190 bp, 8 predicted proteins | sample 5400671 | NCBI WGS metagenome assembly WNGD01 (sample SAMN13153369, study PRJNA577476) | soil metagenome | isolation source: 40 cm soil or saprolite under grassland replicate 2 | place: USA:California | collected 2016-06-15
ATGCGATCCGCGAGCTCGGCGGCGTCTTCGGCGTTGCCGTCCTGGCGTCGATTTTCGCCCACTACGGCGGCTACGGCGTCCCGCAGCACTTCGTCGATGGCCTGCGGCCCGCGGTCTGGGTCGGCGCCGGTTTCGTCGGCGTGGGCGCGCTCGCCGCGCTCGCGATCCCGGCCCGGCGGCGCGAGGTCGAAACGCCCCAGCCGGTGTTCGACGCCGCGGTGTAGCTGATGGGTCTGTCGCGGGCGCCGTCTCGTGCGCCCGCGACAATGGCCGGGTGGAAGCGAACCGGCACGCCCCCACGAAGCTGCTCGTCCTGGGGGCTGGACGCCAGCAGCTCGCCCTGCTGGACGCCGCACGGAAGCGCGGCCTGGTTGTGGTCGCGGTCGACCGTGATCCCTCAGCGCCGGGGTTTCGGCTCGCTGACCGGCGCGCGCTGATCTCGTTCGAGGACGAGCCGGCCCTGCACAGGCTCGCCGAAGCGGAGCGAATCGACGGCGTCATCTCGCCGGCCAACGACTGGTCGGTCGGGATCGCCGCCCGAGTTGCGCACCGGCTTGCGTTGCCGCATCCGCTCGATCCGAAGACGGCGGCGCTCGCGGGCTCGTGGCTGAAGCAGCGGGAGCGGTTCGCCGAGGCCGGCGTACCTCACGACGCCCGGCTCGGCGACGGCCCGGAGGTGACGGTGCAGGCGTTCAGCCTCGCAGGCGAGCTCCACGCGCTGTCCGGCCCGGCCGGCGCCGCCGCCCTGGCGGCGCGGGCGGCCGCCGCTCTCGGCATCCGCGAAGGACCAACCTCGACCCGGATCCGAATCACCGCGCGCGGGCCGCAGGTGATCGAGCTCGCGGCCCGCGTGGGAAGCCCCGAGGAGGTCAAGGTCGTGCGGGTCGCGACAGGGGTCGACCTGAACGCGCTCGCCTTGAAGGGAGCGTTCGGCGAGCCGATCGAGCCGGTCGAGCTGCCGGCGCGCCCGCTCGCTGCTTAGAGAATCGCCGGTCGGCGGGGCTTTAGCCCACGCCGTCGTTACGCTTGGCTTCGATGACGGCATGAGACGACGCGCGATTCGACTCGCCGGGACGCTCGTCGTCACCGGGCTCTGCGCCGCCTACATCTTCTGGAAGATAGACATCGGGCGGACGGCGCACATCCTCGTCCACGCCAAGGTCGACTACTTCCTCGGGGCCGTCGCGATCATGATCGCCTCCGTTTGGCCGATGGCCTGGCGCTGGCAGCAGCTGCTTGCCGCGAAAGGGATCCGCGACCGGCTCTCGTGGCTCGTGCGCGCGTACTTCGTCGCCTACACCGGGGGCCAGGTGCTGCCGACCGCCGTCGGCGGTGACGCGGTGCGGATCTACGAGACATCACGCCGCCACCCGGGCAACGGCGGCCCGATCGCAGCCTCGGTGCTGCTCGAGCGCGCGCTCGGGGGCGCAGCGACTCTCACCCTCGCGGCCGTCGGCTTTGCGCTCGCGATCGGGCGGTACGACGTTGGCGCCTACCTCTGGGTCGAAGGTGCTTTTGTCGTCGCGACGGTGGTGCTTGCGGTGCTGCTCTTCTCCCGCCGGCTCCGGCCGTGGCTCGCGCGAACGGTGCCGCTGCTGCGCTTGCTTCGGGTCGAACGGCCGGTACGGGCCGTCTACGAAGGCATTCACTCCTATCGCGGCAACGCGGGGCTGCTGGTCGGCGTCTTCGCGCTGACGCTTGCGGTCCAGGCCGTGCGGGTGCTCGCGATCTGGATGGCCGGCAAGGCCGTCGGCGTCGAGCTATCGCCGAGGCCCTACTACGTGATGGGTCCCCTGCTCTTCCTCGTCCTGCTCGTGCCGTTCACCGTCAACGGGCTCGCCGTCCGCGAGTCCTTCTTCGTCAGCTTCCTCGGCCAGCTCGGCGTCGGCGCCGACGCGGCTTTCGCAACCGGCTTCCTCTTCTTCATCGTCAACATCGCGCTCGCGCTGCCGGGGCTCGTGATCTTCCTCTGGGAGAGCTTCCGCGGCGTCCCGCGCGCCCCTCTCCACCAGCCCGATGTCTGACGTCTCCGTCGTCGTCGTCACCTTCAACTCGGCGCAGTGGATCGAGCGCTGCCTCGAGAGTGCGCGCGGTCACGAGACGATCGTGGTCGACCACGGCTCGTCCGACGAGACGCTGAAGATCGTCCGGCGGCGGTTCCCCGAAGTGCGGGTGATCGAGCAGGAGAACCTCGGCATGGGCGGCGGCAACAACGCCGGGATGCGGCTCGCCTCCGGCCGCTACTTCCTGCTGCTGAACTCGGATGCCTGGGTCGCCGGCGACGGCATCGAGCAACTGGCGCGGTTCGCCGACCAGCACCCGGACGCGGCCGTCGTCGGGCCGCGGCTGCTCAACCCCGACGGCTCGTTGCAGCGTTCCGCGCGCGCTTTTCCGACGCTTTGGCGGCTCTCGACCGAGTATCTCTTCCTTCGCAAGCTGGCGCCGCGCTCGCGCGCGCTGAACACCTTCTACGAGGGCGGTTTCGACCACGACGAGGTGCGCGCGGTCGACTGGCTCTTCGGCGCCTGCCTGCTGGTCCGGCGCGACGCCGCGGACGAGGTCGGACTATTCGACGAGGACTTCTTCATGTTCAGCGAGGAGACGGACTGGTGCTACCGCTTCCGCCAGGCCGGCTGGAGCGTCTACTTCTTCCCGGGCGCCGAGGTGGTGCACGTCGGCGGCGCCGCGCACGGCGGCGGGCTCTTCGCCGAGAACGTCCGCGGACAGCTGCGCTTCCTCGCCAAGCACCGCGGCACGCGCGAGGCCGAGCGGGCGCGTCGGCTGCTGCTCGCCGGCGTCCGGTTGCGGCTGTTGCTCTTCCGCGGCGAACGCCGGCGAAGCTATCGGGAGGCCGCGCGCTGGCTCTCCTCCGGCAAGGCTGCTTCGCTGCTTCGCTCGCGGTGAGGCGCGTTCCGCTCGTCCTGCTCGCCGTGCCGGCGCTCGCTCTCGCACGCCTGCTGCCGGCCGACGGCGCCGGTCTCGGGCTGCGGCTCGGCGCGGCCTCCGCTTGTCTGTTGCTCCCGGGAGCGCTCATCGCTCGCGCGCTTCGGCTGCGCGGGTTTGCGCCGGCGCTCGCATGGGCGCTGGCGGCGCTGCTCTTCGCGCTCGCGATCACCTTTGCCGTGCACAGCTCGCTGTGGCTGACGCTCGCGATCATGGGCGCGGTCGCGCTCGTCTCGTTGCCGTTCGCTCTTCTGGACGTGCCCCGCGACCGGGTCCCGGGACATGGCCCGGGACCCGGTCGCGGCGATCTAGTCAAGCTCGCCGTCGTCGCCGCGGGAGTGGCGTTCGGGATCGCGCTCTGGTTCGTGGCCGTGCTCGACGGCGACGCGTTCTTCCACCTCGCCCGCGTGCGGAAGCTCGAGGTTTTCGGCTCGCTCTCGCTCCGGAACGTCGGCGAGTTCAAGGACGCCAGCCTGCATCCCGGCTACGCCTTCCCGCTCTGGCACGGATTCCTGGCGCTGATCGCGCGCCTCGCCGACGTCGACCCGATCGCGGTCGGGCGCAACGGCCCGACGGTCTTGGCGCCGCTCTCCTTCGCGCTTTTCTACGAGGCCGGGGCGGCGCTCTTCCGCTCAGCGTGGGCGGGCGTCGCCGTGGTCATCGCGCAGATCTCGCTGACCGGGATCGCTGCGGGACACGGCGGCTCGTTCACGTCGCTCGCGCTCCCGGCCACGGCGGCGCGGCAGTTGCTCGTCCCGGCGCTGCTCGCGCTCTTCTTCACCCACGTCCGGTGGCCGTCGCACGGACTGCTCCTCTCGACCGCGGCGGCGGCGGGCGGGCTGGCGCTCGTCCACCCGACCTACGCGCTCTTCGTCGGTGTCCCGCTGGTCGGTTTCGCGCTCGCGAGGGCGCTGCTCGTCCGCGGTGAGCTTGCACCGGTGCTGACCGGGCTCGCGGCGCTCGCCGTCCCGACCGCGCTCGCGCTCGCCTGGCTGCGGCCTGTCGTCGAGGCGACCACGGTCCACAACCCTTCGGGGGAGGAGGTGCGGCGCGCCTTCGCGCAGTATCCGGGCCAGCTCGCGGGCACCACCGCTCGCTACCACGTCGCCGAGCGGCTTTTCACGCGCAGCGGCGCGGTCGCGATCGCCGGCCTGGTCTGCTTGCCGCTCGCCCTCTTCGCCGTGCGGCGTCGTTGGGCGGCCTGGGTGCTCGGCGGCACGCTGGCGATCTTCGCGCTGACCATCGTCCCGTTTGTCTTCCCCCATTTCGCCGACGCGGTCTCGATCTCGCAGGGCCGTCGCCTGGTCGGCTTCGTGCCGATCGCGTACGCCGTCGCCGGCGGCGCTACGGTGCTCGCCGGACTGCTCGGGATCTTCGCGATCCCGCTGGCGCTCGCGGCGGGGATCGTGCTCGAGCACGCGTACCCCGGCGACTTCGGCTACCGCTTCCACGGCACGACGCCGGTCTGGCCGACCTGGTTCGCGCTCGCGGGCGGTCTCGCCGCGCTCCTGGTTGGGGCGGCGCGGCGCTTCAGAAATGGAGACGACGTAGGGGCACACCTGCGTCACCAACGGACGGCCGCATTCGCGGTCGCCGTGTTCGCGATCCCCGTCGCCGTCCACGGGTTCTCGCATTGGAACCGCGTCGGCAGCGGCTCCGGCGCCCTCTCCCGCGGCCTGATCAAGAGCTTCCGCGCCGACGCGGAGGCGAAGGATGTGCTCTTCGCCGACCCCGAGACCGGCTATCTGCTGGCGGCCTACGCGCCGATCTACCTGGCCGATGCTCCCTTCGGCCACGTCGCGGTGACGAAGCAGAACCGGCCCAGGGAGCGCCTGCGCGATGCCTACCGCTTCTACGCCCACGGCGGCGACCTCTCGATCCCGCGCCGCTACGGCGCCCGCTGGATCATCGTCGACCGCAGGCGTCACCGGCTGATGCTCGACCTGCCGCGCGCGTACGCCGACCGGCGGTACGTTCTCTACCGGCTCCGATGAAAGTCCTGCTGGTGACGATGTACTTCCCGCCCGCGGGCGGAGGCGGCGTGCAGCGACCGCTGAAGTTCGCGACCCACCTGCCGAGCTTCGGCATCGAGACGCACGTGCTCGCCCCGGACGACCCGAAGTGGGTGCACCGCGACGACGAGGCGACGCCGCCGACGCAGGCCTGGGTGCACCGCGCCCGCTACCACGGCCCTCGAGGGCGGATCCCCTCGGAGGACCTGTACGCACTCGAGGGTGTCGACCGGCTTCGCTACCAGGCGGGCGCGGTATTCCGCCGCTCGCTCGTTCCGGACAAGTCTGTGACGTGGGCGCCGAGCGCGATCCCGGCGGCGATCCGGATCGTCAGGCGGGAGGGGATCGACGCCGTGCTGACCACCTCGCCGCCGAACTCGATCAACCTGATCGGCGCGGCGGTGAAGAAGGCCACCGGCGTCAAGTGGGTCGCGGATCTGCGTGACCCGCTGATCGCCGACGCCGACAACCCGGTCGAGCGGCTGCCGGCGCGGCTGAAGGAGAACGTGCAGCGGGTGGTGGCGCGGCTCGTCGCCTCGCAGGCGGACGCGATCGTCACCGCCTGGGACGGGATCGCCGAGGAGATCCGCGCCTACGAGCCGAAGGTCGGCGTGACAGTGATCCCGAACGGCGCCGACTACGACGATTTTGAAGGGCTCGAATACACGCGATCGTCCCAGCGCTTTCGGATCACCCACACGGGCAGCTTCTTCGGCAAGCGCGACCCGAGGCCGTTTCTGACCGCGCTGAAGGAGTCTGGTCTCGAGCACGTCGTCGCGCGCTTCGTCGGCGAGCTGACGAAGCGCGACCGCGACTGGGCCGAGACGCTGGACCTCGCCGACCGACTCGAGCTCTTGCCGTTCGGCTCGCGCCGCCGCTCGCTCGCGTACCAGCGCGACTCCGAGGCGCTGCTCCTGCTCCTGCCACAGGCCGGCGAGCGCGGGACGCCGGTGCTGCCGGGCAAGATCTTCGAGTACCTCGCGGCCGAGCGGCCGATCCTCGCGGCCGTGCCGCCGTCCGGGCCGGCCGCCAACCTGATCCGCGAGTCCGGCGCCGGGATCGTCGTCGCTCCCGATGACGTCGCAGGTATCCGCGAGGCGCTGGTAGGCCTGGAGGCGCGCTGGCGAGCGGGGCGGCTGAACGGGACGCCGCTGCCGCCGGAGCTCCGCGACCGCATCTCCCGGCGGCGACGGGTCGAAGAGCTCTCCGAGCTGCTGCTGAAGGTCGTCTGATGCCGTCGCGCCGCCTGACCGACTTCCTGCTCTTCGCCGCCGTCTTCACGATGAGCTTCGAAAAGCTCTACTGGAACGTCGCCGGCAAGATCAGCCTCTCGGAGGTGCTCTCGATCCTCTTCGTCGGCGCCTACCTGCTGCGCCGTCTCGGCCGTCCCGACGGCTCGCTGCCGCGGACGGCGGGGATCGTGATCGCGTTCTTCGGCGCCTTCCTGCTCGTCTACCTCATCGGCTTCTACAACCTGGAGACGCACCAGGCGCTGACGCAATTCGGCAAGGGGATCGGCAAGTTCGTCATTCACTTCGCGTTCCTCGCCGGGGCCATCGACTACGTCACTCGCTCGAGCGAGCGCGTCTACTGGCGAATGCTCGTCTGGTTCTGCCTCGGCGTCGCCGTCAACGCGGGCTACGGCGTGCTCCAGCTTGCGGCCGCCCAGGCCGGGCACAACCTCGACGCGATCCTGATCCGGCCGCTGACCGGCCACTCGACGCAGATCAACATCTACGGCGCGGTAGCCGGCTCGAATGTCTACCGCGTCGACGGCCTGACGCCGGATCCCAACCACCTCGGGATCGCACTGGTCGTGCCGCTGCTCGTGCTCGGCCCGCTCTACCTGCGCTTGGAGCGAAGGCACCCGCTGCGCCTTCCGCTCGCGCTGCTGATCGCGGGGCTGCTCGCAGTCGAGCTGGCGACGCTCTCGCGCAGCGGCCTGCTCGGCCTCGGCGTGGGATTCCTCGTGCTGCTGATCCCCTACCGGCGCCTGCTCGTCTCGCCGGCGATGCTGGGGCCGCTCGCCCTCGTCGCGGCTGCCGTGGCCTTCGAGATCCACCGGCGGCCGCACTTCTTCCACACTGTGATCGCCTCGCGGCTCCAGCGCGGCGGGCGCTCGACCAGGATCCACTTCCAGATCTACGACTTCATCCCGCAGGTGCTCCACCGGCACCCGTTGTTCGGGCTCGGCTTCAACAACTTCTCCGTCTACTACGAGTTCGTCACCGGCAAGACGAACTGGGGGCCGCACTCCTTCTACGTCGCCCTGATCGTCGAGACCGGCCTCGTCGGTACGGCCCTCTTCGCCCTCTTCCTCTGGTACGTGTTCCGCCGGCTGCGGGACGCGCGCGCGCTCGGCCGGGCGCTGGCGGCGGCGCACGACCCGTCGGCGGCGAGGGTACGGCCGCTCGCGTGGGGCTTGACGGCCGCGCTGGTCGGGACGATGGCGGCGAACGCCTTCTACCTGACGATGATCACGTTCTACTTCTACGCATTCGTGCTGCTCGTGCTCGCGTTACCGGCCGTCTTCGGACAGCGCCTGCAGGCGGCGCCATGAAGGTGACAGTCCTGACGACTTCCTATCCGCGCACACGGGAGGACGTCGCGGGCCGCTTCGTCGCGGATGCGGTCGAGCACGTGCGCCGCCGCGGCGTCGAGGTCGAGGTCGTCTCGCCGCTCGACTTCCGCCACTACGGGATCGCGTACGGCTCCGGCATCGCCGGGAACCTGCGCCGTCGGCCGGCCCGCGCGCTGCTCTTGCCGCTGATGCTGCGCGGGCTGCGGCGCGCGGCCTGGCGTGCCTCGCGCGACGCCGACCTCGTCCACGCGCACTGGCTGCCCCTCGGCGGGGTCGCAATGCGGCTCGGGCGCCCCTTCGTCGTCCAGCTCTGGGGGACGGACGTCGAGCTGGGGCGGCGGGCGCCGTGGCTCGCCCGCCGGATCCTGCGCCGCGCGCGCCTGACGCTCTGCGCCTCGAACGCGCTCGCCGAGGCTGCCCGCGAGCTCGGCGCGGGCGAGGTGCGCGTGATCGGGAGCGGTGTCGAGGTGCCGCCGACCGTCGGCGAGGAGGCCACGCCGCCGGAGGTGCTCTACGCGGGCCGGCTCTCGGCCGAGAAGGGGATTCTCGATCTGCTCGCGGCCGCGGACAACGGGATGAAGCTGACGATCGCGGGCGACGGGCCGCTGCGCGAGCAGGTTCCGGGGGCGCTCGGGTTCGTCCCTCACGACGAGCTGGGGCCACTGTACGACCGTGCCGCCGTCGTCGCCGTGCCGTCGCGCCGCGAGGGCTTCGGCGTCGCCTGCGCGGAGGCGATGGCGCACGGGCGGCCGGTCGTCGCCTCCGCGGTGGGCGGTCTGCTCGATCTGGTCGTGGACGAGGAGACGGGCCTGCTCGTCCCACCCGGGGACGTCGCGGCGCTGCGCGAGGCGCTGCGGCGACTGCTCGCCGACGAGGAGCTGCGCGCCCGCCTCGGCGCGAATGCCCGCCGGCGCGCCGAGGAGACGCTCTCGTGGGAGCGCGTCACCGACTTGACGCTCCAGGCTTACGAGGAGGCCGTCGCTTGAGGCGTCGCTTGCGATGCCGGCATGGAGGTCGCGGCGGCTTTGCCGCTGCGACCGTCCGAACCCGTCCAATGGTGGCGGAAGGGCTGAACAGACCACAGGCGGCGGCTTGAGGCCGGCGGTCGTCTTCGGCCAACTCCATGCCGGGCTCGCCCTGACGCGAGCCCTCGGCCGTGACGGCGTCCCCGTGCACGGGATCGCGGTCGACGAGCGCGAGTTCGGGCTTCGCTCGCGGTACCTCAGGAGCAAGGGGCTCGTCCGATCGGACGAGGACGTGCTCGAGCTCCTGCGCGGCTTTCCGGAGCGGCCGGTCCTGTTCCCCGAGCGCGACGAGAACGTCGCCTTTGTGCCCCGGAACTGGAGCGCCGTCCACGAGCTCGCCGACGTGCCGCTGCCCGACGACCCCGAGATCGTCGTGCGCCTGCGCCGCAAGGAGCGTCTGCCGGTCGAGGGCGCCGCCGCGGGCGTGGCCGCGCCGGCAACCGTGCTCGCACGCGACGAGGAGACGATCCGCGCCGCCGGCCTGCAACCGCCGCTCCTCGTCAAGCCCGCTGAGGGCCAGGAGTTCGCGCTCGCCTTCGGCGAGAAGGCGGTCGTCGCGCGGGATGCCGACGCGGCCGTTGCCGCCTGGCGCCGCGCGCACGAGCACGGCTTCGACACGATCGTCCAGGAGTTGATCCCCGAGTCGCACGATTTCGTCTTCTCGCTGCTCACCTACATCGGCCGGGAAGGCGAGCCGCTGGCGAGCGTCACCGGGCGGAAGGTCCGTCAGGGCCCGCTCCGCTTCGGCACGAGCGCGGTCTTCGAGGCCCGGCGCGAGCCGGAGGTCGAGGAACAGGGGCTGCGGCTGCTCCGGCACGTCGGCTACAAGGGCTTCGCTCACGTCGAGCTCGTCCGCGACCCGCGGGACGGCGAGCTGAAGCTCGTCGAGGTGAACACGCGCCTGCCGGTCTGGGCCGGCGTCGCCATGGGCCGCGAGTTCAACCTGGCCCGGATCGCCTACGACGATCTCGCCGGCCGCCCCGCTCGCGCGAACGGCGCGCCTCCCGACGGCGTCTCCTGGATCTACATGGCGAAGGACGTCTGGGTCTCGGCGCAGATGGCCCGCCGGCGCGAGCTTCGGCCCAGGGAGTTCCTCTCCCACTACCTGCGCCGCAACAAGGTGCGCGCGGTTTTCGCGGCCGACGACCCGCTGCCCGCGCTCGCGAGCCTGGGCTACCTTCGCTCGCGAATCTGATGCGAATCGCGATCGTCGATCCGCTCAGCTACACGCCGCCCTACGACGACGGGCTCGCGGCGGCGCTTGCACGTCGTGGCCACGACGTGACCCTGCTGGCCGGGCCCTTCCTGCACGGCGCGGTGCCGGAGCCCGTGGGCTACGTCCGCGAGGAGGTCTTTCTGCCGATGACCGGGCGCCTCTTCCGACCGCACCCGCGTGCGCGCCTGCGTCTACTGCTCAAGGGCGTCGAATACCTGCCGAGCGGGCGGCGCCTGCTGGGCCGGCTCGAGGCGCTCGCTCCCGACCTCGTGCATGTCCAATGGCTGCCCCGGCCGGAGCTCGACCGACGCTGGGTGCGCCGGCTCCGCGCTCCCTCGGTCCTGACCGCCCACGACGTCGTCCCGCGGCGCGCCCGCGCCCGCGCCGTCTGGCCGGGGCTGCTCGGCTGGTTC
>WNGD01037743.1_pt1 | contig 10187 bp, 11 predicted proteins | sample 5400671 | NCBI WGS metagenome assembly WNGD01 (sample SAMN13153369, study PRJNA577476) | soil metagenome | isolation source: 40 cm soil or saprolite under grassland replicate 2 | place: USA:California | collected 2016-06-15
CGAGATATTGATTGGTGGAATTTACCTGGAGGAGGGATGGAATCCGGAGAAACAGTCGATGAGGCGCTCTGTCGTGAAGTGCGCGAAGAGACAGGTTTAGAAGTTAAAGTAGAACAACTGGTAGGAGTTTATTCAAAACCTCAAAAGCAAGAGGTGGTCTTGACATTCCTGTGTCAAGTCATTGGTGGCACGCTGCAATCCACAGAAGAAATACGCGAAAGTCGCTATTTTGCTCCAGATGCTCTCCCTGAAAATACGTTACCTAAACACCGCCAGCGTATTGAGGATGCATTGTTGAACCAGCAAAGAGCAGTCATACGAGCGCAGCGCAGTAGCTCTGAAGAAGATCAAAAAATTTGACAAGACTGAATAAAAGTTAGCTCGTATGGAAGTCTCAATTGTATTTTAAATCTTACAAACTACTGTTCAGTATGTAGTGAAGCCATCATAGTACGAATAAAACGTATCTCATCCAGGTTGACAGTATGATCCAAATTGGGGTACAGTTTCGCAGTGACATCTCCTCCCAATTTCTGCAATATTGTAGCAGTAAATTCCACCCGCTCCTTCGGAATATGAGGGTCTTTGTCACTACATCCTAGAAAGACTGGTGTCCCTGCTAAAGAACCAGTATAGTCACGCGGTATACCATCTGGTCCGATGAGTCCACCACTTAAACCTACAACTCCGCCATAACGCCTTGCATTGCGGGCTATAAACTCTAGAGAAAGGCATGCTCCTTGAGAAAAACCTAAAATGATTGTGCGTTCAATTGGAATCGCAGCTTCTCTCAATTGGGCAAGTATATTCTCAATAGAGAGAAACGCAGAAGAAAGTTCTGGCTCATTAGTAGCAATTGGAGCGAGGAAACTATTTGGATACCATGAATTCCCTGCAGCTTGAGGAGCGAGATAGACGAAGCCGGGTTGCTTCAATTCAGAAGCCAACTCAAGAATATCTTCCGCTGAAGCGCCACGTCCATGTAGCATTACTATTGCAGCTTTTGCGTAAGCGATTGGTTCACCTGCGAGAAGCACCGGCTTGCCCTGGTGCGGTCCTTGAATCATGTGAGAATAATTAGTCATACATCCTAAACCCTCAAAATAAACTAGTCGTGCTATCTGAGCTTGCAGATGATAATGCAGCCAACCATGCCCTATGACGTCCACCGAGAAGCGCACGCCGAGCATCTTGCACAAGTTGTTCGGACGCCCCAGAGTGCCCACGTATCCAGAATGAATGTAACGCCAGAGCATAGTCCAGCACAAAATCGGCAATGGGGTGAAAACCACACAATCTCATCCCTACTTGAGAAGGCAAGTTATCAGCGTCTGCGCCAATCCATATGCGCTTCAGACCTTGAGCCCGTAATTCACTAATAATATACCATAAAAGAGAAGGATAGAGGCGCAATCCACGATATTCCGGCAAAGTCGCACAATCCCAGATGTATGCTTCGCCAGGCGAAAGTCGAATATGCAAGCGTAACTCCCCTATCAACTCTTTATCAAAAGTTACCCAGCCATATGTGGCTAGTACACCATCAACATTTCCGATGTAGCAGCGCTTGCTTGCATTAAAACGCTTGAAGACTTCTTCAGGACTGTCAAGCCCCATCGCCTGGGCAAGTGCTGGGGCTGCCTCCGAATCAATGCGTTGGAAATTTACTTCAACACGCGGTATAGGACCAATCTGTGATGGTTCACTAAGATCCAGGAGCCAGAGAGTCCCCAGATGCTGTGGCCCAGGTTCGGAGGTATGTGACATCTCAGCTATACCTCCACACTAACAAGAGAATCAGTTTTTCGTCCAACCAGTTCAGCAATTGCATCCGCTAAGTGAGAGTCATCGATGTTGTAAGCACCTTGAGCTATCCGAATACGATGCGCTGCATAGAGAACGTCAGAGTATGTATATCCTTCTGGCGGGACGAACTTAAAGCAGGCTAGCTCGAGCAATTGACCATTTGGATCTCGGAAGTAGATCGAATCCATAAAACCTCGATCTATGTTGCCTGTATTCCAGATTCCACGTTCATTTAGCCGTTCAGCTACCTGGGTGTAAACGGCGCGCGAAACGTTATAAGCAAGGTGGTGAAGGTTACCAATACCCTGTGGATTAGGAGCCGGATCATCTGACCGTGTAGGTCGCACGAAGAATGTAATCAGCCGCCCATCTCCAGGATCAAAGTAGAGATGAGTCTCTTCTGGAACGTCAAGGTTGGGTTGCTCGAATACTAAGGGCATGCCTAGCACACCCTGATAGAAATCAATAATTGTCTCCCGGTTAGAGCCGACGAACGTGATATGATGTCTGTACCTCCATGTCTCCAAAGTTCGAAAAACAGTATTTCAAATTGTGTCTTCTCGTCACCTCCCTCTGATAAAAGCTGCAATTTTCACCAGGCTGCCCGCAATACAGACTCAATCTGGGCAGCATTTGTAATTGGTTTTGGATTACTTTGCACAGCACGACTTTGCAGAGCTAACTGTGCCAGGTTGGGGAGATCAGTCTCCTTGACACCAACAGAGCGCAAGTGTTGTGGTAGTTTCATTTGACCAATTAATGTGTAGATTCTTTCTACGACTTGCTCTGCTAAAACCGCATCATCTATGGAGGAAGCAGATGTGTTTCGCCCAACTCCCATAGCTTCAGCCGCTCGAGCCAGTTGAGGAGCAGTTGCATCTATATTGAAGCGCAAAGCATGGGGTAAAATAATGCTATTGGCAACACCGTGCGGCACACCTGCTGTCCCACCTAATATATGGCATAGCCCATGATGCAATGCCATCGAGACATGCGAAAGCGCAGAACCAGCAAGAAACGCCCCAACGAGCATTTCTGTACGTGCTTCCAGGTCATTTCCATCAACATAGCAACAAGGCAGCGCATTGTAAATAGAGCGCACACCACTAAGTGCCTCGGAAGTAGAGAGAGGATTACGTGTAATTGAGTAAAGGGCCTCAATGCAGTGAGCCAACGCATTAATGCCGGTCGAAGCAGTAATTTCCGGTGGTAAATGAAGCGTCAACAGTGGATCATACATTACGAGTTTCGGAGTGATTTTAGCATCTGTCAGTGTAGCCTTACGAGCAACACCATCATTATGATACGTAATGCCAAACGTCGGGGTCATCTCAGATCCTGCATAGGTTGTAGGTATGGCAACAACAGGTATCAGAGGTTGGTCTATAGGAAATGCAGCTCGCGCTGGCTCTCCAGTGCGTTTTTCCTCCAATGCCAGACTGACTGCTTTCGCCATCCCAATGGGACTGCCTCCACCCATGCCGATTAGAGCATCTATCTCTTTCTCACTCGCCAGCTCGAGAGCTTCAGCTACCTGGAAATCGGGAACATGTGGCTGAACATGTTCGAAGACTGCTACCAATCGACTCCCAAGTGCCTCCTCAACGAGCTTAATGTGGCCTCCTCTGCGCAACGAGCCAGTCGTGCAAAGCATCAAACGTCGCATGTGAAAGTGTTCAACTGCATCTCTCAGTCGAGCGACCGAGCCTGCGGCAAAGATGATTTCCTGGGCATAAGAGATATAGCGAAACTCGTTCAAAAGACCACCTCATGAAGATGATTGTGGTGGTAGCACAGATACTTCCAGGCAAGAATTCTATAGATTGTGTATGCAATTTCCATGTTAACGCATCTCTCGAACTGTGCGATGATTTCTGCTGAGCAGTATACCATAAGCGAAACCTTTATCACAAAACAGCCATCCTACAACTCCGCTAGGATCCTTTTTGAGCGATGATATGGAAAACATGCCAGTGTTTTGGTGTTCCATCAGCTACATGACTGTCTACATCCTCTTCTCGAAACTCAAGTATTCTCAAATCTTTCAATTCAGCCTCAGCTTGCTCTCGTGTTAAAAAAGTCATCTGATTTCCAGGAGTATTCCATTCATCATTCACACCAAAGAACTGACCTACAAAAATTCCATCTGCGTTAAGTGCATGCTTAATTCGAGCAAAAACAAGGAAGAGTAAAGTGGGCATTCACCAGTTCATATGTTTCAAAATCAAAAGCTTCAAATGAAAAGTGCAATACCCGAAGGCAATTCTGAGGTAAGTCTGCCAGCAACGCAATTGCATGTGGATCATTATCTACAGCGGTAACAGTAAATCCCTGCTCCAGTAAAAATCGTGTGTCACGTCCCGCTCCACACCCTAGATCAAGCGCATCTTTCTTTTGTGAGAGCAAAGATACGGCTTGTACTAGCAAAGGCCAGGGAGGTCTGTCTTTCGTTATTTTATAGAAATCTTCCCACTTAAATTCCTTCATGTATTTTTGGTCCTCATTTGATTATCTACTTTATTATATGCTTGATACTGTGACAGGCACAATTGGCCCTGGGTAAAACTATCTCTCTCTAACTTTGCTTGTTTACACTCATTGCATTTTTGCAATCAAGGATTCTATAATAAACGAGCAATAACACAGTCCTTGATTCATTAAGCCTAAACAGTCAGAGTAGACACGGAGGCAGCATGACAGTAAACATTCGGGCTACGGAAGCCAGTAATACAGCAGAGCAGCTGGACATCCTCGCACTTTATCGCACAATGGTTACAGCACGAGTGACCAATGATATCCTGAAAACCCGTAAAACTCAAGGCCGATTTCCCTTTTATATAGGTTGCGCAGGGCATGAAAGCATGGCCGCAGTAGCTATGGCTCTCAACAAGGATGACTGGATGGCCCTCTATTATCGTGACCTTGCAGCATGGCTACAACGTACAGGAGATATTTATGGCCCTTTACGTGAAGCTTACTCACGCACAACCGGACCAATGTGTGCAGGCCGCAACATGCCTTCGCATTACAGTAGTAAACAACATCGCATCCTGCCCTCCTTTAGTGAAGTAGCAGCTCTTGCCCCTTTTGCTGGCGGTGTTAGTTTCTCTCTAAAGTGGCACAAATCGAAAGACATAATTATGTTCACCTCTGGTGACGGTGGAGCTGCGACGAATGATTTCAATGCGCTCTTTCGCCAGGCTAGCGTACATCAGTTGCCTGTTCTGATGGTGATCGAAGATAATGGATGGGCAATTACTGCTCCCTCTTCCATACAATGGGGAGGATCGCTTGTTGAGTGGGCAAAAGGTGGTGGTGTCTATGCCGAAGAGGTTGATGGAACAAATGCCATTGAAACATATCAAGCCGCAGTACGTCTCGTTGGTCATGTACGCTCAGGACAAGGGCCTGTACTTATGCACCTGCGCCTTGGTCTACTCGATCCCCATTCTAGCAGTACTGATATCAAAGCCTACCGTACGAAGGAAGAGATTGAATTAACAATGGCAACCAAAGACCCTGTGAAAAACTTTGGTCGATGGCTCGTCGAAAATGAACATATCCAGGAAGGCGATATCGAGCGTATTCGTAAAGAAGTTCGAGCCGATCTGGAAAACGCTGAAGCACAGGTTCTACAGGAGTCTGAACCAGCAGCCGAACGTGTCCTGGAACATGTCGTGTACGTTCCCAAATGGCAGGAGAATATCCCGCGAGGGGCGAAAAAGCAGTTGCCAATGTTGGGAGCAATCAACGAAGCATTGATAGAACTTGCGCAGCGTGATCCTGACTTCTTTGTTTATGGGCAAGATGTTGGCAGTCCTAGAGGTGGCGTGTTCGGTGCAACTTCTATATTGGTAAATCAATTTCCTGACAGGGCAATCAGCAGCCCCCTCAATGAACAGGTAATCGTCGGAATAGCCGCAGGTGCTGGTATGGTAGACGGTAAGGCTCGCTGCGCAGAAATTCAGTTTGTGGACTACCATCAATCAGCAGCTCAGACTATTCGTATGGCTGCTCGCACCTCGTATCAGAGCTTTGGAGATTGGACCGTTCCTCTACTTATTCGCACGAAGTCCGGGAGTGGAGGTGGAGGTCCAATTTCAAGTGGTGGAGCTGGTGGTGGCGCATTTGGTCACTCCAACGCTGGTGAGCAATGGTTCACTAGCGTGCCAGGCATGATTACGATTTGCCCCGCTACTCCATTTGACGCCAAAGGCTTACTACTCGAAGCAGCACGATCACAATCACCTGTTGTTTTTCTTGAACGCGGTCGTCTCTATCGTTCTGAACCACCCAAAGACAATCTAGGCAACCTGATTGATGTCATGGCAGAATATTGGTTTGTCCCGGAGGGATATTACACATTGCCAATCGGCAAAGCACGTCGCTTGAAGATTGGTAATGGACCTGCACGAGTGGCCATCATATGTTGGGGTACAATGGTATTAGAAGCTTGTACAGCCGCTGCAAACGTTGTCAACCGCAACAGTGGCTCAATCGAGATAGTCGATCTACGAACTCTCGCTCCCCTTGACGAAGAGGCTATATTGGCAGCCGTTCTCGAAGCTAACCGCGTGATTGTGGTAACAGAAGAAAGCGATCTGACGAGTTTTGGAAGACATGTTCATTCATGGATAGTCCAAAATTGTTTCTACGATCTCGATGCAACTCCTTCCTTCATCTCGGCGATACCAGCACCGGCAGCTCCATACAATGCACCAGAGGAAACTGCATTTTTTCCAACTTCTCAATCAATCGAGAAAAAAATTGGGGAGTTACTGGAAGAGTAGCATATCTCTAAAATAGCAAAGTCATCAATGCCACCGAAGGAATGTACCTGAAAAGCTCCTTTATACGTTAGTATACAAGAGCATGCGAGTTTAGTTCGTAAATTACATGTAATCTATCGGGTGGAAAATTGATGAAACGGGCACCTACTTCGGATATTATCTGGTTGTTTGTAGCAACTCGTGTATTACTCGTGTTGGTTACTTATATCGGCTTTATTTTGTTTCCTGTACCACCACACGAGTATCCTGTCTCAGCGGTTAATATAACTGCTCTACTTACTTCCTGGAATCACTGGGATGCAGCCAATTTTACGCGCATCGCTCAAAATGGCTACCAAACTATCTATGATACAGCCTTTTTCCCGCTTTTTCCCTTGCTTATCAAATGTATAGCCTTTCTCTTTGGCAACAATGGTTATATAGCCATAGGTATGATTCTCAGCAATTTGGCTCTGCTCGGAGCCCTTTTTGTGCTGTACCAAATTGCCACAGACATGCTTGGAGAACAGATCGGACGACGCACTCTTTTATATTTGTGTCTCTTCCCAACAGCATTTTTCTTCTTTGCTGCATATAATGAATCCCTGTTTCTTTTCCTGACAGTCAGTTCGTTTCTTGCGATGCGTCGTCAGAAATGGTGGTTAGCTGGCATTCTGGGCTTGTTTGCTGCTTTGACTCGTGCTGCAGGTGTGTTAATTATCATTCCATTTCTGTACGAACTGTGGATTTCAAGAGATAGCTTTACAACTCGTAATCAAAACGCATCCCATAAAATTCTGAGTACGATTTCCAGAGTCTTACCTCTACTCATCATCCCATTGGGCACTTTGTTCTATTGTTTTTACTGTTGGAAGCTCTTTCAGAACCCTCTCGCGTTTGCCGCAGTACAAAGCCACTGGGATCGACATACGACCTGGCCATGGGTTGGAATTTTTTCAGCTCTAGGCGAATTATTCTTGATTCAACCCTTTGGCTCTTTCTTTGAAGTTCATCTCCTTCTCGATCTTGCTGCTACTATTAGCTTCATCGCATTGGCAATCCTGGGATGGCGCAAGTTACGCATGAGTTATAATATCTGGATTGTCTTATTGCTTTTCTTTATGCTCATCACTCCAGCCATCGCACAACACGATGTTTTGGTATCTAACCAACGCTTTGTACTCGAAATGTTCCCTGCATTTATTACCCTGGCGATGCTCGGTGTAAAATATCCTCGGTATAATTGGTTGGAAACTCTTGGGTCATCAACAAGGTTAAATAATCTCAACCACTTCGAAGGAAATGTATAATGTATTGGCGGCTGATCTTGCATATCAAAGTATTTTTATGGTTGAGAGAGCCATTAGCAGCGCTCATTTCGCTTGCAGCCTTACAGAACGCTCTGAATAACTTCGGATATGCGGCAGTAGCTCTTTTCATAATGATCGAAAGTTCAGGCATCCCTTTCCCCGGTGAAACAATGCTGCTCCTAGCCTCATTTTATGCTGCCATAAGTCACCAGTTGCAAATACCACTGGTGATTGCCTGCGCTGCTTTTGGAGCAATCATAGGGGACAACATTGGTTACTTAATTGGGCGCACGGGTGGCAGGGCTATTGTAGTACGCTATGGTAAATATGTGTTTATAAAGCCTGAGCATCTTGCTCTCGCAGAAGCATATTTTGCTAAACATGGAAATAAAACGGTCTTTTTTGGTCGCTTCATTGCTCTTCTTCGCGCCTGGGCCGCGTTCCTGGCTGGTGTTAATCACATGTATTGGCGCACGTTCCTCTTCTATAATGCTGCTGGTGGTATTTTGTGGGCGACGATTTACGGCTCGCTCGGATATATCGCTGGCCGTTTTTTTCATGATAACTTCGCCCAGGTGGAACGGCTAGCCACTACACTAGGATGGCTTGGAACGGGATTTATTGTAGTTGCTGTGCTAGCAATGTTGATTGTCTATCGTGTGAGGAGGCGTAAGCGTGTTCAAGCTACTATCCAGGCAAGAGAAAATGAAGAGAACGAAAAAGAGGAAATCAATGCTGGATTGTAGCCGATAATTCATATCCTGGAGAGGAACATATTTGAGTGGGACCGAATTATACATATTGGGATAAACCCATGTAGTCAACAGCCCAATAACTCCCCAGGTCATGAGCCACTTCCAGTTTGCTTGTCCTACGAAGGCAACTAATGGAGCAAGCCATATTAAATACTGCGGACTAAATACTTTTCCTGTAATGATGATAATCAAGACAGTTAGCAGACTGGCAGTATAGATATCTAACTTACCTCTCCATTGCAGCCAAAAGGTATACAACAAACCCGCTATCAAACAGAATGAACTCAAGAGTGAAACTATAAGAGTTAATGCGCTAATAACATTGACAGACCCATATGTTTGTATGATGCTGATTGGATAGCCCAAAAATTTACCAAGCCAGAGAAGCGTTGCCGGAGCAGACTCAACCTGAATAGGCCGATTAAAGAAATAGAGAAAAGGATTAATTGTATCGGCTATATTCAATGAAAGTGATAGAAGCGTCGCCAATATACAAATTCCACAATATAGCCCTAAAGCGCTCCACCTGTGCCAATAGTACCACTTCTCGCTGTATTGCTTTTGCTGGGCAATGAGAAAAGGAATAACAAGCACTACAGGGAAAAATTTGAACATTGTTGCCAGAGCCAACAGAGCAAATGCCCATTTCCATTTAGTTCGAGCAGCCAGGATCACAGATCCCAATATCAAAGCAGCGGGAACTAAATCGAATCTCGCTGCAGCACTACCCCAATTTCCGAGCACCAGGTAAAAAGCAAAGGCAATCGCCGCTCCAGTAGACCTTGTTTTGCTAAGAATAAAATAAATTATGGCGGCTAATAGCAGCATCCATATGGCAAACGCGACCTGATACCAGGCAGTCGGAGCAATGAGACCAAGGCTAAAAGGAATAATAGATAAAAGTGGATACTCAAAGGGTAAATTTCGAAATGATCCTGAAGTATTCTGAGATTCTGCGAGATGAATAATGCTTGCAGGAACCCCTCCAGACTCCATTCCCGCAACAATTGAGGCAGGTGAGTAATATTTAAGAAACATGCATTGTTCAGGCGAAAGCACTTTAACTGCATGTGAACCTTGCCAAAAAACTAGAGCATAACATTGATACTTACCCGCATCTGTTCTAGGTTTAAACAATTGATACGAGACAGCATAAAACAGAAGTCCACACATCAATAGAACGATACTTAGATTGAGCAAATTGGGCCAAAAGCGTTTCTCCGACACCTTCGCATCGCTTTGTGGTTCTTGAGACTTACCAGATTTATTTACATGTTCAGTGCTTAGCTTAAACAAAATATGTATGACTCCAAATGAGCATCTTTGCGGTCTTGTGCCTACTTTTAGCTTTTACTAACACGAGGGGAAATATACGAAAATAAAAATATCAGTGTATCAATTAAAAGTTTCAATAGGACAAAAGGTGTATAGATGCGTATTTTCTTCTTTGCGTGTGGTATGATAGCATACCGAAGGATGGGACGCAAGCGAATAGACAAATCGGCACTCTATACCATCTCTTCTTAATTTACATTAGAATATAGTGA
>WNGD01007616.1_pt1 | contig 10185 bp, 14 predicted proteins | sample 5400671 | NCBI WGS metagenome assembly WNGD01 (sample SAMN13153369, study PRJNA577476) | soil metagenome | isolation source: 40 cm soil or saprolite under grassland replicate 2 | place: USA:California | collected 2016-06-15
TCGAAGCCCTGGTAGCCACGATCTACGCCGGCCGACTCGCCCACGGGCAGGACGCGAGGCAGGTCGCGCGCGCCGCGAGATCCGCAACGCTGGGACCTTCCGGGTCGGAGCCGCTGCCGCACTCGCAGCTGCTCATCCACGGCCTCGCCGTGCGCCTGGCCGATGGGTACCTGGCCGCCGCCCCCACGCTCAAGGAGGCACTGCGCCGCTACCGGGCGCAGCCGCACGAGCTGGACTGGCTGTCCGTCTCGTACAACATGGTCGCCATGGACATGTGGGACGACGAGGCGTGGTTCGAGCTCGCGGCCGGCCAGGTCCGGCTGGCGCGAGCGAACGGCAACCTCAGCTGGCTTCCGTTCGCGCTGGACTATCTCGCCGAGATCCACGTCCAGGCCGGCGAGCTGTCGAAGGCGGCGGCCTTGCTCATGGAGCGTGAGCGCGTCGACCCAGGGACCAGAGAGGCCACCTTGCCCTACGTCCCACTGCTGCTCGCCGCGTGGCGCGGGGACGCGCCGGGCGCGGCGGAACTGGCCGAGGAGATGGAGCGTGGCGCCTCGGACCGGGGCGAGGGCGCGGCACTGACCTACACGGACTACGCGCGGGCGGTGCTGTACAACGGCCACGGCAACTACGGGCCCGCCGCCGAGGCGGCACACGGTGCCAGCGCCGTCGATGAGATCGTCATCTCGCCCTGGGCCCTGTATGAGCTGGTGGAAGCGGCGGCACGAAGCGGTCAGCAGGAACGTGCCTGCGCGGCGGCTGATCAGCTGTCACAGCTAGCCGTGGCGAGCTCCAGCAACTGGGCTCGCGGGGCGGCGGCGCGGTCCCGGGCGCTGGTCTCCGGGGGACGCGCCGCCGAAGCGGAGTACCGCGAGGCGATCGAACTGCTGGGCAGAACCCGGATGGCGACCCACCTGGCCCGCGCCCGCCTGGTCTACGGCGAATGGCTGCGCAGGGAGAACCGGCGGATCGATGCCCGCAACCAGCTGCGACCCGCGTCCGACGCGCTCGCGTCCATGGGCGCCGAGGCCTTTGCCGAACGCGCGCGGCGAGAGCTCCAGGCGACCGGCGAGAAGGCGCGCAAGCGCAGCGAAGATACCCGCACCGACCTGACTCCGCAAGAGGAGGAGATCGCCCAACTGGCCCGCGAGGGACGAACCAACCCGGAGATCGGCGCACAGCTGTTCATCGGCGGCCGCACCGTGGAGTGGCACCTGCGCAAGGTGTTCGCCAAGCTGGACATCAGCTCCCGCCGCGAGCTCGACCAGGCCCTTGGAAGAAGGAGCATTCGGTCATGACGGGACAGATGCCCGGCGAGTTGATCTACGAGTACACCATCCAGTCGACCGGGGCGACCTCGTACGGCGTGCCCGCGCTGGACGTTCTGGTGTCCGGTGTCGCAGACATCCCTCCGCAAGGGGCCCGGTACGACCTCGCCTTTCAGGGGCCGATCGTCGGCCAGAGGTTACGAGGACCCCGCCCGGCTGCTCAAGAGCCCGCCGCCGAGCGCGAGTGACGGCGGAGTGATCGGGGGACTGCGACCTCAGGGCGGACCGAGGCACGAACCGGCTCGCTCGCCAAGCCGTGCTTGGCGAGCGAGCCGGCCACTGCCGGTCGAACCCGTCGATCTAGCTATAGCTAGGGTTGGGCGGGCCGAGGTAGGGGAATCCGGCCAGCAGGTCGTCGTGCGGCTTGAGGCCGGACGGGGGGACCTTGCCGTTGGTCAGCCAGGCGAAGCGCATGCTGTACACGTCGTCGGTGGGTATGCGGCCGTTGGGGTAGGTGGCGGGCTTGGTGCGGTCGTAGTGCAGGATGTCGGGCAGCACCTCCAGGGCGGCCGCCTTGGCCGCCTCGGGCGAGTAGCCGCCGGCGTTTTCCAGGATTTTGGACCATGGCCCCAGGTAGTTGGCCACGTCGTCGGCGGGCTGCCGGGAGTTGAACAGGTTCTTCTCGCCATCGGGGTTGATGAACGGGTTGATGGTCGGGTTCCCGCCGCGATCCAGCTGCTCGAGCACGCCGTCCTGGTACCGGCTGATCGAGGCCCACACGCCGATGACCGGGCCGCCGAGCATGTCGTCGGGTACCTCCAGCACGATCGAGTCGACGTTGTTGCCGGCGAAGTCGTCGTGCCCGGTCCACTGGAAGCCGTGCAGGGCGCCTTCGACGTCGGCGAAGAACGGGTCGCTGCGCAGCCCGGCGGACAGCCGGATCCGGCCCGCCTGGACGGGCTGGGCGGTGCCGTCGAAGCTGACCGGGATGTCCGTGCTTAGCACCTCGCCGGCCGGCTCGGGCTGGCGGGCCTGCGCGCCGGTGGCGTATTTGGCGGTCCCGATCTGCCTGCCGTTCTCGTACTCGGAGAACACGAACGTGAACGCGACGTCGGCGTGGTTGTCGCCGTCGGTGTCGATGTTGATCCGGTAGACCGCGCCGGGGTAAAACTCCGGGCCGGTCACCGGGGCCGGGATCGGCGGCGGGGCACTTGTCGGGTTCGAGTCCATGATCAGCACGGTCGTGCCGGGGTGGTGACGGTGAAGCACTGTGTGGTGATGTTCCGGGCTGGCGGGCGCCTGGAAGACGAACACGTCGGTGAGGTCCAGGCGGCGGTCGTCGCCGGGGAACTTGAGGTTGTCGGCGCTGAAGTGGTTCGACATTTTGCTCTCCTTCTGGGTAGTGGTGTGGGCGGGGTCGGGCGTCAGCTGCGGATGAAGTCGAGCAGCGCGGTGTTGACCTGGGCGGCGTGGGTCCAGGGGATGGCGTGCGGGCCGCCTGCGACGACGATGAGCTGCACGTCCTTGATCAGGCCGGGCAGCCGCTGGCCGGTCTTGTCGATCGGCAGGACCTGGTCCGCGTCGCCCTGCACGACCAGCATGGGCACGTCGATTTCGGGCAGGTCGTCGCGGAAGTCGGTGGCCCAGGTGCCGATGCAGGCCACCGCGGCGGTGGCCGACGCGGTGACGGCCAGGTTCCAGCTGGCCTGCCAGGCCTGGTCGCTGACCAGGGTGCCGCGCAGGGTATCGACGTTGTAGAAGTTGTCCAGGAAGCCCTTCATCCACGCCGGGGCGTCGGCCGTGGCGGCCTGGACGAATCCGTCGAACAGGCCTTGCGGCACCCCTTCGGGGTTGTCCGGCGTCTGCAGCAGGAACGGGGGGATCGGGGAGACCAGCACGCCCCTGGCCACCCGGGCCGAGCCGCGGGTGCCCAGATACCGGGTGACCTCGCCGGTGCCCATCGAGTGCCCGACCAGGACGGCGTCGTGCAGGTCGAGGTGGTCCAGCAGGGTGCTGAGGTCGGCGGCGAAGGTGTCGTAGTCGTAGCCGACGACCGGCTGGCTGGACTGGCCGAACCCGCGCCGGTCGTAGGTGATGACCCGGTAGCCGGCCTCCAGCAGCACCGGGACCTGCTTGTCCCAGGCGCGGCCGCTCAGCGGGTAGCCGTGGATCAGCACCACCGGCTGGCCGGCGCCGTGATCCTCGTAGTGGATCTCGATGTCTGTGTTGTTTTCCTGTCCGACAGTTACTGTGGCCATGGGGCTTCCTTCCGGTGGCGGCGACCCGCCGGCCCCGGGCCGCGGACCAGGAGCCGGGCGGTTTCGCCCGCATGTTGGTACTGAAACCACGGTCGCGCTCCGGGCGGCGCGTCGAACCTGTGGAACCCCTGGCCGGTGCCCTGGTGTGCGGCAGGGCGGCCCAGCGCCGGGCACCCCTTCGGCCCCGTAGATGTGGCGGCACCCGCAGCCAGGACAGCGGATTCCTGACGTCCGCAGCATCAGTCCACCCCAGCGCCGGACGGACGTCGGCCGGCTGGTCACCGGTACCCGCGTGCGCCCGGACCTTCCCGCCGACCAGGGCACGGGCCAGGGGTTCCACGGGTGCGAGTGACCTCCGCCGAGCGCGACCGTGGAGGCCAGGACCCGCAAGCCCTCCCGGCCATTACCGGCCGGGGCTATGTCGGCAATAGACACATTATTGGGAAATGGGCGACGGCAATGAATACCGCCAAGCAGGCAAGGGAGAACATGGAATACATGCGCAGGCTGCTCGAGAAAAGCAAGCTGGATTCGCCGCGCCCGTTGAATTGGCCCTGTCTTTTATCCGCCGTCAGATCGAGTGGCCGGAGGAAACGATGGAACTGACGCTGCCGCCTGGACCCCACGAGACCATCGAGAAGCAAGACCCGGTGCACGAGTGGCGCGTGGCCCGGCTGGCGCGCCTGGGCATCCCCTGGCCGGTGGCCGAAGCCGCCGCCGGCCATGTCGACTGGCACCAGATGGCGGCGCTGGTGCAGCGGGGCTGCCCTCCGTGGCTCGCGCTACGCATCCTCCGCTGATACAGGCCGGCGACTGAAATGAATGCCCTACCGGATAGCATTCCCGCCCGCGGCGCCGCGGCAGGCGCATCCCGGTCGCCTCGCATCGGGCAGTTGCTACACGCACCACCGGCTTCTGGGGTTTGATGTCCCGGTTCAACATCAACACCGCCGGGTTCGTGATCGTGGGGCTGTTCCTCGCCACCTGGCTGGCCGCCCTGCTCATCTGGCGCTACGCCCGCATCGAGGAAAAACGGAACCCAGCCCCCCAGTCCGGCATGCCCGGCGGCACCTTGTGATTGACCCGATGTGCGTTCACCCGGGGCCCAGATCCCGGGCCAGGGGTATCGGCCCGGGGTTCTACGGGCGCGACAGGACCACCCTGAGAGCGACCCTAGTGCCATTGCCAGGAGGCCACCCACAGGGAGGGCAGAGGCATGGCAGAACCGGCCTCGGCGCCTAGCGGTCCGGGCGGTGGAAGGAGACGCCAGCAAGCACCTTGCCGCCGGGCCGGCCGTGCGCCGGTTGGCCCGGGGCGCATCCCAACAGCCGGACGGGCAGGTCAACGGGGAGCGAGATGGTTTTCAACGACGTAATCGAGAAGATCGGGATGATCATCGATGCGGCGGGGGTCGTGGTCATCGTAACCGGCGTAGCTATCGCGTTCGTGGTCACCGCCGTCCGGCTCTCCCGGCGCCAGAGTGCTGTCTACCTGCGTCTCCGCCAGCAGCTGGGCCAGGCCATCCTGCTCGGCCTGGAGCTGCTCGTGGCCGGCGACATCGTCCGTACCGTCGCCGCCTCGCCCAGTCTGACCAGCGTGGCGATCCTGGCGGTGATCGTCCTCATACGCACCTTCCTGAGCTTCTCGCTAGAGGTCGAGACAACCGGGCGATGGCCGTGGCAGAAGCGCGACATTTCCGCGTCTTAGATCAAGGACGGCCCAGCTTATTGGGGGAGGCCCGTGCCGGATCCGTGTCCCGCCTTGTTCGAGTAGGCCGGGTTCCCGGCAATCCGGGAGGTCTGCGGCGGCGTACTTAGGTTGAAGCCGCGATACCCCGGGATGCCGAAGAACAATCGCGATCTACGCGGTCCGGAGGTGAACGAATGTCAGGTATCACGCAAGGTGCGGTGGAGCGTTCGGGCTCCACGGGGCTGGGCGATGTCGTCGAGCTCATTTTGGACAAGGGGCTGGTGATCGATGCCTTCGTCCAGGTCTCGCTGGTGGGGATCGAGGTGCTCACCGTCAAGGCGCGGGTCGTGGTGGCCAGCGTGGACACCTATCTGCGCTACGCCCAGGCGATCAATCAGCTCGATCTGGCCGCCGCGGGGATCGCGGCGTTGGCGCCGGCGCCGATCCAGCCGCCGCAGATCGGCGGATGGCAGAAGACCCAAGTTGTGATCACCAAGGCCGAACCCATGACCGGGGGCGCTGCCGCCGGGACCCCGGCCTCTCAACCGGCGATCGACCGGCGGCAGGACGGAGGGGAGTCATGACGGCGATGTACGTCTACGGCGTGACATACGCCAAGACCAAGGTTCCCGACTCGATGCGGGGCATCGAGGACGCGACGGTGACCGTCGTACCGCAGGAGCGGTGCGGCGCGCTGGTCAGCGAGCTTGCGGGCGACCGGCCGCTGGGGCAGCGTTCGGACCTGCTCGCCCACGAGGGGGTGCTGGAGCACCTGGCGCAGGCGCAGGTTCCGGTGCTGCCGTTCCAGTTCGGCGCGGTGATGACCGGGCCCAGCGAGGTGGCCGGCGACCTGCTCGCCGTCCACCAGGAGCGGTTCCTGGCCGAGCTCGGGCACCTCGCCGGGCGGATCGAGCTGGTCGTCAAGGGCCGGTACGAGAGCGACCGCGCCTACCTCGAGGTGCTGGCCGAGGACCCGCAGTTGCTGGCGCTGCGTGAGAGCATCCAGGGCGTCCCTGAGGAGGCGAGCTACCAAGAGCGGATCCGGCTCGGTGAGCTGGTCTCCCAGGCGATGGACCGCAAGCGGGCCGTGGACGGCGAGCGCCTGGTGCAGACCCTGGCCCCGCACGCCGACCAGGTCGCGCCGCGGCGGCTCGCGCAGGAGGACGAGGTCGCCACCGCCGCGTTCCTGGTCCGTCACGAGCGCCGCGCCGAGTTCGAGGGCGCGATCGACGGGCTCGGCCAGGACTGGGCGGGGCGGGTCAGGCTGCGCCTGATCGGGCCGCTTCCGCCGTACGACTTCGTCGGACAGCTCAGCGGCCAGGCGAGCTGACGTGGGTCTGTTCACCGGTCTCCTCGGCCTGCCGCTGGCGCCCGCGACCGCGGTGGTGCGGCTCGCGCGGCTGCTCCAGCGGCGGGCCGAGGAGCAGTTCTACGACCCCGTGCTGATCAGACGCCGGCTGGACGACATCGCCGAGGCGCTCGAGGCCGGGGAGATCTCCGAGCAGCAGGCCGCCGAACAGGAGGAGGAGTTGCTCGGGCGGCTGCTGCACGCACCCGAAAGGTGAATCCGATGGCCGATCCTTCGCTCTCATGGGCGCGCTCACCCGCGTCCCTGGCCGGGCAGGCCCCGTCGGCCAGCCTCGCCGACCTTCTCGACCGGATCCTGGACAAGGGCATCGTGGTGGTCGGCGACATCAAGGTCAACCTGCTCGACATCGAGCTGCTCACCATCCAGATCCGGCTGCTGGTCGCATCGGTCGACCGGGCCAGGGAAATGGGCATCGACTGGTGGGAACACGATCCGTCTCTGTCCTCCCGCGGACGCCGCACCGTACCGGCAGACGACCACGTACTGGAAGGCGATCGGCTGCTGGAGGAGAACCGGCGGCTGCGCGCCCAGCTCGCCGAGCTCCCCCAGGCCCCGGAACACGCCCGCAAGCAGACCCGCGAGGAGGGGCCCTAGTGACCGGCACGGCCGTATACCTCTACGCCGTCACCCGCGGCCCGGACCGCCCGGTCCCGGAGAGCCTCACCGGTGTGTCCGGCACACCCGTACATACGGTGGAACACGCCGGCCTGGCCGCCGTCGTCAGCTCGGTACCGCTGGCCGAGTACGGCGCTGACGCGCTGCGCGACAACCTGGAAGACCTGGTCTGGCTGGAACAGACCGCCCGGGCGCACCACGCCGTGGTCGTGGCCGTCGCCCAGGTCGCCGCGACCGTCCCGGTCCGGCTCACCACGATCTTCCACGACGGCCGCCGGGTAGCCGGGCTGCTCGACGACCGGGGCGACCAGATCCGCCAAGCGCTGGCCCGGGTGGCCGGGCACGCCGAATGGGGCGTCAAGGTCTACGGCGACTCCCGGCGGCCGTCGCCGGAACCGGAACCCATCACCGCGGGCAGCCCCGGCACCGCCTACCTCCGGCAGCGCAACCGGCAGCGGCGCGGCGCCGAGCAGGCCGCCCGGCAGCTGGCCGCCCACGCCGGGCGGATCCACGACACCCTGGCCGCCCGCGCCACCGCCGTACACACGCACCGCCCCCAGGACCCCCGGCTCTCCGGGCACTCCGGCGTCATGCTCAGCAACACCGCCTACCTGGTCGCCGACCGGGAATGCGCAGGCTTCACCGCCGCCGCGGCGCAGCTGGGCGCCGCTGTGACCGGCGTCGAGGTCGAGGTCACCGGACCGTGGCCCGCCTACTCCTTCGCCACCCTCCAGGACCCGTGATGCACCCCGACCTGAGCGGAACCCAGGTCGCCCTAGTTGACCTGCTCGACCGGCTATTGGCTGGCGGCGTCGTCCTGAGCGGCGACCTGATCATCTCCATCGCCGGCGTCGACCTCGTACGGGTGTCCCTGCGCGCCCTGATCACCAGCATCGAGCAGGAGCTGCGATGACCCGGCGGCTGGAAACCGATCCCGAACTCGTCCAACGCGACCTCGTACGCCTCGTCCTCACCGTGGTCGAACTGATCCGCCAGCTCATGGAACGCCAGGCACTACGCCGGGTCGACCAGGAAGACCTCACCGACGAACAGGCCGAACAGGTCGGCCTGGCCCTGCTCCACCTCGACCAGGCCATGACCCGTCTCAAAGACCACTTCGGCCTCACCGATGACGACCTCAACCTCGACCTTGGTCCCCTCGGCACCCTCCTGCCGTCAGCCGACTGCCGCTAATCCCGCGGACCACCGCACCGTCGCCCGGAACCACGGATCATCAGCCCGGACACTGCCGATTTCACGCCGTAGCGGCGTCACCCCGAGGCGCGATGACTTTTAAGCCGTGGGTTCGGGGTTCGGGCCCCTGGCGCCCCACCAGCGAAACCCGAGGTCAGCGCCACCAGCGGTAGACAACCTGCCAGCCGATGTACCAGCCAGCAGCAACGCGAGCAGCAACCGCCGTCATTCGCCATCATCGTGACCGTTGTTTGACTCAGCGGGCTCAGCCTTGGGGGGCCGCCCGCCGCACGTGACACGACTAAGGTTGGCTCACATGGCAGGCAGAGGGATCCCCGCGTCCGCTCACCAGGAAATTGCCGCCGGCGGCTAAGACGGGGAAATCAGGCGCCGGGACTTGGCCGCGACGATGACGTGGCGATCACAGTAACGAGCGTGAACGGAGGCCAATGAATGACACGGCTACCAGAATCTACTGCGCGTCGTTACGGCAAGGTTTTTGATGAGATCGCGGCTGAGTACGACCGCCGCCGTCCGACTTATCCTGACGAACTTGTTGACCAAGCTTGTCAGGTCGCAGGGATCGGGAGCGGTGATCATGTGCTTGAGGTCGGGTGTGGGAGCGGCCAACTGACGCGCGGCCTTGCGGCTCGGGGCCTGCAGGTCACAGCAGTCGAACCCGGCACGAGCCTCATGGCACTGGCCAGGCAGAACCTGGAAGGTGCTGGAGAGGTGGAATTTGTGAACGCTCAGTTTGAGGATGCATTGCTTCCCCGTGAGCAGTTTCAGGCCGTGTTCTCTGCGTCCGCGTTTCACTGGGTTGACCCTCAGGTGAGTTGGCAGAAGGCCGCTGACGTACTTGTTCCTGATGGAACGCTCGCCCTCGTGCAATACTGCGGACTTGAGGAGCCGCGTAGCAAGCGAGATCAGGAAGCAGCGCTCGCTGCCATGAGAAAGGTTGCCCCGGACATTGCCGCTAATTGGCCGACCTACAGAGATCTCGACGCCACGCTCGCTGGGATGGAGCAACGCCGTGACAACGTCTCAGAGGTATGGGCCTGGCTCGGCAGCTACGACATAGGGCAAGATTATGCCGGCCGCTTGTTCGGTGATGTTCAGGTGGCAGTCATGCCAAAGCTCTTCGAGCACACTCCTGACGAGCTCAATGCCCTCGTTCGTACGATGTCGTTTTACGCTCGGCTTTCACCGGGCCAACGTCAAGCCCTTGAGCGTGAACACGAGGCCATTTATGAACGACTCGGGCGGCCGATTCGCGCTAGCACGGTCACGGCTCTGGTCACGGCACGGCGCAGCGCGGAGAGAGATGATCACCGCACATCGCCTCAGGGCACGCCGCACTGATTCCATCCTCCGGTGCGGCATTCGTGTACATGGCTGGCGGTCTAGATGGGAACTTGCAGCACGTCGAGCACATGATTCCCGGGAGCGCTCCAGACGGTGACGACGGGTGTAACGAGAGGGGCCCGCACGACGGTTCTGGACGTACTGGCCCATCCCAAACGGGGGTTCGGGCTCTTCGGGACCAGAGGGCGGCTCCTCCCGCCCTCGAAAGGGGGACTGCTTCATGCGGCGGTTCGCTTTGTCGCTGGCCACCGTCCTGGTGGCCGGTTCGGTGATGAGTATGGCCGGCGTGGCCTCGGCCGGGACCCACGCCAAGCCCGTGATCACGGCCACCCAGGTGAGCTTCACGATCCCCTCCAGCCCCGCTGGGGTGTGGCGACTGGTCCTCACTACCTATCCACCGCCCACTCAGAAGCTGGGAATGACGCTG
>WNGD01023137.1_pt1 | contig 10185 bp, 9 predicted proteins | sample 5400671 | NCBI WGS metagenome assembly WNGD01 (sample SAMN13153369, study PRJNA577476) | soil metagenome | isolation source: 40 cm soil or saprolite under grassland replicate 2 | place: USA:California | collected 2016-06-15
GCCCAGGCCAGCGTCCGGCTCTGCCCCACGTCGAAGAACCTGGCCACGATCTGGCCATGCCCGGCCACCAGCCCGCTGGCCTGGTCCAGCTGCCGGGCCAGCGAGGTCACCGGATCCTGATAATCCTCGGTGGACACCCGGCCGTAGAACGCGAACCGCAGCCTGCCACGGCACTCCTGTCGCACCGGCCGGCGGCCGGTCCGCTCGGCCCAGGCCACCAGCCCGCCCGCCGCCGGTCCCCCGGCGGGCACTGGCCCCGGTAACTGCGTCGTGACGATGACGGCCTCTCCCTCCCGTGCATATCGAGACGTCCAGTGTGTATCGCTAACCTCATGAATCACGGCAGCAACACTCCGTGGAGATCGCTGCGCCCGTGCAGTTCCCGGGCGAATTACTCCCAGATTGGGTCACCGTGCCTGCGCGCCCCTCCGAGACAGGTTGCTATCCGCAACCGGCAGCGGGACTCCGGACATACAAGAACCGCCGTTCGGCGCGGCCAAGTGGGGCGTAACGGCGTCGCCGCGATGAGCGCATAGTTGGGCCATCTGCGCGCCGGCGGCCACGCATCCTGCAAAGGGCCGCTGCAGCCCCAACAGTGCAGGGAAACCTGCCCTTCAACTGTGGACAACACGGGTTGCCTGAGATGTGCCGCGACGAGTGACGCGCATGGTTTTGAGGGTCCTGGCACCGCGACGCGCCAGGCTACCCCACGGTGGCGGCGCTGTCCGGCGGCGTGCTTGCTGGCATGGGGCCTTGGCGTGCGGCCGGGGTTCACGCGCCGCGGCGCGCCGTTGACCCGCATACGCCGAGGCGCCATACTCAGTATGCAATACTTGGTATGGAGGTGCCGGTGCCGGTTCGTCACAGCCTTCTGGCGTTGCTGTCCGCCGGGCCAACGCACGGCTACGGGCTGAAGACTGAGTTCGAGGCCGCGACCGGGGGTGTCTGGCCGCTGAACGTCGGTCAGGTGTACACCACCCTGGGGCGCCTGGAGCGAGACGGGCTGGTTACCGCCGAGGCCGATGCCGACGGCCAGAAGGTCTACGAGATCACCGAGGCCGGGCGCGGCGAGCTGGGCTGGTGGTTCGAGATGCCGGTGCCGCGCGAGGTGGTTCCCCGCCAGGAGCTGGCGATCAAGCTGGTGTTCGCGATGCGGTCGGGCGCGGCGGATGTCGCCGCGGTCGTGCAGCGGCAGCGGGTGGCGACGGTGCGCGCGCTGCAGGACGTTACCCGGCTGAAGGCCGCCGCCGAGTCCGCCGGGGACCTGGCCTGGCTGCTGATGCTTGACGCGCTGGTCTTCCAGGCCGAGGCCGAGGCGCGCTGGCTCGACATGTGCGAGGCGCGGCTCGCGAGAGAGAACATCGCGGCGGGCATGGCCCGGCGGCATCCGGAAAATCCGGCCGAACGAGCGGTGGAACGGAGCAGCTGATGGTGGTCCTCGACATAGACGGGGCGGGGCGGGTCTTCGGGTCCGGGCGCCTGCGCGTGGTCGCGCTGGACGATGTGTCGCTGCGGGTCAGCGCCGGCGAGTTCGTGGCCGTCATGGGGCCCAGCGGTTCGGGCAAGTCGACCCTGCTGCGGCTGGCGGGCGGGCTGGACCGGCCGACTTCCGGCCGGGTCCGGCTGGCGGGCCGCGACCTGGCCGTCCTGGACGAGGCCGGACTCGCGGAAGCGCTGCGGCGGGAGATCGGCTTCGTCTTCCAGGAGGCCAACCTGCTCGCGTCGCTGACCGCCGCCGAGAACGTGGCACTCGCGCTGGAGCTGGACGGCGTCCGGCCGAAGGCGGCGATGGCGGGCGCGCGTGGCCTGCTGGACTCCCTTGGCCTAGCCGCCGTCGGGGACCGGTTCCCCGGCCAGCTATCCGGGGGTGAACAGCAGCAGGTAGCGATCGCCCGGGCGGTCGCGGGGGGCCGGTCGCTGCTGCTGGCCGACGAGCCGACCGGTGCCCTCGACGCGCTCACCGGCGAATCGGTGATGGGCCTGCTGCGCCAGCGGTGCGCGGCGGGCTGCGCGGTCGTGTTCGCCACCCACAACGTCCGGCACGCCGCCTGGGCGGACCGCGTGGTGTTCCTGAACGACGGCCGGCTCGCCGGCGCGACGGGGCCTGCCACCGGTCCCGAGTACCTACTGGGAACGGGGCGGGCACGGTGACCGGCATCGCGGCCGCCCCGGCCATCATCGAGCTGGCCGGGGTGGAGAAGACCTACCGCAGCGGGCGGGTGGCGTTCCGCGCGCTGAGCGGCGTGGACCTGTCCATCGCGGCGGGCGAGATGGTGGCGATCACCGGCCCGTCGGGCAGTGGCAAGACGACCATCATCAACCTCATCGCGGGCATCGACCGGCCCACGGCCGGCACGGTGACGGTCCACGGCAGCCGCCTGGACCAGATGACCGAGGAGCAGCTCGCCGTCTGGCGCGGCCGCACCATCGGTATCGTCTTCCAGTTCTTCCAGCTGATGCCCACCCTCACCGCCGTGGAAAACGCCACCCTTCCGCTGGACCTCGCCCGCGTTGGCCCGGTCCGCGAGCGCAAGGCCGTGGCAAGCCGCCACCTCGCCACGGTCGGGCTCGGCGACCGCGGCGACCGGCTGCCGGTGGAGCTGTCCGGCGGGGAGCAGCAGCGCGTCGCGATCGCCCGGGCGATGGCGTGCGGGCCGCCGGTCCTGCTCGGTGACGAGCCCACGGGCAACCTGGACACGGCGCTGGCGCGGGACATGTTCGGGCTCCTCAAGGGCCTGAACGGGAACGGGACCACGGTGGTGTACGTCACGCACGACCAGGCTCTCGCTGGGCTGGCCTCCCGGATCGTGTCCGTCCGCGATGGCCTGATCGTCGGCGACACGGGCCGGTGACCATGAGCACGCTGAACCGCAAGGCCCGGGGGGACCTGACCCGGCACCGCGCGCGCACGTTGCTGGCGGTGTGCACGCTGAGCATCGCGATCGCGAGCCTGGGCTTCCTGGCCGTGCCGGCCCTGCTGAACGCGGCCATGAACCGCCAGATCGCGGGCAGCCACCTGTATGACGTCGGGATATTCACCAGCACCCTTGACCTGAGCCCGGCACAGCTCGGCGCGCTGGGCCGCCTGCCGGGCGTCGCCGCGGTCAGCCCGGCCGTGGGCTACGCCACCACGGCGGCATCCGCAGCCGGCCCCCAGGACGTCGAGCTCGCCGGCACCGCGCTGGCGTCCGCCCCGGTCAATACCGTGGCGCTGTTCACCGGCCGGATGCCGGGGCCGGGTGAGGTGCTGGCCGACGCGGGCAACGCCCGGGCCACCGGCTTCGCCGTCCCCGATGGCGGCACGATCGACGTGCGGGCCGCCGGCGGCAGGCTGGTACGGCTGCGGGTCAGCGGTACCGGGATGAACCTGGCCGCGACCCCGGGCGCGAACGGCTCGACCACGCCGGTCTTCTACGCCCCGACGGCCACGGTGCAGGCGCTGCGCGGCGTCCGCGGGTACAACTACCTGGGGTTCCGGCTCACCGACGACGCCGCGGCCGCGCAGTCCCGGGTGGTCGCCGAGGTGCGGGCCTACCTGACCGCGCAGACCGGAGCGGACCCGATCACGGCGCTGCCCGCCGTCCGGGCCCCCGGCCAGTGGCCCGGGCAGTCCGGGTTCAACCAGATCATGGCGCTGTTGTACATCATCACGATCCTCGCGTTCGCCTCCGCCCTGTTCCTCATCTCCGCCACGATGAACACCCTCATCGCCGAGCAGGCCAGCGAGATCGCCATCCTCAAGACGCTCGGCGGCCGACGGCGGCAGATCGCCGGCATCACGGTGCGCACCGCGGCGATGCTCGGCGCGGCGGCCGCGGTGCTCGGCACCATTCTCGGCATCGCCATCGCCTACCTGCTGGCCGGCTACTTCGCCATGAAGCTCATCGACGTGTCGTTCGGCTTCGCCATCTCGGTCCCAGTGGTCGTGGCCAGCCTCGTGCTCGGCCCGGCGCTCGCCGTCGCCGCGTCGGTGCCCGCGCTGCGCCGCGCGCTGGGTCAGCCGGTGGCCGAGACCCTGGCCGGCGCGGTCACCAGCGGTTACGGCTCCGGCTGGCTCGACCGCCTGGTCGCGCGCAGCGGCCTGCTGGCCGGGGCCGGGGTGCCCGGCAGCGTGCGGATGGGAGTCCGCAACGCGCTGCGGCAAAAACGCCGCAGCGCGGCCACGATCGCGCAGGTCGCGGTGGCGGCCGGGCTCGCGATCGCCTTCCTTGCCCTCGGCCAGTCGGTAACCGCCGTCATCAGCCAGACCATCGGCAAGCTGCATTTCAGCATCGGCGCCGGGGTGGCATCGACCCGCGGCGCGCGGCCGTTCGGCAGCCAGGCGCTCGCCGCCGCCGCCGCCACGCCCGGCGTCACCGGCGCCGAGCCGGTCGAGACCAGTTCCGTGCAGTACAACGGGCAGACGTATGTGGCGTGGGGCCTGGGTGCGCATCCCCTCTACTCCTACCGGCTGAGCGCGGGCCACTGGTTCACCACCGCAGATACCGCCGCAGACGCCCGCACGGCCATCCCGCCGGTCGTGCTCGGCCCCGCCCTCGCCCGCGCCGCCCGGACCAGCGTGGGGCAGATCCTCACCCTCAGCGTCGCCGCGGGACCCACCCGCGTCCGCGTCATCGGGATCGACACCGTCCCCACCAACAACGGCGACACCGTCTACTTCCCGCTGCCGGCGCTGGAGCGCCTGGACGGCGGGCCCGGCACCGCGAACTCGATCTGGCTCACCACCGCCAGCACCGCCCACGCCGCCATCGACCGGGCGGCCACCGCCGCCGCGAACCGGCTGGCCGCCGCCGGGTACCCGGTCAGCACCACGGAGATCTACGTCACCGAGGCGCAGATCACCGCCGCCGATGCCGCCATCCTCACCGTCGTGGACATCCTGGGCCTAGTGGTGGTCGCGATCATGCTCATGGGCCTGGTCAGCACCCTCAGCATGGGCGTCATCGAGCGCACCCGGGAGGTCGGGATCCTGCGCTGCGTGGGTGCCAGGGCCCGCCAGATCCGGCGCGTCTTCAGCGCGGAGGCGGTGGTCCTGGCCGTCGCCGGCTGGGCGTTCGGGGTGCTGCTCGGCTGGCTGATCTACCAGGGGCTGCTGACGCTCCTGCTCCACGATGCCTCTATCAGCCTTCCCCAGGAATTCCCGCCGGCCATCCCGCTGATCGCCCTCGCCGGCGTCCTCGCGCTCACGCTTATCGTGATCCGCGGGCCGCTGCGCCGCGCCACCCGGATCCAGCCCGGCACGGCCCTGCGGTACCAGTGATGATCTGCCTGATAAGGTGGGCTCATCGGGAAGCTGAGGCGCCGGGGGTTTCGTGACTCCGCGGAAAGCGGCGGCATCCGACGCGAACCGGGGCGCCCCCGGCGCTGTCCGCGCTTGGTCTGGGCAAGCGCTTCGGTGACCGGGTCGCGTTCGACGACGTCTCCTTTGAGATCGGCCACGGCGAGGTGTTCGGTTTCCTCGGGCCGAACGGCGCCGGGAAGACCACGACCGTGCGGACGCTCGGCACGCTCATCGCGCCGACCTCGGGCTCGGCGACGGTCGCCGGCATTCCGCTCACGCCGGATAACGGAGTGGAGATCCGCCGCCGGATCTCGATCATGCCCGAATCGCCCGGTCTCTACCTGCGCCTGAGCGTGGCCGAGAACCTCGGATGCTTCGCCGACCTGTACGAGGCGGCCGACCCCGGCGATCGCATCGACCGCGCGCTGCGGGCCGTCAACCTGGCCGACCGGGCCAGCGATGCCTGCGGCTCGTTGTCCAAGGGCCTGCGCCAGCGGGTCGCCCTGGCCAGGGCGCTGCTGTCCGACCCGCAGGTGCTGTTCCTCGACGAGCCGACCTCCGGCCTGGACCCGGTCGCCACCCGGGACGTGCACGAGCTGATCGCCGAGCTCCGCCGCAGCGGCGTCACGATCTTCCTCACCACGCATCGCCTCGAAGAGGCCGAGCGCCTGTGCGACCGGGTCGCGATCCTGAACACGACCCTGCGCACGATCGGCCGGCCCGCCGAGCTGCGCGACCGGCTGTTCGCCAAGACGCTCACGGTCAGGACCCTCATCCCCCTCCCGCAGCCCGGCCACGTCTTCGCCGGCCTCCCCGCCGTCGACGGCTGGCGCCAGGACGGCGCCCGCGACTACGTCCTCGCCGTCTCTGACCCGGCCCTCGCCGCGCCCGCGGCCACTCGCGCCCTCGTCCAGGCGGGTGCCGACGTGCTGTCGATCGGCGAGTCGCACCACTCGCTCGAGGACGTCTACCTCGAGCTAATCAACGAGGACGAGGAGGCGCGCCGCAGATGAGCGTCAGCAGGAGGCGCGTGCGGGCCATCTTCCGCAAGGAGCTCGCCCGGCGGCATTATGTGGGTGACCTTCGGTCACCTGCGCCCTTCGGGCCACATAGTGCCTGATCATGCAGGTGATCGAGGCGCAGTGCTATTGGTCTTGGCGCCTCACGATCACCTCCATATCAAGCACCGCAGCCTGGACATGACCCTGCGCTATGCCAACTCTCGGGAATTGCATCAGCCGGGAGGGGAAACCGCATGTTAACAGGTCAGCGTGGGGCCGCCCAGCGATCCATCGCCATATCCAGTCGGCTCTGTGACCAGGGGCGATACAACACGAAGCCCGCCTGATGCACGAACTAGCCGCCAGAAGGGAAAGATCAACAACTAGCCGACGCCCCGATAGCTGTCAGGCAGGCTCCGGGCAATCGGTCTAAAGCATCAGCAAAGGGGGCAGTCCCCGGCAGGGCGACGATGATCAACTGAGGCATTCAGACAGTTCCAATACATTCAGACAGTTCCAATATCTGACTCCGCCAGTAAAGATCGCCAGCCGCACCGTCGCCGACGAGTACTTCGCCGTCACCGGCAAAGTCGACGCCCTCTACGGCCAGCCCGCCCAGCTGCCCGCCGACGCTGCGGGACCGAAGATGGCCCGGCTGCGCCGCGAGCACCACCGGATGCTCGGCAACGGCTACTGCACCCGCCCCCCAGAACTGGACTGCTCTTTCGAGTCGATCTGCGAAACCTGCACGTTCTTCCAGACCAGCATCGAATTCCGCCCCGTCCTGCAAGCCCAGCACGACCACGCCGCCGCACACAGCCAGGAAAGCCGCCAGCAACTCTTCGCCCAGCTCCTCAGCCGGCCCAACAACACCCAAGCATCATGACCAGCTTGACAAGGATCACCCGCATAATGCCGCGATGAGGTCTGTCCAAGCCATCCGGGCGTCTGCCTGCTCGGGCTAGCAGCGGACAGCTCTGCACTGCCTCGCCGTGAGAGGCTTCACAGGTCCCGCGGAGCTAGCGAGCCTGCACAGGCCGACCCGCCGAGGTAATCACGCTGGCGTCGTCGCCGCCGCGGCGAACCCGGCGCACGGCCCCCATCTCGCGCCTTGGGCTGCTCAGCTGACCTGTTCGCCGCGGCCGCCGCGCCGGAGCGGTCAGGTTCCCTCAGCCAGGGCCGCGAGCCGATCCAGCGAGGCCCGCAGGCGGTCGGCCGTGGTCGCCTTTGCCCGCGCAAAGCGGTTCTCATCGATCAGCTGGGTCCAGTCGTAGGTGCAGGTGACCCGCGTGCGTGCTGCGTCGACCGGCTCGAGCTCCCACCGCCACAGGTGCCCCGGCCACTCCTTCCCCAGCTCGGCGGGCATCCAGGCGATCCGGCGGCCCTCGTCGAACTCGACCACGTGGTTCTTCCGTATGCTGCCCCGGGTCAGCGTCATCGTGAACACCTCACCAGCGCGGCTCACGCGCTGCCCGGCCGGTGCCCAGGCCAGGTTGTCATTACCGTCCCAGCGCGGCTGCGCAGCCGGGTCGGCGATCAGCTCGAAGATCCGTTCCGGCTCGGCGGCGATCTCACGGGTGACGCTGACCACGCGCGGCGCCTGCTCAGCTGTCATGCGCCCATCCAAGCACCGGACGCCCGCGCCACGGCCGACAGCCTGCGCCACGGGCACGTCCGAGCGAGTGCCCTAGCGATACATGGAAGCTCGACGAACACGAGCACAACCGCCGTTCTGCTCGCAGCGGATGGGTCCCGTCTGTGGGCTGACCGGCGCGCAGACGGGGGCAATCTGCGGCTTGGCCGACGGGCCGCCGAGGCTCCCGGTACGTGCTGATCGGCGATGAGGTCCGGGACGGCGGGACGTCTCGGCTTAGGTACGTAGACAGCGGGGCCGGCCCATGGGCCCGTTACCGGATGGTGGCTGCGCAGCCGGGGTGGCCATGCTTCTCGAGGTAACGCTGGTGGTACTCCTCGGCCCGGTAAAACGCGGACGCCGGGGTGATCTGGGTGACGATCTGCCGCCTGCGCGATTGCTGCTCGGCGTCGCGTGATGTGATCGCGGCTTGCTGCTGGCCAGCGTCATGGCAGAAGATCGCCGAGCGGTACTGGCTACCGAAATCAAATCCCTGGCGGTTGCGGGTGGTCGGATTGTGGATCCGCCAGAACACCTCAAGCAGCTGCGCGTAGCTGACCTGGGCCGGATCGAACCACACCTCGACCGCCTCGGCATGGCCGGTGCGGTGCCGGCAAACCCGTTCGTGGGTGGGGTCCAGGACGTGGCCGCCGGTGTAGCCGACAGCGGTCTGCAGCACCCCGTCGATCTGGCGGAAGGCCGCCTCGACGCCCCAGAAGCATCCTGCGGCGAAGGTCGCGCGCTCGGCTCCGTCCGGTCCGTGTCCCTCAAACGGCGGTGCCAGCGCCGGGCCGGCGCGGCGGTTCCTGAGCTTCATCACGTCATGACTCCCTCGAACTTTTGTGCTAACACGAAGCCAGCGCCAGGGATTCCTGCACGGGCGGCACGGGGCGATGCCGCCCAGGCTCAAAACCGCGCCGCAGCACGAGATGGGAACCAGCCAGCCGATGCGCTCGCACACCCGCCGGCTTCGGGCGCTGTCCGCTCATGAACCCTGCCGAACTGCATGACGGGACTGCCACAGAACGCGACTGCCCTCGCCGACACGGGAGGCCGGTCGCGGGCGCGCCGAGCCGTTGATAGGTGCGACTGAAGCTGCGGTCGGATAATTCGGTGTGCGCCGCGCCGAACGGGGTGATCTGGGTGGTCCGTGGCGGCCAGGGCACGCGGCTGGTCCGAGGGCAACTCGGCGATCGCGGCCCGGGTCGCCCTGCTCGACGACGTCGTCCGCTCCGCGGCCCACGAACCCGACGCGGTCCAGGTCCGGGCGCACAACGAGCGGCTGCGCCGCGACGGTTACACCCGCGTCGCCGGCCACCTCGCCGGCCGGTTCGGGCTGCCCGCCGGTCTCGACCCAGCCGACGCCGTGGACATCCTGCTCACCCTCGCCGGCCCCGCGACCTACCGCTCCCTGGTCGCCGACTACGGCTGGCCCCACGACCGCTTCGTCGACTGGCTCACGACCACCCTCAGCCAACAGCTCATCCCGGCTCCACGCGCCGCAAAGCGGACCGCAGGTAGCTGACCTCGTCAGGGGATAGAGAGGGGCACAATCTTCGGCCGTGAGACCGGGCGTATCCACTCCCGCTGGGCCCAGAATCGGATGACTGGCTACACCCTAGAACCGCCGTTCTGCACGCGCTCGGCGATACCGAATGGATGTTCTGGGCGGCGGTTAGCGGTGACAGGTTCGGGGTCCGATCGGCCTTGCCAGTGGTGCTGCTCGATCCGGGCGGGGTTTCGCGAGGCGGTGAATGACTGGCTCGGCGATGAGACGGGCGACACGGCGCGACCGCTGGCACCCGGCGCCGGTAAGCCGCATGCAGGCCGGCGGGCCGTCCGGCCGCGCTCGGGCCTCAGGCCCGGACCGCGAGTTCGCTGAGCGGCGGGAGGCTCACCCCCAGCCCCTGCACAGCCCGGGTGACCGGGTTGATGGCGAGCAGCCTGCCGTCCGGGCTCACCGCGAACAGCCACCGGCCGTCCGGCGACCAGACAGCGCTGCCCGATGTGTCCGGGTTCACCGGGACGCTCAGCAATACGGCACAAGAAACCAGATCAAGCAGCCGCAGCAACGGCTTGCCGTCCCGGCCGTACACGACGAACGCGGCGAACTGGCCGTCCGGCGCGACCACGCCGGCGAATGGCGCGACCGACCGCGAAGCGGGCGCCCGGCCTGCGAGAAGGTGCCGCGATCCGCTGGCCGGGTTGATGACCAGGTAACGACAGCGCCCCCGCGGGCACTCCACGGCCAGCCAGCCGGCCGGCCCGAC
>WNGD01007620.1_pt1 | contig 10183 bp, 9 predicted proteins | sample 5400671 | NCBI WGS metagenome assembly WNGD01 (sample SAMN13153369, study PRJNA577476) | soil metagenome | isolation source: 40 cm soil or saprolite under grassland replicate 2 | place: USA:California | collected 2016-06-15
AAGCGGATCGGAATGGAGCTAACAGCATTGCTAACAAGGGGACAAACCTCCTTTTCTCATACAAAGGACACAGCTATTCCCTATAGTGTACTGGAAGAGATCAAAAAGGCAGCCCCTGTAAAAATGTGCAAAGTCCAGATATCTTTTCGTCAGTTTCGCACTGACAGGCCTATTGCACAGCTTATCACGCAAAGTACGGGTGAGCCACCGAATTATCTCATTTACACCTGCTACGAAGCGATAGAAAGCCGTAGCAACTCCACAAGTGTTCGTTGGAAGCATTTAGCAAGCCAGGCCAGGGCACCATATCTTTTACTCGGCAGGGTTGCTGACCGCGGCCTGTTGTGGCCTCACAATCAGCATAGGAAGGCGGGTGGCGTTCATGACGCGCTCGGTCACACTTCCCATCGCCCAGTGGGCCAGGCCACTGCGACCATGCGTTGCCATCGCCATGACATCACACCCCGGAAGACCTTCGCGTTGCCCCAGGCCATCGCCGGTCTCTGCCAGGTCGGCCAAGGCGTACGGCACGTCCTGCCGCACTACCACCGATGCGCTCACCGTCAGATGGACCTCTGCCTCCTCTGCTTGCTGCTGCAGGCGGTGCTCGACGGAGGTGAGATAGTCCTGCCCGGCTTGCGCAGCTGCCTGCACTTCGTCCGGTGTCGTCAGGTCTGGCGTCAAGAGGGGAATGACACGTATCAGGTGCAGCCATCCCGGTTCCGGAGCAGAGAGGGCCTCAGTCAATGCCAGGGCCGGGGCCAATGCCTCTTCAGCGAGGCGGGAGCCATCAAGGGACACCTGGATGCGTACCTGTTGCGGCAAGGGGTGCGTCAGGGTGACCACCTCATCGACTGCCGGGCGCAGGAGAAGCAAAGGGACAGGACTCTGGCGTGCAACTCTCAGCGAGACGCTCCCAGGTGCCCAGCGCTTGAGTCCGGTCTCGCCGTGACTGCACATGACGATCAGATCCGCCTGCCTCGTCTGCGCTTCAGCGAGGATGCGTTGTGTGGCATTTCCTTCTGTGACCATCTGTACCACGTGGAGACCAGAAAGCATCTCTGCCGCTGCAACCTGCTGTACATACGCGTTGGCATGAGCCTGTTCTTGCTCATAAGCCTTCGACACATCCTGCAATGGCCCGATGGATCGCCAGGCCAGGTCTTCCGGCGGAGGGACCGCCCGCAACAGGGTAAGCGTCGCCTCCGTTGCACGCGCCACCCGTGCTGCGACTGGGAGGGCCAGTTCAGAAGAGGCAGATCCATCCAACGGAACAAGCAATTGGTGAAACATGGTGATGATTCCTTTCATTGCGCCATTCTTTTTGGCTTCTACATGCTTGCACACCGAATGCTTTGACACGGTTGGTCAACCCAAAAAGTGGGGGAAGTACCTGAAAACGTTGTGCTTTTCCTCCCTTGAAGGGGAACGCTTGCTCGTATCTCCATCTGGAATTGCAAAGACATCCTTTCATAAGAGGATGGACCAACCGTGTCAAATGCGGCCATGAACCATTCTATGAGCTGGTTGACTGACAAATTTAATGTGCCTTAAAAAACGCTTCGCTTACACCGCAGTTTGCGCTCGGTTAGCCTCGCAGAAATGCCATTGATTGCATCCTGCTGGCGTCAAAAGAAGGCAGAGCTTCTGGCTCGATTCTCTCATGCTCGTAGGCGTTGAGCCGCTTGAGCACACTTATTCTTTTCTAAGGGAGATTAAATTTGTCAGCCAATCAGTTCTATGAGTCGGAAAAACCAATGGAATTGAGTCAAACAACCATCTCAAAAATCCTCTCATCGTATTTTATGAGGGAGTGAGACCTCTTTTGATCAGGATCATGAGACAGATTCCACTATTGGATTTCCACCATGGACACCCTGGTAATGGACCTCTTTTCAGGCAGGGCCAGGACCCGCCTGAAAAAGTCGTGCCTCGAACCAGAATGCTGTCACGCTGAGCGATTACAGGGACCATTAGAAGCGCCCAAAGCTGGCCGGACTGAGCAGACGACTGAGAAACTGGTTGGCGGCATGCGTCTCAATGCGCTTGCCGATGCGGGCAAGCGGAACGCTGGTGCGTTGCGTGCTGACGTCGGGGTCGGCCAGAGGATACTCGACGAAGCCCTGCGTCCCGAACAGGTGAGCGACTAAGGCGCGATAGTCGTGCAAAGACATACCCAGATCTTCAACATCCCAGTGCCAGGAGAGACCGATGGCAAAGAAGATCATTTTATCTGGAACTCAATACGGCTATTATGGTCTAATCAAACCCTCTTGTCAAGCGTTTTAAGGTCTGATAAAACCATGTGGATGTGCTATCATAGAAACATCGTAACATCTCTCTTGGAGCAAGTTCTCATGACCAAGAAAATACCAGCACTCACTGACTATATCTCAGCATCGGACGCGGCCACGATCTTAACCGCGAAAATGGGTCGCCAGATACGACCCGGTTACATCCACAAGTTACGGGAAGTGCGATCAGTCTCTATCAATCGCACGACAAAGCTCTCTCACAAAGCAGACATTGAGGCGACGACCATTCGAGAGCGCCGCGCCTCATAACCTTGTGTAAATAACATAGCACGCTTGATTACGATGAAGTCTTACAGAAGACAATCGCGCATTCTGGGTACTGCCTCTCTCGGTGATGGATAATTCCTTCTCTCCTACTCGCTTGACAATCCTTCTTAACCTCGCCTATTCTTCCTTCTAAGGGCACTCACGGAAATAAAGTATCCAGAAAGGGGCAGATGTGATAAGCTAAGGACATGATAGATTTCTCTCAGCATAATCAATACAAAATGATGCAGAGATTGCTCAATGAGCGACAGTGGCGACTATATGTAGCAACCGAAGCCAAGCGAAGAGGCACAGGAGGGATAAGCCAGGTGGCACACGAGGCGGGAGTCACGCGCAAGACGATCCGCAGGGGATTGCAAGAATTGGAGGTGGGAGAGCTCTATGAGCCAGGGGATCGCATCCGCAGGAAAGGTGGCGGGAGGAAGCAGATCACTGCCAAGGATGAGACGCTGCGTGCCGATTTGGAGGACCTGCTGGAACCGAAAGGAGACCCGCAGAGCCTGGTGCGATGGACGACCAAATCGATGAGCAAGCTGAAGGAAGCCCTCAAGAGTCAGGGACACACGATTGGCGAGACAGCCATCCGGGAGCTCTTAAAAGGGATGGGGTTTTCCCTCAAGGCGAACAAGAAGGCAATTGAGGGAGCAGCGCATGCCGACCGAGACGCCCAATTTCAGCAGATCAATCGGACAGGAAAAGCCTTTGAAGCGCAGGGCCTCCCGATGATTTCCGTGGATTGTAAGAAGAAGGAGCTGATTGGAAACTTCAAGAACAATGGGAGGGAATGGCAAGCCACAGGGCAGAACACGACCGTCAATGTCTATGATTACCGCTCCATCGCAGATGGGAAAGCGATTCCGTATGGGATTTACGATATGGTTCACAACAGCGGCTTTGTCAATGTGGGCGTTGATCACGAAACCGCGGAGTTTGCTGTGGAGAGTATCAGACGCTGGTGGCGCACCATTGGAAAGGACCTCTATCCAACCAGCCAGGACCTCTTCATTGTGGCTGATGGAGGCGGCTCGAATGGAGTTCGTAATCGGCCATGGAAAATGCAGTTGCAACGGTTTGCCGCCGAGACTGGCCTGCGTATTACCGTCTGCCATCTGCCTCCGGCTACCAGCAAATGGAACACGATCGAGCACCGACTCTTTTCTTATATTTCGATCAATTGGCGCGGCAAGCCGTTAACGTCTTTTGAGACCGTGATTGAACTAATTTCTCATACGACGACCAGGCAAGGATTAACCGTGACCGCCGTCAAAGATACCAATTGTTATCCGACTGGCATCAAAGTATCGGACGAAGACCTGGCCTCACTCAGCATCGAGAAGGAACCTTTTCATGGCGATTGGAATTATACCATTCATCCACAATAAATGGTACCTTTATTGGTTGTGTTGCAAAAATTTTTAAGCTCATCTAAAACGATCGTGTAATTGCGGAAGAAGCAAATTATTCTGGGAAAACAGGCACGTCTTTTGCATGTTTTACCTTTGTCGTTTGTAGAATACATTCTTTATTGATGAGCTTAAAAATTTTTGCAACACAACCCGTGGATGTGAGCATCTGTGATCCCGGAGCATGGACACGTGCGGTTCGGACAGGCGAAGCCCTCTGTGTTCACTCGCTTCGGTGCCCCCCGCTGGCTTTTCACCTCACGCCAGGGGCGCACAGGCGCTGGCTCCACTATTGGCGAGGGAGTGGAGGCGAGGCGACAGGCGGGGCAATCGTGTGGGGAGCGCGGCGGTGCCGGAGGCGGTGGAGCGGGGTGCGCCTGGCTGCTGCCGACTGGGCAGGGCCATGATGGGGCCAGCGAAGGAAACACAGCCGCGCGAGAGAGAACATGAGGACACACACGAGCAGAAGGAAGCACACATGAAGCGTCATAAGGATCCTCACTACGTGAAATTCGAAGGACCCACGGGTTGCGCAACGAGGTTGATGAAACTCCATTTTCAAGGCTCCAACCACCTTTGCGAACGCTCATAGCATAAACTATTCCATTGACACAAGGCCAGATCACTCCAATGGTTCCCCATTCCTCTCCCCAGCCGGTCAAAGCATACCGATAGATATCGATACTTTTTCTTGAGATGACACTTCCCCAAAAAGGGTTGCACACTTTCTTTGCATGTGTTAACATCTTAATATTAATATCCTAATATTAAGGGGTTCATATTGTAATGGATACTCCTCTTGCCTATCTCTTAGGCAAACTCATGTTCGAAATAGACCGTGCAGCCGATCAACTGCTGCAGACACATGTGGGCATCTCGTACAGGCGTTTTCTCTTCCTGACCGTCCTGCAACATTGCGGCACGGTCACCCAACATGAGTTGGCAATCGCCCTGGGGTATAGCGATCCTGCCGTCAGCACGATGCTTGTGGAACTTGCCAAGGATGGCTATATCCAGACGACAAAGAGCCCAGAGCATGGCCGCAAGCGTCTCGTGGCCATCATGCCGATGGGAAACGAGGTAGTAGCACAAGGGAGACAACTGCTGGACTCGCACTTTGACCAGCTGATGGTCATCGCCGACATTGATGCCCAGCACTACCGTGAACTTACCGAACGATTGCACCAGGCTCTCATTGCCAAAATGAAGAAGGAGAAATGATGACCACAAGTCATATGAGTACAACTACGAACACTACCCACGCCGTGCTCTCCCAAGATGGGGCGAAGATTAGCTATCTCAGCATGGGAAGTGGGCCATCGGTTCTGGTTATTCCCGGCGCACTCTCCATGGCTGCCGACTACGCTGCCTTCGCGAGCGCTCTGGCCGAGCATTTTACCGTCCACATCATCGAACGCCGAGGGCGAGGCGAGAGCGGCCCACAGGGCGATGATTACAGCATTGCCAAAGAGCGTGAGGATGTGCTCGCCTTGTTGCAAAAGACCGGCGCATCCTTGCTCGTTGGCCACAGTTTCGGGGGACTCGTGGCTCTGGAAGTTGCCCGCAACAACCCGTCGCTCACGAAAGTAGCCGTGTACGAACCTGGTGTCTCTATCGATGGGTCCATCCCGATGCATTGGATGCCCGGCTACGAGAAGAAGCTCGCCGAGAAGAAATATCTCGACGCCTTTGTCGAGTTCTCACTTGCCGTCGGCCCTGAGCGCGCACGCAACACCCCTCCCTGGCTCATGAAGCTACTGCTTCCGCTCTTCCTCAACTCCCACGAACGGAAGCTGATGCTCGGTCTCCTCCCTGAAAATCTGCGCGAGCATCAGGAAGTGGCTCGGCTTGACAGTAGTTATGAAAACTACCAAGAAATACCTGCCGATGTCCTTCTCATGTATGGGGGGAAAAGCAATGTCACATGGGTAGATATGTCCATGGAGCGGCTGGCAACGGTACTCCCGCGATCTGAGACGAAGGAGTTTCCAAAGCTCGACCACTTTGGGATCGACAAAAGAGCCCCGCGAGAGGTTGCCAAGGCAGTCAGTGTGTACTTTCTGAAGTAGCAGACCACCCACGTACTCGAGCCGCGTGGGCAATCTCTACGGTTAGTCAAAGCGTGGGCAGAGGTCGCCCACGTTCTGCTCTGAGAGAAGAGGCTCGAAATTTTCTTGAGAAGGAGACCCGATGAGCAGTATCGCTGATTCTTCGGTGACCATCCAGACCTCTGCCCAGTCAGTACCTTCTACCCCGTCGTGGTTTGGGGAAGTTGCTGCCTTCGCCCAGGTGCTCAGGCATCTGGGCCTGCTCACGACCATCCAGGAACAGGTCCGCTTTGCCCGCGCTCGCTTTGGCAAATATGAGACGATTGATTTCCTGGTCGTGCTCATCGGGTACGCGCTCAGTGGGGAACCGACCCTCAAGGCCTTTTACGAGCGACTCGCGCCGTTTGCCGATCTGTTCATGGCGCTCTTTGGCCGGAGCCAGTTGCCCGATCGTTCGACGCTCTCCCGCTTTCTTGCCGCATTGGATCAAGAAAGCGTGGAGGCGTTGCGGACGTGTTTTCTGGCCGATCTGGTGGCACGCATGCCTTTTCCTTCAGTGGGCGGGTTGTCGGACCGGCAAGGCCACGAGTGGTGGATCATGGATGTGGATGGCACTCGACAAACTGCCCGCCAACGTGCGCTCCCACGCCAGCCAGGACTTACCACCCCCCATCGTCGGATGAGCCAGGTTTGTGCCCCCGGCTACACCGGGCGCAAACGCGGGGAAATCGTGAGAACCCGGACCACCATTCTCCAACCGTTTACCCATCAGTGGCTCGGCACGTATGCGGGAGCGGGCAATGGGAAATATCGGGAGGAATTGCACCGTGCTCTGGAGGCTGTGACCTGGTACGCGCTGGCATTTGCCCTTCCTCTTTCCCAGATCGTGATCCGCCTCGACGGTTTGTATGGCAATACCGCTCCTTTGACCGATGTCCTGAGCAGTGGGCTGGGCGTGATTGCGCGCAGTAAAGATTACGCGTTGCTTGATCGAGAAGAAGTACGAGTACGCCTGGCTGGGCCAGCAGACGCAGAGTGTCGGCATCCAGAAAGCGGGGCTTCCCGTCGCCTCTACGATTGCCCGGATATCCTCCTTCTCCCAGAAGGACCGCGCGTGCGACTCATTGTTGCCACCCATCCCGCCACCTCCACGCCTCACAAGATCGGGAAGAAGCGCGATGGCGTCATCTACGAATTGTTCGTTACCAAGCTGCCTGCTCCCGCTTTTTCGGCCACAGACGTGCTGGACCTGTATCTGCATCGCGGATCATTTGAAACCGTACTGGCCGACGAGGATCAGGAGCAAGCAACCGATCGCTGGTGTTCTGGGACGCCGTGGGGCCAAGAAGCTTGGCAGATCGTGAATCAATGGGCCTGGAACCTTCGATTGGAACTGGGTCAGTCCTTGTCTGCGACGCCGATGCGTACCACCGAATTTGCCCCGGTCAGCGAGCCTGCCCCGGTCAGTGAGCCTGCTCCCGCCAGTGAGCCTGCTCCGGTCAGCGAGCCTGCTCCGGTTGCCTATGGCCCTCCGCAATGGGCCCGCCGATCCTTTACCGGAGGCTTCCCCGGATCAGCTTTTGTTCCTCAGTCCGATGGCAATTTACTCTGCCCCGCTCATCACCCTCTCTACCCGCAAGAACGCCGACCAGAGCGCGATGGCTCCCTGCGCGTCTTGTATACCGCTCGCCTCGGCGATTGCCGTACCTGCCAGTTGCGTGCGCAGTGTCAGGAAAGCCCTTCCAGCCGCAAACCCCGGCGGGTCAGTGCCGTCCTCTGGCCTGTGGTTCTCTCTCAGGCTCCTGCTCCAGCTTCTCTGCCCGGCCCACCAGCCTCTCTTCCTCATCCACCCGCTCGGCTTGCCGTCTCCCCGGTCCTGTGGCGCGATTGGCCCCGCTCTCAGATCCGACGTCACTGGTTGAGCATGATCCGTGCCGAAAGCGTGGACATCACCAGAGAGACCACCGGCCTGTCCGAACCATTGAGCGAGCCTGCTCCACGGGTTCTCACCCGTCCGCAACGCGCGCATTGGCGGCTCAACTGGCGGGAGCGCCTGGCTCGCAATGCTCGTCTTTCCAGCGCGCCGTCCCTGACCCTGACCCTGCACGGACTTCCCGCTTCCTTTGCCTCTATCTACGGATTTGCTCTTCTGGAAGCCGCATAGCTGCTTTGCCGCCAAGCTTCCTTTTTCCCCTCACCGATGACTTTCTTGCCTGCCCTTCTCGCTCTCTTGAAAAACATCTATCTATCCCCTTCTCCTTTCACTACTAAAGAGGATGATAACTGCTCAGTTAAAAATCTCGTTGCGCATCTCGTGGGCGACTGCCACCATCTTGCGCATGACGGCCATCATGGCGGACATTTTCTTCAGCCCTCGCTTCACCAGATGATGATAATAGGCTCCAAAGGCCGATCCCTCCAGGTGAGTACTTCGCAGAGCAGCCAGGTAGAGGATCTGACGCAGTAAACCGCTGCCCCGCTTGGAAAGCCTGGCTTTCCCCTTCCACTGACCGCTCTCTTTGATCTCGATATCCATGCCAGCGTAGGCTACTGCCTGGTCCGTGCAAGCAAAGCGATCGACTTCCCCCAGTTCCGCGCGTAAGACCGCCACCGTCTTGGGACCCAGCTCAGGCATCTGTTGTAAGCCCTTGGTGCTGGGATCCATGGTGATCAATTGCTCCAACTCCTCTTCCAGTCGTTTGAGATTCGCCTCAGTGTGCTCAAGCTGGTCGCAAAGAATCCGCAAACTACTGGCCCGTGCGCTCACGGCGCGACCGCTGCTGCTAGATCCCTGAGCCGCTGCCACCAATTTCTTGGCCGTGGGGCGGCCAAAATGAGCCGCAGGGACTGCTCGCAATACTTGGTACACCGCCTCCACTCCGGCCTGCGCTACGGCCTGGGCATCTGGATACGCTTTGAGCACCGCTAAGGCACCCTGTCCGCAGGGATCAGCAAAGATCTGGCTAAACTCGGGGAAAAGCACGACGACGAGGACCTGGATCTGGTTCTGATAGCGGGCGGCCTCCTCACTCAGCTGGGTGTGCAAACGCACCAACTCTCGGTATGTGGCAACCTGCTCACCGGGAATATAGCCCACACGTGCTTCTCCACTGAGTAAAACGCGAGCAATGGTCATCGCATCGAGCCGATCGGTCTTGGCCCGCAAGCCCTGTTGCTGATGATAATGATGGGTTTGTCCAGGATGCAGCAGGCGCATCTGATATCCTCGCTGTTCCAATTCGTGGTAGAGATTCTCATGGTAGCGCGAGGTGGCCTCCATCCCGATCACGATCTGACTGGGGGCAGCATCCAGCCGGGTCAGTTTCTCCACCAACACCTGCCATCCTTCACTGGCGTTGGCAAAGGTCATTGGCTTCACCACGACACTTTTGTCCGGTCGACAGATACAGCCCGAACAGGATTGGCTTCCGATGTCAATCCCACAGACGTACTTGATGGTTGCTTCCTCCCCAGAGGAAGTGGATGCGGTCGTACTCATAGCACACCTGCTTTTCCTTGCTGTCACCATTGCTGTACATCACACTCGGTGCAAGGCCGCACCGAGATCAGCGAGAAACCCGACCAACCAGGGCGAGCGTCAGCTCATGCTGGATCGGCAATCTGGCTCAGGCGGTTGCTCAAAGGCAGCCGCTGGCTGTTGCAACAAGCCTCATAGACCCTTTTGACCCTGATGGACGGGGAGCCGTCTTGAGAAGGAGGTCACTGTTCACTTGAGTGCTGAACAGGCCACAAGCCAATACTAAGGCTCTCCCGCTGCTTCCATCAGTCTACCCCATACGGGATCATACCTTTGCGCTGCTCCTACCAAATTAGTATATGAGCCAGCTAAAAGGAAGACTTTATCTTTTCTCACCTGCCCCATACAGTTCCTGGGCGACCATTTACCGCATCTTTTGTCTCTTCGTGCATCTTCTGCATTCCCAACATGGGCATAACGTTGTATATTTCGGTCGCGGGCCTAACAGGCCATTACCCTATTACTGTGATCGTTCGATAGTTGGTATCCCGATGCCAACTAGTGCATAATCACGCGACATTTTCGGAAATGACGAGATGAGACTCATAGGACGCTCCGTAGTAAGCGCAGACACGCTCGGCCAATTGTTTGGCGGTAAGCAAGCCGTTGGTT
>WNGD01014560.1_pt1 | contig 10181 bp, 12 predicted proteins | sample 5400671 | NCBI WGS metagenome assembly WNGD01 (sample SAMN13153369, study PRJNA577476) | soil metagenome | isolation source: 40 cm soil or saprolite under grassland replicate 2 | place: USA:California | collected 2016-06-15
GCGCGCGCCGCGAGCGGCCATGCGATGACCGTGCCGCCAAGAAGCGTGATGAACTCGCGCCGCCTCATGTCAAACAACGGGTCTCCCTCCCCTGGCCGCGTGCAGTCGGTCCGCCGAGGCGTAGCCTACCGCGAAATAGCCGGTAGGTCCTTGGGGCAGACCTGAATTGTTCTGAATTGAGGCGTGGGCGGCCGGCCCCTGTTATCAGAATAGCACATTCGTTTGAGCTCGGAGAGCGGGACGCGCCCGGCCCCTTAAGCACCGCGTTTTGCACCGTCACGGCTGCCGCAGCGTCGCCAATGTGTGTCCTCGTCGTAACCGAAGTCTTGTTCGGATTGCACCATTGCTACGCGCGGATATAGTTTTCGGGAAGGACAGGTACGAGACGTCCGCGGCGACAAGAGCCCCGCCGGCCGCCTGCTGCGGTCGCATGTTCGCGCGCGGCGTCTTGAGGTGGGACCCGAACCCGTTGCGCGCGATCGAGCAGGCCGGCCCGCCGGAGCAAAGACTGTTCGCGCGCCGGAGGAGGCGGCTCCGCCGGCGGAGCCCGCCATTGAGGCTTTGATCGGATGAACATCTGGCCTGGCGATCTGCCCGTTGTTGGGACCTTGACGACATTCGCCGCGATCTTCGGCACCTTGCCGATCGCGCTCGGCACCGGCGCCGGCGCCGAGCTGCGTCAGCCGCTCGGTGTCGCGGTGGTCGGCGGCCTGCTGCTGTCGCAGCTTTTGACGCTCTATATCACGCCGGTCATCTACATCTACCTCGACCGCATCGATCGCATGCTGCGCTACCGGCTCGAGCCGCAGCTGCGGGAGCTGCCGGAGCACGCCGAGCGGCCGGCCGCGATCGCAGCCGAGTAGGACCCGGAGAGTATCGCCGTCGCCCCCGCGAAAGCGGGGACCCATATTCCAGAGCCGGTGGTTATGGGTCCCCGCTTTCACGGGGACGACAGCAAATGAGCTGATGAGTCGTAGTCGCTATGAAATACTTTGAGCCATCAGCAAACGCCGCTAACTTCACCGCATCCCACGCGTCATCGGAGGCCCCATGACCATCTCCATGTACAAAACTTCGGTTCCGATCTTCGTGCAATTCCTGACCAGCCTGTCCGCGGTGCTCGACAAAGCGGCGGCCTACGCCGAGGCGAAGAAGGTCGACCCGTCGGTGCTTCTCAACACGCGCCTTGCGCCCGACATGTTTCCGCTGGTGCGGCAGGTGCGCGCGGCGACCGATCATGCGATCAACGCCTGCGGGCGGCTTGCCGGCGCCGACATGCCGAGCTTCTCCAACGCGGAAACGAGCATTCCCGAGCTCAAGGATCGCATCGCCAAGACCATCGACTTCCTCAAGGGCCTCAAGCCGGCGCAGATCGACGGCACCGAGGACAAGGAGATCAAGATCACGTTTCCGAGCGGGGCGACGCGCGAGTTCACCGGGCAATCGCTGCTGCTCACCAACTCGCTGCCGAATTTCTTTTTCCACTGCACCACCGCCTACGACATCCTGCGCCACTGCGGGCTCGAGCTCGGCAAGCGCGACTTCATGGGCACGCCCGTGTCGCTTTAGCGTACAGCCCTCGCGTGGAATTCAAGCTTGTAGCCCGGATGAGCGTCAGCGAAATCCGGGGCCCCGCATATCGCTTCGCTCATGCGGGCTACCAACTGGCCGTCGTCCCCGCGCAAGCGGGGACCCATATGCCAGAGGCGGTAGTCCCCGCGACAAGGTCCTCACGACGCGAGCGTCGCGGGTACCCTCGCGGCGACGACAGCTGTGTTGGCGACTGGAAGGATCAGAGCGAGAAGCTCGTTCCGCACCCACAGGATGCTGTGGCCTTCGGATTGTTGATGCGGAACGAGGCTCCGATCAAGTCATCGACGAAATCGATCTCGGAGCCGGCCAGATAGCCCACTGAAATTTGATCGACCAGCATGGTCGCGCCGTCGCGCCGAATCACCACATCGTCGGCCCCCTGGGCGCGGTCGATGTCGAACTTGTATTGGAAACCGGAGCAGCCGCCGCCCTCCACGCTGACGCGCAGCATGCTGCCTGGGGGTTCGCGGCGCAAAATCTCCCCGATCCGGCGCGCCGCCCGTTCGGTAAGCGTAATATTGTCCATCCGCGTCCCAATGATTGCCAGCGGGCTTGAGCGATAGTTAAGTGCGCGCAGGGCTTTGGTCAATTGGCGGTCCGGCATACCGAATTCGGCTGGCGCGGCGTGGACGAGGCCGGCACGGTCATTGAGGTCCGTTCCTGGGCGCAGGCGCATGGCTTCCCTGCGGGTCCGGCGACGATTCCTAGCAGCAATCGCATCGTGAAATGGGAGAACGGGCGCCCTGTGGGCGTGCTCGTGCTTAAGCGCAAGCGCAGATCGGCGGTGTGAGCTTGGCTACCGATTGCACGGATTCGAGATTCGGGGTTAGAAACGCCATGTAGTCAGGCTGCGGGGTCTGCTACGCGATGAAAAGCCTCGCGGCTCTGGACTGGGCCGCGAGGCTTTCCGTCTCGCTTCTGGAAAGGACAACGCGCGCTCATTCTTGTCCAGGAGCTCGCTCTTGTCCATCCTCGATGATGTCGATCCTGATCGGCTGATCGCGCGTCTGGCCGGTCCGCTGGCGCCCGACGTGCGCCCAGCTTTCCGTCGTGCGGCGGAGGACGCCTTGGCCCAGATTTCTTGCCCGGGCGAAGGCGCCTTCTATCGTGCTCTCGTTTTGCTGCAGCGAAGTTTTTTCAGCCCGCCGAACGACCACCGCGCGGGCTGGGATATCACCCAAGAATCGCGGGCGAGTAAGCTCCGTGCTGCGCCGCCGATCGCGTATGGAGGTGACCAGCGCCGGGTGCGCTATCGTCGGCAACTCAAGGCGGTGGATTGACCGGTGTCGTACTGGGCCTGCGCTCGGCTCGTGCCGCAACGCGAACGGCTGGCGCTACATTGCCTGGGGCTCGCCGGCTACACGACCTACCTTCCGCGGCTGTGCGAGCGACGCATCTCGCATGGCCGCAAGATTGAGGTCCGCCCGCCATTGTTTGCTGGCTATCTTTTTTTGGAGATCACGAATGGCTGGTGGGAAGCGCGGTGGTCGCCCGGAATTGCCGCCCTGCTTATGAGTGGTGATGCGCCGGCTATTTTGCCTATCCACGTCATCCTTGAAATCAAGTCGCGCGAGGTAGAGGGCTTAGTTGAACTGCCGAAGCCAGGGCTCAAGCCAGGCGCCCGCGTCCGGGTTTTGCAAGGACCGCTGCAGGGGCAGCTGGGACTCTTTGTCGGCATGAAACCGCGCGAGCGGGTCGAGGTGTTGTTGCGCCTACTCGGTGGCGAACAACGTGTTATTCTCGCAAAGCAAAGCGTCGAGGCTGTCGATGGCTTATGAGAAAGCCGCAGTAAGACACGCGCGAGTGGCGCGCGAGGGGTGCGAGCGGAGGGAGCAAGATCGCCAGGCCGAGATCGATGCCGTCATCACCGAGTTTGGCGGGGATACTGATGCTCCGGCAGCATTGACTCGCATGGCGGAAGCGATGCTGAGTTACCGGCATTGGCTGCGGCAGTTCGTCGACGCCGGCGAGATGATTCGCCAGGGCAAGCCTTTCATCGTCATGGGGCCGGGGCCGCATTGGGAGCCAGATCCATGGCGGCAATTCCCGTGGCGTTGGTTTCGGGATACGCTATTGCAAACGGAGGCTCACATGTACGCGGATCATCAGGAATTCGCTGCCGCGTTTGCTCGCCAGTGTCGCGAGCGTCGCAATGCTGAGGCCGAGGCTCAACGCGAGGCGGATGAATTGACGAAGCCTGCGACCGTGCCGTCCGCGGCGGACGTCCGCAAGACCGGCGCCGGTGCTGGCCTTGTTTTTAAGACCCGCAACGATGCCCGCGTCGCCGATGATGACGATGGCACGTCCGTGGAGCGCGCGCTTCCCGCGCGCAGAGCATCGGCGACATCGGGATCTGAAATGGCATGGTGGCAATGGGTCGACAAGCGCATCGATTATCGCCTCGAGGCGTTTGCGCGCACCACCGAAACGGCGGTCGGGCAAGTTGTCGGTGAAATCCGGGCGCAGGCGCGCGAGCATTGCGAGCGTGAGGTCGGCATCGTCAAGCGCGAGCTCGAGCTCACGCGGCGTGAACTCACTGTGTTGCGCCATGAGGTTGGAGTGGAGCGCGGACTTCGCGAGCTGCGGCGGCAGGTGGTGGCAGCGCAGAAGGCGGTGCCGAAGCTGCCTGAAATCGAGGCGCGGCTCGAGGCCAAGCAAGCCTGCCTTGAACATGAGCTGGCGATGACCAAGGATAAGCTCGGCAAATTGCGGGTTAATCAATCGGTCGCGGATTACGAGCTCCGTGAAATGCGCAAACAGATGAACGCGTCTGCCGGAGCATCTGTCGAATTGGAGTTCGAGAGCCGGAGCGCCCATTTCCAGATGAAAGCGACGCATCCAAACGCGGCGCGAGCGCTAAAGGATTTCGCAACCGGAATCATTAACGGCCAGAAGGATGGCACGCTTTGGCTTCCTGGCCCGGCGGGCAATGCATGAACGATCCCGACCCCCAAGCGACCGTTAAGGCGCCGCTGAGCGCCGAGCATTTGAAGGTGCGGATCGATCTTCGCGTTGCGCAGCTGCGCGTGCTCGCGGCCCAGACTGCGCTCGATTACTGGCGCCCGCGCCCGCGCCCGCCTCGGCACACTATCCCGCCGCCCCGAACAGGTAGGCGAGGACGAGAATCCAGATAATCATCGCCGCGGCCCCGTGTTGATGGCGCTGCCGCTATAACGACCCTGATAATCGTAATAGAGCGTTTGATTGCCGACCCCGAGCGAGCTGCCGGAGAACCGTCCGGCGCCATCGTAATAGCTGCCCGAGTTTCCGCGCTCGATTGAGTTGCCGAGAAATGCACCGTTGCGGTCATAGAATGTTTTGCGGATCGAGTCGGCCTTGGCGGGCGCCATCAGTGTGGCGAGCAGCCATAGGGCGAAGCCCCACAGCAGAGCTCGTTTGAGGCAATACCAGGTCCACAACACGGTGGCCTGGCGCGTCTCAAGCTGGATTTGCGCAAGTCGGGCTCGCGCGAGCTCGATCTCGACGGTCGCAAGCTCTCCAATCAAAGCATCGACGGTCGGCGTCGGCGGCAGATATCGGCCGCTAGGGAATTGCACGATATTGCTCATGGCATCTGCTCGGCTATTTCGCCCACCGTTGCGCCTTTCTTTTTGCCGAGCACGATGGCTCCGTACTTGTTGACTAGCTGAAGGCCGCTTCGTGACCTTCTGATCGTAAGCTCTAACTCTTTCGCCTGACGGCGCAACTTGTTGGCCTTCATCACTTCGAGGCTGTACCAGCCGGTCATAAGCGTTCCTCTAACGGTTCTTGTATTAAGCGGTCGATCAGCTTTTGCCTGTCGTTTTCCGACAGGTTTTCTAGCCATTCTTCTATCGTTACGCCGTCTTGGTCCGCGTCAACGATTCATGTCTTCCTCGCTATGCTTCTTTCGACGATACGCCGGATTGCCTCAGACCTGCTTGGCTTATCCGGTTGCATTCGGCTCCATCTATCCAGTGCGTCCCGGAAATCGGGCGATAGCCTGATTGAGGTTACCGCGTCTTGCCCGGTGGCCGGACGGCCTCGTCTTTTTTTCGTAGTACGTTTCATATTTTTCGTAATACGTTTATTTTGTTTGAAAAGCAACTTAGGTTCGTCGGGATGCCCTCCAGCCCGCATCGCGCCTCATGAAACCTGATTGCGGAGATGACCTGAGAGCTACCGGATGGCGGCCTAATTATTTGATCTTCGGCAGAGCAGCGTCTTCGCCCAGAAGTCGGATACCCGCTATCTGCCCTTGCGCCCCTTAGGATCGACGCCCGTGACGCCGTAGTCTTCTGACTTGGCGCCAAAGGGAGACGCCTCGAAGCCTTCGGCCGCAAGCCCACGCTTCAGCAATTCGCGGATCGCTGCCGCACGGCTTGGCAGTCGAGGCACGCCGCATCGAACCGGCGCGAACCTCGCGCCGGTTACGCAGGAACGGATTGGAGCGTTACTTTGCGCCCGGCTTCGGCACCCAGACCTTGCACCAGCCGTTGGCGTTCACCAGCTTGCCGGGGAAGAGATTGCACGGGCGCCATTCGTCTCCCTCTTTGCCAGTGAGCTGCACGCAGTTCGCGCAGTGGCTGCCCGGCTTGAACTGAGGGGTCTTGCTCGGATCGACCTTCTTCACGTCGTGCACGTAGTCCAGGGACACCGCCAGGGTCTCTTTCTCATCGACGTGGGGCAGCGCTCCCTGAGCGGCCGCTTCACGGATCAGTCCCGAGGCAGGCAGGGCGGCGAGGCCGACGAGGGCGTTCTTCAGGAGGGTACGGCGGTCGTAGCGGCAATCACTCATGATCGATCCTCAGTGGCTGGCGGCTGCTGGCGATACCGGGCCGAATATATCCCCAGCGCCCCAGCGGTATCATCGGGCAATCGTCGCCTGAGCGCAACCTCTCGAATCAGGCGCGGCAGCAAGTTTACGATCGGCGATGACACGCCGTCGTCACCGTTCGAAGTGCTGCGCGCGCAATTGGAGGATGAAAAGAGACTCGATGAGCGGCGCGAGCAAGTGAGGTGGCTGATTCGGAGTGGTGAGCTGTGACAAATTTTTCCCGGGAGCGCGTGGACATGTGACGGCTGGCAGCGGAGTCGAAAAACGGGAAGGCGATCTGCGGGCGCGCTCCTGGAGTGAGTCCACCGTTCAAGGTTGCCGGCCGCCGCACCCTGAGGGTGGGTTTGGCTACCCCGTTTGGCTACCCCGCTCATTTTTCTCGCCTAAGTCATTGAAATCATTGATGTGATGCAGTCATTTACAATCACTGCTCCATGCGGGCTCCAGGCGAGGATCGAAAGTTCCTGATGAAACGGCACGAGCTGCTGTGGACGGAGGTCACTGCCTCCAATCTGGTCAAGGTTGACATGAATGAGGATCCGTCAATTGCGCAGTGCACGTGCATACCCGCACCGGAATGGCGATTGCGGGCCTCAAGAGCGGACTGCGGATGATCTCGCAGGAGGCAGTGCGCTTCTTCGGCCGCCTCGGTTGTCATCCCTACGAGGGCATCACCGAGGACTTCGACGAGCGCGATCGGCTCATCGCCCATCTCGGCAATAACCGCGCCATGATCATGCACAATCACGGCGTGCTCACAGTGGGCAAGACCGCGCGCGAGGCCTTCATCCTGATGAAGCATCTCTTGGAGGCCGCCGAAATCCAACTGGCGATGGAAGCAACCGGCGGCGAGCTGATCGACATCCCCGCCGGATATCTGCAAAAAGACGGTGCTCCAATACAGAGCACGTTCGGTCCAGAAGGAGCTTCCATCATGCTCGACGTCGTCAAACACGTTGCCCCCGCGATCCCGTTCGATGCGGATCGGCTGGATCGTCTCATGGACGAGGCGGGGATCGATATCCTGGTCGCGACCTCGAAGCACAATGTGCAGTATCTGCTCGGTGGACATCGCGCGTTTTTCTTCGAATCCATGGATGCGATGGGATTGAGCCGATATCTGCCGGTCTTCGTCTATCCCAAGGCCGGGCGGGAAAAGGCCGCTTATTTTGGGCACCGCATGGAGGGCTTTCAGAAGGAAATCCATCCGTTCTGGGTCTCGGAGTCGCAGACGAATTCGTCGGGCACCCTCGATGCGATGCAAAAGGCGATCGACTACATCCGCAAATCGGGGGTGAAGCCGCGCCGCATCGGCGCCGAGCTCGGCTTCCTTCCGGTTGATGCCGGCGCGGCGCTGCGCAGCGCCTTCTCGGGGAGCGAGTTGGTCGACGCGCTGTTCGTGCTCGAGCGCTTGCGCTCAGTGAAAAGCCCGGAGGAGTTGAGACAGCTTCGGATCGCGTCCGAGAGCGTGATCGAATCGATGCTCGCGGTCATCGCCCATCACGGTCCGGGCGCGACCAAGCGCGAATTGACCGAAGCGCTGCGGCGGGAGGAGACGGACCGCGGGCTTGTCTTCGATCCGCACCAAGCTGACATGCTGCTATCGTTGCACTGTTGGAATCCCCTAAGGTCTTAAGCCCCGCCTCAAGCGGGGCTTTCTTTGAGGCAATTCCCCGCAATTCAAATCACATTCGATAATCACCCTTCTCACCGCGATGGCCGGCGCACCGCGCGTGCCTGACCGTAGGCGCTATACGCGTCCCCCCGCATCTCGCTGCACTCGTCGAACAACTCGAAATGCAGGAACGGGAATAGCCCGCTCGGCACGCCATTTCCAAATCCGGCCAGTGAAATCGTCCTAATTGGGACTCGCAATCTGTCATTCTCGGGTCATCAGACACAGCGAGAGATTTGCTGCCAATCTCTGATCCAACCCCGTCATTGCCGAGCTTGACCCGGCATCCACACCCCCTTGGAAGAAGCGCTTTTTTTCGATGGATGCCCGGGTCAAGCCCGGGCATGACGAATCCATTGACCGTGGCACCTCTCTCGGCCTGCTCAGCGGGTCCAATTCCGTCCGGCGTATTTCACATTATCGCCCAACAACGTCCATGTATTGGCCGAAAGTTGCGGCCAGAAACATGCGTGGGGACAATAGCGTGGGGGAATCGGGGATGTATCTTGTGGCCGTTATCCGGGCCATCAGAGCCGTCTTGACGCACCGCCGCTATCGACCTGAGCTGCATTACATGCGCGGCCCGGGGCCGAAGTGGTTAGTCCGCTCGACTCATTCCGCCGGTCGGCTTGGCCCGTGCCGTTCCAAAATGGCGGCGGGCAGGTCGGGCATTTAACTCAAAAAAAACATCGTTTTCCCTCAACCTCTGCCCCGGTCGTATCGGCCAGGTTATCTGCCCTGCGAGACAAGATCATTTAGTGATGAAGGTCTGAAATTACCTACCGAAGTTTTTCCTTACCAGCAGACGTGGCAAGATACCGTCGTTGACGCGCGCCAATGAGGTTCGCCCTCGAACGAGGCGCGAGATTTCGGCACGGGCTGCTTTCCGTCTCGCTAAAAAAGCCTAAATCAACGCGGATGTCGTTGGCCGGGCTGATGGGGGCTGGATCATGCATTTTATTATGAGCGCGCTCGCGTTCTGCTTCCTTTTCGCACTGGCGCTCGGACTTATTTAGGCGAGACCGCGTTCCGTTACTGATGCCAGCACCTCCGCCGCTCATCGTGGCCGCTGCCTAATGCGATGCGACGGAACACGTCACCGCCCGGCTCGGTAAATGGAAGAAGACTATCTGATCCTCAAACACGCTTCAGCTTCGCGCCCATCTGGCGAGTGGAACGAAGACGACTTCGACGTAATCGCTGATGGCTTCGTTGTCGGCCGCATCTTCAAGGTAAACGCCGCGCCGGTCGGGCAACCGTGGATGTGGACACCAGCATTCGGACATCACGAAGATCGCACGCCCACACACGGCTACGCCGCGACCGCGTGAGGAGGCCATGACGCCATTCGCGAAAAGCAGGCGGCGGGAGCGAGGCGTTTCTAATTCTACCGGCTAAGCAAGCGAAGATTGACGGCCTTTAAGCGACCATCGCGCGCGGGGGCGGTGTTGTATGTGAGCAGTTGGCCCTTCACCAATGTCTTCATGCCGGCGAACTCGACCTCGTGGACATGCACGAAAACGTCGGAGCCCCCGCCATCGGGCGCGATGAAGCCATATCCGCGATCTGCGTTGAAGAATTTGACGCGCCCAGTCGGCATTAGTTCTGATTCCCCATAATGGCTGTGGACCGGACTGACATTGAGACCGGGCGCCTGCTTTCAGCAGTCGTCACGTGGCCTGAAGCGCAGCTAACGGAACACGGGACCGCCGGAAGCGTCGCCCCAGCGGCCCCAAAGTCGAGTATTCGCTCCCCAGAGCATGGGGCCGGGAACCCCGCCACAAACCGCGTTGCCCGTGGCGGGGTTTTCCTTTGGGGCTAGCTGGGCCGGCCGCGTGGGAACAAGGCGCGCGTTTCAGGCATAAGGTGTCATGGGCCGTCCGACGAGAGCTGCAAGAATGTCGGAATGGGTGCTGCATTGTGAAGTCAAACAGCGCCACATAAGACGCAGTCAACCTACCAGAGACGCAGCCCTAAAGGATGCTTGTTCGCAGTTGCTTCAAGGTTACTCCGTTAATCGCATCGTTGGTCCGAACGAGACTATTAGTGCGCAGCGAGTAAAGAGCTGGTGCGAAGAGCACCGATTTCTAACGCATC
>WNGD01007625.1_pt1 | contig 10179 bp, 10 predicted proteins | sample 5400671 | NCBI WGS metagenome assembly WNGD01 (sample SAMN13153369, study PRJNA577476) | soil metagenome | isolation source: 40 cm soil or saprolite under grassland replicate 2 | place: USA:California | collected 2016-06-15
TGCCGACCTTCAAGCCTTCCTCTCAACTCATTCGCGCGGCTTATGCCCTTCCATGTCAATCCCCTTCGCGACTGCCTGAGCCATCTGTTCCCCCAGGAGACGCTCGACGATATGCAACGCCATATGGAAGCCCGCTGTTAACGCGGCCGCTGTAATAATTGGTCCCTCATCGACAAACTTTCCGGTGCGTTGGACCTGGATCTGAGGAAACTGTTGCTCAAACTGATCGAGCGCGGCCCAATGAGTAGTGGCCCGCTTCCCATTGAGCAGGCCTGCCTGGGCGAGCAAAAAGGCTCCCGTACAGACCGAGGTCATCAGTTGGCTTTGGGAGGAAGAGCGTGCGATCCACTGGATGATCTCCTCCTGGGTAAGGACATGGGCAATGACGCCAAGATTGGCACCGGGGATGACCACGATATCAAAAGCTGGCGTCTGTTCAAACGAATAATCAGGCGCAAGACGAAGCCCATTACTGGCCTTGAAAGGGACGCCTGCTTGAGAAACGGTCTTGACGAGAAAGGGGTGATTCTCAGGAGTATCCCGACCGAACAGAATTTTGTGCAGATCACGCCGGCTATAGCCTGCATGGTGAAAAACTTCCGAGGGACCAGTGATATCCGTCAGATCCACCTGATCAAACAGCAGAATCCCCACGGTCCATTGTTGCATCTTCATAGACCTCTCCTCTCTTTTTGCTCAATTTGACTGACTACTCTTGATCTGCGCATCAGACGACGAGGTGTCCGTGACAGCACTAGACAGAGTAGCCAGCCCTCCTCCTGCTCTCACGGCCCGGCTGCGCCAGCCCATCATTACGCTCATCGCTGCCGTCCAGACAAGCAGACCAAGCGCGGAGATATCCAGCACGATGGGAAGGGCCTCTCCAGGGAACAGACTGTTCCCACTGGCGACGACGAGTAGCAGCGCTTCGGCGGCACCCACCCAGACGAGCCAGGGCGGCAAAGCTTGTACACGCCAGCTAAGCCACGAGGCCGCCGCAATCATGATGCCAAGGATCGGCAGAAGGTGTCGATCTCCGCATTGAGTTCCAACAGGGTCCGAATGACCGCCGCATCGTGGGTGGCCGCAATGTGATTCGCCACGACCTGCACGAACAGGGCTTCTAAGCAGGAGAGGCTGGTCACGACCGTTCCTGCCACCAGCAGGAGGTTGGAGAGCGTCGAGCTTTCCCCTTCGGCCCGGCGCAACGCGCTCTGTAATGCGGCCACAAACACCATCAGGAGTATCCCGGTGAGACCGTTGGTCAGGTAGGCTTGCACCATCACCATCTGCCTGTTGGCCTCATAGTAGGCGATCAAGTTAGCCATCGGGGTCGTCACCGCCGGAGGCGAGGCCACGAAGAGGCCAGCCACCCAGGCGGCGACAAACAGCAGCCCGGAGATCGCAATCCAGCGATGATCTCGTGTTTCACTTTCTGTTTTTTCTTTCATAACTCTACCTTCTTGTTTCTTCTAGAGATCACTACACGCCCTTTATGGGCCTTCTTTCCTTTTTATGATGTGGCGCGCCAGAATGCTGTGTTCTCTCCTGATGGCTCGTTTGCTTGCGGTTCGTGGCTTTGGCGCCACTCAGGTGAGTCCGCGCTAAAGGCCACATGCGATCTCTCGGAAAATTCATCGAGAGCGAGGTAGGGAGCCGTTCGCGGTGCTGGACGGAACAGCGCGATGATCAGCTCCAGCATGAGCTTGAACTGTGTGGCGAAGCTCGGCCTGGCTCCCGGGATGGTGGCAGTATAGCGTCTCGCGATGGTCTCAAAATCCTCCGCCTCTCTCCCAGTGATGCGGCGAACCACATCCGTCGGCGCATTGACAGCAAACGCATTCTTCTGGTAATCGATCACGTATTGCGAATACGCGGCAAGCGCGTAAAGAGACAAGCGGTCTCTCATCATCTTCGACACCAGCCGCATCGGAGCATGGCGGTACGTGACCTTCCGCCCAAGGACCTTTGCGAGGATGGCCGCAATGTCTTGCGGAGACAACAGCTGTGGACCAGTGGGACGATACGTCTTGCCTGCGTGTCCTTCTGGCCGTGCGAGAATCTCAGCCACCACACGGGCCATATCCTCGTTGGAAGGGGGCGCATTGAGGCCGGAGCCATAGGGCAAAGACAACAGCCCAAATTGAGCGGCGAACGGTAAGACTTGCATCTCGTTGTCCGCGAAAAACCCAGGGGTGATGAAGGTCACGGCGGTTCCCGGTAACAACGCAAACAACCGGTCCGCCAGCCAGGTCTCGCGCGTGTGGACGGAAGGGTGATTGGGATTGGACAGCCACTGGCTCATGGCGACGACGGCTTCCAATGGTTGCTCAGCGGCGACCACCGTAAAGATGGCGGCCGCTTTGAGATAGCCAGCCTCGTTGGGAAAACAGAAGTAGGCACGCCTGGCACCTGCCATCGCCGTTCTCATATCATTGATGTCCGTGAGCGAGCCGACGACGATATCCGCGCCTTGCGCCTGGAGGCGTTCGCTGCGCTCATCTGCTTGATGCACCAAGGCGGTGACGGGAAAGCCTTCATCCAGGAGTTGAAGCGCAACGGGCATGCCAGTTCTTCCGGCGGCTGCTAGAACAAGGATTCTTGGTTTATTCATGGGATGTCACTCCTTTTTGATAAGTGGAGAGATGTCACTGTACTACAGCAGTGTCCGGGAAGGTTAAACCGCTGCTGGTCCGGTCACCTTACCATACCCGCGAGAATAAGGGATCATGTTGTTGACCCTGCTCTATTCATACAGCCCCTTCTTCTCAACGCGTCGGTTTCAAAACAGGCCACACCTGATGTTCCAACCAGTCTTGACTGGTAATCCAGAGGACACGAATGCCAAAATACCCCAACGCAAGGCCACACAATGCATTGATCAAACGAAACATACTCGGGTGAATCCAGCGGCGTCCCCAACGGATAACCATGCTGATTCCGAGACACCAGAGCACAGCCCCTAGAAAGAAACCAGTAAAGGACAACACCAACTGCCAGCCGGTCACGCCCGAGGCGACCACACTGCTTCCCAGACCCGACCAGAACGCGAGTCCTACGGGATTGGCCAAGCCAAACACCACTCCAGTAGCGAAATCCCCTCGTGTGGTGGAGACGGATTCTGAGGAAGCGTACCGGCGGGCGAAAGCTTCAGAGATTGCTAGCCATGCCAAGCGGAGCAAGAAGAATCCACCAGTGATCCCAAGCGCAATCTGAAGAGCCAGATAGCGAGTCAGGAGCGTCACTCCAGTTAATGCGAGTACCGCCCACAACGAGTCTCCAATCAACGAGCCGGTTTCAACGAGCAGAGCCGAACGTGCCCCCCATCTGACCCCTCGGCGGGGCGCTTCCGTATTTACTGCACCCGGAGCGGCGGCGTAAGCAATGCCCAATCCAATGGCAGTGGCAATCAGAGGGTTTGGCATCGTCTTTCTTTCTCCTTCTCCCTTTCCGTACATCTTGAGAAGATGTTTGCGTGCTTTCCTTGTATCACAGAGGTCAATCTTTCTGAACACTGCTCTAGCGGTAGTTTGTTGACTTCGGCTTTTTCCTCAAGCTAATGCAACCGATCTCTAACGATTCGGGCGTGAAGAATCCTGGCAGAGCGGATCTGTTAAATGTCAATTAGAATGTCGCTCAACACTGCTCCGTCCCCTTTTGGTCAACGTCCTGTTTCTCAAGGGCGATGTGACTCTACATCGCCCTTGAGAAACAGAATCTCCCTCGTTCTACAGAACTGCGCTTTCTCTCCCTGCCTGTGTGGATGGCGCAGCACGCAGCAGGAACCAGAAGATGATGACGTGACTCACCAGTAAGAGCGGTACGTACAAGGTCGGGATGAACCAGGCAACACCAAGGTGGAAAAACGGCAGGCCAATCATCGCTGCCTCATACAGGGCGTACAACAGGTCAATGATCCCCACAAGATTGAACAGCCAGACAAACGGGAGCGCCAACCCGGGCTGGAGCCGTAGCATGAAGGCAGAAAGCCCGGCTAAGCCAGCTGTGAGGAGATCACCATAAGCAGCAGGGGCGGCAAAGCCCAGCGGGAGAATTCCTCCCATCACCTGTGGAAGCAGAACCACTAACCCCGCTGTCCGAAACGTATGGAGCAGGACCAGCAGGAGCAGTGCTTGCATACGTGGTTGCTTTGACAAGCGGGGAACAATATACCAGACCATGATGAGCGTGAAGGAAAGCAGACTGGCCCCCACGCTGAGCAGAAATGCAAGTAAGGCATTCATAGACGTCCTCCTTGATAAGTGTAAATCTTGACATTAAGCTGTTGATTTTTTGGCAATTACTCTGCTGATCAGAAGGTGCTCTTCCTTGAGCAGTGCTCAGAAAATGGCGAGAGCGCGCCGGAGGAGGAAAACGCTCTCGTCAGGATAATGGGTGAAACTCCAACAGCTTAATTCCAACATTTACAGTTTGAGCGATACAGATGGTCAGAAAACGTTGCTGCACGGCTCGCAACGAAAAAGCGTCAGAGCTGAATCGCCTTTTCCGTTCTTATCGCCTTTTCCGCTCTTCTTTTCACGAGCAGCCAGAAGGTATATCCGTGCAGTACAAGGGATCGAGGGACCCCAAATGCAGGAATCAAAACAAACGGCAAGACCCCAATCAGTGCTGTTGAATTGCTAAGATTCGCGAGCGTGAGCGCATCGAGCAAATCAAGTGTGCCAAAAGTACACCAGATGTAGGCGATGAGTCGTGCACCTTTCCCGTTTTTGTAGGACCAATAGGCCACCAATGGAGCAGTGAGACCCGTCAGGGTATCACCAATTCCTGCAGGAAGAGCAAACAGACCTGGCAGCTGGCCTTGAGCATACCCAATGAGCCAGATTCCCCCGAGCACCCGAAACACTTGAATTCCTATAATCCAGTGCATGGGCGTGATCGTCAGCAGTTTTCTGAACGTTTGTGAGAACATCAGGACAAAGCCAAAAAGGAGTGTCAGAACCAGCGCGAGAGGAATTCCAACTCCGCGGAAAAAGCCGCTCTGAGCGAGGAGAGGGGTAGCTGCAAGCCACACCATAAAGAGCAGTGCACAGAAAATTTGGACAAACCGTTTTTGAAAGGCGGAAATGGTTGCCCGCTCGGCGAGCAGAGCGATACCGATCCACAAAAAGAGCGAGCTGCAAAATTGTCCCACCAGCAAGATCATTGTTTCCATCGTAGTGTCCATCGTATTTTTCCTTTTCTTTTTCGGGGTATTCGGCCCGCTGGAGTCATTGACAACGGGAGTGAGCAGTCGCATCTGATCAGCACGGTCATATCTTCTCGCTCATCCTCAACACCGGCCTCGTATCAGCAGCGTCGAGGCGATTGTGGCGAGAGACCGTACCGATACCGTCACCCATCAGCAGTGTTCGATTTTTCGAGCGCTGCACTGCGTGGCCAGATGTGACGCGATCTCATGCCAAAACGCTTGTCAATCTCGTGCTGGAGCCTCATATGTCTATCGAGACATCCATCTAACGAGATGTCAGCATGTTCGTGGGAACCGCATGAAGCTTCAACGAAGCTTCATGCACTTGACAGAATGAGCATACCGTTTGACGTAACGGCAAAGTCAAGCCTGTAAATCCTACCAGTATCCTGGCGAAAATCCTCTCATTCTTCTGGTGGGCAAGCTCCTCCAAAGAGCTTGCCCACCAGAAGAATGGTTGTAAAAGCAACCAGAATACTGCTGGGATTTACAGGTACTGGGTGAGATGCCCTCACCGACGATCTTTCATGACGCCCCTGCGCTGTTTAGGCCGGGCGCTCAGCAGGACGCAGGGGAGCCGGTGGCACGACGATTTCGACTAGCCCCGTCGTCACGTCATAGACGAGTCCGGAAACAAGCCAGGTGTCCGGCAGGGCGGGGATCGCCTTGAGGGTAGCCACATCGACCGCCACCGCCGCGTGCGGATCGGTGACCGCTTTGGCCGTCAGTTCTTCTTGGCCGATACCAAAGTAGCTCGCCAGCAGGTCGGAGTGCCCTTCGAGGTGAGCAATCCCGCATTGGGTGTGGTGAAGAACGACCAGATGAAAGCCCGCAGGAGGACCTCCTTCCCCCTGGGCAATCCTCCCCAGCATTCCCATGGTCTCCAACGTCGCTGGAGTGATGCGCCCCCCAACATTGCGGATCACGATCGCCTCTCCGGGACCCAGGCCGAACACGTGAGCCGGATCGACGCGTGGATCAACACAGCCAATGATTATGGCCCTCAACGTCGGCATCAGGGGTAAATCCTTGGGGAACTGATGGGCAGCAAACTCCTGGTTGCGTGCTATCAATGTGTCAAAAGTGGTCATAGTGCTTCTCCTTTTCCGCTCCATTTCAGGAACGGTGATTATTTTGCACGTTGTCATTCCTTGTAGGATACGGTTGGCGACTGTTGCATAAGAGGTTCCTCCTCATTCTCAGCCTGTTCTCAATTCCTCTGCCATATGCAGGCGCCTGTCTGGTTGTACCAGGCGAAAGGAGCCTGCTCATCACTCGATCTGACATGACGACTCGGCGTCTCTGGATGAGCCGGGTCGTCTGTCTGCGGCCTCTTCGGCACCTTTCGCCTCGCTGGTCTCAAGCGAAAGCAGCACAAGACCGAGACGAACGATCTGTAAGAGCAGCCCATGCAGCGCGGCCTGATCTGGTAACGATCCAGAGAGCAGGGTGGTGCCTGCCTCCTGCTGCTCAATGCGTAATCCTCCAAAGCGGTCAGACCAGCTCGGGTCCAGGTGTCCTTGGACCCGAAGAACGTAGTGCATCTGTCTCCTCCCGCGGATCTCGCGTGGTTCGATCCTGGAGCAAGCATAGCAGGATGCGAGTCGTTCCACAGTCCTCAAAAGTGGAGGAAAAGTGTAGGTTTGCGAGTAGACAGGCGAGGTGTTGGGAGGAATCGGGTTAGAGCAGGGAGCGGGCACGCGCCTGGATAATCGCTTGCGTGCGACTGGAGGCTCCTAACTTGCCGAGCAGATTGCTGACGTGTTTTTTGACGGTGTCCAGGGAAATCACCAGCGTGTGAGCGATGTCCTGATTCGAGGCCCCGGTGGCCAGCAGGCGCAAGACCTCCTGCTCGCGCCGGGTGAGGGAGACTGCAGGCATGGATGAGCGTGCCGATGCCTGCCGCGCAGAAGAATGCGCAGGCTCCCCGGTGGTTGCCGTTACCACGGATGGACTCGCGTCTTGCTTCTCGTACTCGAAGACGGCCAGCAGCTTTGAGATGTAGGCTCTGGTGGAGGGAGCCAGCTCCTGCTGCCGGGAGTGCGGGGCGAGCAGCGCCAAGAGCGCCTGTCGCATCGGTTCGCCCTCATCCAGGTACACGCGCAAGTAGCCCTCTGGTTCCGTTAACGCCAACAGGCGCGCCGCGATCATGCGGGCTCGTTCACTCTGGCCTGCATGGTGCAGGGCTACCAGCGACTGGGAGAGATAGGTGATGGTGACCGCCATATTGGCCGGTCGATCCAGGTGCCCGCGAAAGCTGTCCAGCAGCTCCATCGCTTCCCGAAAGCGATGCTCTGCGAAATAGACCCGCATCACGACCGGGAAAGCATCATACAAGCGGCCTTCCCATGGCCCCTCTGGAAAGACAACGCTCGCTGCCCACTTGGACGCGACCTCGAGCTGTCCTTGCGCCAGCCAGCACTGTGCTTGCATCGTTGGCAGCCACCCTGGGTAGATCCCAAAGCGCTCGCGCTGCACCAGCTCTTCCACCTCGTGCAGCGCGAGCTCGGCCGCAGGACGATCTCTTCTGGCCAGTTCGACCTGGATCAGCTCGGCGTATCCCCACCCGAGCAAATCGAGCTGCTGCCAGGCGGCGGCGTGGTGAACGACCATCCGCAGCAGCTCACGCGCCTCCTCCAACCGGTTCCACTGGTAGTACACCTGCGCCAGAGTAATCTCAAAATAGCCTTTCAGCAGGGCAAATCCCTGCATGTGTTCGATCAGGGTGAGGGCCGCCTGGCTCTCCTCATAGGCCAGGCGCAGTTGACCGGCCCTCACCGCCGAGAGCGCGAGCCATTGCCTGACCCTGATGTTCGCAAAGCGGGAGGCCTTCCGGCTCACCCGCTCTTTGACAGAGAGCAGCCGTGGCAAAAATTGCGCTCCCTCGCGTCGGACCGTATAGTGGAAGGTAAAACTGCCCCCCAGTGGGACCGTCTGCCAGATCGCCTCCTCGCCGTGGTCCTGCGCCTCCTCTATCACCTCTTGCATGCTCCTCAACCGCTCAAAATCCCCGCTGGCTGTCGCTTCGATCACAGCCATAAACCTGCGGAGCACGCGCAGACGCCACTGGAGCAGGGCATGTTCAGCGGCGGAGTCCTCCCGCTCGACGTCGCCTGCCTCTGTACCTGTGACTGAGAGCTGGGAGCTGGATGCGTCCGTCTGAGCCTGCAAGGCGGCTTCGACCCGCGCCATGAGTTGCCGCGCCTCCTGGTAGCGCTTTTCGCGCTGCTCATGGGCCGTTTGCACGACCGTGGTGAGCAGGTAGAGCGCCGTGGTGAGCAGCAGGCGCGCATGTTCGCGCGTCAGCCGATCTGGCAGCGCCAGCACCCAGCGCGTGATCGTTGCCGCCTCTCCACGCAGCCAGAACTGTTCGACGGTGTGCTCCATGAGATTCGCCGCTGTGGAGTAGTCCGCGGCTTGGAGAGCATGGGTAATGGCCTCGGTCCACTCTCCCTGGGCCTCATAAAAGCGGGCGGCCCGGCGGTGCAAGACTGGTACGCTCTCCGGGTGGGTGGTGTGCAGAGCCGAGAGCAGGGCTTCGCGAAAGAGCTCATGCAGCCGGTAACTGCGCCGCTCCTCGTCCAGGGACACCAGGAAGAGATTGGCTCGCTCCAGCCAGGAGAGCATCTGCTGGCTGACCCGTCGTTCCGGCGCGGCGGTCACCGCCTGGCACACCGAGGCGTCCAGGCGCGAGAGAACGGCGGTGTGGAGTAAAAAGTCGCGCACGCGCTCAGGCAGGCGCGAGAGGATCTCCTCCTGCACATAGTCCAACAGATAGCGCTGACTGCCGGTAAACGCCTGCAGGAACGCCGCGCGATCCTTGCGCTTCTGCAGGGTGAGGGCCGCCAGGTGCAAGCCGGCGATCCAGCCCTCGGTCCGGCTCAAAAGCTGCCGCACCTCCTCTTCGGAGAGCGGCGGGGAGAGCACCTGGCCGAGATACTGGCTTGCCTCGACCTCCTGGAAGCGGAGATCATCTGCCCGGATCTCGGTCAGCTGTCCGCGCACCCGCCACCGTGCCAGCGGCAGGTCCGGGTCCACCCGGCTAGCGAGGAGCAGATGCATGTGAGCAGGCAGATGCTCCAGGAAGAAGCTCATCCCCTGGTGAATAGCTCGCTCTTCGATCAGCTGATAATCATCCAGAATGAGCACGATGGGGGCGGGAGGGGCGGAGCGTCCTTCCAGTTCCTGGAGCAACGCTGTGAGGATGGTGGAAAGCGGCGGCGGCTGGGGCGACTCGAGCAGCGCCACCGCGGTTTGTCCAAAGCTCGGCGCATACCCTCCACCGCGTCGCAGGGCCGCGATCAGCGCGACCCAGAAGCGGGTCGGGCTCGTGTCGAGCTCCTCCAGCGAGAGCCAGGCGACCTGCGCCTCGTGCCGGCGCGCCCAGGCGGAAAGCAGCGTGGTTTTGCCAAAGCCTGCCGGGGCCGAGAGCAGGGTCAGCGGAGTGGCAAGCGCGCCATCGAGCGCCGAGAGCAAGGGCTCGCGCTCCACCAGCGCGGCCGGTAAGCGCGGCGGAGCGAGCCTGCCGGAGAGCACCAGCATCCCCTGGTCGAACGCTTGCGGGGGCTGCTGCTCGCGCCGGAGCGAGCGCGCCGTCTCCTCCAAATGAGCCAACGAGAGGGTCTCCGTCCGTCCGAGATAGCGCTTGCGGGTGCGGCCCTCTTTGGTCTGGTAGGCATACCAGTAGGCTCCCCCACGTGGCCTGCGCTCCAGGTAGACATTGAGCGAGCCTGCCGGGCTGTGGAAGGCAAAAGAAGTGACCTCACGGAGCCATGACTGCCACGTGGCTTCGTCTGTGGGCTGAAAACGCTGCTCCAGCCGATTCTGCGTATGCAGCTCATACAGGCGCTGCTCCTGGGACCAGATGAGCGCGTGAAGAGGTGTTCTGGACATTGGGCCTTCCCTGTGTCACCTGTGTTCCCCATTGCCCCCCAATTCCTCCCAACACCCAGGAGTATAGCAAAGAT
>WNGD01010387.1_pt1 | contig 10178 bp, 10 predicted proteins | sample 5400671 | NCBI WGS metagenome assembly WNGD01 (sample SAMN13153369, study PRJNA577476) | soil metagenome | isolation source: 40 cm soil or saprolite under grassland replicate 2 | place: USA:California | collected 2016-06-15
CCCGGGCCTCCTACATCAGCGGCTCCAGCCTGACCCTGCACGGTGGCGGCGAGCCCCCGGCCTTCCTGTCGGCCGCCGTTCCCCCGCGCGAGGGGTGATCCTCGCCCCGAACGCCAGGGTATCGACCAGGGATTCCCCGGGCGCGACCAGGCGCCGCCTGTGCGACTGTGGAGGCTACCGGCACATCAGCACGTACCCGGCACGACTGGTGTCTGGTCCACAGGACGGAGGAGCATAGTCATGACCGAAGGCGCCCAGCGGACAAGCGGCGATCCGACCGCTATCCGCCCGTTTCACGTTGGTTTCCCGGAGGCGGAGCTCACCGAGCTGCGCAGACGCGTAAACGCGGCCAGGTGGCCCGAGCGCGAGACGGTCACCGACGACTCGCAGGGTGTGCCGCTCGCGATGATCCAGGAGGTCGCGCGCTACTGGGGGACCGACTACGACTGGCGCAAGTGCGAGGCGAAGCTGAACGACCTACCGCACTTCATAACCGAGGTGGACGGGCTCGACATCCACTTCATTCACGTCCGCTCCCAGCACGAGAACGCGCTGCCGCTGATCGTCACCCACGGATGGCCGGGCTCGGTCATCGAGCAGCTGAAGATCATCGAGCCGCTCACCAATCCCACGGCACACGGCGCGAGCGCGGCGGACGCGTTCCACCTGGTGATTCCCTCGCTGCCGGGGCACGGGTTCTCCGCCAAGCCGACCGCGACCGGCTGGGATCCCGCCCGCATCGCACGTGCCTGGGTCGTGCTGATGAAGCGCCTCGGATACACCCGGTTCGTGGCGCAGGGCGGCGACTGGGGTGCGGCCGTCACGCAGACGATGGGCATCCAGGCCGCACCGGAGCTGGCCGGCATTCACTCCAACATGCCCGGTACCGCTCCAGCCGCCATCAACCAGGCGGTCCAGCGCGGCGACCCGCCGCCACCGGATCTGTCCGCCGAAGAACTGGCCGCGTACGAGCAGCTGAGCAACTTCTACGCCAAGCACGTGGCCTACGCACAGATCATGACGACGCGGCCGCAAACGTTGCTCGGACTGGCGGACTCACCCGTCGACCTCGCGGCGTTCATGCTGGACCATGGCGATGGTACCGGCCAGCCCGGGCTCGTAGAACAGGCACTGCAGGGGCAGCTGGACAGCGACCTTACCCGAGACGACATCCTGGACAACATCACGCTGTACTGGCTGACCAACACCGGGATCTCCGCGGCTCGTCTCTACTGGGAGAACAAGGCGGACTTCTTCGACGCCAAGCCCATCACGATCCCGTTCGCCATCAGCGTCTTCCCCGACGAGCTCTACCAGGTCCCGCGGAGCTGGGCCGAGCGCGCCTATCCCCACAACCTCATCTACTACAACAGGCTCGACCGAGGCGGCCACTTCGCGGCCTGGGAACAGCCGGGCCTGTTCGCCGCCGAAATGCGAGCCAGCTTCCGGTCACTGCGCTGACGCGACATGATCGCGGCCGGGCTGGTCACTCCGGCGGGAAGGGCCGGATCTCGATCGTGCCGTGCCTGGTCGTGGGGTGCGCGCCCGCGACCCGGACCGCCTCCTGCAGGTCCACGCATTCGATGATGTCGTAGCCGGCGATCTGCTCTTTCGTCTCGGCGAACGGGCCGTCGGCGACGAGGAGCTCACCATCGCGCGCGCGTATCGTCGCCGCGTTGCGCGACGGCTGCAGGTAATTCCCCTGCAGGTTCACGCCGCGCGCGATGGTGTCGTCCAGCCAGGCCGCCAGCAGCGCCCGGTCTTCCCGGGTCTCCTCGGCGCTCATTTCGGTGGTTTCGTCGACGTAGTGGAGCAGCAGGAACTTCATGCGGTCCCTCCGCGGGCCGGTCCGGGTTTCGTCATGCGGCGCGAGCCGTCCGGCCCGCGATGATGACCATGATCCCGCGACCCCGGCCCGTGCGCGCCGGGCCCCGGCCCGTTCGCGCCGGGCTCCGGCGCCCGCGCCGGGAAGCCGCCGCCCGGCGACCGCGCTGCGCGTCGCCCGCCAGGACCTCGGCCCGCGTCTGGGTCCGCTCGGCCTGGTACACCTGGTATCCGTAGTTCGGGTTCATGGCGGCCGCCCTTTCATCGGTGGGGTTTCGCGTCTTCACCCAGACGACGAACGGCATCGGCCGCCATGGACACCCCGCGGACCGGATTTCTCGCGCGCCAGCCGAGCAGGTCCAGCGTTCACGATCCTGGCGGCTCCGCCGCGCCCGGTGTACGCTCCAAATAACTAGAACATGTTCTAGTTATTGACAGCGCAACTTACGGGCATCACAAGGGGAGCCGGGCATGGTCGCATCCATCAAGCCGCACCGCGACGAACTCGGCCTCGGCGACGGCCGCATGCTGATCGACGGGGACTGGGTCGCGTCGGCCGACGAGGTCACCTGGAGCCACCTGCACCCCGCGACGGGGGAGCAGGTCGCCTCGTTCCCGGTCGCCACCCCGGCCGACGTGGACCGGGCCGTCCGGGCGGCACGCCGGGCCTTCGACGAGGGCCCGTGGCCGCGCGCCCGCGCCGGCGAGCGGGTCCGGGTGCTGCGCACGATCGCGAACCTGGTCCGCGAGCACGCCGATGAGCTGCTCAAGCTGCAGGCCCTGGACAACAGCGTGCCGCTGAGTTTCGGCGAGATCTACGCCATGTCGTCGGACTTCGTCGCCGACGTCTTCGACCACCACGCCGGCTGGGCCGACAAGCTGGCCGGCGAGACGCTGCCGCCGTTCCAGGGTGGCGACCACATGGTCCTCACGCTGCGCGAGCCGGTCGGCGTGGTGGGCGCGGTGATCCCGTGGAACGCCCCGCTGGTGCTGTTCGCCCAGAAGGTGGCTCCGGCCCTGGCGGCAGGCTGCACCATCGTGCTCAAGCCCTCGGAGTACGCCACGTTCGCGGTGCTGCGTTTGACCCAGCTAATCAACGACATCCTGCCGGAGGGCGTGCTGAACGTGGTCACCGGGCCCGGCGACCCGGCCGGGCAGGCCCTGATCAGCCACCCGATGGTCGACAAGCTGTCGTTCACCGGCAGCCGGGCGGTCGGCCAGAAGGTCATGATGGCCGCGGCCGCCGGGTGCAAGCGGGTCAGCCTCGAGCTCGGCGGCAAGAGCCCGTCGGTGGTGTTCGCCGACGCCGACATCGGCACCGCCGCCGCGGTGACCATGGGCACCGTCACCCTCGGCCTGTCGGGCCAGGTGTGCGCGGCGCAGACCAGGGCGCTGGTGCAGCGGGACGCGATGGAAGAGTTCCTCGCCACGGCCGAACTGATCGGCACCATGGTCAGCTACGGGAACCCGTTCGACCCCGAGGTCACCTCGGCGCCGCTCATCAACACCCGCCAGCTGGACCGGGTGCTCGGCCTGATCGCCCGCGGCCAGGAGGAGGGCGCCCGCCTGGTCTGCGGCGGCGGCCGCGCCGAGGGCGACGAACTCGCCAAAGGCAACTTCGTCGCGCCGACCCTGTTCGCCGACGTGTCCAACGACATGAGCATCGCCCGTGAGGAGATCTTCGGCCCGGTGCTCTCGGTGATCCCGTTCGACGGCGAGGAGGAGGCCGTTCGGCTGGCCAACGACACCGACTACGGCCTGGCCGCCACGGTGTGGGCCTCCGACGTGCGCCGGGCCATGCGGATGACCAAGGCCATCAAGGCCGGCACCGTCGGCGTCAACGGCTACCAGCTCGAGCCGAACTCCCCGTTCGGCGGCTTCCGCCAGTCCGGCCTGGGCCGCGAGGGCGGCCGGGCCGCGATCGAGTCCTACACCGAGCTCAAGACCGTCCTGCTCCCCTTCACCGACGAAATGATGTAGGCCCGGGTCTAGCCAAGCCCCCTAGCCGAGCCGCAGCGCCTCGGCCGGCACCAGCCGCGCCGCGCGCAGCGCGGGATACAGGCCGGCCACCGCCCCCACCAGCAGGGCGATGCCCGCCGCGGCCAGCAGCACCGGCACCGGCACGACCGCGTCCCAGTGCCGGGCCGCCGCGTAGACGGTCGTGGTGAACCCGCCGAGGACCGCCCCGGCCACGCCGCCGCACCCGGCCAGCAGGGTGGCCTCGGCGGCGAACTGCACCGCGACGTGCAGACGGCGGGCGCCGAGGGCCCGCCGCAGCCCGATCTCGCCGCGCCGTTCGAGCACCGCGATGACCATGACGTTGGCGATGCCGACGCCGCCGACCAGCAGCGCCACCGCGCCGAGGGCGATGAACAGCTCCTGCAGCGCGACCGAGGCGTCGGCCCGGGCGGTGAGCGCGGTGATCGGGTCGGCCACCGATACGTCCTGCGGCGCGGCCGGGTCGGTAGTGGCGGGCAGGACGGCGGCCACCGCGGCGATGCTGGCCGGGTTGGCCCGCACGTAGATCTGCACCGGCGCCGCGGTCGCGTGCAGCAGCCGCTGCGCGACATGAGAGCCGATCAGTGCGGTGCGGTCGAGCTCGGGGGCCAGCGGCAACCGCCGCATGATCCCGATGACGCCGAACCACCGGTGGCCCAGCCAGACCTGGACCCCGGTGCGGTCGATGCCCAGCGCGGCCGCCGCGTCCGCGCCGAGGACCACCGCCGGGTACCGCGCGGTGGCGGCGTCCAGGAAGGTGCCCCGGGCCAGCTGCCCCTGCAGCGTGCGCAGCAGGCTGGTGCCGGCCGAGTACACGGTGATCGCGTTGGTGTTCGCGGCGGAGATGCGGTCGTTCCGGTACACCTGGGCGTTCACGTCGCCGATGGCCGAGGCGCCGATGACCGGGCCGATCCTGGCCACCATGGCCGGCGCCTCCGGGGGCAGCGTCACGGTCTGGCCGCTGAACGACTGGCCAGGAGCCACGGTGAGCAGGTTGGTGCCCAGCGCGTCGATCTGCGCCACCAGCTGGGCCCGGCTGGAGCTGGAGATGCCGAGCACGGCCACCATGGTGGCGATGCCGAGCGCCACGCCGACGGCGGAGAGCACGGCCCGCGCGGGCCTGCTGACCAGGCCGAGGACGGCGAGCGGCCAGATGTCGGCCGCCCGCAGGCGGCTCACCGGCAGAGAAGGCAGGACAGGTACCGAACGGATCTTCATGCTGCCTCGCTGTCGTGTTCGATACGTCCGTCGCGCAGGCGGATCACCCGGCGCGCCGCCTCGGCTATCTCCGGGTTGTGGGTGACGACGAGGATCGTCGCGCCGCCGCGGTTCAGCTCGGCCAGCAGGCTGAGAATGCCCGCGCTGGCCGTCGAGTCCAGGCTGCCGGTCGGCTCGTCGGCCAGGATGATGGCGGGCCGCCCGGCCAGTGCCCTGGCGATGGCGACGCGCTGGCACTCACCGCCGGACAGTTCGGCGGGACGGTGCGCGGCCCGGTCGGACAGGCCGACCGCGGCCAGCGCGTCGGCGGCGGCCCGGCGGCGCTGCGCCGCGGGGACGCCGCGGTACAGCAGCCCCGTGGCCACGTTGTCCAGCGCGGTCAGCGCTGGGACCAGGAAGAACTGCTGGAACACGAAGCCGATCCGCCCCGCCCGGACCCCGGAGAGGGCGCGGTCGGGCAGACCGTCCACGGCGAGCCCGGCCACCAGGACGCTGCCCGCGGTCGGGCGTTCCAGGGTGCCGGCAATGGCCAGCATGGTCGACTTCCCCGATCCGGACGGTCCGACGATCGCGGTGAACTCGCCCGACCTGATCGTCACGGTCACCGACCTGAGCGCGGCCACCGGAGGCGATCCTGGGTGCTCCTTGGACACCCCGATGAGCTCCAGCGCGTGCGCGGAGTCGTCGTTCACTGGGCCATTCACTGGGCCACCACTACCCTCGTTCCTGTCGTGATGCCCGGCCCGCTGACCTGGACCTGTCCGGAGGCGAACAGGCCCGCCGTCACGGCGACCAGGCGATGGACCCCGGATGCGGCGACCACCTCGAGCCCGTACCCGCCGCCGGCCAGCGCGAGCAGGGCCGAAACCGGGACGGCCAGCACGCCGCGGGCGGACTGGACCGCCAGGGACACCTGTACCTGGACGTTCACCCCCATGCCGGTGGCCCCCGAGGGCGTCACCGTGAGCTGGCCCGACGTCGACGAGACGGCGCTCACCGCGGTGATCTTCCCGGGCACGGCAGTCTGCGACGGCAGGATGATCGAGACACTCTCGCCGACTGTGGCCGGCGGCAGGCTCGGGTTCAACGGCACGGTCACGGTCCGCTGGCCCGTCGTCACCTGGTACGGCCGCTGGCCGGCCGAGGCGGCCTCGCCCGCCGCGACGTTCATCGTGCCGACCAGGATGGCGGTGGGCAGGAAGACCAGCTGCCCCATCGGGATCGCCCCGGTCACGGTCATCCCGCGGGCGGCCTGCCAGCGTTCCACGGCGTCCGCGGTGGCCAGATCGTAGTGGCCGGTCGGCGCGATGAGCAGGCCGTCGGCGAAGTGCAGCGCGATCAGGCTGGCCTGCAGCTCCCTGACGTCCGGGCCGTCGGTCATGCCGAGCGCGAGCGGCCGCCACGCGGGCGTGGCCCCCGCCATCAGCGTGACCGGCACGTTGTCCACCCGGTACAGGACGCCCCCGGCCCGCACTACGGCACCAGCCCGCGGCAGCCAGGTGTAGATCCCGGCCGCCAGGTTGACCACCGGCCGGGCCGCCGCGTAGCCGAGGGTCCCGCCGGTCAGCGCCGTGGTGACCAGGTTCGTCCGCACGACCGCGGCCGTGGCCGGCCGCGGCGGCGCCGGGGCGGCCGGGGCTGCCTGGCCGCCCCGGACCGCGACCGCAGTGACCGCGCCGGCCAGGGCCGCGGCGGCCAGCGAGACCGCTAGCGCGCCCCGCATCATATGGGGCCCCGCGTGCCGCCTCACGGGCCGGTCCCGTCGTCCCTTATGCCGGCCGGGAGGAAGTGCCTGCAGGCCGTGTCGGCCGCCCGGAACTGTGGCGAGTACCGGCCGTAGTCGCTGGTGATCCCGGGCACGTTCCCCAGGTTCAGCTCCCCTTGCGGCGTCGGGTCCAGCATGTTGATGTCGTGGCCGCGCATGCACTGCGCGTACCTGGTCAGCGCGGCCAGGTGCGGCGCCGCCTGGGCCGCCGCCCCGGCCGACTTGTCCGACAGGATGACCTGGATGAAGTGCGTGCAGGCCGCGTAGGCCGCGCTGGTCGCCGGGCCCCGTTCGGGCAGGTCGATGGACAGGCCCGCGTGCCCGGGCCGGTGCACCGGGTCGGACATCTGGACCCCGTGGCTGCGCATGCACCGGGTGAAGCTGATCATGTCCTGGTCGCTCTGCTGCTGGGTAAGCGGCTGAGCCGACGAGGTGGCGTGCCCGCTCCCGGACACGCTGGCCACGGGCGCGCTGCCCGGGCCCCGGGCCGCCGACGAGCAGCCGGCGGCGAGAACCGCCACCCCAGCCAGGACAGCAACGGCGCTAACGCGGCCCACCCAGACAGGCCGCTGACGATGACGCATGACGATGACCTCCAAGCTGCCGGCGTCCGCCGGTCAAGAGCAGCCTGCACGGTCGGCCGTCACACCGGGATCACAGCCGGATGCGGTCTCCGGGCGGTCGCCGGCCCGGCAACGCCGGGTCGCCACCTATCAGGCCGGGCCGGTCCGGGCCCACCCGGGCCGGGGAGTACACCTGCTTGTGATGGTGGTGTGACCCCGCCTGGGGCACGATGGCTCCATGCGGGTGCTCGTGGTCGAGGATCAGGCCGAACTGGCCGACGACATCGCCGACGGCCTGCGCGACCAGGGCATCGGCGCGGACGTCGCCTACGAGGGCAGCGCCGCCATCGAGAAGGCCCTGCTCAATCCGTACGACGTCGTGATCCTGGACCGTGACCTGCCCCGCATCCACGGCGACGCGGTCTGCGCCACGCTGGTCGGCTCGCCGTCGCAGGCCCGCATCCTGATGCTGACCGCGGCGGGCACGGTGGGCGACCGGGTGGACGGCCTCAACCTCGGCGCCGACGACTACCTGACCAAGCCGTTCGCGTTCGCCGAACTCGTCGCCCGGGTCCGCTCGCTGGCCCGGCGCAGCCCGGCCGCGGCCCCGGTGATCGCCCGCGGCGACATCGTGCTCGACCGGGCCAGGCGGCGGGTCAGCCGGGCCGGCCACCCGGTCCCGCTCAACCGCAAGGAGCTGGGCGTGCTGGAGGAACTGCTGATCGCCGACGGGGGCATCCGCAGCGCCGAGGACCTGTTCGAGCGGGTCTGGGACGAGAGCACCGACCTGTTCTCGCGGACCGTGACCGTCACCATCGCCCGGCTCCGGCGCAAGCTCGGCGAGCCCGACCCGATCGAGACGGTGATCGGGGTCGGGTACCGCCTGCCATGAGGTGCATGCCATGAGATGGCCCATCTGGCCGCAGAAGGTCAGGACCAGGCTGGCGCTGCTCTACGCCGCGCTGTTCCTGGTCTCCGGCTCGGCCCTGCTCGGGCTGACCTACGGGCTGGTCGCGGCCAACCTGCCCGCGACTAGCCCGTCCGCTAGCTCGGGCAGCGGCTTCAGCAAAAACCAGCTGGCCAAGCTGAGCGTCGCCTGCAAGCAGCCGAAGGTCGTGCTGTTCTCCCTGCTCGGCCTGGGCGTGATGACCGTGGCCTCGGGTGGCCTGGGCTGGTACGTCTCCGGCCGGGTGCTGCGGCCGGTGCGGGCGATCACCGAGACCGCCCGCCGCGCCTCGGACCAGCACCTGGGCGAGCGGCTGGCGCTGACCGGCGCCCAGGACGAGCTCAAGGAGCTGGCCGACACCTTCGACGACATGCTGGAGCGGCTTGATCTGGCCTTCGCCGCGCAGCGCCGGTTCGTCGCGAACGCCTCGCACGAGCTGCGCACCCCGCTGACCGTGATGCGCACCGCCATCGACGTTGCCCTGGCCAAGCCGAACCGCACCACCCAGCAGCTCGAGGACATGGCGGCCCGCATCCGCCGGTCCGTCGACCGGGCCGAGCACATGATCGAGGCGCTGCTGGTCCTGGCCATCAGCGATCAGGGCGTGACGAGCAGCGAGCTCCTGGACCTCTCGGCGGTGGCCGAGGACGCCCTGGAGCTGGCCGCGCCCGGCATCACCCGGCTGGGGCTGCGGGTGGAGGCGGACCTCGGGCCGGCCGAGACGACCGGCGATCAGCAGCTCATCGAGCGCATGGTCTGGAATCTCGTCGACAACGCGGTCCGGCACAACGAGCCGGGCGGCTGGATCCGCATCACGACCGACCGGGCCCCGGGCGGCGCCGAGCTGCGCATCGCCAACAGCGGGGCCGTGGTACCGCCCGAGGCCGTGCCCACCCTGGCCGAACCGTTCCGCCGGATCCAGAAAGGCAGCGACGGCGGCGTTGGCCTCGGCCTGTCGATCGCCCATTCCGTCAGCGCCGCGCACGGGGCTCAGCTGGATATACGCAGCCAGCCCGAAGGCGGCCTCGACATCAGCCTCACCCTCCGCGCCTAGGGAACCCGATGGTCTCGGTGGCCAGCTCGACCGTGTCCTCGCACAGGAACCCGACCGAGGGCGCCCGGTCCCCGAACGCCGGACCGAGCGCCGCCGCCACCGAGTCCAGCGTCCACATCCCGTCCGGCGTATCGGCGCGGAACACCGAACGGACCCGCGGCGGGTCCATCACCGCGGCCACGCCGCCGTGCACCACGAACACCTCGCCGTTGATCGTCTCGGCCGCCGGGCCGGCCAGGTACACCACCAGCGGCGCGACGTGCTCCGGCGCCAGCGGGTCCACCGCGTCCGCGGGCGCCGGGCCCATTAGCTCGGCCGTCATGGCGGTGCGGGCGCGGGGGCAGATGGCGTTGGCGCGGACGCCGTACCGCGAGCAGCTGCGCGCGGTCGTCACGGTGAGCGCCGCGATGCCGGCCTTGGCCGCGGCGTAGTTGGGCTGGCCGAGCGAGCCGAGCAGGAACGCCTCGGAGGAGGTGTTGACGATCCGCGCGTACACCGGGCGGCCGGCCGCGTTCCGCTGCTCCCGCCAGTACGCGGTGGCCAGCCGGGTGGTCACGAAGTGCCCGCGCAGGTGCACCCGGATGACCAGGTCCCACTCCTGCTCGGACATGGTGAACACCATCCGGTCGCGCAGCACCCCGGCGTTGTTCACCAGGATGTCCAGCCGCCCGTACTGCTCCAGCGCCGTGGCCAGCAGCTTCTCGCCCGTCGCCCAGTCCGCGACGTCCCCGGCGGCCACCACCGCCTGCCCGCCGTCCGCCGTGATCTCGTCGGCCACAGCCTGCACCGCGTCCCCGGGCAGGTCGTTGA
>WNGD01021950.1_pt1 | contig 10178 bp, 7 predicted proteins | sample 5400671 | NCBI WGS metagenome assembly WNGD01 (sample SAMN13153369, study PRJNA577476) | soil metagenome | isolation source: 40 cm soil or saprolite under grassland replicate 2 | place: USA:California | collected 2016-06-15
GTAGTTAATCGGCTGCGTCCCGCTCCAGGTGCCCAAGCCCGCGGTGAGCGTCTGGCCCTCCTGAGCCGTGCCGGCGATCGTGGGCGGTGACGTGTTCGACGGCGGCACCGGGACCGAAGCGCCCTGCACCGAGATGTTGTCCGCGACGAGCCCGAACACCTGCGCTGCGGTGTCGTTCCCGATCTGGAGCGTCGCGATGCCCGCGGTACCGAGGCTCGCGGTCGTCGTCTGGTAGATCTGCGTCCCGTTGAGGCTGATCGCGACGGTGCTGGCGGCGCCGTTCGTTGTCAGGTGCACCGAGAAGGTCGCCCACGTGTTCAGGGCGAGCCTTCCGCTGGTCAGGTAGTAGGTCCCGCCGTAGTTGACGAAGATCTGGTTGCTCGACCCGTTCTGCCGGTACAGGCTGACGAGTCGCGTGCCGCTGGGATCGAGAAAACGGAAGAAGGGGACGTTGCCGCTGCTGGTCCCTCCCGCCTGCAGGAGCTCGAAGTCTCCGGTCGCGGTGAGGTCCTGCACTGCGGAGAAGGTCTTCCGGACGTACGACTTCGAGCCGGAATTCGCGCTCTCGGTGAGCTGGGCCGCGTACGTGCCCGTGCGGACGATCGCGCTCTGCACGGTCGCGGTGCCGTCGCCGGCGGTCGTGACAGTGCTCCATGAGGAGAAGTCGCCGGATTCGAAGCCGTCGCTGAAGATGGTCGACGAAGGCGCGCTCTGCACCGGCGCAGTCGGTGCAGACGGTGCGGTCATGCTGCCCGGCACATTGGTTGCGGTGACCGCGACGATGAGCGTGCTGTCGGCGTCCGCCAGCTTGGCGGTGTACCCCGTGGAGGTCGCCCCGGCGATCGGGCTGCAGCTGGCGCCGTTCGAGTCGCAGCGCTGCCACTGGTAGGTGTAGGTGATCGGCTGCGTCCCGGTCCACGAGCCGGGGTCCGCGGTCAGCTGCTGACCCACCTGCGCGGTGCCGGAGATCGTCGGAGGTGAGGTGTACGTCGGCGGCGCGCTTGCGGGCTGCACCGCCGCCGTGGCGGCGGAGAAGTCGCGCGTGCTCCCGGCGGTGTTGGTCGCGGTGACGAGCACGCGAAGAGTCGTACCGACGTCCGTCGTCGTCACTCCGTAGATCGTCGCGGTCGCGCCCGCGATTGGGCTGCAGTCGTTCCCGCTCGGCTCGCAGCTCTCCCACTGGTAGGCGTAGGTGATCGGCGTGGTGCCCGTCCAGACGCCGGGTGCGGCGGTCAGCGTCTGGCCTTCCTGCGCCAGTCCCGACACGGTCGGCTCCGTCGCCACCGCGGGCGGAACCGCCTGGACGATCGCGGTGTGGGAAGAGGGCGCGCTCGCGTTGCCGGCGGCGTTCGACGCCTGGACGACGACGGTGATCGTCCCGCCGAAGTCGGCACTCACGACCGTGTACGTCGTGCTGGTCGCGCCGGCGATCGGGTTGCAGTTCGCGCCGTTCGAGTCGCAGCGCTGCCACTGGTAGGTGTAGGTGATCGGCTGCGTTCCGGTCCAGGTGCCGGGACTCGCCGTCAGGATCTGGCCGTCCTGTGCCGTGCCGCTGATCGTTGGAGGAGCAGTGTTCGCCGGCGGCGTCGCCGGCCCCTGCACGACGGCCGTCACGGCAGAGTTCGCCGTCCCGCTACCGCTGCTGTTGCTCGCCGTGACCACGACGCGCACCCTCGAGCCTACGTCGCCGCCGGTCAGGGTGTAGCTCGTGGCCGTGGCGCCGGCGAGCGAGGCGCACGAGCCGCCGCTCGCGTTGCACTGCTGCCACTGGTATGCGTAGCTCGTCGGTCTGTGCGACCAACTCCCCCTGTTGGCCGTCAGTGTCTGCCCCTGGATCGCAGTTCCGGAGATCGTGGGCGAGGAGGTGTTGACGGGAGGACCACTCGCCGCCAGCGCCGACGGCAGCGCGCCGAGCAGCCCGACGGCCGCGAGCACTGCAGCAGGCCTCCGGCGAGGCCCCGCGCTTTTCGAGCTCGCTCAGCGCGCGTGGCGAAGCTCGTAGCAGCCGGCGTCCGGAGCCGCACGCGGGACGCGCGTCCCTACGAGGTCGCGCAAGAAGCCGAGCGGGACGCCGCGGTCGACCGCCGGGCTCGACGGCAGCAGGCGGAAGTTGCCTCTGCGCTGGTTCCGGAAGCGCGGGTCGGCAACGATCGAGCCCGGGCCGAGGCGTACGCCGGCGACGCCACCGGAGAAGACGTCATGCGCCTCGTCGAAGGGCGCGTCCGCTTCGAGCGCGTCACCGCCGGCGACCACCACCACGTCGTTCCGGAGCCGGAGGATGTCTCGGCCGCAGCCGTCGTAGCAGACGACGCCCTTGCTGCCCTTGACCGTCAGCACGGCTGTCGTGTTGTAGACGCGCGTGTGCCGCACCGGTCCGAGTGAGTCCTGCGCACCGCGGGTGACCAGGAAGGTTGCCCGCGCCCTGTTCGAGACGAACAGGTTGTAGGCGTACGTGTTCCCGGTGCTCTGCGGGTTGCCGAGCTCCGTGAACCCGTGGTCGTCCACGGCGACGTTTCGCACGATCGTGTTGTCCCGGCCTCCGTAGACCTCCACGGCCGAGCCGTCACGCCCGTAGTCGTAGGAGAAGGCGTCGGAACCTTCGATGCGGTTGGAGGCGACGAGCGTCCCCTTGCCGCGGAGGAGGATGCCGAACGCGCCGGAGTCGTCGTTCCTCGGCGATCGCGTCAGCACGGACATGCGGTTGTTGTCGATCAGCTCGTTGTGGACGATCTCGTCCCCGCGACTTCCGGGAGTGACCTCGATCCCGGCGGCAGCCCCGCGGACCCACACATGATCCACGCGGACGAAGCTGCCGACGATCGACACGCCCGCCCACGTGCAATGGCGCACGGCCATGCCGGTGAGGCGGACGAACGAGCCTGTGATGCGGACACACGTCTCACCGGAGTGGATCAGCGGCGGCGGCCCGTTGTCGTAAGCGCCGACGACGACGGCGCGAGAGCCGGTACCGGTGGAGGGAAGACGGAGCTCAGTCGGCCAAGAGCCGCCGCGGCGAAGCAGGAGTCGATCGCCGCCGCGCAGCCGGGCGCTCGCCGCCCGGGCGAGCGACCGCCAAGCTTCGCCCGGGCTCCGGCCCGAGCGGGCGTCGTTGCCGGCCCGCGAGTCGACGTAGAAGGTACGACCGCCGACGCGCGCCGGGGAAAGCGGCGCCGCGGCCGCAGGAGCGGCCGCGAGCAATAGGAGAACCGCCATCAGAGCACACGGGTACACTGGCCGCGTCGAAACTGGGGGATTAGTGAGCAAGGAGCGCCTCGGTGCGCGGTCGGACTTCGACGAATGGGCGAACTCGGTCGTGGCGGCCGTCAAGAAGCATAGGTCGCGGTTCGGTCCGTCCCCCAACGGCGCGCCCGAAAAAGGTCGTACTGGCCTCCGTAGGTGGGCGTCCCGGATGCTCACGAAGATCGCCGACTGATTCCTCAGACGCCGACGGCGAGGTCGGCCGCGATCGCCGCGACCGACTCACCCGCGGGCAGGTGGGTGGGCACGATGAGGCGCGCCACGGCCATTGCCTGCGCGAACGCCTTTCGCAGGAGGGATTCCTCTTCTGCCAGGACGTGGTCGAGGTGCTCGCGCCAGCGCGGGTCCTCCACCTGGTCGAGGGCGCGACGCTGCTCGCGGAGGATGCCGTTCGCGGCAGCGACGAGCTCGTCGAGTGAGAGCTCTTCGACGACGAGCCGCGGCACCGCGCTTCGTTCGAGAACGACGACCCGCACAAGCGGGAGCGGGTCGGGAATTACCGTTCCGAGCGTCTCCACGGGGACGCGGACGGGTGGAGCCACCGCACCGCGGGTGGCTGTCCGAACGAAACCGAGACCGCGAAGTAGTGCACGCGTCCGGGCCGGCAACGCTGCGCGCGCCGCCGGCGCCGTCTCCGCGACGTCGGGATAGAGCCGGAGCCGCCGCGGGAAGGCGCGACAGCCGGCCGCGCCGACGAGGACGTGATCGTCTCCGAGCACGCCGGTCCCGGCAACGGCGGTGCGCGCGACGAGCGAGCTCTTACCGCTTCGTGACCGGCCCAGCAGAAGCAGCGCCCCGCCCTCCGACGTGACAGCCGCCGACGGCAGGAGGACGTGCTCCGCGGCGGGCGCGAGCAGGCCGAGGAGCGGCTCGACGACATAGCCCTGGAGGAGCGAGAGCCCGAACCTCCTCGGCGCGCCGCTCAGGTCGATCGTCGCGCGCAGCGGAGCGTTGCCGAGCGGGTCGAGCGCCACCCGCCAACGCAGGCTGCGGTAGCCGGCCTCGAAAGCGCGCGAGCCCGGAGGCGTCCGGCCGAACGAGACGACGAGGTCCGCCTCCGCGCCCGGGTCGGCGCGCGCTCTGCTGTACTCGGCGCGAAAATGCGCCAGCGCCCGCCTGTCTCCGCGCACCTCGAGGCGTAGGCGGTCGAGGAAGGCGAAGGCCTCGCGGTGAGCAGGGTCCGTCACAGAAACGGCCGGACCGCCTCGACGATGCGCCGCGGATCGGTTGGAAACGGTGTCTGCACTTCGATGACCCGCGCAGAGGAGAGGACGGATGCGAGCTGTCGCTTCTCCCGGTCCTCGATCAGATGGGCGATGTCCGCACCGCCGTCACCGTCGCGCACATAGCGGGCGCGGTCGGCAAGGGTGAAGTAGTCGCGGCGCTCGTACGACGCCGAGCGGGCGAGCCGCCGCGCCGCCCACGCCGCATCTCGCGGCCCGGCACGGGGGAAGCCGTCCGCCGCCGTCGTCAGCAGGACGAGCGCGGCTAGGGGTGCGCGCTTCGTCGGCGGCGACTGGCCGTACGCCGCGCTCAGCTGCGAGGGCGACAGCGATGCGCGCTGCGCGAGCGCGGCGAGCTCGGCGACGGCAGCCTGCGTCGCCGCCGCGACGCCGCCGCGGCGGGCCAGCGGGGCGGCGACCCGTGCCGCAGCCTCGCCCGCGGCCGCGGCGGCGAACTGAAGCCGCGCGGTGCGCGGAAGCCTCCGTCGCAGAACCGGTGCGTAGCGGAGGAGCCAGCGCCGGACGCCGATCGGGACCGGGAAGCACGCAAGCGACCCGTCGCCGAGGACCAGCGTCCACTTGTCGGAAAGGAAAGACGCGCCCTCCTCGACGAGCGCGAGTGCAGTCTCGGTCTTGCCGGCCTCGGACCAGCCGGCGACGACGATGCCTCTCCCGTCCGCGACGACCGCACTTCCGTGCACCGCGACAGCGCCGTGTCCGGCCGCGGCGAGCTGGAGAGCAGGCCGGACGAAGGGCCCGAAGACCCGGCCGAGTGGGAACCCACGCTCCATCGCGAATGCGAACGGGCCCTCGAGTGCCGGCGGGGGGACGGCGCACCAGAGCTCACCTGCGCGGACGTAGGCGCCGCGCTCGTCGATCGCCGTGCTGAGGCCGTCGCCGGCCGGGTTCTGCAGCTCCGCGGCGCGTGGACGCTCGGTCAGCTCATCGATCCGTACGTCGGCGGGCCGATCGGCGCCGGGCACCGTCCCCCATGGGTCGAGTGCGTCCTCGAGGAAGCGGGCGGCCCGGTCGTCGTCCGCAGTGAACTCGAGGCGGAGCGCCCGGGCGATCTCGTACCGCGCCTCTGCGGTCGATGGAGAAGACGACGACTGGACGGGCAACGCCACATTCGGGGTAACTACCCACTTGTGAACGCTTGGTCCACCTCGCATCGTCGCCGCTGAAGGGGGAGGGAATGGGCAGGCTCGGAGCGCCTGCAGTTGCACGTCGGAACATTCGGTCGCCGAGGGTCAGCATCGTGATCCCGGCGCTGAACGAGGCCGAGAACCTGCCGCACGTTCTCGCGACGCTGCCGGCGGACACGTACGAGCTCGTCCTGGTCGACGGGCATTCGATCGACGGAACGTCGACGGTCGCCCGCGAGCATTATCCGAACGTCCGGATCGTCAGCCAGTCGGGCCGCGGAAAGGGCGACGCCCTCCGGGCCGGATTCGATGCCTGCTCCGGCGACGTCATCGTGATGATGGACGCCGACGGCTCGACGGACGGCGCCGAGATCGAGCGCTTCGTCGCCGCACTGGTGGATGGAGCGGACTACGCGAAAGGCTCGAGGTTCATGGCCGGGGGCGGGAGCGAGGACATCACGCTTCTACGCCGTGCCGGGAACCTGATGTTCTGCTGGCTCGTCAACCGGCTCTACAAGACCGCGTACACCGACCTCTGTTACGGGTACAACGCCTTCTGGCGGAGCGCCCTGCCCGCGCTCGCGCCCGACTGCGCCGGCTTCGAGGTGGAGACGGTGCTGAATGTCCGAGCCGCCAAGGCGGGGCTCCGCGTGGCCGAGGTTCCGAGTGTCGAGCATCTGCGGATCCACGGGAAGTCGAACCTCCACCCGGTGCGAGACGGGCTGAGGGTCCTGCGCGCGATCCTGCGCGAGCGTGCCGTCGCGATCGACCTCGTCGGCGTGGAAGTCGAGATCGCCGGCGCAGACGTCGAGATGGTCGGCGCGGACGGGTTCCGTGGCGCGTGAGGGTCATGGGTGATCCCACCGAGGCCCGGCGCGCGCCCGCTCCGGCTGATGCATCACTCGGGCGGCCGGGCAACGGCACACGGTCCCGGCCGCCGCGCATCACGCTGATCCTGGCCGCCGCTCCGGGGCCGATGTTCGGGCTCGGCCTCCGCGCACCCCTCGACGATTGCGACGAGTTCGAAATTCAGGAGGCCGCGGACCTTGCGGCGCACGTTGCGCTTGCCGGCCGCGCTCGTACGCCGGCGATTGCGCTCGTCGATCTCGACTTGCCGCCTGCGGGCGGGGCAGCCGCCGTCACGAGCGTCCGCAACTCCGTCGCCGCTCCCGTCGTGTGGTGCAGCGGATCGCGCCTGACTCCGGACGTGGTCTACGAGCTGGTCCGCTGCGGGGCAGTAGGGATCCTGCGGAAAGAGACCGCGGTGTCCGGCGTCGTCCGGACGCTCCGAGCGGCCGGGAACGGCGAGACCCCGCTTCCGCGGAATCTCGTCGCCGGGCTGCTGAACCAGATCCACTCGCTCGCGAGCTCGCCGGCCCCAACTCCGCCGACGATCGCAACGCTCTCGATGCGCGAGCGCGAAGTCCTCGCCCTCGTGGCGCGGGGGTACAGCAACCACACGATCGCGAACAAGCTCTCCATCTCGGAGTTCATGGCCAAGCGGCACGTGCAGGACATGCTCAACAAGCTCGCACTCCACCGCCGCCAGGATGCTGCCACGCGCTTCCGCGAGGAGGTGAAGGCAGGCGTGTCGGGCGCCTACTCCTTCGAGCCGGAGGAGTCGTGACCACGGCTGCGACGGGGGTCGACGCGGCGCCGCAGCACGTCGCGATGCCCGGCAAGCCCGCCTCGGCGCCGACCGTTTCCGTCGTCATCTGCGACCTGCCGAACGTCGTGGCCACCCCGAATGTCGAAGTGCGAGGCCTGTCGGGCGCGCGTAACAGTGGTCTTAGGCTCGCACGCGCCGACATCGTGGCCTTCCTCGACGACGATGCGGTGGCGGCGCCTGATTGGCTCATGCTGCTGGCGCGCGAGTACGAGGACGAGCATGCGCTCGGCGTCGGGGGAGCGATAGAGCCGGTCTGGGAGGAGCGGCCCTCCTGGTTTCCCGCCGAGTTCGGCTGGGTCGTGGGCTGCACCTACCGCGGGCTACCTCCCGAGCGCGCAGCCGTCCGGAACCTGATCGGGGCCAGCATGTCCTTTCGCCGGGAGCTCTTCTCCGAATTCGGCGGCTTTCGCAGCGGCATCGGTCGCGTCGGTGCGCGTCCGGTCGGCTGCGAGGAGACGGAGTTCTGCCTTCGCGTCGGACGTGCTCGCCCGGCGGGCCGCTTCGTCTACCAGCCGCTCGCGCTCGTGCATCACCGGGTCCCTGCCCGGCGCGCGCGGTGGCGCTACTTCCTCGCCCGCTGCTATTGCGAGGGGCTCTCGAAGGCGTTGGTCGTGCGCGCGGCTGGCTTCCGCCATGGCCTCGCCGCCGAGCGCTCATACACTGCTCGCGCTCTCACGAGCGGCTTCTGCTCGGCGTTGGTGGCGGGGCTGACCCTCCGTGACCGCTCGGGTTTGCTGCGGGCCGCGGCGATCGTAGCCGGCCTCGCGGCCGCGTCCGCGGGCTTCTGCCGCGGCCGCCTCCGAGGCTCCGTGGGATCGGCGTGAACGACATCTCGGTGGTGGTCCCGGCGCGGAACGCAGAGGCGATGCTCGACGAGTGCCTCGCCTCCATCGAAGCGCAGGAGCCGCGGGAGATCATCGTCGTCGACGGAAACTCGACCGACGCCACGCCCGAAATCGCGCGGCGGCACGGCGCAACGATCCTCTCCGACGGCGGTCGAGGCCTGCCGGCTGCGCGCATGCTGGGTGCGCGGGCCGCAGCCGGTCGCTTCGTCGCGCTCGTCGACTCGGACGTCCTCCTGCCGCCCGGCTCGCTCGCAAACCTGCGCGACGAGCTCGTCGCGGGCGGCTTCGACGCCATCCAGGCCGGGCTCGAGAGTGTTTCCGGTCCGGGCTACTGGGGGCAAGCGCTTGCACACCACCACCGCTCGGGCCGGAGCAAGCACTGGTTCGGCCTCGTGGCGACCGTGCTCGAGCGCGAGAAGCTGCTCGCCATCGGGTTCGACCCGCGCTTTTCGTCGGGTGAGGACATCGAGCTGCGCTGGCGCCTGCGCAGCGCGGGCGCGAAGGCAGTCGTCTCCAAGACGACGGTGGTCGAGCACCGCTTCGGTGACACGTTCCCCTTCGCGAAGGGGCAGTGGCTCGCGGACGGGGAAGGCCTCGGCCGGATGATTCGTAAGCACGGGCTCCGCGGAGCTCCGCTCCTCGCGCTGCCGCTCGCCGCGGGCCTGCGCGGGTTCGTCCTTTGCACCTTCCGGCTCGAGCCGCGCTGGATCCCCTACTACGTCTGCTTCACGCTGTTCAACTACGCCGGCTTGGCGCGGCGGCTGGCGGCCGGCTGAGGTGGCAACCCAGCTAGCAGTCGAAACACAACACGCCGGCGCGAAGCAACCGCTGAGCGTCACCTGGAACGCGCTCGCGGTCATGGCCGGCAAGACGCTGACGATGGGCTTCGGCTTCCTCTTCTGGCTCGTCGCGGCTCACGAGTTCTCGCGGCCCGAGGTCGGAATCGCCGCGGCGGCCGTCGCGGCGATGATGCTCTGCACGCAGCTCGCGATCGGCGGAGTCGGCTCGGCGGTGATCACGTGTTATTCGGAATTCCGCCACCGGCCGGCCGCGCTCCTCGATACCTCCGGCACGGTCGTCATCTGCTCCGCCCTCCTCGCCGCTGGCGTCTTCTTCGTCATCGCCGCACTCGGGCTGCGCCATCTCGACGCCGTCCCGTCGGATCCGCTGTATGCAGGCGCGTTCGTCGCGATGACGGTGTTCGGGACGCTTGCGATCCTGATGGATCAGCTCTCGATCGCTCTTGGTCGAGGCGACCAGGTGCTCGTGCGCGGCGTCGTCTTCGGCGCGTCAACCGTGGTCGGCATCGCCGTGCTCCCGACCTTTCTTCACCACGCCGGGTCGGCGGCGATCTTCGCGCCTTGGGCCGTGGCCGGGGCAGTCAACGTCGGCCTCGGCATCTTCCAGGTCCGCCGCATGCTCCCCGGCTACCGCTTCCGGCCGCGCATCGAGCGCAGCACTCGGCGGCTGCTCCTACGTCACGGGACGCCGAACTACGCGCTGACGCTCGCCGAACGAGCACCGGGCCTCGTGCTTCCGATCGTCGTCACGCAGGTGCTCACGCCGGCGGCCAACTCCACCTGGTACGCGGTCTGGATGATGGCGTGGGTCGTCTACACGTTGCCGATCTCGGCCGGTCTCACGCTCTTCGCCGAAGGGTCGAACCGCCCGGCGCAGCTCGCCGAGGCCACGCGCGCAGCCGTCCGCGTCGCTCTGCTCGTCGGGATTGTCGCGTCGCTCCTGATCGGTTCGCTCGCTCACTTCGTGCTCTCGCTCCTCGGGTCGGCCTACGGCGCGACCGGCGCCTCGCCGCTGCGGATCCTCCTGCTCGCATTCGTGCCGATCACCTTCGTGCAGGCGTACTACGCGGGCAGCCGCGCCCGCCGCCGGCTCGGGGAGGCGGTCGCGGTGAGCTGGGTCTCCGCTGCCGTGTCGGTCGGCGCAGCGGCGGCGGGAGCAGTAGCCGGCGGCCTGGTGGGCATGGCATACGCCTGGCTCGCGGTACAGACGGCGACCGGATTGTGGGCGGTCGCCCGCA
>WNGD01010899.1_pt1 | contig 10177 bp, 9 predicted proteins | sample 5400671 | NCBI WGS metagenome assembly WNGD01 (sample SAMN13153369, study PRJNA577476) | soil metagenome | isolation source: 40 cm soil or saprolite under grassland replicate 2 | place: USA:California | collected 2016-06-15
TGCGGTCGACTATTCGGCTCGCGACTCACTGGTGAGAGCCGCCGAGCGGTTGAAGGGGCAGCCGAGCATCACTCGCGAAGACCTTTCGCGGACGATGGGCGAGGTCGACCACTGGGACGGCGAATGCCGGGATGTCGACCTGTTGATTCGAACGGGCGGCGAGCAGCGTCTCAGCGATTTTCTGCTGTGGGAGTGCGCCTACGCCGAGCTCTATTTCACCGATCGGCGCTGGCCAGACTTCACACCGGCCGACCTCGAGCACGCGGTCCAGGTGTTTCATTCCCGCGAACGGAGATTCGGGGCGGTTCCCGAGGCTGCTGCGGGGTAGAGCGGGAAGCGGGAAGGGGGAAGCGGGAAGGGGGAAGTGGGAAGTCTCGGCGGCGAGATCGCGTCGCGAGCTAGCATCTACAAAACAAGTGAGAAGCGTCCTGCCGGCAGCTGCTCCGAGCTAAAAGGATTCCCCTTCCCGCTTCCCGCCTCCCGCTTCCCGCTCCCGCCTTAACACCCGCGGTACCAACCCGTCCAACGATTAGCCCCCGCAGTCCGCGGTCGGCGCTCAACATGTTGTGGAGGTTTGGAATGTCGACAGTACGTACCCTGGCGCTTGGCGCCCTGCTCGTCGTCGGAGTCGCAGGAGTCTCCGCTGCTCAATCAACGACGACACCGCCCACTCGTCCAGACAGCGGTTTTTACCGTCGTGGTCAACGTGCCGATGGCCAGTTCCGCCGCGGCCCAGGTGGTCGCGAAGGGTTTGGCTTCGGACGCGATCTCAATCTGACCGACGCGCAGAAGACCCAGATCAAGGCGATCCGTCAGAAGTATCAGCCGCAGAATCAGGCGCTGCGTGATCGTGCGAAGCCCTTCACCGATGCGGCTCGCGCGGCGCGCCAAAAGGGCGACACCGCGGCGTTCCGCAGCAATATGGAAAAGGCTCGCCAGGTAATGCAGAGCGGTCAATCGATCCGCACGCAAGAGCAGGCGGAGATTCGCGCCATCCTGACGCCTGAGCAGCAGGCAAAGTGGGATGCTCATCAGAAAGCAGCGGCCGAGCGTAGCGCTGAGGGTGGGGAAAAAGGTTGGGGACGCAAGCGCGCGGCTGCACCACCCGCCGCCAAGTCCTAAGCATTACACAGCTGTGGTAGAAGAGCCTCCGGCGCGGAAAGCGCCGGAGGCTCTTTGCATTTCTCCCGCAAGACTACCCGCGAGAACGAGCAAAAACTAACTTTGCCAGTGCAACAACGTATTCCGCCAACGTACTCACGCGCCCGCGCGAGGTGCTTGATCAATGTCATCCGAAGTTGTCCAGCTCACGCGCCGCGGTTTTGGCAGGACGATGCGCCGCGACGCGTGGTGGGTTCAACCGTTGGTTGTCTTCGTCGTGCTCGCTGCCTTCCTTGTCTACGCCACTTGGGCGGCATTTCAAAACAAGTACTACGCGTTCGGGAATTACCTCTCCCCGTTCTACTCGCCGTTACTCTTCTCCGATTCGCCACACGCGTGGATCCATGGAGGCCGGCCGTCGTGGCTTCCCGGATTCATCCCGTTCTCGCCGGCGCTGCTGATCCTGCCGTTTCCGGCCGGCTTCCGCCTCACCTGCTACTACTATAGGGGAGCCTACTACAAGAGCTTCTGGGCAGATCCGCCGAATTGCGCTGTTGGCGAGCCGCGTCACGGTTATCGCGGCGAACGATTTCTGCCGCTGGTGATTCAGAACGTTCATCGGTACTTCCTTTACGCGGCGCTGGTTTTCCTGGTGATTTTGTCGATCGACGCCTACAAGGCGATGTGGTTCTTTGACAGAAACACCGGCCGCCAGAATTTTGGCGTCGGACTCGGGACCATCGTTCTGGTCGTGAACGTGGTTCTTCTCGGTGGCTACACGCTGGGCTGCCACTCGCTAAGGCATCTGGTGGGCGGCTACCTCGATCAGCTTTCGCGGGCTCCTGTTCGCAAGAAGACATACGATTGCGTGATGCGTTCTCTGATGTCTTCATCAGGCTGTGCGCGATGGGCATCTGGCACGACGTGAGGCTGTTCTAGGTGCCGGAGTACCAGAGACACGAGCACGACGTGCTCGTTATTGGCGCCGGAGGCGCTGGACTCCGCGCGGCAATCGAAGCAGCGCACGCCGGAGCGTCGGTTGGTCTCGTGTGCAAATCGCTCCTCGGCAAAGCACACACGGTGATGGCGGAAGGAGGCGTAGCCGCGGCGCTGGCCAACGTCGACGATCGCGACAACTGGAAAGTCCATTTCGCCGACACGATGCGCGGCGGTCAGTACCTCAATAACTGGCGGATGGCGGAGCTTCACGCGCGCGAAGCGCCGGACCGCGTCCGGGAGCTCGAAGCGTGGGGCACAGTTTTCGACCGGACACCAGATGGCCGAATTCTTCAGCGCAACTTCGGCGGGCACAAATACCCGCGCCTGGCACACGTCGGCGATCGCACCGGCCTCGAGATGATTCGGACACTCCAGGACTACGCCATCTTCCAGCCGATCGATGTGCACATGGAGTGCACCGTCGTGTCACTGCTGAGGGACGGCAATCACATTGCCGGTGCGATTGGGTACGATCGCGAGCGTGGAAGATTCAAGCTGTTCGCCGCCAAGGCAGTCGTGCTGGCGACCGGGGGGATCGGCAGGGCGTTCAGTGTCACCAGCAACAGCTGGGAGTATACAGGCGATGGACACGCGCTCGCTTACAACGCCGGTGCCGCGCTGCAGGATATGGAATTCGTTCAGTTCCATCCGACTGGCATGGTCTGGCCGCCCAGCGTGCGGGGAATTCTCGTCACCGAAGGCGTGCGAGGTGAGGGCGGCATCCTGGTAAATCGCGAGGGTCGTCGTTTCATGTTCGATGACATCCCCGAGAATTACCGCTCTCAAACCGCCGACAACGAGGAGGAGGGCTGGCGCTACACCCAGGGCGACAAGAGCGCGCGCCGTCCGCCCGAGCTGCTGACGCGAGATCACGTCGCGCGCGCGATCGTAAAGGAAGTGCGCGACGGGCGGGGAAGCCCACATGGCGGGGTCTTCCTGGACATCTCGTGGATCCGCTCGAAGCTCCCCAATGCGGAAGAGCACATTAAGAAGAAGCTTCCGAGCATGTACCACCAGTTCAAGCAGCTCGCCGACATCGACATCACCCGGGAGCCAATGGAAGTCGGACCAACGACCCACTATGTCATGGGGGGAGTTCGCGTCGACGGCGATACGCAGATGTCCTCCGTGCCCGGGCTCTTCGCGGCGGGGGAAGTTGGCGCGGGGCTCCACGGCGCAAACCGACTCGGCGGGAACTCGCTTTCTGACCTGCTGGTGTTCGGAATGCGGGCGGGCAAGTACGCAGCGGAATATGCGGCGAGGCAGTCATCCCCCCGCGTTGACACGCAGCACGCCGACGCAATCGTGCTCGAAGCTCTCGAGCCGTTCAACCGGCAGAGCGATGGCGAAGGCCCGTATCAAGTGGAGCACGATCTGCAGACGATGATGCAGGAGTTGGTGGGCATTCTCAGGCGGGAGGAGGAGATTCGGCGGGCCCTCGAAGGTCTCAAGCCACTGGGGGAGAGAGCCCGAAAGGTTACGGTGACCGGAAACCGCGAGTACAATCCGGGGTGGCACACGGCGCTCGACCTGAAGAATCTGTTGACCGTCTCCGAGATCGTCGCTCGTGCGGCTCTGGAGAGAAAGGAGAGTCGCGGTGGGCACTTCCGCGACGATTTCCCGGAGAAGGATCCGGGTTACGGCAAGTTCAACATCGTCATCAGGCGCGGGCAGAATGGGGAAATGCAGGTGACGCGAGAACCGATTCCTGAGATCCGCGCAGACCTCAAGCGGATAATCGAGGAGAACAAATAGTGGCGACTGCAGCAGCCCAGTCGCTGGCGCGCAACGTCGTCGAGAGCGGGCAGAGAGCTGCCGCCCGGAGCGATACCAGCGCGGGAACGCAAACCAGGAGCGCCACATTTCGTGTCTGGCGCGGCGCCGGTGCCAGCGGACAGCTGCGGGATTACCAGACCAGTGTCTCGGAAGGCATGGTGGTGCTGGACGCGATCCACCGGATTCAGGCGGAGAACGCTACTGACCTCGCCGTCCGTTGGAACTGCAAGGCGGGCAAGTGTGGGTCGTGCTCGGCCGAGATCAACGGAATTCCGCGGTTGATGTGCATGACGCGTTTGAGCGAGCTGGATCTGGACAAGCCGGTGACGGTAGAGCCGATGCGCGCGTTCCCGGTGGTGAAGGATCTTGTGACCGACGTCTCCTCGAACTTTCGGGCGAAGAAGCGCATCAGAAAGTTCACACCACGGCCGCCCGACGCGCCCGACGGCACCTGGCGAATCGCGCAGTCAGACGCCGACCGTGTGCAGGAGTTCCGCAAGTGCATCGAGTGCTTCCTCTGTCAGGACGTGTGTCACGTTTTGCGCGACCATCATCTGCACGAGCAGTTCGTGGGGCCGCGACTGCTCGTCCACGCTGCGCAGCTCGAAATGCATCCACTCGACGTTCTCGATCGCACCAACGAGCTGAAGGACAGTCACGGTATCGGCTATTGCAACATCACCAAGTGCTGCACCAAGGTGTGTCCGGAGCACATTACCATTACCGACAACGCTATCATTCCACTCAAGGAACGCGTCGTGGACAGGCACTACGATCCCCTCGGGAAACTCGTGCGCCTGCTGCGGGGTAAAACCTCGGCGAATACGGCGCAGCAGTCAGGGAGCGGCGGAGGCGGAGGCGGCGAGAGGTGAGCACGGTGAAAGAGCAGTTCAACCTGAAGCCGATTTCGAAGGAAGCAATTCCGCGCGCCGTCCAGAAAGCCGAGCGTTATCGTTTGATCAACCAATCATGGGCGGCAGAGAGCATTTGCCGCGACATTCTGGAAATAGATCCCGCGAATCAACAGGTATTGGTCATGCTGGTACTCGCTCTCACCGACCAGCTGGCGGAGGGTCACGCGACCGTCATGAAGGCGGTGAACGAAACCTTGCCGCGCATCACCGATCCCTATCAGCGAGCCTACTACACTGGCATCGCATCTGAAAGAAACGGGCAGGCGTACTTGCATCGCGGCGGGATGGGCAGCGGTGCAATGGCGTACGACGCATTGCGGCATGCGATGAGCTCGTACGAGAAGGCCGAGGCGATTCGTCCCCAGGGCAACGACGACGCTATTCTGAGATGGAATACCTGCGTGCGATTGATCAGTTCGAGTGCTCAGGTCGCCCCCTACACTGAATCCGCGTACGAACCCGCACTCGAAGAATGATGCGTTTCCTTGGAACACTTTCGCTCGGTGCCGTAGTCGCTGCTTCGACTGCCGGCGTACCATTGTACGCGCAACAACGGACAGCGCCACCGACGAAGGCGGCCGCACTCACGGGATCTGCGGCGATCGCCGGTATCGTGATCGACAGCCTCAATGGCAGGTACCTCTCCGGGGCGGACGTTATCATCGAGGGCGCCGGGAAGACGGTTGTCACCGATTCGGTCGGAAAGTTCATCGTCGACAGTCTGCCGCCCGGGACGTATCAGGTCGGTGTGTTTCATCCGCTACTCGACACCCTCGGCATTTCCCTGGCGACCAAGCCGTTCCATATTGGGCCCGACAGCTCCAGCTTTGTCGTTCTCGCCGTGCCATCGGCCGCTACGATCATTCGCCGTGCATGTCCGGTTAACGCACCGCGCGCACAGGGCACATCGGCTGTGATCGGACACGTTACCGACCCGGAATCGCTGGAACCCGTGTCGGGAGCCGACGTCTCGATCGCCTGGACGCAGATCGAAGTGTCGAAGCAAATCGGGATCCGTCGCACGCCGCGTGTGCTGCGCGACAGCACGGATGCACAGGGCGCATTCAAGATTTGTGGGCTGCCGAGCTCAATGCACGCTACGCTGCAGGCGAGAAAGGCCGGTGCGGTAACAGCCGAAATTCCGATTTCACTCGGCGAACAGGAGCCTGAACTCTTTGCACGCACTCTCTTACTCTCGCGTGCCGATTCCGGCGCCAAGACGGGCAACGCCAGCGTCTCAGGTCGGGTGATTCTCGAGGGTGCGCCGTCCAACGCGGGAAGCCGTGTCGAGCTGGTGGGCACAGATGTGATTGCTCTGACAAATGAGAATGGGGAATTCACAATGCGGAATCTCCCGTCGGGCAGTCACGTGCTATTGGCGAGACATCTTGGTTTTGGGGCTGAAACTGTACCGGTCGATCTCTCTTCGCGCGAGCCGAAGAAAGTCAGCATCAAGCTGCCGAAGTTCGTGGCGATGATGGATCCGGTGCTCGTTACGGCCCGCCGCGTGGCGAGCCTCGACAAGGTCGGATTCAATCAGAGGAAGAGATCGGGCTTTGGCTACTACATGGGGCCGGAACAGATTCAGAAACTGCACGCGAACTATCTGACCGACATCCTGCGCCTCGTTCCAAGTCTCCGCGTCAGTTACAGCCCGAATGGCGACGTTGTAACGTCGTCGCGGGGCCCAACGAGCTTAATGGGCGGTGGGGATTGCGTGCAGTACTACGTAGACGACATGCCGTGGATGTCAGCGACGCCCGGCGACATCAATCAGTTCGTGAACGGCAGTGAAGTCGTTGGCGTTGAGGTGTACAACGGCCCCGGAACGCCGGCTCAATACTCTCGGGCCATGCAGAACTGCGTTACCATCGTTCTCTGGACGAAGTTCAAGATTCGGGACTAGCGTCCCCTTACGCGGAGTCATAGATGAGGATAACCACCCGATCCCCTCTTTTAGGATTTGTCGTTACGCTCGTGGTGTGCGGCGCGTGTACCGCGGCGCAGCGAATGCAAAACGCCGCGTCGAGAGCGACGGCGATCATCTACAATGTGAGCGGCGCGCCTATTGGCACCGCCCAGATCTGGCAGGACAACAACGGACTCGTGAACCTGGAAATCGCCAGCATCTCGCTCCCAGCCGGAACGCATGGAATCCACTTTCATGAGGTGGGAAAATGCGAGGGCGGAACAACGGCGTTTTCAACCGCGGGCGCGCACTACAACCCGATGGGGATGGAGCATGGGCTTCAGAATCCGCGCGGACCTCATGCAGGCGACAATCCCAATATCGTGATTCCCGCCGGCGGCGTTGGCAAAGTTGCGTTCAACACCGATCGCGTTTCGCTCACGCCGGGAACGCGAACGCTGTTCGATGCGGATGGAAGCTCGCTCGTGATTCACGCGAACGCAGACGACCAGATTTCGAATCCTTCGGGCAACAGTGGCGGGCGCATCGCCTGCGGCGTAGTGCGCGCTATCCCTTGACGTTGTGACTTGACACTGTGCGGGGTCGCCCGCACGTTCCACGCATGACGCGTCGACCTGGTGGGAAAGATGATGCGGGCGCAGGAAAACGAAGCGCGGCCAAGCGCAGCGAACAGCGAGTCGCGCGCAACGCCAGAAGCAAGGCGCATATCAATCTCGCCAAGGCGCTAGCCTCTGTGTTCACTGCCGGCGTGTATGACAAGGAGTATCTGCAGGCCGCAGTGTGCACTTTCGTCGCGGAGATGAAAGAAGGCGGAGAAACTGGCGAAGGTGTAGTACGAGCGGCTCAGGGGTTGGTCAATGATGTCGGCGCTCGCTTCCCATCATCCGAGCGCACCCAACTTCTGCTCGCCGACATGGTCACCTGGTGCCTGGCGGAGTACTATCGCGAAAGCGCGTGAGGCCGTCCGCGTCCGCGTTTTTGCTCGTAGAGGGCGGTGTCAGCCTGCGCCAGCAGATCCGCCAGCATTGTTCCTTCCGCCCTTGATCTCGTTGCGCCTACGCTGAGCGAGAGCTCGTATCCGCGGTTGACCTCCTGATTGTGCGTCGCAACGCGCGACTTGATGCGCTCGCAAACGAGCTCGGCGGTCTGATCTGAGTCGACGGTCAGCAAGGCGACAAACTCGTCACCCCCGAGCCGCGCAATGATGTCGGCTTCGCGGCAGCTCTCGCGTAGCACGCGCGCAGTGTCGATGAGAGCCCGATCGCCGGCGAGGTGGCCATAGGTGTCGTTGATGTATTTGAGATGATCGACGTCGATGAAGATCATCAGCACGTCACGCTCCATCCGCATTGCGAGTTTCAGTGCCTGCTCCGAGAGCGTGATGAACGCGCGACGGTTGGGCAGCCCCGTCAGCTCGTCGACGAGCAGGAGCGCCTTGAGCTCGTCCTCGGCCCTCTTCCGGGCGGAGATGTCATGGTACATGGCGTAGACGCGTCCTGGTTGGTCGACGACGCCAAACGGCGTTGCGGCGATAGCGACCCACAGAGTGTGGCCGTCCTTGTGGCGGCGTAGCGTTTCCGCTCTGACGTTTTCCCCGGCTGCCACGCGCGATGTCAGCGCTTCGCCCTCGTCCACCAGCTCGTTGGGCACGATCAGATCGTTGATGTTCTGTCCGACCGCTTCATCTTCCGTGTACCCGAACATGGTCGTGAACTGGCCGTTGATGCGTATGATGTGATCGTGCTCGTCGAGAATGGCGATCGCCTCCGGCGCGTTCTCGAAGAGCGTGGCGAAGTAGACGTTCTGCGTGTGCAGAGCATCGTAGAGGCTCTTCCGATCGGTTACGTCGATGGCGATGCCAACCGTGCCGGTAATGCGGCCGTCGGCGGCGCGTAGTGGCTCGACGCGGGTCTCGAAAGATCTTCCACGCCAATTGGTTTCGTAGCGAACGAGCTCTCCCTGCAAAGCTCTCAAGTGCGCCGCCAGTGGCGTGAAGCCGGGATCGCGTGTCTTCAACACCTCATACAGCGTCATGCCCACCTGTTCAATCGCGCTCGCTCCAATCAGGTGAAGGCCCGCGCCCTGTGAAAAGGTGATGTTGAGCTGGGCGTCGGTGGACCAGAGGTTGACTGGCACCGATTCGAGCATGAAGCTGAGGCGGCGTTCTGAGTCGAACCGGCCTTCTGGGTCCAACCGCGGCTCCGAGTCGAGCCCGTTGTAGCGAGCCGTGCCCGATTTGCCTGCCGGCCGTGACCTCGATCCCCCAAAGACACGCTTGAGGAGATTGCCGACTGGTCGGAACGCGCGGGCCATCAGCGAAGGAGAGGTCAACTTGCCTCTCATTCTCTCACCGATCCCTCCCCGACGCAATGATTTCGATGCTCATCGCCGTCGCGCCCATCGTTTGCTTAGCGTGCGGAGCCACGGTAGGTGACCTTCCAGATCGTCCCACCAGTGTCATCAGTAACGAACAGCGAGCCGTCGGCACCCTGTGCCAATCCAGTGGGCCGATGCGTGCCGCGCTGCGCCCTTTGCGCCCCGGGGTTGGGATAGAAGCCGTCCGCGAACGTCGTGAATGATCCAGTAGGGCGGTTGAAACGAAACGGCGCGAACACGACGCGGAACCCTGCCTGTGGCAACGGAGCGCGGTTCCACGAGCCGTGGAACGCGATGAACGCCCCGCCACGGTATTGCGATGGGAATTGGCTGCCGGTGTAAAACAGCATTCCATCAGGCGCCCAGTGTCCTGGAAACGCGATCAGTTGCGCAGTTTTACTCGTGCATTGTCCGGTCCTTTGTCCGTCGCCTCCGTATTCCGGAGCCAGAACCAACCCCCTGCGATCTACGTCGTAGTAGCAGTACGGCCACCCGTAATCCGCGCCGCGGTCGATTCGCACCATCTCTTCGCCCGGATTCTCGGCACTTTTTTCTACTGAAAAGAGGTTGGGCCAGTTGTCGTGCAGCTGATCGCGTCCGTGAACAGTGGCGTACAAGTATCCATCGAGCGGATTCCGGGTCAGCGCCACGGAGTTTCTCATACCAGTGGCGAAGCGCCGCCCGTCACTTTGCCGCTGGCGCATTCGGTTGGCGTCAAACTCCCAGACGCCGGCGCGAGTGTCGAGCTCGGTGCATGGATTGTAGCCCGACGATTCCGCCTGACGGTTGCCCTGCTGACACGCATTGGAAGCTGACCCGATGTTGACGTACAGGGTCCGCCCCTGGAGCACGAAATTGTGCGAGTGGTGCGAACCCGTCATGGGTAGACTCGTTACGATCGTATCCGTCTTTCCGATTGGTGTCAGTGAGCCTGAGGCCAGACGGTAGCGCACGATCGAGTTTCCCGCGGTTGCGTACAGCAGATTCCCGTCGAGTGCGATGCCGGTGCCGCCGCCGACTCCAAAACGCTGTTGAACGTCCGCTTTCCCGTCGCCGTTCGTATCGCGCAGCGCCACGATCT
>WNGD01014535.1_pt1 | contig 10177 bp, 11 predicted proteins | sample 5400671 | NCBI WGS metagenome assembly WNGD01 (sample SAMN13153369, study PRJNA577476) | soil metagenome | isolation source: 40 cm soil or saprolite under grassland replicate 2 | place: USA:California | collected 2016-06-15
TCATCACCCTCGCTCACGCCGGGGTCACCGACCTGCGCTGCCTCCTGCCCAACACCCCCGACGTCCACGACGTCATCGCCCAGATCACCGCGATGACCATCGGCACCGTCGACAAGCTCCTCCCGGGCGCCCCCCGCTCCCCCGCTCCCCCGCCGCCTGCGGGCTGGGGCGGCCGACCGCGGTTCCCATCGGGCTCCGCGAGCACTGGTCTCAGCGGCGGCGGACCTGGTCGCTGATCTGCTTGGCGGCTTCGAGGAGGTGGGGGAGGAACTCGTCGCGCAGTTGGGCGGGGGTGACGCGGCCGGCGTGGCCGCAGATGGTGAGGGCGGCGAGGATGCGGCCGGAGTGGTCGTGGATGGGGGCGGCGATGGAGCGGAGGCCGGCTTCGAGCTCCTCGTCGACCAGGGACCAGCCCTGGGTGTGGCATTCGGCGACGATCTGGCGGAGGCGGGCTTCGTCGGTGACGGTGTTGGGGGTGAGGGGGCGCGGCTCGACCTCGGCGAAGTAGCGGTCGAGGGCGGCGGGGCCGAGGCCGCCGAGCAGGACGCGGCCCATCGAGGTGGGGTAGGCGGGGACGCGGGCGCCGACGTTCAGGTTGACGCTCATGACCCGGCTGGAGGGGACCCGGGCGACGTAGACCACCTCGTTGCCGTCGAGCTGGCTGGCGGAGCAGGACTCCTGGGTGAGGTCGGCCAGCTCGGCCATGAAGGGGTGGGCGGCCTGCCACAGGTCCAGCGACGACAGGTAGGCGTAGCCGATAGCGAGCACCCGGGGGGTGGGCCTGAACTGGCGGCCCTCGGCGCGGACGTAGCCGAGACGCTCCAGGGTGAGCAGGATGCGGCGGGCGGTCGCCCGGGTGAGGCCGGTCAGCTCCGCCGCCTCGCTCAGCGAGACCGACGGGCGCTCCCGGGAGAACACCTGCAGGACCGCGAGGCCCCGTTCGAGGGACTGCACGAAATCCCGGTCCGCTCTGGTTGACACCGCTCCCTCCCCCGCTGAGAATCTGCAACTGTGCGCATAGACGTACAAACGTTCGCATCGCGCACACTAGCATGCCGCAGGCAGAGCTGGCGATGGCAGGCCAGAAGGGAGTGGTCGGCTTGTCCCGTTTCACCACCAAGTTCGGCTCCCTGGACAACTACGAGAAGGGCCACGTCGAGATCGTCGACGACGATCCCAGGCACTACGCCTTCTCGAACATCTACGAGGTCGCCACCCGCTCCAAGCCGTACGAGAAGGTGGCGGTCGGCATGAACCGCCAGTACGTGCTGGAGGCGATCCGCGCCGAGGGCACCTCCGGCTGGCGCACCTGCTCCCACGACGAGTTCGCGCTGGTCATGGACGGCGAGGTCCACGTCGAGCTGGCCAAGCTCGGCGACGGCCAGCAGCCCGACCCCGAGGTGGACGGCTCGGTCGCGCTGGAGGGCGAGCCCGGCGGCCCCGCCATGGGCGAGATCGTCGCCCGCCGGGGCCACATGGCCCTGCTCCCCGTCGGCGCCGCCTACCGCTTCCACGCCGACCACCCGGGCGTGATCCTCCTCCAGACCATCGCCGGCCGGGACACGCTCTACCGGTGGGCCGACATCTGCCAGGTAACCCCGTAGCTCGAAGGGAAAGCGGGAGGTAGCACCTATGGCGACGCTCGAGACCGAGCCTACCGTCGAGATCCAGGCCAGCGAGCCCAACGAGGCCGGCTACCGAGGCTTTCAGCTCGGCGAGTTCAGGTTCCGCCGTGACGACTACTTCGCCTACATCGACTGGCCCACTGGCAGCCACGTGATGAGCGCCGACGCCTTCCTCAAGGCGCTGCAGCGCGACGTGGCCTGGGACTTCTTCTACGGCATCGTCAACTTCGACGGGGTGATCGGCACCGTCAACCACTATGGCACCGTGGACCTGTTCGCCGGCCGCTACAACGACGGCTACCGCAAGGCCGAACTGGACCACCTGGAGAACCTGGCGACGCCGATCATCCGCGAGACCTTCAAGGCGATGCTGGACGACTGGACCAACGAGGGCTTCGACCCCTTCGCCAGCCCCGACGAGACCGGCAGCGCCTTCGGCCCCAAGCATGGCAACAACACCAGGGCCGTCACCCGCCACCGGGTCACCGCCCAGCGCATGGTGAACGCCCCCGGCGACGAGCCGCTGCGCTCCGACGGGAGCGGCTTCCCGGTCAACCGGCAGTTCACCGACGTGCCCCAGGACGAGCCGGAGCTGCGCCCGGCGCCCGGATACGAGGAGGAGGTCCGCGCCTTCAACCTCTTCAAGTACCTGTCGCGCTCGGACGTGACCTGGAACCCGTCGGTGGTCTCGGTCTGCAAGGACAGCCTGTTCTGCCCGACGACCGAGGAGTACATCCTGCCGATCATCCACGGCAACGACCGGGTCGAGTGGTTCGTGCAGCTCTCCGACGAGATCTACTGGGAGGTCGAGGACCGCGACAGCGGCCAGATCCGCTCCAAGGTGCTGATGAAGCCCGGCGACGTCGCCGCGATGCCGGCCGACATCCGCCACCAGGGCTACGCGCCAAAACGGTCGATGCTGCTGGTCTGGGAGAACGGCGACGCCGAGCTGCCGGCGCTGATCTCCAGCGGGAAGCTGCCCACCAACCCGATCGATTTCTGATCAGGTCGGCTGGTGGCCTTCAGGTTCGCGGACACCGCCGAGGTCGAGGCGCGGCTCGCCGCCGCCGGCTACCTCCCCAATCCGATGATCGCCGGGGTGGTGTTCCTGGCCGACCGGCTGGAGAAGCCGATCCTGGCCGAGGGCCCCGCCGGCGTCGGCAAGACCGAGCTGGCCAAGGCGCTCGCCGCCGCGACCGGCGCGCGGCTCATCCGGCTGCAGTGCTACGAGGGGCTGGACGAGTCGAAGGCCCTCTACGAGTGGAACTACAAGAAGCAGCTGCTGCGCATCCAGGCCGACCAGGCCCACGAGGCGAGCTGGGACAACCTGGAGGACGACCTCTTCTCCGAGCCGTTCCTGCTGACCCGGCCGCTGCTGGAGGCGATCCGCGCCACCGATCCGGTGGTGCTGCTGATCGACGAGGTCGACCGGGTCGAGGTCGAGACCGAGGCGCTGCTGCTGGAGGTCCTCTCCGACTTCCAGGTGTCGATCCCGGAGCTGGGCACGATCACCGGGCGCCAGCGGCCGCTGATCGTGCTGACCTCCAATGCCACCCGGGAGCTGTCAGAGGCGCTGCGGCGGCGCTGCCTCTACCTCCACATCGACTATCCGAGTGTGGAGCGCGAGCGTGAGATCGTGCGTGTCCGGGTGCCCGCGATCGACGACCAGCTCGCCACCCAGATCGCGCGGATGGTCCGCAGGGTGCGCCAGCTGGATCTCAAAAAGCCACCGTCGATCTCGGAGACCATCGACTGGGCACGCACGCTGCTCCACCTCGGGGCGGACTCGCTGGAGCCGGCGGTGGTGGACGACACCCTCCACCTGCTGCTCAAACACCAGCGTGACATCCAGCGGGCCCGGGCGGAGCTGCGGCGCTCCTGACCGGCCTGGAGCGGAGCCGATTCCCGGGGCTGGTCGGGCCGCCCGGATCTTCGCGCGACCGAAGCGAGCAGACGTTTCCCTCATCTTGCCTTTCTCGCTTCTTTAGGGTGTGATGCCGCAAACGGTCAGATTGCCGGGCGAAGGGAGCCAACAATGGGTCAGGTCAGCCGCCGGCACTTTCTCGGCTACACCGCAGCTACCGGCGCGCTCGCCGCGGCGGCTCCAGATCTGCCGTCCGCGGAGTTCGAGTTCGAGGAGGCGACCATCGCGCAGCTCCAGGCGGCGATGGAGGCAGGGCGGCTCACCTCCCGCCGCCTCACGGAATCGTATCTCCAGCGGATCGCGCGGATCGATCTCGCCGGGATCCGGCTCAACTCGGTGATCGAGGTGAACCCGGACGCGCTCGCCATCGCAGGGACGCTCGACCAGGAGCGCCGCCAGCACGGCGCGCGCGGCCCGCTGCACGGCATCCCCGTCCTGGTGAAGGACAACTACGCCACCGACGACCGCACGCAGACGGCGGCCGGCTCCCTCGCGCTGGTCGGGTCGACGGTCCCCCGGGACGCCTTCGTGGTGCGGCAGCTGCGCGCGGCGGGAGCGGTGATCCTCGGCAAGGCGAACCTGTCGGAATGGGCCAACTTCCGCTCGCTGCAGTCGTCGAGCGGCTGGTCGGGCCGTGCCGGCCAGTGCCTCAACCCCTATGTGCTGGACCACAACCCGTGCGGGTCCAGCTCCGGGTCGGGGATCGCCGCCTCGGCCAGCCTGGCCGCCGGGACGCTCGGGACCGAGACCGACGGGTCGATCGTCTGCCCGTCGGCGACCTGCGGGGTCGTCGGGATCAAGCCGACCCTCGGGCTCACCAGCCGCGCCGGGGTGGTGCCGCTGGCGCACAGCCAGGACGTCACCGGGCCGATCTGCCGCACCGTGGCCGACGCCGCCACCGTGCTCGGCGGCATGACCGGCGTGGACCCGCGCGACCCGGCGACCGCCGCCAGCCGGGGCCATTCGTTCACGGACTACCGCCGCTTCCTGGACCCCAACGGGCTGCGCGGCGCCCGCATCGGGGTGTGGCGCGAGGGCGTGTTCGGCGTCACGCCGGAGGGCGACGCCGTCGCCGAGGCGGCCATCAGCCAGCTCGGCAAGCTCGGCGCCACGATCGTCGACCCGGCCGACATCCCGAATGTGGCCGACATCGGCGGGCCCGAGTTCACCGTGCTGCTGTTCGAGTTCAAAGCGGACATCGCCAGGTACCTGTCGGAGCTGTCCGGCACCTCGATGCGCACCCTCGCCGACCTGATCGCCTTCAACAACGCCCACGCCGGCCAGGAGCTGCGATGGTTCGGGCAGGAGATCTTCCTGCTCGCTGAGGCGACCACCAACCTCTCTGACCCCACCTATCTGCAGGCCCTGGCCACCTCGAAGAAGCTGGCGCAGGACGGGATCAACCAGACCCTGGCCAGGTTCGACCTGGACGCGATCGTGAGCCTGACCGGCGGTCCTTCCTGGACCACCGATCTGGTCAACGGCGACCACTTCCTGACCGCCAGCTCGACGCCGGCGGCGGTGGCGGGCTACCCGAGCATCACCGTGCCCGCCGGGTTCTCGTTCGAGCTGCCGGTGGGAATCAGCTTCATCGGCCCGAGGTGGGGCGAGCCGGCGCTGATCAAGCTCGCCTACGGCTTCGAGCAGGGCACCAGGGCCCGGCGCGTGCCGAAGTTCCTGCCGACCTTCGCCACCAGGGACTTCGTCCCGCGTGACACGAGCGCCGGCGCCCGCAGCGACCCGGCCGCCGCCCGCCCCCCATCGCGGGCTCGCCAGGGGCAGGGCCTCGCCCCCGAGGTGGGCGAGGGGAAGAACAAGGGCCGGCCGCACCAGCACCAGAACCGGCTCGCCGGCTTGTTGTAAGGTGACGCCTCCGGCGGAACCGGGCGTCCGGGGGTGACGCCGCGGGCCGGACGGAGGCGGCGTCATGAGCAACCAGGGCCAGAGCCGGGAGCATCCGTTCCTTGATACGAGCCGGCCGCATCCGGCGCGGATGTATGACTACTTCCTCGGCGGCAAGGACAACTTCCCGGCCGACCGGGAGGCGGGCGACGAGGTCCTGACCGCCTGGCCGGAGGTGCGCGAGGGGGTCCGCGAGAACCGGGCGTACCTGCGCCGGGTGGTCAGCTTCCTGGCCCGGGAGGCGGGGATCCGCCAGTTCCTCGACATCGGCACCGGCATCCCGACCCAGGGGAACGTCCACGAGGTCGCGCAGGCGGTCGTGCCGGACGCGCGGGTGGTCTACGTGGACAACGACCCGATCGTCCACGTCCACGCCAACGCGCTGCTGGCCGGCGAGACCACCAGCATCATCCTGGCCGACCTGCGCGAGCCCGAGACGATCCTCGACCATCCCGAGGTGCGGCAGGCGATCGACTTCGGCGAGCCGTTCGCGGTGCTGCTGCTGGCCATCCTGCACTTCGTCAGCGACGACGAGGACCCGGCGAGGATCGTGGCGGCGTTCCGGAAGGCGATGAGCCCGGGGAGCTTCCTCGCGATCTCGCACGTGACCGCCGACTTCAGCCCGGAGACCACCGAGCGGGCCGCGCGAGTCTACGACCGGGCGGCGGCCCGGCTGATCCCCCGCGGCGGCGCCGAGATCGGCCGCTTCTTCGACGGCCTCGACCTGGTCGAACCCGGCCTGGTCCCGATCCAGCGGTGGCGGCCGCGGGGCCAGCCCGCCCAGCTCCGGGGCGGGATGTACGGCGGGGTCGGCCGCAAGCCCTCCGGCTGATGGGCAGGCTGGGCGACGGCGACCGGCGGGCTCAGTAGCGGTCCCGCTCGATCCGCTCGACGCGGCGTTCGGTGTAGGAGTCGCGGTCGCCGAGGGGCGGCGGAGGGCGGCGGCTCATCGGGGCGAAGCTGCTCCAGAAGGCCATCCAGAGCAGGATGCCGAGGGCGCCGCCCGCCATCAGGATGAGGCCGACGGTGTGGATGTTGAACCCGCTGGCGGTGACATTGACCGCGAAGGTCAGGATGGCCCCCACGATCAGCAGGAAGAGACCGATACCAAGGCTCATGACCACCACTCCTCCTGAGTTGGGTGTGTGGTCGCTCGTCTTGGCGGCTACCCGCCCGTCCCCAGCGGAAACCAGGAGGGAAAACAGCGGACGGGAGCCTGGGGGATGGCTCCCGTCCGGACGGGACGTCTGGGGGGGTCCCTACCCGAGCCTCACGGTCGCTTCGACCTCGACGTCGTCGCGGACCTTGAGGGCACCCATGAACGCCTTGAACGGCTTGATGCCCCAGAGGCTCTGCTGGACGGTCGTGGTCGCGGTGACCACGCCGTCCTGCACCTGGAGCGCGAGGCGCAGCGGCTGGGTGATGCCGAGCAGGGTGAACTGGCCGTCGGCCGTGGCGCTGCTGCCCATGACCTGGACCGAGTTGGACACGTAGGAGACCAGCGGATTCGCGCCCCTGAGGCCCTCGCGGATCTCCAGGGAGCGCACGTCCACCTCGACGGCGATATGCGGCTGTCCGCCTTCCGGGACGGTGACGGTTCCCCGCCAGCTGGTCGCCTCGATGACGAGGTCGTGCCCAACCATGGAGGCGACACCCTCACGGAAGGTGCGGATCAGCAGGCGCCCGTTATGGGGGCCAATCTGGTACGTCCCAGATGTGTTCATGGGGCCGGACACTACTGCTATGTAACGATTTTGCCAACTTCACATAACGTAGTGATCACTCACCCTGAGCGTTCGGCTCGTCCTGTTCCTGATTGAGGAGCGCCGCCGGGGTCCAGGCCCGCTTCGTGGAAGGCGACGTGGCTCCCCGGAGCTTCCTCGCGCCCGCCTACTACTGCATGCGGCGGCGGCCCGAGAGCGCCTGAGGCCCTAACGCCGCTGCGCCGGCTCCCCGTCGGCCTCCCCGGCGGCCTCCACGCACGGGTCGGCGTGGGCGCCGAGACGCGCCAGCCAGGCCCGGTCGACCGGGCGGGGCGCCGGGGCGGCGCTGTCCAGGTCCAGCAGGTCGCTCGGGTTGCGGGCCGTCATGGTGGTCACCTCAGCCTCGCTGAGGCCCTTCTCGAAGACCGTCTGGGCGAAGACCCGCAGCGCCTCGGAGGGGAGCGGATTGTGCCGTTGTCCGGTGTCGGACACCAGCAGGCAGCGCTCGGCGCCGACCCGCTGGACCGCCGCGACGATCTTGGCGGGCGCCGCGTACTGCCAGGCGGGCGAGATGGTGCAGTAGCCGAACTCCGGCATGGCGCCCAGGCGGGCCAGCTCCTCCAGGGTGTCGAGGTCGAGGTTGGGCACCTTGAAGAATGGGTGGGTGACCACGATCTTCTCAACGCCGACGTCGCGCGCCTCCCGCACCAGCGCCACGATCTCGGCAGGGGACAGGTGGCAGGTGCCGAGGATGGCGCGGTGCTCGGCGACCAGGGCGAGGACGTCGGCGACCTCTGGCCGGAGCCGGCCCTCCCGGTCGGTGACCCAGATCCCCTCTCCTGCCTGGCGGCCGCCCTGCTGGTTGTCGTAGCCGCCGGTGCCGCCGTGGACCTGGGCGTGGTAGCCGGCGTCCACCGTCGGCATCCACACCTCCTTGCCGCCGAGCCGCAGCGCCGCCTCGACCGCGGCGGGGTTGACGCCGCCGACATAGGAGTTCAGCACCACCCCGCCGAACACCCGGATCCCGGGCACCATCCGCTGGACCAGGTAGGCGCGGGACACGGTGCTCTCGTGGTGGCACTTCAGCACCAGCGCCTTCATGCCCGCGTCCCGCGCGGCCAGCGCGATGTCCAGGTCGTCGGCGAGCCGCGGGAACAGGTCCGGGTAGGGATGGCAGTGCAGGTCGACCGCACCGTCGAGGGAGATCAGCGGGCCGCCATACGGACTCTCTGCCACGGTCAGCTCCTTGTCTCGGTCTCGGTCTCGGTCTCGGCCTTGGCCTTGGCCTTGGTCTTGCCGGCGACGATGCGCTGGTAGGCGTCCGGGTCGGTCGCGCCTTCGGTGCAGAGCAGCAGCACGCTGGCATCAGGCCCGAGGCCGAGCGCCCGCCGTGTGGCCTCGTCCCGCCACCACCGCGTTGAGGCCGCCGCGCAGGTAGGGCCAGGCGACCGGCGAGGGGGTGCCGCAGTTGAGCCCCGCCATGATCGAGTCATGCGGCCCGGGGACGGCGACCAGGCGCCCCGCCTCGATCGAGCGCAGCACGCACGCGGCGCGCAGCGGCTCGACGCCGACCAGCCGCGGCCGCCGCGCCGCGTCCAGCTCCGGCCGCCGCCAGTGCCGCACCGCGGTGGCGGCGAGCGCGCCCACCCCCACCGGGATCAGCACCACGCCGGGCGCGGCGTCCAGTTCGGCGACCTGCTGGTCGACCTCCAAAAAGACGGTCGCGTAGCCCTCGACCACCCAGGCGGGGACCTGCTTGTCTGGGGACTGGGCGGTGTCCTGGATCAGCAGGCGGCGTTCGTCCACGGTCGCGGCGGCGATGGCGGTGGCGACCGCGTCGTCGTAGGTTCCGCCGACCACGGCGACCTGTGCTCCCTCCCCCTCGATCGCGGCGATCCGCGCGCTGGCGGTGCCGGCCGGCAGGTAGATCTCGGCGCCGTAGCCGAGCAGGGCGGCCATCCGGGCGACGGCGCGGCCATGGTTGCCGTCGGTGGCGGCCACGAGCGTCAGCGGCCCGAGCGGGCGGAGCCGCTCGCCCAGCTCGCCCAGGCTCGTCCACGGCCGTGGCTGGTCCAGGCGATCGAGGCCGTCCACGGGCCCGCCGAGGCGGGCGGCGAGGCGGGCGGCGACCGCCCGGTAGGTCGCCCAGCTCGCGCCGAGCATCTTGAAGGAGGGGAGGCCGAGCCGGGCGGACTCGTCCTTGACGAAGACCCGGCCGACTCCGCACGCCCGCGCCAGCGCGGGGACCTCCCGCAGCGGCGTGACCGCGTAGCCGGGGAGCCGCTGATGCAATGCCACCGGCGCCCACGACAGCGGCCGCGGCGGCCCTGGCGGCAGCTCCCGGGCCGCCCGGTTGAGGACGACCTCGCGGCGCGATCGGTCAGGATGCATGCGGTCCGCCCTCCACCGTATCCGTCTCCACAGCAAGCGCGTCGAGGGCGCCGAGGAGGCGCTCCGGGGTGATGGGGAGCTGGGTGACGCGGGCGCCGGTGGCGGCGGCGACGGCGTTGGCGATGGTGGCGGCGGCATTTGCGATCGAGGGCTCGCCGATGCCGCGGGCGCCGAAGGGGCCCTTGCCCTCGCCGCTTTCGAGGACGACCACGCGGACGTCGGGGAGGTCGACCGCGTTCGGCATGAGGTAGTTGGCCAGCAGGGTCGAGGTGGCGTTGCCGTCGGCCAGCACGATCTCCTCGCCGAGGGCGTAGCCGATGCCCTGGTAGGCGCCGCCCTGGATCTGGCCCTCGACCCGCAGGGGGTTGATCGCGCGGCCGACGTCGTGGGCGGCGGCGTAGCTGAGCACCCTCGTCTGCCCGGTCTCCAGGTCGACCTCCACGTCGGCGGCATGGGCACCGAAGGTGTAGTCGGGAAAGCTGGAGCCCTGGCCGCTGGCCGGATCGAAGGCTCCGGTCGGGGCGTACCAGGTGCCGAGATGCGAGGTCGGCACCCCGCGCTGGTGGCAGGCGGCGGCCAGCTCGGCCAGGCGCAGGCCCCTTGATCCACCGGGGGGCCGGACCATGCCGTCT
>WNGD01009821.1_pt1 | contig 10176 bp, 7 predicted proteins | sample 5400671 | NCBI WGS metagenome assembly WNGD01 (sample SAMN13153369, study PRJNA577476) | soil metagenome | isolation source: 40 cm soil or saprolite under grassland replicate 2 | place: USA:California | collected 2016-06-15
GCGAGCACCGGCCGGATGTCGACCGTGGTGGTGATGCGCCGCTCGGTCTCGGCCATCTGCCGCCTCACCTGCGGGTCGGCGGACGGGCGGTCAGGAACGTCCAGGCCGGCGTCGCGCAGCGCCTGCCATAGCTTCTGCCAGTCGCTGCCGCGCATCGCCGTGAGGTAGAGCTTGGCCGGGATGCCGCTGCTCGCGGCGGCGGAGGCGGCCGCCTCGGCCGCATGCACGTGGTCGGGGTGCTGGTAGGGGCCCGTGGGATCGTAGGTGATCACGACCTGCGGCCGGTACCGGTCGATGAGCGCGGCGATCCGGGCGGCCACCTCGGCCGTGGGGATGTTGCAGAAGGCGCCGGGCCGGTCCTTGTAGTCCCAGTCCGGCATGCCGGAGTCGTGGTAACCGAGCGGCTCCAGGTCGGTGACGCCCAGGATCTTGCAGGCCTCGCGCAGCTCCGCGAGCCGCAGTTGCGCCACCGCCTGCTCGTCATGACCGTCCTGTCCGGGCTTGACCCCACCCGGGGCGTCCCCGAACTCACCGTTCGTACAGGTCACAACGACGGTACGGACTCCTTGATCGCCATACGCGGCCAGGACGCCGCCGGTGCTCGATGACTCGTCATCGGGATGTGCGTGGACGGCCATCAGGGTGAGATCCTCTGCCATGGCTCAAGCCTGCCCGACGGGCCCCGGGGGACGCGAAGCGGTGCCCGGAAAGCGTCTCGAGCAGGGCGTTCCTCCCATTAAGGTGGCAGCATCGGTGGTCCGACGCAGCGCGGCGTGGCGGGGCAGCGTGACTGGCAGGCCGCCGGACATGTGTCAGGAGCCGGTCATCTGGTCACGAACACAGGTCGTGCTGGGAGCCCTGCCCTTCCTGGTGCTGGCGACCGTGGGACTCATCGACCTGCGGGTCGGGCACAGCATCGGCCTGCTCGCGCTGCTGTCCCTGGGCCCGGCCTTCGCCGCCATGGTCGGCGGCCTGGCCCGGATGATCATCGTTAGCTGCATCGCCCTGGCCCTGTGCCTGTTCCTCGCCGCCTACAAGGACACCAGCATCGACGCTGATGACCTGGTTGCCTTCGCGACGGTCCTGGGCGTCAGCGTCGCCGGCGTGATCGCCAGCACCCTGCGCCAGCGGCAGGAGCAGGAACTCGCGGACGTGCGGACGGTCGCGGCGGCCGCCCAGAAGGTCCTGCTCCGGCCGGTGCCGGCCGAGCTCGGCGGGGTCCGGGTAGCCGTCAGATACATCTCCGCCACCTCACGGGCCACCGTCGGCGGGGACCTGTACGAGGTCGTCGCGGCGGCGGACGGCACCAGGTTCATCATCGGGGATGTCCAGGGCAAGGGCCTTGAGGCGGTGAAGATGGCGTCGACGGTTCTCGGGGCGTTCCGCGAGGTGGCGCCCGACACATCCGACCTAGCCCTGATCGCCGCCCGGATCGAGGCCACCCTGGCCCGCGAGCTCACCGACGAGCAGTTCGTGACCGCCATCCTCGCGCAGGCCAGCACCGACGGGTCGAAGGTGGAACTGCTGAACCGGGGGCATCCCCCGCCGCTGCTGGTCGACCGTGCCGGGCCGCGCCTGGTGGAAGCAGCCGAAGGCGGCCTGCCGCTGGGCCTGGCGCAGTTCGCGGCCGTGCCGGGCCAGGCCAGCCAGCCGGAACAGGTCCGGCGAGTTCTTCCCGCTCGCCCGGGCCCGCGCCCTCCGCGAGGCCGGCGACCCCGACAAGATCCTGGACGACCTGAGTGCCGACGTGCTGCGCCACGTCGGCCACGCGCTTGATGACGACGCGGCAATGCTCCTGGTCCGCCGCGAGCCAGCCTGATGGTCCGCCGCGAGCCAGCCTGAGCCGACCTGAGCCGGCCTGGCCAGCCCGGGCCCGCGCGGCGCATGCCGCTATGCTCGGGATGCGAGCGGGCCGCCCAACGGCCGAGCGAGAAAGAGCATCCCCATGACCACCAAAGCTACGGATGGCCAGCAGGCCGCCAGTGGCGGGGCGACGAACGAGCCGGGCCAGCCTGCCTCCAGCCCCGGCAAGCGGCCCCCGCGCATCCTGATCTACGGCATGATCGCCGCGGTGGTCACGATTGCGGTGGTGGCGGGGGCATTCGTCATCGCCCGCCATCAGAACACGGCCGGCCCACGGCCCTCCGGCATACCCGCCAACGTACCGACCAGTCTCGCCAACGAGATGCTCCTGACGCCGCTGCCACGCCAGCAGGCTCCCGGCTTCACCCTGACCGACCAGGCGGGCAGGACGATGGGGCTGTCGGCCCTGCGCGGCAAGGTGGTGGTGCTGGAGTTCATGGACCCGCACTGCACCGACATCTGCCCGATTGTGTCGCAGGAGTTCGTGGACGCCTATCACCATCTCGGGCCGACGGCGGCCAAGGTGGCGTTCATCGCGGTCAACGTGAACCAGTACCACAAGTCGGTGGCCAACATGGCCGCCTACTCCCGCCAGGAAGGGCTGAACACGATCCCGGGCTGGCATTTCTTCACCGGCTCCGTGCCGGCGCTGAAGAACGTCTGGCGGGACTACAACATCGCCGTGCAGGCGCCCAACCCCGACGCCGACATCCTCCACACCTCGGCCGTGTACTTCATCGACCCCCAGGGCCGGGAGGCCTTCCTGGCCTCGCCCATGGTCGACCACACCAAGAAAGGCACGGCGTACCTGCCTGCCAAGCAGGTCAACCAGTGGGCCAGGGGCATCGCCCTCGTCGCCCGCAACCTGGCCGCCTCGGGAGGCTGACCGATAAGCGGGCGCCGGGCCGTCCCACCCACCCAGCGCCCGCTCACCCCCCGGTCCCACCCGGCACCCCCAAAGGGACCGCTTCGCGCTCCCCGCCGCAGGTGGCGTACACAGCTAAGAGCCATCCGGCGCCGCTCCGCCAACACAAAATCGCGCGCGATTTCCGTGCCCGTGCGCCATCGGCCGATCCGGGGCGCCCGACCTGGGACACTACTGGTCATGCAGACTCTGGTCGTTGATCATCCGCTGGTCGCGCACAAGCTCACCATGCTGCGGGAGGAGGCCACCCAGGCCCCCACGTTCCGCCGACTGGCCGACGAACTCGTTACCCTGCTCGCCTACGAGGCCATGCGCGAGATGCGCGTGCGGCCGGTGACCGTGACCACCCCGCTGGGACCGGCCGGCGGGGTGAAGCTGGCCGGGCCGGTCCCGCTGGTGGTACCGGTGCTGCGGGCCGGGATCGGGATGCTCGACGGCATGACCAGGCTGCTCCCCACGGCCGACGTCGGCTTCGTGGGCATGGTCCGGGACGAGGAGTCCCTCGTGGCCTCGACCTACGCCGACCGGCTGCCCGCCGACCTTTCCGGCCGTGAGGTCTTCGTGCTCGACCCGATGCTGGCCACCGGCGGGACGCTGGAGACCGTCATCGGCATGCTGGCCGAGCGGGGCGTGGCCGCGGTGACCGCCGTCTGTCTGCTGGCCGCCCCGGAGGGGGTCGCGCGGCTGGAATCCGCCTTCCCAGCCGACGACCCGGTCCGGGTCCGGGTGGTCACCGCCGCGATGGACGAGCGGCTGAACGACCGGGGATACATCATCCCCGGCCTGGGAGACGCGGGCGACAGGCTGTTCGGGCGGATCTGACCGGCGCGTTACCGGCGCTGGCCCGGCGCGGGCAAGGCGGGCCGCGGCGGGCGAGGTGGCCTACTCTGGCTATGTGGATGGCGAGGCGCCCGACGCAGACGTCGCCTCAGCCGCGCAGCGCCTGCGCCAGCTGCGCACCAGCCTCGACCTGAGCCAGGAACAGCTGGCGCACCGCCTTGGCGTCTCCTTCGCGACCGTCAACCGCTGGGAGGCGGGCCGTACCAGGATGTCGGCCCGCGCGCAGCGCGCCCTGGCGGAGTTCGAGGCCCGTTCCATACCCCTCAGCCCGGTCCCGGTGCCGGTACCGCACTCCAGCTTCGTCGGGCGCGAATCCGAGCTCGCCGACCTGTCCGTGCTGCTGCGCGGCCGGTCGCCGCTGATCAGCGTCACCGGGCCGGGCGGCGTCGGCAAGACCCGGCTCGCCCTCGAGGCCATCCGGCGCTTCGCCGACCCGGACGAGACGGTGATCATCCCGCTCGAACCGGTGCGCCACCCGCTGTCGCTCACCTCGACGGTGGCGTCCTGCCTCCGGCTGCGGGACCAGCCAGGGGTGGAAGTCCTCTCGTCCGTCGAGGCGGCCCTCGCCGTCACCCCGCGCCTGGTCGTGTTCGACGGCGCCGAGCACCTGCGCGACGACGTCGCGGCGCTGGTCAGCCTGCTGCTGACCGGGGTGCCGGGGGTGCGCATCATGGTGACCAGCCGGACGGTGCTGGGCGTCCCCGGCGAGCTGTGCTGGCCGGTGCCGCCCATGGCATGCCCCTCTTCCGCGGCGCCGGTCACGGACATCGCGTCGTCCGACGCGGTGCGGCTTTTCATGGCCAGGGCCGAGGAACGGCTGCCCGGCTTCGCCGCCGGTAACGTTGCGCCGCGTGTTATCGCCGAACTCTGCCGCCGGCTGGACTGCCTCCCCCTGGCGATCGAGCTTATCGCCGGGTGGGTCGGAACCCTGTCGCTGCGGGAGATCGTGGAGCAAGGGGCGGCCCTGCTGGCGGCCGAGCCGGGCGACGGCACCGACCGAAGCGACGGCACGCTCGTGGACGTGGTGCGCCGCAGCTACGACCTGCTCAGTCCGGAGCAACGGCGACTGCTGCCAGCGTTGAGCGTCTTCGCGGGCCCTTTCACCATCGCCGATGCCGCCGCGGTCATCGGGACCGGAGGGCCCCAGCTGGCCCACGCGGTCCGTGGGCTCGTGGATTCCTCCTGGCTGCTGGTCAACCGGGGAGAGCCGAACCGGTTCAGCATGCTCGCGACGATGCGCGTGTTCGCCGCCGCCCGGCTCGACGAACGGGACGAGGGGCCAGCGGTCCGCCGCCGGCACGCCGAGCATCTGGCGGCGCTGGCCGCCGGCAGCGAGCATGGCCTGGCGGGGCCCGGCTCCGTCTCGTGGGCCGCGCGGCTGGCGGCGGCGGATACCGACTTGGATGTGGCGCTGGAGTGGGCCGCGGGCAGCGACCCGGATCTCGGCCTGCGGATGGGCGCGGCGCTGTGGCGCTGGTGGCTCACCAGCGGCCGGCTGGCGGCCGGGCGCGGCTGGCTGGGCAGGTTCCTCGCCCGCACCACGCGGCGCGACGAAGACAGCGGCCGGGCGTTCTGCTCGGCGGCCGTCCTCGCGGCGGAGAACGGCGACTATCCCGAGGCCGTCCGGCTGGCGAGGACCGCATTGGGGATCTTCGACGCGCTCGGCCTGCGCGAGCGGAGCGCCTTCGCGGCGACCGTGCTCGGGTCCGCGCACCGCTATCTGGGCGACCGGGACGCCGCCGCCCGCTGCTTCCAGACCGCCATGGACCTGAGGGCGGAACTCGGTGACCGCCGCGGCATGTCGGTTGCCATGAACAACCTGGCCCTGATGGCGCTGGACGACGGCGATCTCGCAATGGCACGCGACAACCTCGACCGGTCGCTGGTCATCAAGCGCCAGCTCGGCGACCAGAACTCACTCGCGATCGGCCTGGCCAACCTGTCCGACGTGCTGATCCGGTCGGGCGAGCTTGGCGCGGCCCGGCGGGCACTCGACGAGGCCGCCGAGCTTGCCGAAGGCCTGGGCAACCCGCAGGTTACCGGGCTCCTCGAGGCCAACCGGGGCTTCCTCGCCGCCGAGCAGGGCCGCTGGGCGGAGTCCGCCGACCACTACCGGGCCGCCACGCTCGCCCACGAGGAAGCCGATCAGGCACACGACATTGTGGTGGCGCTGACCGGCCTCGGCCGTGCCGTCCACCGGCTGGGCCGTCCTGACGAGGCGGCCAGGCACCTGCGCGCCGCGGAAGCACTGGCCGCCGGGATCGCCAACCCGCAGCGGCTGGCCGACGTGCGGGCCGCGCTCGCCGAGATCGGTGAGAGCGCCGACGCGGCCGCCCTCCCCGATGGCCTCACCGTCCGCCAGGCCGACGTGCTGGGGCTCGTCGCCCGCGGGCTGAGCAACAAGCAGATCGCCGCGGAACTGTGCCTGAGCCAGGGCACGGTCGAACGCCATCTGGCCACCGTCTACCGCAAGCTGGGCCTTGGCGGCCGGGTCGAGGCCGCCAGCTACGCCGTCACGCATGGGCTGGCGGTCCCCGCGCGGCAGGGCGGCTGATGTTATAACGGCCGGGCGTCCGGGGACCCACGTTCTCCCACCGGGCGTGCCCGCCAGCGGTCCGACCTGGCATGGAGCCAGACGAGCCGGGCTGCCCGATACATGGTTTCCGGGATTCGCGGGCCCCTCCCGGCGGCGTAGACATGATCAGTCATCGTCCCGGAGCGGCTCCCGCCCGAACCGCTGCGGGCAAGGTGGCCGCGGTCCCCGCCGACTGGAGCTGCCATGCAAGCGCAGATTCACGGCACCACGATGCCCGTGCTGTCGGTTCACCTCGACCCGGGTGAGAGCGTCGTGGCCGAAGTCGGCGAGTTCTCCTGGATGACCGATTCGATCCAGATATCGACCGGCATGGGCACCGGAATGGGCGGCAGGAACCTGGTGAGCGCCGTCGACCGCGTCGCTGGCGGCCCAACGGCGCCCATGAGCACCTACACGGCCCAGGGAGGGCCGGGCACGATCACGTTCGCGCCGAAGGTGCCCGGCAGCATCCTCCCGGTGGATGTGTGCCCGGGAGCCGAGTACCTGGTGCACCAGCACGGCTTTCTCGCCGGTACTCCCGGCATCGAGGTCTCGACCGGTTTCCAGCAGTCGTTCCGCGCGGGAATCTTCGCCGGCGGGGGCTTCGCCCTGCGGCGCCTCGGTGGCCAGGGCCGGGCCTGGGCCGAGCTCTCCGGCCAGGTGGTCCCGCATGACCTGGCGGCGGGCCAGTCGCTGCGCGTCCACCCGGGGCACGTCGGGATGTTCCAGGCGTCGGTGTCATTCCAGATGGTCCGCGTCCCGGGCATCACCAACCGCTACTTCGGCGGCGACACGCATCACTTCGCCGAGCTGTCCGGACCGGGCACCGTGTGGCTGCAGTCGATGCCACTGCCCCAGCTTGCCGCCGCGCTCGTCGCGCACATTCCCGCCGCCGAGGACCGGGGGGAGCCGGTCGAAGGCGGCCTGGTCGGCGGGATGATCGGTGACATGCTGACTTGAGCCCGGGAACGGCGCCGCAGGCGGGGAGGCGCCGGCCCGCGAAGCGAAGGCCGCTCCCGGCGGGGGGAGCGGCCTTCCTTCGGCTCTGCGGGGTCCGGCGCGGCCGACACACCCCCGCCCGCCCCGGCTGAGCGGTCCATCGGCCGGGCCGGGCTAGCCGCTAGCCGCTGGGGGCGGAGAGCCGCACCACAGCGTCGCTCGCCGCCCGCGCGGTGGCGTACCCGGGCTTGATCACCGTGTCGATGATCCGCAGCCGCTCGTCGAAATGCGCGAACGCGCTTTTCATCGCGTTGATCGTGAGCCACTCGATGTCCCGCCAGCCGTACCCGAATACATCCGCCAGCCGGTGGAACTCCGAGGACAGGCTTACCCCGCTCATCAGCCGGTTGTCCGTGTTCACGGTGACCCGGAACGAGAGCTGGCGCAGCAGCCGGATCGGGTGCGCCTCGATCGAGGGGGCGGCCCCGGTCTGGACGTTCGACGTCGGGCACATCTCCAGCGGGATCCGCCGGTCCCGGACGTAACTCGCCAGCCGGCCCAGCGTCGCGGTGCCCTCCGACGTGATCTTGATGTCATCCATGATGCGGACCCCGTGGCCCAGGCGTTCGGCGCCGCACCACTGGAGCGCCTCCCAGATGGAGGGGAGCCCGAACCCTTCGCCGGCGTGGATCGTGATGTGGAAGTTCTCGCGCGCCACGTACTGGAAGGCGTCGAGATGGCGGCTCGGCGGGCTGCCCGCCTCGGCGCCGGCGATGTCGAAGCCGACCACCCCCCGGTCGCGGTACCGCACCGCGAGCTCGGCGATCTCCAGCGATCGCGCTGCCGTCCGCATCGCGGTGAGCAGCGCGTAAACGGTGATGCGCCGGCCCTCGCTCCCGGCACGGAACCCCTCCAGGACCGCCTCGACCACCTCGTCCAGGCTGAGCCCGCCTGCCACGTGCAATTCCGGGGCGAACCGGACCTCGGCGTAGACCACCCCATCCGCGGCGAGATCCTCCGCGCACTCGGCCGCCACCCGGACCAGCGCCTGCCGGGTCTGCATGACGGCCACCGTGTGCTGAAAGGCATCGAGGTAGAGGTTGAGGTGCCCCCGGTTCGCACCGCGCTGCATCCACAGCTTGACCTCGTCCGCGTCCTCCGACGGGAGGCGGTCGTACCCGATCTGCCGGGCGAGGTCCACCACCGTGGCCGCCCGCAGCCCGCCGTCAAGATGATCATGAAGCAGCACCTTGGGGGCGGCACGGATCTCGTCGATAGTCAGTGCCACGCACCCATTGTCACACCCCGGCGGGACAGCTCACCGTGTCCCGGCGTCGACGCGGGCCCGAGCGCATGGCAAGCTCGCTGCCATGACCGATCAGCACTCGCCGCCCGCCACTGACCCCAGCCACGGCCACGCCGCCGCTGGCCATCCCGCCGCCGACCATGGGGACCCGGCCTGCGACGTTGCGCATGGCGCGGCGCCGGCCCCGCCGGTCACCCGGACCCTGGTCGCGGTCTTCACCTCACCGGTCGCCAGCTATCTGCTCCGGTACGCCGGTGATGCCGGATTCCGCGCGGTGCTGGTCGAACCCGACCCGCAGCATGCCAAGCCGGGCGAGCCCGCCGTGGACGGCGTCATCGTGGCCGGCGGCTTCGACGGGTACCTGGACGACGCCACCGATGTCGTGGTGACCGACCACCACCGTCCCGAGCTCGGCCCCGTGCTCCGTGACGCGCTGGCGGGCAAGACCCGCTGGGTGGGGGTCATGGGCAACCCGCGGCACCCGGCCCCCCATATCCCCGCCCTGGCTGCACTCGGCGTTGCCGAGACCGACATCGGCCGGGTGCACCGGCCGATCGGGCTGAACATCGGCTCCCACACCCCCGCCGAGATCGCGCTGGCCACGCTGGCCGGGCTGATCGCCGACCGCAACGGCCGCCCCGGCGGATTCGAGTTCTGAGCGGAGGCCTGGATGGTTGCCGGTGCGGACCAGGCCTGCGTCGTCGGGGTGGATTTCGGGACACTGTCGGGGCGCGCGGTGGTGGTGCGGGCCGTGGACGGCGCGGAAATGGGCAGCGCCGTCCACGATTACCGCAACGGCGTCATGGATGCGCGGCTGTCCGCCACCGGCGAGCCGCTGCCGCCGGACTGGGCGCTGCAGGACCCAGAGGACTACCGGGACGTGCTGCGCGCGGCGGTGCCAGCCGCGATCGCCGCCGCCGGGATCGACCCGGCCAGCGTCGTCGGCATCGGCACCGACTTCACCGCGTGCACGATCCTGCCGGTGCTGGCGGACGGCACCCCGCTGTGCCAGCTGCCGGACCTGGCCGGGCGCCCGCACGCCTACGTCAAGCTGTGGAAGCATCACGCCGCCCAGCCGCAGGCGGACCGGATCAACGCCCTCGCGCATGAGCGCGGGGAGCCGTGGATCGCCCGCTACGGCGGAAAGATCTCCGCCGAGTGGCAGTTCGCCAAAGGACTCCAGCTGCTGGAGGAGGACCCGGAGATCTACCAGCGGGCGGAGCGCTGGATCGAGGCCGCCGACTGGATCATCTGGCAGCTGTGCGGGACGGAGACCCGCAACGCCTGCACCGCCGGGTACAAGGGCATCTGGCAGGACGGTCATTACCCATCGCGGGAGTTCCTCGCGGCGCTCAACCCGGATTTCGCGGGCTTCGCCGACGACAAGCTGGCCCACCCCGTTTCCCCGCTCGGGGCCCGGGCAGGCTCGCTGACCGGGCAGGCGGCCGCGTGGACCGGACTGCCCGAAGGGATCGCGGTCGCGGTCGGGAACGTGGACGCGCACGTCACCCCACCCGCCGCGGACGCGATCGCAGCCGGCCAGATGGTCATCATCATGGGAACCTCCAACTGCCACGTGATGAACGGCACCGCGCTGGCCGAGGTGCCCGGCATGTGCGGGGTGGTGGACGGCGGCATCGTCGCCGGGCGCTGGGGGTACGAGGCCGGCCAGACCGGCGTCGGGGACATCTTCGCCTGGTTCGCCGACCATGCGGTGCCCGCGCCGTA
>WNGD01016126.1_pt1 | contig 10176 bp, 6 predicted proteins | sample 5400671 | NCBI WGS metagenome assembly WNGD01 (sample SAMN13153369, study PRJNA577476) | soil metagenome | isolation source: 40 cm soil or saprolite under grassland replicate 2 | place: USA:California | collected 2016-06-15
ATGCATTCCCTCTGGCATGTCTCCAGCAAACGTAATGCTTTGTTGAGCTTCGTTGACAGACAAAATCGTCCGTACCACTGGATCTGAACTATCTGGGGTGATCAGACACAATGGAAAGAGCAACCCTGTAGCAGGCAGGCCTTGCGCATGCTCACCGAGGTAGGCTTTATACATTGGCAAGGCCAACTTGCCATCTAGCTCGTAAAGCACGTTGCCCGCCGAACGGGTAATTAATCGTTTGGGGCCGAAGGTTTCCCAGCCGCCCAATGACCCATAACTCACGCGGAGCCGTTTACTATAGAATCCAAGCACGACAATACTCTCTGCTTCTGGCTTACCCTCCCAGACTACAAGTGTCTCCTGAAACCTGGTACCATCGCCTGAAAGCCCCCCAGTAATGGTAACATGAGGAGGCAGGTGGCGAGTTAGCCCGGCAACGAGATCGCTTCCGTTAACATTCACCCCACGAGAGAGAACTAAGACATGAACGAGTCCTTCCTTGTCAAGCTCCTGTGCCAGGAGTGCTCCTGCTTGAAAGTCACGAATGCCCTTTTGGAGCTTGATACGTACCCCTTGCAGCGCGGTCTGTTCGAACTGGACTGCCGTTGCGACTAAAGACTCGTCGAGTACTTGCGTACCAGAGATTTCACCAGCGGTCGAACAACCGAGAAGATGGGCACTGGGATAGGCCTGTTGGATCCCTTGGAGCAGGTCACGCTGTTTAAGAAGGGATGGGCAACCAAACAGCAACACCAGTTGAGCTGCAGGTAGCTTGCCAGGGACAGTCGGCTCCCACCTGCTGCCTTGCCATTGCATGTGTTCTATTTTCATTTTGTGTCTTTCATTTTATGTCGCACTCCTTTGATAGTGGCCGGGAGAGGTCACTGTCCTGCTTGTCATAGGCGGAGGAGCTGGGCAAAAGTTCTTGCTTTGCTGCAATGTTGTATGTAGCACCTCTATTTACTAGAATACGAGGAGAGGGCAGGGTTGTACAGCGCCGTAGTACTTTTTAGCCGAGACCTCGGACTCAATCTTTCTCTGCCCCGCCAGGCACCTCAACCTCCGCAATGGACTCCCGTACCCAAGTAGGCCGATAGGGGAAACGCTCCACCTGTTCGCGTTTGGTGGCTCCAGTGAGCACCAGGATGGTCCGCAGACCGCTCTCGGTCCCGGCGATGATATCGGTTTCCATGCGGTCACCGATGATCGCAGAGTCCTCGGAATGGGCATTGAGCGTGCGCAGGGCCGTGCGCATCATCAGCGGGTTCGGTTTCCCAATGATATAGGGCTTGACGCCCGTGGCTGCGCTGATCAACGCAGCTACGGCACCGGTCGCGGGAATGATTCCCCCCTCATCAGGTCCCATCGTCTCAGGATTGGTAGCAATGAAACGCGCACCAGCAACCACGAAGCGGATGGCGCGGGTAATGTTTTCAAAGCTATACGTCGTCGTCTCACCCAGCACCACATACTCCGGCTCCTGATCGGTCAGAACGTATCCGATATCATGCAACGCTGTTGTCAACCCAGACTCTCCAATGACATATGCCCGCCCATCTGGTCGCTGAGCGTGAAGGAACTGCGCGGTCGCTAGTGCAGACGTGAAGATCGCTTCAGGCGGCACGTCCAGTCCCATATAGTGCAATCGCACCTGTAGGTCGCGTGGGGTATACCGCGAGTTATTGGTAAAAATCAAGAACGGAATCCCCTGAGCCCGCAGACGCTGCAAAAACTCTACTGCCCCAGGAAGCGGCATCGCGCCCTGCACGAGGACCCCATCCATATCGATCAAGTAATTCTTAATATTGTCCACTGATATCCTCCTGCTCGGCATTCCCCGCCGAATCTGGGGTGACGACATCGAAACCTGAAAAGTGTCTGTTAAGTCACTCGTTGGAGAGTGCTTGTTGTGGAAAGTTGCTTCTCAGTCAAAGAACTAACTTGTAGAGCCGATGGAGAGAACCATCTGCTAGCGCGCACTGCGCTAGCGGCGCAGGCCCTCCGCCTCGAGCTGGTGGCCCACCAGCGTGGAATACTTTTCCACCTGTGCGCGCGTATGGTCGCTGGACCAGCCCAGTTCGCGCGCCATCAGGGCGGCTACCTCCGCGGCGACGCCCGCGCCGCGTTCTGCATCCTCCAGGATGATGCGCGTGCGCCGTGCCAACACATCCTCTAGCGTCATCGCCATCTCGCCACGGCAGGCATACACGACTTCGGCGTGCAGATAGGGCAGGTCAGGGATGAGACGCTCTCGCAGGCTCTTATCCTCGTTAACCAGGTCAAGCACGGTGTTGGCATTGCTGCCGAAGGTTAACGCGAGATGCTCCACAATATCTGGTGCCAGGCCAAGCTGTTGACCTCGCGCTTCGATCTCGCGCTTCGCATTCCGCCAGCCGATTGCGCCATTCAGCAGCAATTTCTGTGTGGGATGGGAGATAGGCATTCCATCACGTTTGGCGAGAACATCGACTGTATCCTGGGCCATGCGCCGGTACGTCGTCAGCTTGCCGCCAACAATGGTGACCATGCCGTTGTTCTCCTGCAACACGACATGAGTGCGCGAGAGATCGGCGGCCCGTGCTCCCCTTGATTTGACCAGTGGTCGGTAGCCCGCGTAGACACTGAGGATATCATCGTGGGTCAGATTGACCTCCAGGTAGTTGTTCACGTGCTTCAATAGATAGGCGATATCTTCTGGGGTGGCCTGCGGGTCGTCCAGGTCGCCAGAGCCGGTATCGGTGGTGCCGATAATGGCCCGCGCCTCCCAGGGGATGACGTACAGGATGCGCCCATCGTCTGTCTCGGGCAAGACCACGGCGGTGGTGCTGATGTTCACGCGCTCACGTGCCACCACCAGATGGATGCCCTTGCTCGGCTCGACTGTTGCCTTCGGCTCGTCGCCGGTCAAGGCTGCTACCTGCTCGGCGAAGACTCCTGCCGCATTGATGATGTAGCGAGCCGAGACGGTCACCTCCTGCCCAGTCAGTTTATCGCACACCACGGCACCATTGAGCTTGCCATTGGCACGGGTAAAGCCGGTGACCTCGGTATAGTTGGTCACCACGGCACCAAGCTGTGCCGCGGTGCGCAGCACTGTGACCGTCAGTTTAGCATCATTGGTCTGCGCGTCATAGTACAGGAGCGCTTTTTTGAGTCCAGCGCTCCGTAACGCCGGTGCTCGCCGCAGCGTCTCCCCGGCGCTGATGCGCTTATGGCGACCGATGTTGAGCCATCCGGCCATCAAGTCGTACATCCACAGGCCGATATCGAGTACCAGGGTCAGGCCAAAACCGGTGGGCGGCCTCACCGGCAAGCTACTGGGCCAGGGCATATGCTCGTAGACTGGAATGATAAAGGGCAGTGGTCGCACCAGGAACGGGGCATGGCGGACCATCAGCCCGCGCTCGATCACGCCTTCCTGAATCATAGCGAGGTCAAATTGGGGCAGGTAGCGAATGCCGCCGTGGGCAAGCTTGGTAGATTTACTGCTAGTGCCGCTGGCGAAATCGGCTTTTTCCACCAGGGCAACCCGGTAGCCGCGTGCGGCGGCATCCAGGGCGACGCCTGCCCCGGTGATGCCGCCTCCGATCACCAGCACATCAAACTGCTCCTGGGCCAAACGTTCCAAATACACTGTTCGTACAGTGGCTGCTAAAGGTTCCATGGCTCTTCTCCTCGTCAGTTTCACGCACCGGCAGAGGCATCTCGCACACGGCTACCGCAGCAGTGGCCACATCCCGCAAGGTTTTTCCAAGGGACGCTTCGACTGCGGCAACGACTGCTCCCTCCACAAACGGCGCGTCACTCAAGATACTATGCTGGCGTTGCTCCGCTGGGAGCATCTCCAGCGCCATCTCAGCGCTGCCTCAATCCATAAGTCTCAGCAGCACCCCGTCATCGGTATACATCTCTTGAATTGCCTGCTGTATCAGGTCAGCGCTGGTTCCAAGATCACCTCTCACTCTACTTGCGTCTTCCTCACCTTTTGGCTGAAACCCTGCTGATATGTGCATGTTTTTCTGCGGCCTCATCGCTACGCTCTTCGCAAGGGTTTTTGGTGAGTTTGTGGGTTTGGCAGACTGCGTCTGCCAAACCCACAAACTCACAGGTAGTTTTTTTGCCTGAACGGAAAAGAGAGCTTGACAGCAGGTGTAGCCTGAAGGAAGAAGGAGGAGGATTAGCTCAGCAGGAGAAGAACCATGGCCCGACGAACCCCGCGTCCGATCTCCTCGCACGCGATCACGTTGACCCCGTTGAAAGAGCATTGTGAGCAGTGCGGTCAGCCGCTGTGGGTGGGCTACCACGCCCATCGCACGGTGACCAAGTTGGATGGCCTCTGGAGGTTGACCATTGTGGTACGTCGTTGTATGCAGCCGCAATGCCCACGTTACCATGTGGCTTACCGGCCCGAAGAAGAAGGGGGATGGGCGCTGCCACATGGCGAATTTGGTCTGGAGGTGATTGCCTTGATTGGGCGCTGGCGCTTTCGTGAGCACCGCAGTGTGCCGGAGATGCATCGCATGCTGCTGGCGGGTGGAGTGAGCATCACGGAGCGAAGTGTCACCAATTTGATGCAGCGCTATGAAGAACTGGTCGCCTTGCGGGTAGCCAATCACGAGCGCATCAAGGAACGGTTGCAGAAGCAAGGGCGTGTGATCCTGGCGATTGACGGATTGCAACCGGATGTGGGGCATGAGGTCCTCTGGGTGATACGTGACTGTCTCTCGGAGGAGATCCTGCTGGCACGTCCCCTGCTCAGTAGCTCGCAAGGTGACCTGACGGCCTTGCTGACTGAAGTGAAGCAACAGCTCAAAGAGCTCGAGGTTCCGGTCAAAGGGGTCATCTCCGATGGGGAAGAAACCATCGGCAGCGCAGTGGCCTTTGTTTTCCCCAAGGTGCCCCATCAACTCTGTCAATTTCATTACCTGCGTGATGCCACCAAGCCACTTTACGACGCGGATCGACATGCCAAGACGGAACTGAAGAAGCACGTTCGAGGGGTGCGCCCTCTCGAACGTGCCCTGCAAGAACGCAGCGACCCGGAGGCCGAAGCGCTCCGGGGCTACTGCCTGGCGGTCCGAAGCTCGTTGACCGATGATGGGCGTGCGCCGTTGGAGGCCTCCGGGCTCCAATTGCAGGACCGACTCACCCAGATCAGCGACTCCATCGCCCGTGTCCAACAAAAAAAAACCTTCCGCCAGCCTTAAAGCACTTGCAGCAGATCCTCGCGAAAGCGTTGCAGCGCACGGCGGGACTGTGGCCACCCCTCAAGGCTGCCTATGGGCTGGTATATCAAGCCGCTCATCTTTTAGCCAATCACGAGCAGCAGACGGGCGCTCAGGTTCGGGAAACGTATCTGGCCTGGGTCAAGCAGATGCAAGAACAGAAAGCGAGTCTGGGTCCACTCAGCACAACGATCGATCATTTTGCGCAGATCACCGAGAACTTTGCGCCTGGTTTGTTTGAGTGCTATGATGTGCCCGACTTGCCTCGCACCAATAATGATCTGGAACATTGTTTTGGCGTCGCTCGTGCGCATGAGCGTCGAGCGACCGGACGCCGAGGCGCGATTCCTGGGGGGGTGGTGCGCGGCTCGGTTCGTCTGATGGCCGTGGTGGTAACCAAACACGAGGACTTGCAAGCTAGCGACCTGCAACCCAGCGATTACCAGGCCTGGAAGCAACTGCGGACGCAACTGCAGTATCGCCAGGAAGCCCGTCGCCAGCAGTTTCGTTTCCGCAAGGACCCGGCTGCGTACCTGGTGGCTCTGGAAGCTCAACTGCTCGAGGGAAGTTTTAGGATCGTAAACTTGTCTTGACAGGAGGTGTAAGCTAGCAGAAAGAAAAAGAGAAGGTGGAACAAACACGTCTGAGCCGAAGAGAACCTCGTCCCCAAGCGACCCAGTATCACCGATTGGAGCCACAAAGAACGACCTGTATCGAGTGCAAGCAGCCGATGTGGGTGGTCTACCATGCGCATCGAAGCATCACGACGCTCCACGGGCTGTGTCAGTTGACTCTGGTGGTGCGTCGATGCGGCAAGGGCTCCTGTGGACGCTCTCGGCAGGCGTCTCGTGCAGAAGAAGAGGGCCGCTGGGCCTTACCGCATGGCGAATGTGGACTGGATCTGATCGCTCTGGTGGGAACGCTGCGCTACCGAGAGCATCGTAGTGTGCCCAAAATGCATCAAGCCCTCTTGGCGCGCGGTATCAGCATTGCCCAGCGCAGTGTGACCCATCTGATGTAGCGCTATGAAGAACTGGTCGCCTTGCGTATCAGTGACGAGCCTCAGATGCAAGACACGGTTGCAGCAGTAAGGGCGTGTGATCCTGGCGCTGGATGGATTGCAGCCAGATGTGGGCGCACTTGCAGCAGTGTGAAGAAACCCGCAGGCAGCAGTTCCGCTTTCGCAAAGATCCTGCCTCTTATCTGGCTGCTCTCGAAGCTCAACTTCTCACCATCCCTTTGCGGGGTCAGAAAATAGGACCGACTCAACCTTAGTTCGACTCTCAGTCTCGCCCTCTAGGGCCTAGTGCACAGCGTCTTGAGAATGGATGGTATCTCTCACCGTACTTTTCACAACCATGCTACTGTCCCCTGGTATCTTTCGACCCAAGGTAAGGTTGCACTGTAGCCACTTCTACCCTAGTGGCGTTGGACCACCCCAACAAGGGCACCATGAGCACATCGGTGCACAATAGGCTTTCGTGCTCTGATCATATCACATGGCTCAATCTTTCCCCTCACCGCTGTCAGATTCTACCGTGAAGATGTTGCGGTGATAATATTGATTGCACTGTTCCCAGCTTCATCATATACTTTTGCGGTAATGGTATAGGTTGTCCCTCTTTTTCCAGGTACAGTCCATGCACAGGTATAAGGAGCTGTGGTATCTGTACAGAGGAGTGAATTGTTTACAGAGAATTCTACTTTGCTTACCCCCACATTATCAGAAGCAGTAGCAGTAATGGTTACTGTAGTTCCATGTTTTACGGTGCTGGCATTAAGAGGGTTTGTAATATTTACTGTTGGCGATGTGGTATCTGGTACTAGAGGAGGTGTTGGTGTTAACGTATTGGTTGGGAATGGTGTTGATGTCGGTGTTGAAGTTATTGTCGTATTAGAGTAGATTCCACTCAATGTTTTCCAAATGCCGCCATTAGCTGCATAGGTGACACTAATACCTTTCTCCGCCATAATTCTGTCTTCCATTGGCCATGGCCAGAGGGGGGTGTTGGTTAATTGTCCGTCAACATACTCATAGATGATGTTAGCACCAATATCTGCACCATTTGCTCCTGCACCTTTGAGGGGTGAGTTGTTTGGAACAAACAGGTAGGCACCTCTGCCATAGGTTGTCGTGTCATATCCCGGGTTAACCTGCTTGTCGGTTGCTACCAGGGCAGTGCCGTTACTCGTGTTGCCATAGAAATCAGAATAGGAGTGACCGGGATCATTGTTGATAGCGGATGTGTTATTGAGAAAAACGCTGTTGGTGAGACTGGGTGGGGCACCGTGTGAATTATAAAATCCCTGGACATTGTTTGTAAAGGTGGCGTTGGTGATTGATCCGCCATTGGTTGTGCCCCACATTAATCCATTCCCCTGCGGTTTGGTCGTATACGTACCGGTCAATTTCTGAATATCAAAGTAGTCGTCTTTGAATTGTGTATTTACTCCTGTATCACCATTGACCCACCATCCTTCCCAATTATTATAAAACATGGACCCAAGAATAGTTGTATTACTAGTTGTCCATGGCGCATTAGCGCTTGTCTGCCACGTAGCAGTGTAGTAGTTATCATCCGTCTGCTTTGATATCGTATTTATGGCAATCACATTTTCAAGCGTTACATTCGTTGCCCCATAAACACTAAAACCGGATCGTGGTTCAGTATTGGTATCAGTGATGTTATCCCAATAAGCCCAGTCCCGTCGAAATGTCACATGATCTGCTTGATAGGCAATAAATCGATATCTTCCATCTCCCCAGGCAGCGCAATCCTCTACGAGGACATTGGTTGCTCCAAAGGAGATCATAAATAGATGATGATTTCCGGGAGCCGCATTATAAGCAGTAATACGACGAAGGGTGATATGATCAGCTCCTCCCAGCGTATTATTGCTGTTGCCATAGACATAGATAACATTTTCATTCACATTAGGGTCTGTATTACTTTGCGGTGCGTTCCTGGCAACAATGCCCTCAACATCAATATACGCAGAACCCCCACCGATAAACACCGGTGGTGTATATGTTGCGGTAATTTGACTGCCATCAACAATTGCCTTGCCATCGTTGACTGCTTTAATGGTAATTGGTGCTGTTGCAGTGCCTTGCTTGCCGCTAATTGTTAATGGCGAATAATATACACCATCATTGAGCAATAATGTATCCCCGGGTTGTAAACTGTTTACTTTACTTGCCAGACTGTCTCCCGGATTGGCATAGTAGGTGCTGCCCGCTGCTCTTGCAGCAGGCTGTTGAAACTGTCTTTGAAGATTGACAAGAAAGAGACTAACAGGAAGAGCAAGCAAAATAATAACTAGTGAGAAAAAAGAAACCAGTTTTCTCGAAGAAGAAAAAGCATCGCTCACTTTTTCTTTAAAGATAGTGTCATCTGAGGTGCGCACAATGCGTGATTCATTAGGGACATGTTGACGTTGTGGGAGTGGTTCGGTGGTGAGTGGTCGGGTTGGTAGATCGCCCATATACGGTTGTGGTGGGTAGTTGATAAGGCTTGTCCGTTTTCGAAGAGGCTGCTCTATATTGTTGCTCATGTCTTACCTTTCTCAATTGACAGGCAAGGCCACAAGCGCGTATACTCTGCTTAGACCTTTCGCCTGTCCTGGCTGCAAAAACCCTACATTAACTTGAAGGTTCATGCTGCCACTGTATCAATCAACAGTAAAAAGGATGATTTTGTCGGTGTTATGTGCTGTGCTGCTCTCGGAATGCGCCACAGTACACAACAATGCAAGAAAAGGTCACTTGAAGCGTTTAGCAGAGGTTTGCTAAGCGCTTCTTGATTTCATAGGCAACCCCCTTTCTTGAGAAAAGAAGCGCAGTAAGAGTCTAGCCTTTTATGGAAATAGCATGTGATCATTGAGGAAACCGCTCTGCGAACTCAATGGCAAAACGATTGGGTGCTGGCTTCCAATCACGGATTGGAAATCAGCGTGGGTGAGACTTCCACAATGGTGAGAAAGATCTGCGTTGTGCAGGCTGATCGCTGTATATGTTGTGTAATTGCTTTCGCATAACTACCCGAATCCTTTCGTGTTTATATCAAGGTTGGAATGCTCCACATATGGTCCTTACAGGGTCATGGACTTGGCTCACCACTTATGTGGAGATATCTCATCACACTCTTGTCTGTTTCTAGGCGTCACACTCTTGTCTGTTTCTAGGCGTCACACACCAAGCAGATTACTGCTCAAAAGCTCTAGCATGAGATCTAGTAGCTTTATATGGTTGGTCCTGCGAGTAGACCCGCCTCCGGGGCTATACTTCTCACCAAGCATATTCATTACCTGACAACCCACTAGTTGTCTCTGATGCACAGGCAGTTCAAACACTGTGAACTGAGGTAAGATGTTCTAGTATCCCTTGGTATGCTTACGATATTACCACGACCTTTTTTCTCTTTTGCGTGTTTGGTTGACTAATGGCAGGAAAGTACTAAGGTAGGGTTATGATTTCTTAATTGCATTTCCTCTATAATGAGCGTATCTCAAGCCAAGTTTGCCGTTCTTGTTTTTTGCTGAATGGCAAACTTCACATGATGCGAGCTTGAAACCGTCTCTTTTTTCCCCTTACAATGAGCGTAGCTCAAGGAAGGTTTGCCATTCAGCTTTTTTTATGCCCAGACGTTGATAGCGTGGGCTTGACGGCGATAGCGTTTGGGGATCAGTATTCTTTCGAGAAGTGTAATCGTATATTTGCTCCTGACTCGCCGATAGAGTTTCAAGGCGAGTGGGAAAAAACGCCCGGTCTGGAAGTGATGAAACGGTTTGAGAGGGGCCGGTGAGAGCAGGGCCATGATCCGTTCCACGATGTAATAGCGAAGCGGGCCAAAATGATACCGGTAGGATTGGAAGAGCTTCTCGGCATGCTCCGAAGGGCGATAATTGCGCTGCAGGGACTCTTCACGTACATATAGGTATTCCTCGTAGC
>WNGD01017850.1_pt1 | contig 10174 bp, 10 predicted proteins | sample 5400671 | NCBI WGS metagenome assembly WNGD01 (sample SAMN13153369, study PRJNA577476) | soil metagenome | isolation source: 40 cm soil or saprolite under grassland replicate 2 | place: USA:California | collected 2016-06-15
CACGCGTTCAAGGCTCGTGCGGCGTCGGTGGGGATGCCGCTCAAGGTCTTTGACCAGATCGACTCGGGTCTCGAATTCACTACCAATGAATTCAAAATGCGTCGCCATCCCGAGTGCATGTCGTGGGAATGGGGAAGCTACGACATCCGAGGACGTCTCGTCAAAGACGACGCGATATATGCAAGCGCGCCCGACGGTATCGTGGAGGGCACTCAATGTGGCGAGTTTCTCGCAGATCAAGTCGCTCGCTACACCAGTGATCTCGGCTTCGACGGGATTCTGTACGGCAATCAGCTCGGGACGCGTGGCCGATGGTGGCCCGGGAACGGGCCGGGGTACTCTGGAGAGGAGGCGGCCGCGATACTGGCGTTCGTGGAGTACTCGAGGCGTGCGCTCGGTGACAAAGAACTCATGTGGTTCGACTCGTACAACAACCGTCAGGTAGAGCGGGACACCTGGAGCTTTCCGGCCGACGGATATCGCTCATTTGACTACCTGATCGCGGCGGGGTTCTGTGTCATTACGTTCACCGAGCGGTACATGGACAACCTCAACAGCAAGCTTCAACTGACGGGCGGTCCGCGTGTTCTTGCAACCCTGGATTATGTGGATCCCTGGTACAGCTACAACTCGATGAGCGCGTACCCAGTCGAGTCAGCCCGCCTCGAAGTGATTGCGATTGGGTTTCGAGACAGAATTGACGGAATCGTGTTTTTTGCGAACGATCGGAATGGTGCGCCAGTGCCGCGGAACGTGATCGAGTCATTCGCAAACCGCTTCTATGGGGGGTTGGGCCGCTATCCTTGAATGGGCAGACAGGCCTTAGCCCTCAAGGGTGCAGCCTAACAAGCGCAAGCCGTTGGACGCTTGATCAGCCGTCGACCTGGGCTGGAACCCGCCACGTCTCCAGGCCGCGCCGCGTAAACGTGAAGTCGGTCTCCACCGCTCCCAGCTCGGTCAGTCGACGGGCCACCTCGTGTTTCCGATCGAACGGCGTGTACAGCAGCATGTAACCGCCACCGCCGGCTCCCGTCATCTTCCCGCCAATAGCGCCAGCTCGGAGTGCGGCTACGTACAGCTCATCGAGCCGCGGAGTGCTGATGCGGGGCGAGAGCTGTTGCTTGACGATCCACTCCTCGTTCAGCAGGCGACCGAAGCTATCAAAGTCCCGCCGCAGCAGCACATCCCTCATCTGGACGGTGAGGCGCTTCAGGCTGCGCAATTGCTCGATTGTTTTCGGCTCCCGATAGCGACCCACTTGGTCGTCGATGATCCCCGCTGAAACGCAGCAGGTTGTGTTCCAGCTCGTTCAAGATGTCGTCGCTGAGGCGCAGGGGGTTGACGACGACCCTGTCGCCGAGGAACTCGATGTAGTTGAACCCGCCGAACGTGGCCGCGTACTGGTCCTGCAGGCCGCCGGGGATCCGCAGCTCCTGACGCTCGATGTGGCACGCGATCCGTGCCACTTCGTGGTCCGTCAGCGGCAAATTCCTGAATTCCTTGAGCAGACCCACGATGGCGACGACCAGTGCCGAGGAGGCTCCCAGCCCAGACCCTGGAGGGGCGTCGCTATGCAGGAACAGCTCGAATCCGGAGGACTGCTGCCCGTCGAGCCGCATGATGGCCGCTTTCACCAGGTCCAGCTTGCCGTCGTACAGCAGCGGGTCGTCTACGTTGTAGTTGAGCGCCAGGCCGTAGTCCACCGAACGAATCCGGATGGTCCCATCGCCGCTGGGCCGGAGCGTGCCGTACGCGTAACGCGACACTGTTGTGCTGAGGACGCACCCGCCCTCCGTGTCGCGAAACGGCGCGATGTCCGTCCCGCCGCCGGCGAAGCTGATCCGCAAAGGGGCCCGCGCGCGAATAATCACTGCGCTCTCTCGGGTAGGGACGCCTGGGCCTCCCGGTATGACGCAGGCGTTCCGATATCGATGAAGTACCCGGCACTTGCGGGGTAGCCGTACAGGCCGCGTCCCACGAGGCGGGGCAACACGTCGGTCTCCAAAGACACCGGTCGGTTTGGTGCGATCTGATCCAACAGACCCCGGCTTACCACACACACCCCCCCGTGGACCCACCCGGCACCCCTGGCGACGCCAGGTGCGCTCACTGCGTGTATCGCTCCACCATCAGCGAGGTCCACGGCTCCGTAGCGGACCCGGTCCGCAACCTGCGTCACGGCGACGGTCACGAGCCCCCTCTTCGCGTCGTGGTAGTGCAGCAGGTCACCATAGTCCAACTGGAGAAAAGAATCTCCATTCAAGACGAGAAACCTGTCTCCGGTCAGCACCGATCCGGCGAGCTTGATGGCCCCTCCGGTGCCAAGCGGCTCGTTCTCCTGCGAGTAGCGAATCGAGAGTTCCCAGCGGGCGCCATCGCCGAAGTGCCGTCGCACCTGATCGGCTTGGTGCCCGATGGCCAGAACGATGGTCTGAATGCCACCGCGTCGCAGCGAGGACACCAGGTACTCCAGGAACGGCCTGCCAGCGACGAGCGCCATCGGCTTGGGCCGATCCGGCACGGCGGACCGCAGCCTCGTGCCGAGGCCGCCTGCGAGGATGAGCGCTTCGATCAGGTACCCCCCAAGCCCAGCGTACGGTTGAGCTGCGTATTAATGCAGGCCGCGGCCGCCAGCGGCAAGTCGGCGGGCGGGAAGCTCCTGCGTCACGCCACCTTTGAAGAACCTTCCCTAGAGAGGGAGTAACGTGCCCGACGCTCGTCAGCGGGGCCGCCGGTGGCTATACTAGCGTCTCTGCGGGACGGACCATGCGCATCGGCATAGATGCCCACTTCGTCGGCGTTCGGCACGGCGGCAACGAGATTCATTTTGAGAACCTGATCAACCACCTAGCCCAACGGCCGGGCAACAGGGACGACTTTTACGCGTTTACCTACCGGCTCGCCGCCCGCGAGCGGCTGCGGGGCGAGCGGCTGACGCTCATCCCACTGTCCAGTCGCTTGGTGTCGTGGCAGCGAGGAGTCGAGATCCCGCTGCAGTCGCGCCGCCTGCGTCTCGATGTGCTGCATGTGCCGTTCAACGTCGTCCCCGTGTTTCGGCCGCGGAAGGTTGTGACGATCCACGATCTCGGGTTTCTGCATGTGCCCGAAGCCTTCACCCCGTGGGAACGGGCGCGGCTGGCCGTCTTGACGCCGGTCGCCGCGCGCGCTGCGGACCACGTGTTCGCGGTCTCGGCATTCACGAAGCACGAGATCGCCGACCGCTATCGCCTTCGTGAAGAGCGCATCACCGTCACTCCGAGCGCAGTGGACCGAACGGTGTTTCGCCCGCTGAGCGTCGCAACAACGGCGGCGACACGCGCCCGCTTGGGACTGGACTGCGACTTCGTGCTCTTCGTCGGGACGCTGCAACCCCGTAAGAATGTGCCTGCCCTGATCGAGGCATACGACCGGCTGCGCCGCAAGGGACGCTTCTCCGGCCTGCACCTGGTGCTCGCCGGGCGAAAGGGGTGGTACTTCGACGCGGTGTTCCGCCTCGTGCGGGAGCGCGGCTTGGAGGGGCGTGTGCACCACGTCGGGGCGGTGGACACGGAGACGCTCGTGGCGTTGTACAGCAGCGCCGCGGCATTCGTGTTGCCGTCGCGATACGAAGGCCTTGGCTTACCGCTCCTGGAAGCGATGAGCTGCGGTTGTCCGGTCATCAGCTCCAACGCATCGGCCCTGCCGGAGGTGTACGGCGAGGCGGCACTGGCGTTCGACCCGAACGACCCGGACGAGCTGGCCGCGCAGCTCGAGCGTGTGCTCGACGACCGGGCTTGCCGTGACGAGCTGGTGCGCCGCGGCTTCCAGAACTGCGAACGGTTCTCCTGGGAGCGCACGGCGGCCGTAGTCGAGACCGTCTATCATTCCCTGTGAAACGCGTCGCGCTGTACTACCCCTGGATCTATCTGCGTGGGGGCGCCGAACGGGTGGTGCTCGAGATCGTGCGGCGCTCGCGGCACCGCTGCACGGTGTTCACGAACCACGTCGATTACGACCAGACCTACCCCGAGTTCCGGTCATTACAGGATCTCGTGGTGCTCGATCGCGTCCCGGTCGAGCGGTCGTTCCGCAGCGCGCTTCGCGCCGCGCTCGTCATCACGCGCCAAAAGCTCGCGTCACGGGAGTTCGACGCGCTGCTCGTCGTCTCCGAAGGCCTGGGGGACCTCATCACCTTCCGCAACCACGCAAAACCGGTTGTGTGCGTCTGCCTCACGCCGGCCCGGCCGGTGTACGATCCGGTGTATCGCCAGGCGTGGCTCGCGCACCATCCCCGTGCTCGGTTACCGTTCGGAGTCTTTTCCCGCCTGTACCGGCCGCTCACCCGGCTGGCTTGGCGCCATTATCGGCGGGTCTTCGCCGACAGCCGGGAGGTGCGAGACCGCGTGGCGGCGGGCCGAATCTGTTCCATGGACAAGGTGGAGGTTCTGCACCCGGGGGTGGACGTCGCGGCGGTCGAGCCATCGTTTGCCCACGGGCGATACTTTTTGTACGCCGGCCGGATCAAATGGACCAAGAACGTGGCCCTCGCGGTCGACGCGTTCCGCACATTCAAGCGGTCCTGCCCGCACGCCTGCGAGTGGCGGCTCGTGATCGCGGGGAGCGTGGACGCAAGCAGCAGGGACTACCTTGCCGACCTGGAGCGGTGCGCGGCTGGGGATACAGCGATCACATTTCAGGCGAATCCCTCAACCGCGGAGCTGGGAGCGCTGTACGAGCGCTGCTACGCCCTGGTCTTCCCGTCGCTGAACGAGGACTGGGGGATCGTGCCCCTCGAGGCGATGGCCCACGGCAAGCCGGTGCTGGCGGTGAACCGCGGCGGGCCGACCGAGAGCGTGGTAGACAGTGAGACGGGGTTCCTGCTCGAGCCGAGTGCGGCGGCATTTGCGACCAAGATGACGTGGCTGGTCGAGCACCCGGAGGAGGCCCGACGCATGGGTGGCGCGGCCGTAGCGCGGGTCAAGCGATACTCGTGGGACGCCTTCGTGCAGCGGCTGGATGACTACATCGAAAATCACTGCTGAGCCGGGCGGTCGGCTGCTCGCCCGCAACGCGCTGTACAACGTGCTCGGGCAGGCGCTGCCCATCCTGGTGGGGCTCGCGGCGATCCCGGTCACGCTGCGGTCGCTCGGGGCCGCCCGCTTCGGTCTGCTGGGGCTCGCCTGGGCGATCCTCGGCTACGTCGGGGTGCTCGACCTCGGGCTGGGCCGCGCCACGACGAAGTTTGTGGCTGAGTACTTGGCGGCGGGTGACACTGAGCGGTTGCGACGGGTGGCGACGCTCGCCGTGGTGAGCCAGACCGTAATGGGCGTCATCGGCGGCGCGCTGTTCGCGCTGCTGGGGCCGTTGCTGACCGGCGTGCTGGGCGTGCCGCCAGCGCTCCGGGCCGAGGCGCGCGGCATGCTCCTCGCCCTGGCGCTGTCGGTGCCGTTCGTCGTCCTCTCGGCGAGCCTGCGGGCCATCCTCGAGGCGGCCCAACGCTTCGACCTCGTCAACGTGATCCGCACCCCTACCAGCGCGGCGGTGCTCATCGTCCCGGCGATCGCCGCCTCGTTCGGCGCCGATCTGACGGTCATCGTGCTGCTGCTGCTGCTCGTGCGCATCGCGTCCGGCTGGGCGACCGCGGCCGTGATTCCAAGAGCGATCCCGGCATTCCATTGGACGATTGCCCCTCGCTGGGAGACGCTGCGCCCGCTGCTCGGCTATGGGGGATGGGTGTCAGTGTCGAACGTGGTGAGCCCGCTGCTGGTATACCTCGAGCGGTTTCTGTTGGCAGCGCTCGCGGGCGTGGCCGCCGTCGCGTACTACACAGCTCCGTATGAGGCCGTGACGCGGCTCCTGATCCTGCCGGCCGCTCTCGCCGGCGCGCTGTTCCCCGCGCTGAGCGCGACCGGGCGCCGGCTCGCCGCCTTAGGGGGAGCGTCCCACGAGCAGTTCCTCGGGCGGCCGCTGCGCTTCTTGTTGTTGACCCTGGCGCCGCTGGTAGTCCTGCTGATCGTGTGCGCGGGCCCGCTGCTCACGCTGTGGCTCGGCCCCGCCTACGCGGCGCGGAGCACGACTGCCTTCTCCATCCTTGCGGTCGGCGTGCTCGTGAACGGGCTGGCCTTCATTCCCTACGCCTACCTGCTGGGGCGGGGGCGGCCGGATCTGCCGGCCAAGTTCCACCTGCTGGAGCTGCCGCTCTACGTAGTGGCCGGGTGGCTGTTGATCGGCGCGCTGGGCGTCGACGGCGCGGCGCTGGCCTGGACGCTGCGGGTGACGGCGGACACGGCGCTGCTGACCACAGCCGTGTGGCGGTTGACGGGCGTGTCTCCGGCACAACTGCTGGGGGCGCGCGGCGCTCGGGCGGTGGCGACAGTGGCCGCGCTCGCAGCGGCGGGCGCGGCGTGCGTCGTCCTGGCACCCGGCGCGGTCGCCCGCATGGTGCTCGCGGGCGGTGTGGGGGCAGCGTTCGCCGCGGCCGCGTGGCGGTTCGTGCTCGACGACACCGAGCGTGCCGGGCTGCGTCGGATGTTGACGTGATGCGGCTTCGACTCGGCGCCGGGCTAGTGGTGGCGAGCAGCGTCGTGGGCTGTCGGGAGTTCACCCCCCCCAAGCCGGCAGAGCTGCTCGTGAGCCCCGATAGCCTGGTGTTCACTGGACGAGCCGGCGGCCAGTATCCGCCGCTGCAGTACCTCACCCTCAGCGAAACGGACGTTCAGCCCGTGCGGTGGACGTCCTCGGCCGATGTGGCGTGGATCGGTCTCTCGAGCAGGGGTGACACCTTGCCGTTTTTTCTCGGCGTCGGAGTGGGGACGGCGCTGGTGCCCGGAGTCTACCTCGGCACGGTGACGGTCGCGCGGCCGTCCACCGATGACCGTCGCAGCGTACCGGTCACGCTCAGCTTATTCTCGACCGTGCCTCTCGCGGGGCGCTGGGCCGGCCAGCAGGACAGCGTGGGCCTTGCCCTCAGCCTCGCCGACAGCTCGGGACAGGTAACGGGCGACGGCAGCCTTGGGCCACCGGCGCGCCGCGTGCGGGTGACCGGGACGTACGCCTATCCGACGGCAACGCTGCGGCTGGCGGGCCCGGACACAACGAACCTCGCCGGCTCATTCCTGGACGACAACTCCATCAGGGTCAGCCTGAGCGGCCCACGTATCTCCACCGTCACGCTGACTCTCTATCGCCAGTAGGCCGTGGATGGTGCCGCGCAGCCCTGCCCACGCGAGCCGGGGCCGGCCGCGCAGCAGCTCCACCGCCGCACGCGCAGGCCGGGCGAGGGCGAAGTAGGCCAGGGTGCGCCACAGCGCCACGAACAGCGCCCGCGAGCGGGCGATCCAGTACTCACTGCGCGGCCGGGGCACCCGGCGCACAGTCCCGCGCCAGGCGTGATGGACCACCGCCTGCGGGGCGTACACGACAGGCAAGCCCGCCACGCCGGCGCGCAACGAGTACTCGGCATCCTCAAAGTACAGGAAATAGCAATCGGGCAGCGGGCCCAACGTGTCCCATGCCCGCCGGGAGACGAGCATCGCGCAGCCCGTCACGAATTCCGTCGGGACGGTCGCGCCGCTCGCTGAGGGAGGGACCACGGTCGCGTGGATGGTGACCGCACGGGCGTTCGGTAGGCGCCCGCCGGCGTACCAGACTCGCTCATACCCCGCTCCCTCGTAGATCGTCACCCCGAGCAGCCCAGTGCGCGGCGCCCGCTCGATGGCGGCGGCGACCTCCCCGAAAAAGGCGGGCTCCACGGTCGCGTCGTTATTGAGAAGCAGGAAGTGCGTGATCCCGGCGTCCCGAGCCAAGAGCACGAGGCCGAGGTTGTTGCCTCCCGCGAACCCGCGGTTGTGCCCGGAGCGGATGATGGTGGGGCGGAGCATTGAGGACTCTCCCGCCCACCTCATCAACGCTGCGACGGAGCCGTCCGTCGAGGCGTTGTCCACCACTACCACGCGGGTCGGCCCGGGGTCCGCCGCAGCGAGGGACTCCAGGCAGGCGATGGTGTCGACGTGCCCGTTCCAGTTGAGAATCACCACGCCGATCGATACGGAGCCCATGGTCCGCTAGCGCGACGCGGCGATGGAGAGGACGATGTCGGTGCGCACGTTCTGCACGAATCCGCCGCCGAGCCCGTAGAAGCAGGGCATCGACCCGTTTGCTGACATGTCCAGCCGGTCGGAACGGAACGTCCCCAGAATGGACCCGAGACCCAGCAGCGTGAGGTCGCACCACGGGTAGCGCGCCCGGATTGCGGCAACGCCGGCGACCGGCTTGGGAGGCGTCCCGAAGTCGGTCAGCAGGAAGGTGCTGTCGCTGCGCAGCTCCCCGGCGAACGGTCCGGTGTCGCTCGGGGCGATCCGATAGGTACCGGTGAACAGCCGGTGGTTGTCAGGCAAGTTCCCCCGCAGAACGAGCGTGGCGGCAAACGAGTCGCTCCGAGCCTCGAACTGATTCGTGATCCGCATCACGACCACGGCGCCGTAGGTGCCGGAGATGTCGCGAGCCGGTGGGCCAGCGGGATCGAAGCTCACGCATGCAGCCGCAGCGAGCGCGGCGAGGCTAGGCGAGGACCGCGTCATACACTGCCGCGGTCTCGCGCGCGGCGCGCGCCCAGCTGAATTGCGCCGCGCGCGCCAGCCCGCGCGTCGCCAGGCGGCCCCGCAGGCCCTCGTCGCACCACACCGCGGCGATCCCCCGGGCGATGTCCTCCGTGGAGCGCGGATCCACCAGCACCGCGGCGTCGCCCGCCACCTCGGGCAAGGACGACACGTTGGACGTCACCACCGGACAGCCGCAGGCCATCGCCTCCAGCACGGGCATGCCGAATCCCTCCCACAAGGAAGGATACACGAACACCCGCGCCAGGCCGTACAGCGCCCGCAGCTCCTCCACGGGGACGTAGCCGAGGAATCGCACCGCATCAGCCAGGCCGAGTTGGCGGACGGCGCCCGCTACCGCTTCGGGACGCCATGCTTCGGGCCCCGCATGTACGAGGGTCGGGGCATGAGCGCCGGGCTGGGCGCGGACCTGACGCAGCGCCTCGAGTACGCGCGGAAGGTTCTTGCGGGGCTCGATGGCGCCGACGACGAGTACGAAGTCACGGGGGAGATCGTGACGGCGGCGGACGTCCGCCGCCCAAGGTTCATCTCGCGCCAGCGGTCGAAACACCGGGTCCACTCCGAGCGGGACGACCGAGACGCGCTCGGCGGGGACGCGGAGCCACTCGACGATTTCCCCCTTCGACGCGTTCGAGTCGGCGATCACGGCGTGCGCGCGCCGGGCGAGCCGGGGCATCACGGCGCCGGCGTAGTATCGGTACCACGGGCGAAACAGGTACGGAAAGCGGATCGGCATGACGTCATGCACAGTCACGACTGCGGGAAACGACCCCGCCATCGGGCCAAGCCCGGCGGGCAGGTGCACGAGCCCGCAGCCGCGACGACGCGCGGCCACTGTCACGCCCGCTTGGTGCCACCACAGGTCCCGGACCAGCGTGGCCATCCGCTCGCCCAGGGCGCGGCGCGCGCCCGTCACCGGACGGGCGAACCAGCTGGCGATTGGCACGAGGCGGTCCCCGAGCAGGGCTGTGAGCGCCGCGTGCAGATGCCAGATGTACACGCTGACGCCGATCCGGCCCAGCCTCCCGTGCGAGACATCGAGCGCGATGCGGCGCCCGCTCACGGCTTGCGTTCACCCGCGGGAGAGACCCGGCAGGCCACCGTGACCACGGCGCCCGCGAGCCAGAAGAAGATGTAGCCGAAGAACGGGTCCGTGAGCGGCACGGTGGTGGCGCCGTTCAGGGCGAGACCGAGCGTCCCGACGGCGACGAGCGCGCCGCAATTCCGCGCCGGCTCTCCCGGCGCCGTCCGGAATGCTTTCACCCCCGCCGCGGCGATGCCGGCGAGGATCGCCAGGTAGAGCGCCACCCCGGCGAGGCCGAGCTCAGCACTGTACTTGAAGTACTGGCTGTCGGCGGCGGCGGACGTCAGTCCGAACCGAGCAGACGTCAGACCGCCGGCCCCGAGGCCAAGACCCAGCGGGTGGTCCACCAGGCTCTGTGCACCCACGGACCAGTCTGCGAGGTGGCCGACGCTGCTGCCGGTCTGCCAGGTCAGAGTGTCCCACACGAACGTCGCGAGCCCCGGCACGGCAACCAGCGCGACGGCGAAGCCGAGCAGACCAGCGAGCCCCGCAC
>WNGD01007631.1_pt1 | contig 10172 bp, 13 predicted proteins | sample 5400671 | NCBI WGS metagenome assembly WNGD01 (sample SAMN13153369, study PRJNA577476) | soil metagenome | isolation source: 40 cm soil or saprolite under grassland replicate 2 | place: USA:California | collected 2016-06-15
TCGTCAGCTCGCCGCCGATCACCAGGCTCTCCTTGTTGGCGAGCGCCACGTCGATTCCCTCGCCGAGGGCGACGATGGTCGGGCCGAGCCCGGCGGCGCCGACCATCCCGTTGAGGACGAGGTCCGAGCCCGAGGAGACGATCAGCTCGCGAATCCCCCCCTCGCCGGCAAGGACACGGCCGTCCCAGGCCGAGCGCGCCCGCTCCGCGGCGGCGGCGTCGGCCAGCGCCACGATCGGCACGCCGTGCTGACGCGCCTGCTCGACCGCCTGCTCCCAGCTCGACCCGGCGGCGAGGCCGACCACCCGCAGCTCCTCGGAGGCGGCGACGATCTCCAGCGCCTGCGTCCCGATCGAGCCCGTCGACCCGAGTATCAACAACTTCTTCATCGCGCCACAGAGAATAGGGACGGCCCAGTCGCAACCACGAAACTGCAATTACCCCCACAGAGAGGGGGTAATTGCAGATTCGCCTCAGTAGACCAGCTGGATCGCGAGGTAGTAGCCGATGACGACCGTGAAGAGGACGGCGTCGAGGCGGTCGAGCAGGCCGCCGTGGGGGCCGAAGATCCGCCCCGTGTCCTTCCTGCCGAGGTCGCGCTTGATCATCGACTCGAAGAGGTCGCCGACGGGGGCGATCGCGGCCACGGCGGCGCCAAGCAGCAGGGCGTCGACCCCGGAGAGCCAGTCCTGGTAGAGGCCGGCGAACCAGAGGCCCAGCGTGCCGATCAGGAAGCCGCCGACCAGGCCCTCCAGGGTCTTGTTCGGCGAGAGGCTCGGGGCGATCTTGTGGGAGCCGAACATGCGTCCGGTCGCATAGGCGGCGGTGTCGGTGACGAAGGTGCCGACCAGGACGTCGACCAGCAGCGCCGCGCCGTGGTTCGGCAGGTCGCGCAGCAGGACGGCGTGGACGAGCGGAACGCCGATCCAGAGGAGCCCGAGCAGCGTCACCCCGATCGAGACCGTGACGCCGTCCCGGTGCTTGCGATCGGCGCCGAAGGCGAAGAGCAGCGGGAAGGAGGCGGCGAGCACGAGCAGGACGTTGAACGCCGTGCCGAAGTAGGCGGCGAGGATCAGCGCACCGAGCGCGACATAGGCGGCGCGCTGGACCGGCCGCAGGCCGTCGGTCATCGCGAAGTACTCGCGCAGGCAGGCCAGGCCGATCGCGATTATCGCGAGCGCGAACGGCAGCCCGCCGGCGACGATGATCGCGATCGCGAAGACGATCCAGGGAAGCGCGAAGACGATCCGCTTCGCGGTCTCTCCGCGCAGGCGGCGGCGCCTACGGCGCGGCGGTCGCGGTGAGGGCTTGGGGGGCGCCTCCTCGGCGAGCGGGTCGTCGAAGCCGCCGAAGAGGTCCTCGACTTCGCCGGAACGGCGCCGCCGGCGCCCGCCGGAGCTCGCGTCGGGAGCCTCGCTCACCGTCCCGTCCTCGCCCCGAAGCGGCGCTGCCGTGCGGCGAACTCGTCCAGCGACTCCTCCAGCGCCCCGCGCGTGAAGTCGGGCCAGAGCTCGTCGCGGAAGACCAGCTCCGAGTAGGCGCACTGCCAGAGCAGGTAGTTGGAGACGCGCTGCTCGCCGCTGGTACGTATCAGGAGGTCGGGATCGTGCATCTCAGGCGCGTAGAGGCGGTGGCGGAACTCCTCCTCGGAGCTCCCCTCGAAGCTTCGCGCCGCGTCGACGATCTCCGCCCTGCCGCCGTAGTTGAAAGCCACGTAGAGGACGATGCGGTCGTTGCCGGCCGTCGTCGCTTCGGCCCAAGCCATCTTCTCGACCAGCTCCGGGGCGACGCCCTCGCGGCGGCCGATGAAGCGCATCCGCACGCCCTCCTCGTCGAGCTCGGGGGTCTCGGCCTCGATCCGCTCGCCGAACATCGCCATCAGCCCCTCCACCTCCGGCGCCGGGCGCGACCAGTTCTCGGTCGAGAAGGAGAAGACGGTCAGCTCCTCGATCCCCAGCTCGACCGCGTCCCGCAGCCTCGCCTTGACCACGTCGGCCCCCGCCCGGTGGCCCTCGATGGTCGGCAGGCCCCGCTCGTGGGCCCACCTGCCGTTCCCGTCCGTGATGATCGCTACGTAACGCGCGGAGGCACTCACACCTCGAGGATTTCCTCTTCCTTGCCTTTGAGCAGCGCGTCGATCTCGGCGATCGCCCCGTCGGTCTGCTTCTGAAGCGCGGCCTCGGCGCGGCGCTCGTCGTCCTCGCCCGCTTCGCCTTCCTTCTTCAGCTCGCGCAGGTCGTGCATCGTGTCACGGCGCACGTTGCGGACCGCGACCCGCCCCTCCTCGGCGACGCCGTGGACGACTTTGACCATCTCGCGGCGCCGCTCCTCGGTCAGCTCGGGGATCTGGAGGCGGATCACGTTGCCGTCGTTGCTCGGCGTGAGGCCGACGTCGGACTCCTGGATCGCCTTCTCGATCGTGGCCAGCGAGGACTTGTCGTAGGGGGTGACGGTGAGCAGGCGCGCATCGGAGGCGGCGATGTTGGCCAGCTGCTTGAGCGGCGTCGGCGTTCCGTAGTAGTCGACGGAGATGCGGTCGAGCAGATGCGGCGAGGCGCGCCCGGTGCGCACGGTGGCGAGCTCGCCACGGCTCGATTCGACCGATTTTTGCATCCGCCCCTTGGCGTCTTCGAGCAGTTCGTCGATCAGCTCCACTGTGCCCCCGTTCCGGTCATCCGGCGGGCTCGCTGGATACCAGCGTGCCTACCTTCTCGCCGCTGACGATCCTATCTATGTTGCCCTCGCCCGCCATGTTGAAGACGTAGATCGGCAGGTCGTTGTCCATGCAGAGCGAGAGGGCGGTCGAGTCCATCACCTTGAGGCCGCGCTCGATCGCCTCGCGGTGGCCGATCGCGGGGATGAACTCCGCCTCGGGATGCGTGGCGGGATCGGCGTCGTAAACGCCCTCGACCCCGTTCTTGGCCATCAGGATCGCTTCCGCGTGGATCTCCAAGGCGCGCAGCGCCGCCGCGGTGTCGGTGGTGAAGAACGGGTTGCCGGTGCCGGCGGCGAAGATCACCACCCGGTCCTTCTCCAGGTGGCGCATCGCGCGGCGTCGGATGTAGGGCTCGGCCACCTCCTTGACGTCGATCGCCGAGAGCACCCGGGTGTGCTCGCCCACCTTCTCCAGCGCGTCCTGGAGGGTGAGGGCGTTGAGCACCGTGGCCATCATCCCCATGTAGTCGCCGGTCGCCCGGTCCATCCCCTCGGCGGCCGCTTCGAGGCCGCGGTAGATGTTGCCGGCGCCGACAACTATCGCCACCTCGACGCCGCGCCCGCGGATCGCCGCCACCTGCCGCGCGATCCGCTGCACCGCCTCGGCGTCGGTGCCGTAGTCGAGGTCGCCCATCAGGGCCTCGCCGGACAGCTTCAGGAGGACGCGGCTGAACTTGGGGTCGGGGTCAGCCATCTTTCGGGCGCGAGCCTACAGCGCTCGGGCCGCGATGGCGCTACTCGCCCACGTGGAAGTAGGCGAAGCGGGCCACGCGGATGTTCTCGCCCGTCTTCGCCGCCAGCTCCTGGCGCAGCTCCTCGATCGACTTCGACTCGTGCTTCTCGGTGTTGACGTGGGTCTGGTCGAGCAGGGCGACTTCGCTAGCCCACTTGGCGAGCTGACCCTCGACGATCTTCTCGACCACGTCGTCGGGCTTGCCGTCCTCGCGCGCCTTCTCGGCGAAGACCCGCCTCTCGGCCTCGCGCTCCTCCGCCGGGATCTCCTCGGAGGAGACGTAGCGCGGCGCCGTGGCCGCGGCGTGAAGGGCGACCTCGTAGGCGAACGCCTTGAAGTCCTCGTTGCGGGCGACGAAGTCGGTCTCGCACTGGACTTCGACCATCGCCCCGACCTTGTCGTTGGCGTGGATGTAGGCGGCGACGACGCCCTCGTCGGTGCCGCGCCCCTCGCGCTTCGCGGCCGACGCCTGCCCCTTGACCCGCAAAATCTCGATCGCCCGATCGACATCCCCCTCGGCCTCGCTCAGCGCGGCCTTGCAATCCATCATCGCCGCCCCGGTCCGATCCCGCAATGCCTTCACATCAGCAGCCGTGACGCTCATTTCGCCTGCCCCTCAGCGGCTGCCTTCTTGGCTTTCTCCTCCGCGGGCGGGGTCTCTGCGGATTTCTCCGCCTCTTGTCTCGGGGCATTAGCGGGCTTCACCGCCGCGGCCTCCGCCTCGGCGGCTTTCTTCGCGGCCTCCTCCGCCTCCAGCCGCGCCTTCTCTTCCTCCTCGCGCTTCTTGCGCTCTTCCTCCTCCTTCTTGCGCCGCTCCATCTCCTCGGCGAGGCGGCGCTCCTCCTGGACCCGCCAGGCCCCGGCGCCCTCCTCGATAGCGGCGCCGATCGTGCCGATCACGAGCTCGCAGGAGCGGATTGCGTCGTCGTTGCCGGGGATCACGTAGTCGATCGGGGTCGGGTCGCAGTTGGTGTCGACCAGGCCGATGATCGGGATCCGCAGGCGGGCTGCCTCGCGGACGGCGATCTCCTCCGTTTTCAGGTCGGTGACGAAGACGGCGTCGGGCAGCCGCTCCATGTCCCGCACGCCGCCCAGGTTGTACTCGAGCTTCGCCAGCTCCGCCTGCATGCCCATCCGCTCCTTGGTCGGCAGCAACTCGAGCTTGCCCTCGTCCCGCCAGCCGGTCAGCTCGTGCAGGCGGGCGATCCGCGCCGAGATCGTGTTGAAGTTGGTCAGCAGGCCGCCCAGCCAGCGCTGGCTGACGTAGGGCATCTTGCAGCGGCCGGCCCACTCCTCGACCGGTCCGCGAGCCTGCTTCTTGGTGCCGACGAAGAGCACCGTGCCGCCGCCGCCGGCCAGCTCGCCGGCGAAGCGGCGCGCGTTCTCGAGCAGCTCCTCGGTCTGGACCAGGTCGATGATGTGGATCCCATCCAGCTCGCCGAAGATGTAGCGGCGCATGTTCGGGTTCCAGCGGCGCGTCTGGTGGCCGAAGTGGACTCCGGCCTCAAGCAGCTCCTTGAGCCCTGCCTCTGGCATTTGCGGGGGTTCTCCTTGTGGTCGAAGTGGGTCCCGTCGCCCTTTGCCGGGACCCGGCGCTGGGCGCCGGTCAGGATCCGGGTAGGTGCGGCCGGGGGTCGGTTGAAGGTCCGCCGATTGTAGAGCGAGACCGCCTCAGGCGGCGCGCGCGGCGACCAGCGCGGCGGCGAGGTCGGGTGGCAGCTCCGAGGCGAACGAGAGCCGCTCGCCGCTGCCGGGATGGGCGAAGGAGAGGCGATGGGCATGCAGGAACTGCCTCTCCAGGCCGTACTTCCGCTCGCCGCCGTAGGTGACGTCGCCGGCGAGGGGGTGGCCGATCGCCGCGAAGTGGGCGCGGATCTGATGGGTGCGGCCGGTCTCCAGGCGCGCCTCGAGGTAGGTCTCGGAGGCGAGCAGCTCGAGCACGGCGAAGTGCGTACGCGCCTGCCGCGAGGCCGCGCCTGAGACCGCCATCCGGTGGCGCTGTCGTGCGGCGCGTCCGATCGGCGCGTCGATCGTGCCGGTGCGCGAGGCGAGGCGGCCACGGGCCAGCGCGAGGTAGAGGCGCTCGACCTCGCGGCGGCGGACCTGGGCCTGAAGGGCGGCGTGCGCGGCATCCGTGCGGGCGACCACCATCAGGCCGCTCGTCCCCTTGTCGAGGCGGTGGACGATCCCCGGCCGCCGCGGGTCCTCGCCGCCGCCGAGGATCTCGGCCAGCTCGTCGACCAGGGTCGGGCCGCCGTGCGACGGAGCCGGGTGGACGACCATGCCCGCCGGCTTGTCGACCACGGCCAGCGCCTCGTCGAGGTGGACGACTCGTAGCTCGGGCTCAGCCATCGGCTGTTCGATGTGGCGCCAGGTATAGGAGGACGAGCAGTGCCACGCCCGCCGTGATCGCCACGTCGGCGAGGTTGAAGGCGGGCCAGGAGGGAAGGTCGACGTAGTCGGTGACGGCTCCGTCCCGCACCCGGTCGGCGAGGTTGCCGAGCGCACCGCCGGCCAGCAGGCCGACCGCCACCCAGATGCCGGGGCGGGTCGGGTTGCGGGCGAAGAGGACCCCTACCACCGCCAGCGCGACGACGGTGAGCAGCACCAGCCTCGCTCCCCCGCCGCCGGCGAGCCCGAAGGCGACGCCGCGATTGTGGGAGAGGGTCAGGCCGAGCGGCCCGAGCACGTCGACCTGCTCGCCCGGGACAAGGTTTGCCGCGACCAGCGCCTTGGCGCCCTGGTCGAGCGCGACGACGAGGCCGCAAAGCGCGCCGGCCAGGCGCCAGGCCCGGGCCTCAGGTCCATCCCAGAGCCCCCCGCGCGGGCGGGAACCCGGGATTGGCTTCTGATCGTCGCTCACCCTTCGATCAGGCCGGTGACCAGCGCCTGGAGGACGAACAGCACGATGACGCCGACGATCGGGCTGAGGTCGAGCGCGAACCCGCCGCCTCCGAGCGGCGGGATGAAGCGGCGGAAGAGGTTCAGATACGGGTTGGTCGTCTCGGTGATGAAGTCGAGCGTCGCCCGCAGCCACGGTCGGTAGGGCATGCGCGGCACGTAGGAGATCAGGACGTTGGCGAAGATCAGGACGATGTAGACGAGGAAGAGCGCGCTGACGTAGTCGGCGACGTCGTTGCGGGTGAGCGCCAGCGCGATCACCGGTGTGCTCCGCCTCTCGCTCCCTCCGCGCTCACGAGCGCATCTTCTCAAGCGACGCCCGCACCGCCGCTTCAAACGCCTCGCGCGCGCCCTCCCGGTCCAGCGCCTCCAGCCCCGCCTCGGTGCTGCCCCCGGGAGAAGCCACCGCCTTGCGCACGTCGGCGGGATGCCGCTCGCGCAGCAGCTCCGCCGTCCCCGCGGTGGTCTCGACAACCAGCTCCCGCGCCAGCTCCTCCTTGAGCCCCGCCTCAACTCCGGCATCCGCAATCGCTTCCACGGCCAGGGCCAGATAGGCCGGCGCACACCCCATGACCGAAGTAGCCGCATCGAACTCGGAATCGGGCAACTCGACCACGTGCCCGAGCGCCTCCAACATGCCCCTCACCTTCGCGGTTTCCTCGGCCGGGACCCCCTCTGCGGCTGCGAAGCAAAGCACCCCCCGCCGCACCTCGACCGCGACGTTCGGCATCACCCGGCAGACATCGGCATCAGGAAAGGCAGCAGCAACCCGCTCCAGCGAAGTCGCTCCGAGCAGCGAAACGACCAGCTTCGCATCGCCAAGCTCCGCGGCCACCTCCTCGAGCACCGCCGGCTTCACCGCCAGCACAACCAGATCCGCCCGCGCGGCCAGCTCCTCGTTCGACCCCACAGCCTCGCCGTCAACCTCCCGCGCCAGCTCCGTCGCCCGACCGGACCCCGAATCGGTGAACAGCATTCCCCCTATCTCGCCGGCCCAGCCACGTGCTATCGCGGCGGCCATGCTGCCTGACCCGACGAAGCCGATGACCATGGCAGAGAGCCTAGTAGCGGCCGGATGGGGAGGGTCGGGTGCCCCTCTAAGCGGCTTGTACTTTTTCGTCGATCCAATCGCGGCCAGCCGACCGCGCATCACCGAAAAAGTTGAGCGTGAGGGGCACCCGACCCTCCCCCACGACCGCATCTAGGACTGGTTGAAGAACCCCTTGTCGATCAACCGAGCCCTCTCCTCCGCCGAAACCTCGACGTTCCGCGGCGTAAGCAAGAAGATCTTCTCGGCGACCCGCTGCATCCCACCGTCCAGCGCGTAGGTCAGCCCCGAGCAGAAGTCGATCATCCGCTTCGAGAGCTCGTGGTCGGTCGTCTGCAGGTTGAGGATCACCGGCACCGAGCGTTTGAACTGGTCGGCGACCTGCTGGGCGTCGTTGAAGTTGCGCGGGATGACGAGATGGACCTGGACGTCGGAGTCGCCGTTGCCGACCGAGCGCAGCGTGCGCGTGCGGGTTGCCGAGATCGGCTCGTCGTCGGCGAAGATGTCGTCGATCTCGTCGCGCCTCGAGCGGCGCGAGGTGGGCAGCCGTCGCACCTGACCGGACTCGCGGCGCGCCTCGAAGACCTCCTCGGACCCCGTCTCGGGCTCAAACCCTTCGTCGTATTCGGGCCCGTAGTCGTGATCCTCGGCCAATCCGAAGTAGACCAGCGCTCTATGCCACGTATCTCGCAAAGCCATGGGTATCGGCGTCTTTCGGCTCCTAGCGGCCGAATCCTCCACCGATTATGGCGTACTCCATGTACCTGAATGTGGCGTCTCCGGCGGGTGGCGACAACAGGACCCGCCGGCCAATTCCTCACATGTACAGGGTTGCGCCCAGCCGAATGATCGTCGCCCCCTCCTCGACCGCGACCCTCCAGTCCTGCGATGTGCCCATCGAGAGGCGCTCGAGGCCGTGCTCGGCCGCCAGCTCGGCGAGGCGGGCGAAGTGCGGTCGCGAGGCCTCCGGGTCCTCGCTGAACGGGGGCATCGTCATCAGGCCGGCGACGCGGACCGGGCAGCGCTCGACGAAGGCGCCGAGATCGGCTGGAACGACGCCGCCCTTGCCCTCCTCGCCGGCGACGTTGACCTCGACCAGCACCTCGGCGCCGGGGTGGCCGTGGCGGCGCAGCTGCTCCAGCGCCGAGTCGCTGGCGACCGAGTGGATCAGGCGGCAGACCGGCAGCAGCCGCTTCACCTTGCGGCTCTGCAGGTTGCCGATGAAGTCCCACTCGAAGGCGTCCCCCCAGCGCTCGTGCTTGGCGGCGAGGTCCTGCTGGCGGTTCTCGCCGACCAGCCCCACACCCGCCTCGGCGAGGGCGCCCATCTCCTCGAGCGGCACGTACTTGGTGGCGACGACGACCTCCACCCGCTCGCCGGCGACCTCTCGCACCCGCTCCAGGTTGGCGGCGATCTTCGCCGGCTCGAGGCCGTGGATCAGACCCGGCACGGCTCAGCCCTCCGTTCGGCTCCGCCAGACGAGACCGGCTTGGCGTCCCGTGCGACCCCCGTCGCGGCGGTGGGAGAAGAACAGCTCCCCCTCGCAGCTCGTGCACAGCCCGGCGGACTCGGTGCGCTCGACGCCCGCCTCGCGAAGCAGGCGCCGGGCGACCTCGGGCAGGTCGAGCGTGCCGCCGGCCGCGATCCCGTCGCCGAGGCCGGCGAAGGCGCCGGCGACCTCCTCGCCGACCTCGTAGCAGCAGGGGCCGATTCCAGGGCCGATCGCGGCGTCGGTGGCGGCCACCGCCTCGGCGCCGCGCGCGACGATCCCGGCGGCCAGACCGCGCCAGCCGCAGTGCAGGATCGCGACGCCCCCGGGGCCGCTGAGGGCGACCGGCAGGCAGTCGGCGACGAAGACGAGCAGCGGCAGCGACGGCTCAGCGGTGAGATGGCCGTCGACCTCGGGGATCTCGCCGCCCGGCTGGGCGAAGGGGCTGGGCCGCTGCGGCGCCGTGCGGCGGGACAGCTCAGCCCCGTGCACCTGACGGCCGGCCACGACCCGCTCCGGGGCGAAGCCCAGCGTCGCGGCGAAGCGACGACGGTTCTCGACGACGGCGTCGCGCTCGTCCTCGGTAAGGATTCCCAGGTTGAGGCTCGCGAAGGCCCCATCGCTGACGCCGCCCAGCCGGGTCGAGAAGGCAGCCCGCGCGCCGGGCAGCTCGGCCTCGAGCCAGCGCACGCCGTCGTCTTCGCGCCACCGCATGCGAACAACAAAAGCAGAAAGGCGACGTGGTGCCTACGAGCCCCGCGCCGCCGCCAGCGCCGCTGCCAACTCCTGCTCGCGGCCCGCGACCTCGCCGTCGAGCTTGCCTCGCAGCGCCTCGGCGAGGCCGCGGCCCACGGCTGGCCCCTCCGGCACCCCGGCGGCGATCAGGTCCTCGCCGTCGATCTCGAGCGCGACCGGACGCCACTCGACGAGATAGCGGTCGAGCCACTCGGCGCCCATGGCGCGAGCCAGGACCAGCTCGACATGGTCGCTTCTTCGCGCCAGCTCGACCGCTTGGGAGGGCCGCTCCGGCCGCGAAGCCGCCAGCCCCTCCTCGCGGCCCGGCGAACCGAGCGCCGCGGAGAGCACCGAGCGGCCGCGTGGCGCCGTGCCCTTCCAGGGCGGCGCCGAGAGCAGCTCGGCGACCCGCCCCGCCAGCACCACCCCGCCCGGCCGCGGCTCCACCAGCCCCCAGCTCGCGAGCAGCTCGAAGCCGCGTGCCGCGTCGGGTTCCGCCGCTAGACGCAGCAACTCCGCTTCCTGCCGGTCGGCCGAAACCGTGCCGAGGCT
>WNGD01020179.1_pt1 | contig 10171 bp, 14 predicted proteins | sample 5400671 | NCBI WGS metagenome assembly WNGD01 (sample SAMN13153369, study PRJNA577476) | soil metagenome | isolation source: 40 cm soil or saprolite under grassland replicate 2 | place: USA:California | collected 2016-06-15
ACGCCGTCGGGTCTGCTGCATATGATTGAAGTGTTTGCGACCAGTGAGCAGCTCGCTCGTCAAGAGATCAATCGTCAGTTGAAGGATCGTCAGGTGGCCTATCTGGTGCGCTTTACGGTTAGGCGAGCAGTGACAGTTGGGCGTCGGTCGTGAGGTGAGCGGTGGAAGAGGGTGAGGCGGTCACGTTTGCGCAGAGTTGGCAGCGGTTAGGGAGGGTGGTTCGCCATCGGTGCGGCTCTCTGTTGTGGGTACGGGCGCATACACGGCTAGGATGGGCGCGTGCGCGGTGTGTGGAATATCGAGATGCTAATGACCTGGACCATTCGTTGGTTCTGTTTCATTGTCCGGCGTGTCAGCAACCGTTGCGGCTCTGGTGGAATGAGCAGGAGCAGGGCGTGTATGAGCCGTCGATGGTGGCGATAGCTGGTGGGCCTGATGAACACGCGATTACGACAATGCATTGCATGCTCTGTGCGGAAGTCGTCTATGGAGTTGATGAGATACGGGGACTGGTGGCAGGTGATGAGCGGTGCAGGGTCCTGCTCTATCCTGGGGGATGGCGTGTGGTGCTCACGCTGCTGCATGTGGGGGCATCGGTGTTGCACGGCTGGTCCTGTGGATATTGTGGAACGTTGTTGTGTGCATGTGGATGTGTCGATGAATGAGAAGAGAAAGTCACTGTTTAAACGGTGACTTTTCTTTTGTATGGAGGTGGTGTATATGGAGAAGTGTCGTTGCCTGGGAATGTGTTGTGTCTGCGATAAGCGTGGTGCACCGCTCTATCGTTGTATGGGCTGTGGGCATCGCTTTTGCTTTACCTGTGTGCATCGTCTTGGGGAAAAGTGGGCGTGTGTCTCCTGCATGTCAGTCTGGTTGGAGATGATGACGCACATGGATCTGCCTGTATTGGTGGCTCGCTGGTTTAATGAGGTGACGTTATAGCTGGTCTGGTTGGGGGTGTTTTATGAGACTTGATGAGGTAGTGAGGCACTATCTTAATGATGCTAGGCTGAATAATCGGACTGATAATACCTTGACGATTTATCGGCATAGTCTTTCTGTTCTGCTTCGTTTGCTTGAGCAAGGAATGAAGGACGCTAAAGGTGGCTTGTTGTCTATAACTGAGCTTGAGCAAGTGACGATTTTTCATCTTCGTGAGTGTGTTCGTCTTTTGTCTACCTCCTTGGCTTTTGAGGATAACCGTGTAGATAGGCCGGTATATAGGAGGGGGCGTAAGCCTGTAAATGGTGCTACGCTCTCGGTGACTTCTATCCGTTCATATGTTCGTGTCTGGAAGGCGTTTTTTCATTGGTGCTATCAGGAGGAATTAGTGGAGAGTAACATCGTTGCCCGTCTGAAGATGCCTAAACCTGAGAAGCGTGTTATTGTTGCCTTTACTACTGAGCATATAGAGAGGATGCTTGCTTCATGTGATACCTCTACTGATCTCGGTTTTCGCGATTATGTAATAGTGATGTTACTTCTTGATACAGGAATGCGCCTTTCGGAAATTTGTGGTTTGCAGGTTAGTGATATCCATGATGAGTATGTAAAGGTCTTTGGGAAAGGACGAAAAGAGCGGGAGATAGGCATATATCCAGAGGTGGGCAAGTTGCTCTGGAAATATGTACATAAATATCGTAAGCCTGCTAATGCTGATGAGACTGCGCTTTTTATAGGTCGTCATGGTGAGGCATTGCAGGTTGGTGGTGTCAAGCAAGTGATTGAGCACGTGAAAGAGGTGAGCGGTATTGGAGGGGTTCGCGTTTCTGCTCATACGTTTCGGCATACGTTCGCTAAGATGTACCTGGATCAAGGGGGTGAGCTGTTCAAGCTTTCGCGTGAGTTGGGCCATAGTGATATCCAGGTGACGGCGAGGGAGTACCTGGCGGATTTCGCAAGTTCTGAGGCTCGCAAAGATCACAATTCTTACTCTCCTATTGCACATCTGCACTTGAAGAAACAGAAACAGCGTAAGCGGAAGAGGGAGTAAAATTTGGACATTATAGAGGTTTGGGGCCTGTTTCTAACTGCTATAACATCTTCAAAAACGTGCAAAATAACCCCGTTAAGCACTTCAATTAGTGCTTGGCGGGGCTTCTTTTTGTCCCGCTTCTCAAGCCTTTTCGTTTAAGTATCTAGATTCTCTGGACGCGTTGGCGTATACTACCTCTGTATGCTATAATACCTTAGTAAAGAGGTCGGAATTAAGGTCTTTTAATCCTATAGTTCAATCCAAGACAAGGAGAGCGGCACGCGGATCATCTCTATTTTCCATTGCTGTGCCGCGCGTGAGGATAAGAAATATGGCGGAAACGATTACTGCCGACATGGTTATACATGATGTCGTGACGAAATTTCCAGCGACCGTGAAGGTCTTTCATGGGCACGGATTGCCGTGTACGGCCTGCGCCGTGGGCTCGCGCGAAAGCGTCGCGGGCGGCGCGCGCACCCATCGCTTTACCCCTGAAAAGCTCGATCTGCTGCTGAAGGATCTCAACGCCTCGATCAACGGGCAGCCCATCTCGGTGGCCCCGAAGAAGGCGCCTGTGGGACGCGGCGTCCCCCTGACGATGGCACCAGCCGGCGAGGACCGCAAGATCAAACAGGTGATCGCCATTATGAGCGGCAAGGGCGGCGTTGGCAAATCCCTGGTGACCGGTCTGCTGGCCGTCTCGTTGCGTCGGCAGGGACTGCGCGTCGGCATCCTGGACGGCGATATCACCGGCCCCAGCATTGCTCGTATGTTCGGCACAAAGGGCCAGCCTACGAAATCTGCCAGCGGCGGCATTGATCCGCTGACGAGCAGGGGCGGCACCAAAGTGATGTCGATGAATATGTTCCTGGAGAACGAGAGCGATCCCGTCGTCTGGCGCGGCCCGATGATCTCCAGCGCGATCAAGCAATTCTATAGCGATGTCGATTGGGGCCAGCTCGATTACCTGCTCGTGGACCTGCCTCCCGGCACCTCGGACGCGCCGATGACCGTGCTGCAATCGCTCCCGGTCGATGGCATCGTGATCGTCTCTTCACCGCAGATGCTCGCGACGATGGTTGTGATGAAATGCATCAATATGGTCCGTCAACTGAAGGGCGTGATCGTCGGCGTGGTCGAGAACATGGCGTACTTCAAGACTCCCAATGGTGAGCGTTACGAGATCTTCGGCCCCAGCAATGGTACAGAGCTAGTGTCGATGACGGGCGCGCCATTGCTCGGTCATCTGCCCATCGATCCAGAGCTCGCGGCGCTCTGCGATGCCGGGCGCGTCGAAGAGTACTACGCTGATGCCTACGAGGAGCTGGCGACAAACTTCGTCGATACGCTGAAGATTAAACGCTAGCACATTATGCCAGAACTACCTGAAGTTGAATATACGGCGCGCCAGTTGCGCACGGAGATCGTGGGTGCCGCGATCACTAAGGCTCATATCTTCTGGGAGCGCACTATCGGTCATCCCGCATTGCCCGATTTTTTGCTGGAGATCAGCGGACGGCGCATCGAAGGCGTGCGGCGGCGCGGCAAATTCCTGCTGCTCGATCTGAGTGGGGAGCTCTTTCTTGCCATTCACCGGCGCATGACGGGCAATTTGCTGCTGCTTCCACCGGGCTGGCGCATCGATACCAGCCTGCAAACGGGCGATCCGTTGGCCTGGAGCATACGCGGTCCAACCTTCTTGCCAGAGATTCCCACTGATAATTCTTATAGTCGAGGGCTACTACAGTACTGCCGGAACCTTTGGGTGCCGAATTTTCTGTGGCATACCTCTCAGAGGCGCTGGCGAAGCGGAGAACCGGCATCAAGCAAACGCTGCTGGATCAGACGGTGGTCGCGGGCGTGGGGAACATATACGCGGACGAGGCCCTCTTCTACGCGCACAACCATCCTTTGCGCAGCAGCGCATCGCTCACGCCGGACGAGGTCCGTGCGCTCCATGAGGGCATTGTCACCGTACTGACGCTGGGCATCGAGCACGGAGGAACCTCCTTCAACGACTACCGCGATCTCTGGGGCGAGGCCGGTGACAACTACGATCATGTCTATGTGTACAAACAAGAGGGCAGGCCATGCCGGCGCTGTGGTGCGCAGATCGAGCGCCTCGTCATCGCTCAGCGTAGCGCCCATTTCTGTCCCACCTGTCAGCGGCTTACTGCGGAGTAAAAAAAGCATTCGCGCACTGTACCGTCGCCCCACCTGTGGTGAAGGTGACGTCGATGGTCGCCGGGACCCCTTTCGGCTGACGACCTTGCAGTGGCAGCGTGAAGGCGACCATGCCGCCATTATCGCTCTTTGGCTGCTGGCCGATGGTGACGTCGCCGCCCGCGAAGTGGATGGTCGCGTTGGCGGTTGCCCCTGCGACTCCGCCTATGTTCTTCGTCAGTTTCGCGTATACCCGGATCGTACTGAACGCGCCCGGCGCATTGTTCGATGACCATGCCCCGCAACGATAGGGCGGCACCGTCGGCAGCGGCGTCTTCCCCTGAAACGACTGACTGATGGTCACGGTCTGTTGTGGCTTGATCTGATTGACCGTCGGCCCACAGGCAACCGCCAGCAAGAAGACGCTCAACAGCGCCATGCTATATATAAATTGGTAAATATTTTTCCTGATCATACGATATCTGAATGTAGCATCCAGCTCCCTTACAGTATAGTGCCGTGTTTTAAAAACTATGGACAAACATAGCCAAATATGGACTTTTATTCCACATTTTCAGCTTTCCTCAAGCTTGGAAGACACTCTTTCCCTCTCTCTGAGACAGTCTTGGAAGGACGTTATCATTTTCGATGGATTTGGTTGTCCTAAATCTAGCTCGAACGCTCTCCTTCCTATGTCGTATCTGGGGGCAAAGTACAGATGGCGTATCAGATGCCATCCTTCCTCACTATCCGCATAAGCATAAATCTTTGATATTCTACAATTCGAGCATTGATCACACCAATAGTTGAAGATGCTTTTGATCAATCCTCTGAGATGACTTTGATGCTCTGACCTGATCACTACCGAGGCTGCATAGATAGTATATTCTTTTCCGTCTTCATAGATCAATATATGTTCTGGTTTGATGTCTCTTTCATGCATTTCTCTTCGTAGCAGTTTAAAGATGGTTTCTTCTACCATCGGTATCATCGTGATATACCCCCAAATATCCTTCCTATCCTGTGTATTGTAGAGTATGCGGCATATCCTTGGGTTCTTCGACCACCACCCATAGGATATGGAAAGATCCAATGATTCGGATATACCATACATTTGATAATCTAACACTAGTAGGTACGGCAAGTCGTTTTCATTAAACCAGTCCGTTTTACTTTCATCTTCTTTTGCTGCTTGTATCGCTTCTAAGCGTTTTCTGCTCTTTACCTTCTGATACTCTATAATCTTCTTTATATCTTCCTTGCTATATAACGCTCCCCTCTCCCTATCATCTGGTAAGATTTTCCTGATTTTCTTCTCTCGGGCATGGCGGTAAAAGGTATTTTCTGATAATCCGGCTTCAGTGTATAGCTGAATGCCTTCTTCTGCACTGATCATGTTTTCCGTATCGTCAGCTTTCTATCAACTTTTATTTTAGTGCTTATATGGCAGTAATTGTAGCACAGTTCTTAGTATAAGACAAATGTTAGTTATTAACACTTGATATGAAAGTTAATGTTTGTTATAGTTTCTATGTGGTAGCTGTTAAGTAACGCTAGAAATTAGTAATCATCAGAGTAGTACGTCCCCGTGGAAGTGCCAGCGTGTTCGAGACGCTGGCACGAGAAAAGTCTAGTCAGTAAAGTCCAACCTAGACTCTCTCATCGGGTATGGTACCTGTATGGGAGTCTAGTGTCAAGCACGCCCATGGAGGGTACTATTTATGGGTAAACACGAAATCTCTGCGATCCGAACCGCAGGTGACTACGACTACACCTGTGACCTCAGACACCTGCCTCGTCTCTCTGACGAGGAACGTGATCACCTCGTTGCCTTCCTTGCAGAAGTACAAGCAGGCCGCGTTCCGCCCCACGCTGCCCGACAAGCGCAAGAACGCCTCATCGAGGGGCATCTCTGGTTAGCTTCCGTCGTCGCCTGGGAATGGTGCCCCAAAGAGCGGCGTCCGCTCATCCCCGATCTCATTCAGGAGGCCAGCCTTTGCCTCGTGCAGTTTGCGGCGTCCTTTGACTACACCGGCGGCGAGAACTTCACCGCCTGGGCGACGGTTGCCTTGCGTGATCAGGTGCGGCGCGCCATTGGGGATGATCGCTTCGTGAGCGTTCCTCGCTCGACTCGCTCGCGCCTGCGCAAGGCTGGGCACCTCGCAGACCTGGGCGCCTTCCAACCACTGAGCCTGGATGAGATCCACATGGAGGATGAGGAATGTACGCTCTATCGTTTCATCCCCGAGCCAGAGGTGCCCTACCGCGATCTACAGCAGGACGTGCGGAAACGCGCTATCCTTGAAGCGTGGCTGGCACAACTGTCTCCTTTTGCACAACAGGTAATCCGTCTTTCCTATGGACTCTGCGACCAGGACGGACGCGCGCAGACCCCTGGCGAGATTGCGGCCACGCTTGGTGTCACGTCCGAAAATATCTCCTCTATTAAACGTTCTGCACTGCTCAAGCTCAAAGCGATTGCTCAGGGACGGGCCAGGGAGCAAAGAAAGCGAGCAGGAGCATCGTCACGACAGCGTGCCATCGCACCTGCATCTCGTGCGACCGAGAAACATGCACAACTGGAACGCGCTGCTCTTTACTTGCAGCGCGAGGGTCAGCCGATTACCACGGCCCACCTGGCACGACTGGCCCAGGTGTCGTTTCCCACGGCGGACAAGTTTCTGCGACGACGAGCACATTCTGCCGGTGGTGTACTGCAATCGTGTGCTGAGCGGTTGGAAGCAGCGTTCGCCTGCCTGCAAACTTCAGGGAAGCGCATCACCGCCTATGCCCTCTCGAAGCAGGCCGATGTGCATGTCCAAACGGCACAGCGCTTTCTTGAGCAAGGGGTGTAAATGCTGATTGAAGAGTGAGCCATCTGCTACTCTGATATCATTGGCCGCTTGCCTACAAAAACATGACTTTGCTGTCATCGGGAAAGCAGGAGCGATGCGCCTTCCTTGCCTTCTCGCATGTCTCAGCCAGGTCGTGATCACCTGGAAAGCGGACAATAATACTCACTAGCAAGTGGCTCATTCTTCCGATAGCGATCACAAGGGGGGATGCTTCCTGTGCAAGATCCACAGGTGCGCTGTGCCGAGCAGCTTGAGCAGGCATATGCTCAGATGCAGGCGGAAGGAACCGCGATCACCATCAGCGCGCTCGCGCGCAGGGCGGGCGTCCACTCTCGCACAGCGCAAAGGTTTCTCGAAGCACGTCAACCTGAGCAGGCATCACGACATATGAGCAAGCGTGATCCAGAAATACAGACACGGCTTGAGCAGGCATACGCCTCTCTGCAAACACAAGGCAAGACCATTACCGAACGTGCCCTTGCCAGGCAAGCAAGGGTGTGTCGCAAGCGTGCCAAACACTTCCTGCATCCACAGCCCCCTGTGGACAAGAAGCGATCGTGCGCCGAACGGCTAGAGGACGCCTATACACAGTTGCAGACAGAGAGAAAGAACATCACCGCCTCCTCGCTTTCGCGAGTGGCGCAGGTCCATTGGAGCACCGCCACCCGCTTCTTGCAGAAGAGGCAAGCAGTGTTCCACGAGCAGGAATCACAACCCGCGTGGGAGGTGTGCTATGTCTAAGCCCTACGTCGTCAAGCGGCGTTACTCCAAGCGGACAAAAGCCCATCAGAAATCGGAACTGGCAACCATCCTGTCAAAGGAGGAGAAGCGCAGACAGTGGGAAGAGCGGCAAGCGGAGAAGTTCATGATGGAAGAAGTCCTTGGGCCTCAAGCAATCTCGCTCTTCCTGGACGAGATAGACACGATTACTGGCGACCTTGATACCCTTTTTTCTCTCTAGTATGAGCACTTTGAGGGCTATACCATCTATAGCACCGAGCGGGGGATGTGTGCTCTGCATGGGGCCGGGCAACGAGGCTGCCTACGCATGGCGGGCAAGTATGTGCGTTTCCCCGATGTCGAGCAGGCGAAACGGGCAGTACTGTACTTCCAGGCCCGAGGATGGAAGCCTCACCAGATCATGGATCGTGGCATGGCCGAGGGCGCGTACCTGTGTTTGAACGGGCGGGAAGAACCATCGGTCTCTGTCCATACGTCAGCCGAGCACGTCCTGGTATGAGTAGAGGGTGAGTGGGAAAGATGACCGCATCTTCCTCACTCAAGAAGAAAAGAACAGGGAAGAAGGCCATCGTGCAATTAGTTGAACAGTGTAGAGGGGGAGAGCAGGCACATCTCTTGCTTGTTCTCTCCGATGAGGAGCAACCAGCATGAAGCAGAAGCGCCAACGCGGGAAGAAGATCGTCAAGCCGCAAACAATCACCAAAGCCGTGACCCATATCCGCTTGCTTGAGGCCAACCCGGGTAAGCTTGCGGCTCTGAACGAGCTGGCTCCGATCTATCTGGCGCTCTGTCAAGAGTATGTCACCTACTTTTGCACGGAAGGAACCCCCGATAAATTTCATGCCCCTGTCTTTGCCACCCCACTCTCTGAACGTTGGCACCGGGTCGCCATCCAACAGGCAGCAGGGGTTGCGCAGTCCTGGAGAACCAACCGTGCCAACGGATATCAAGCGTATTTAGACGAGCGAGCAGAGTATCGAGAATGGCAAACCGAAGGAACGTTGGATACAGAGGCCAAAGAGCCGGTCTGGCAGGAGTGGGACGTTCCCGCGCTCCAACAGACCTGCATCCAAGCTAATGCCAATGTCGTTGCCCTTGGGCCTTCGGAAGACTCCTGTTTTGATTACTGGTTGAAGATCAGCACCCTTGCATTTCGCAAGCCTCTCCTGGTTCCAGTCAAGCTCGCAGACTATCATAGAGAAGCACTCAAAGACAAAACCATCAATAGCAGTGTCCGACTCAACAAGAGGAATGGCGCGTGGTGGCTCACGCTCTCCTATGATGAGGTCATCCCCATCCAGACCGAAGCGGACGCCCCGGTGATCGGCATCGATGTGGGTATTGCTAACTTTGTGACCACTTCTGAGGGTAAGCACTACGGCACCTTTCACGGTAAACTCCGCGAGCGACAGAAGCGGGACCGAGAGAAACGACGTCGCAAGGCCAGGTTACGGGCCTGCCTCAAAAAGAAGGGCGTGAAGAAGCTGCCCTCCACCAGCAGCAAGAGTGGACAACGACTCAGGCGCCACGTGCGTCAGGAGATCAACCGTGCGGTCAACGTCTGCCTGGATGAGCACCCTGACGCCCAGATCGCCTATGAACACCTGTCAGTGGCCTCCATGAAGTTCAAGGCGCGCGCGATGAATGCCTATCTGCGCGCGTCCAATCTGGCACGCATCCCAGAGAAGATCGCCTGGGAGACGGCGAAGCGGGGGATAGCCGCCACTCGTGTCAAGAGCGCATACTCCTCCCAGGAGTGCAGTGTGTGTCACTACCCCGATCGGGCCAATCGCCCGGACCAGCAAACGTTTTGCTGTGTCGTCTGTGGGTACAGCGCCCATGCCGATCTCAATGCAGCCACCAATATCGAGCGGCGCCTTGTGGATACTGAACTGCATGCCTGCAAGCGCAAAGAGGATGTCAAAGCCGTGCTGATCAGGCGGCACGAGATATGGAAGAATCATAACGGTTGGCCGTAGTCCAACCGCCCGCCTAGTTGGTGTGCTGTGATGCAGTACATTCAACGGGCGTAGGTCAACGCGAGAAATGGAGATGGATGCAATGTTTGTCTCTGTTTTTAGCAACTATAGTGCCGATGTGTTGCTTTGTCTAGTAGGGGCCAGCCTTGCGCTGGCCCTAGGAGCGGTGGACAGGGCCAGCGCAAGGCTGGCCCCTATCTCATGAGATGGATGAGAAGGATAACCAATGTGTGACTACTATTCTCTGGCATCTTGTTTGTGCTTTCATAATCATGTATAATGAGCATCAGAGCAGTAAAAGCACTTTTCTCAACGCCATGATAGATGGCGTAGCGCGTAGCGTTAGTAATCTACCCGTTATAAAATGGCAACTCACGAACAGCAGCAAGAAATGCGTCGTCAAGGAAGCCGGGACACCCACTTTTATGCTGCATATTGAGTATAAGACGGCAAATCGT
>WNGD01007633.1_pt1 | contig 10170 bp, 9 predicted proteins | sample 5400671 | NCBI WGS metagenome assembly WNGD01 (sample SAMN13153369, study PRJNA577476) | soil metagenome | isolation source: 40 cm soil or saprolite under grassland replicate 2 | place: USA:California | collected 2016-06-15
TCAGGACCTCGGGGCCGATGCGCTGGTCGTCCCAGTAATCGACCGAGCCGACCCACAGCCGCAGGATGTCGGCGCCGCTCTGCGCGATGACGTCCTGCGGCGCCACGGTGTTGCCCAGCGATTTCGACATCTTGCGTCCGGCTTCGTCGAGCGTGAAGCCGTGGGTGACGACGATGTCGAACGGCGCGACGCCTCTCGTCCCACAGCTTTCCAGCAGCGAGGACTGGAACCAGCCGCGGTGCTGGTCGGAACCCTCCAGATAGAGCACGGTGTCGGGACCGCCGTCCTTGCGCCGCCGGGGTTTTAGATCCTCGCGGACTTCCAGCACGAAGGCGTGGGTCGATCCGGAATCGAACCAGACGTCGAGAATGTCGTCGATTTTGATCCACTCCCGCGGATCGCGTTCCGGCAAGAGAAAGCGCTCGGTGGCACCTTCCTGGTACCAGGCATCCGCCCCTTCGCGCTCGAAGGCGGCGAGAATGCGCGCATTGACCGTTTCATCGCGCAGGATCGTGATCGAGCCGTCTGTGTTCACACGCACGAACAGCGTGATCGGGACGCCCCAGGCGCGCTGGCGCGAGATCACCCAGTCCGGGCGGCTCTGGACCATGCCGGCGATGCGGTTCCTGCCTTGCTCGGGGACCCAGCGTGTGGCTTCGATGGCATCGAGCGCCCGCACACGCAACGTGTCGAGTGGGCCGGCAATGTCCCGGTCCATAGCGATGAACCATTGCGGCGTGTTGAGAAAGATGACCGGCTTCTTCGACCGCCAGGAATGCGGGTATTGATGCTTGAGCCGGGAGCGGGCGACGAGCATGCCGGTTTCGCGCAGCGCGGCGATCACCGCGTCATTGGCATCGCCCTTCTCTCCCGTCTCGGTCAGGACGCGCTTGCCGACAAATCCAGGCGCGTCTTCGGTGAAGCGGCTATCCAGATCGAGCGTGAACGGGATTGCAGTGTCAATGCCCCACTCTTTCAACCTGTCAGTATGGGCTGTCCAGATTTCGAAATCTTCCCGGCCGTGGCCTGGCGCGGTATGCACAATTCCCGTTCCCACATCGACGGTAACATGCTTGCCCGCCAACGCGGGTACGAAAAATCGGTATCCGAACTTCTCTAATGGGTGCCCAAAGTTTGGTCCTTCGAGCATCCAGGATGGGTAATCTTGAATGACTTCAGTTTTAATGTCGCATTCTTCCTCGAAGCGCTCGCGTAGCGCCGAGGCGATAATGTACTCCTCGCCTGTCTGTGAAAACGACTTCGGGCCGACCGCTGTGACGCGAACTCGCGCATAGTCCTCCATAGGATGGACCGACAGTGCTCTATTTCCGGGAATCGTCCAGGGAGTGGTCGTCCATATAACGGCCGCAGCGCCCCTAAGATCTTCGTTCCACGCATCTTCGCGGACTGGAAACTTCACCCAGACCTGATCGGAGACGTAATCCTCGTATTCGACCTCGGCCTCGGCGAGCGCCGTCTGCTCGACGACCGACCACATCACCGGTTTGGATCCGCGGTAGATCGTGCGATTCGTAGCGAATTTCATCAGCTCGCGGGCGATCTGCGCCTCCGCCGCAGGGCTCATGGTGGTGTAGGGATTGGCCCAATCGCCTTCCACGCCGAGCCGCTTGAACTCCTCGCGCTGCACGTCGATCCAGTGCGCGGCGAAGGCGCGGCACTCGCGGCGGAACTCGACGATCGGCACCGCGTCCTTGTTCTTGCCCTTGGCGCGGTACTCCTCCTCGATCTTCCATTCGATCGGCAGGCCGTGGCAGTCCCAGCCGGGCACGTAATTGGCATCGAAGCCGAGCATCTGCTGCGAGCGGCTCACCACGTCCTTGAGGATCTTGTTGAGCGCGGTGCCGATGTGAACGTTGCCGTTGGCATAGGGCGGGCCGTCGTGGAGGATGAATTTCGGCCGGCCGGTCGCGGCCTCGCGCAGCCGGCGATAAAGATCGAGCAGCAGCCAGCGCGCCAGAAGCTCCGGCTCCTTGCGCGGCAGGCCGGCGCGCATGGGAAAATCGGTCTTCGGCAGGAACAGCGTCGCGCTGTAATCGCGGGTCATGGCGCGGCTCGTCGTCGATGGCGTTGTTTGCGAAAAAACCGAGTCCCGGCCTTCCGTCCGAAAATCAGGCGGAAGCCGGGCCGGTAATCGGCCGAATCGACGAAACGAAGCCCCGGAGCGTTGGCATGGAGCGGTTCCTAGCAGGCAGGCGCGGCAAGGAAAAGACCTGAGCCGTCGTCCCGGGGCCGAGCGCTGCGAGGAACCCGGGACCCATGGCCCCCGATTTCGCCGAATATCGAGAAGACGGTGTTCATAGGTTCCGGCTCTCGCGCTTTCGCGCTCGGCCGGAATGACGGCGCTCAGCCTTCCACGCTCACCCCTCCACAAACGTGCCGAGCGGAGGAAACGTCGCGCCGGTGCGGGCGAGCGTCTCGCGCGCGAGGCGCGCGTCCTCATCCATGCGGACGATGAGATCCTCGATCCTCGCGAACTTGGTCTCGGCCCGGATCCAACCGAGAAAGGCGACATCGATCGCCGCGCCGTAGAGTTCGCCGGAGAAATCGAACAGATGCACTTCGAGCAGCGGCGGCCCGTCATCGAACGTCGGGCGGCGGCCGAAGCTCGCGACGCCGTCGCGGACCTCGCCATGAACGCGGGCGCGGACCGCGTAGATGCCGTGCTTGAGCCCGCACTCGGGGTCGAGCTTGAGGTTGGCGGTGGGATACCCGAGCCCGTGGCCGCGCCGGTCGCCGGGGATGATCGTGCCGGTCACGAACCAGGGATGGCCGATCAGTTCCGCCGCCTCGATCACGCGGCCGGCGGCGAGCGCGGCGCGGATCGAGCCCGAGGAGACCGGCCGCCCCTCGTCTTCGAGCGGCGGCAGGATCTCGACCGCAAAGCCGAGCCGCTCGCCTTCGGCCGCCAAAAAACCGGGCGAGCCGCGCCGGTCCTTGCCGTAATGGAAATCGAACCCGATGGCGACGCCCTTGACGGCCAGCCTGCCGACCAGGATGCGCGTGATGAAATCCTCGGCGGAAAGCGAGGCGAGCGCCTTGTCGAACGTGAGCACCAGCGCGCCGTCGAGCCCGCTCGCCGCGAGCAGCCGCAGCTTGGTCGCCTCGTCGGTGAGCCGGAACAGCGGGCTGTCCGGGCGCAGGAACCGCCGCGGGTGCGGCTCGAACGTCAGCGCGACCGCCGGGCCGCCGAGCGTTTTGGCGCGACGCACCGCGGCGGCGATCACGGTGCGATGACCGCGGTGCACGCCGTCGAAATTGCCGATCGCGACGACGCCGCCTTCGAGCGCGGCCAGGGAAGGGGAATCGTCGCGGACCACGAGGAGCGGCCGCGTCGATCTCGCCGGATCGCTGGGTTGGGACGGGTGAAGCAAGGCGGGCAAACGGTGCCGCCGCCGCGCGTCCCAAGTCAAGCAGGCCGCCGCGGCACCGAGACCATGGCTTCGCCGTCGAGCACCAAATGCCCATCGACCAGCGCCTCGCACTTGAGGCGCGCCCGCCTGCCCTCGGCAATGAGCTCCACGACTTCGACGATGATTGTGACCACATCGCCGATCTTCACCGGCGCATGGAAGTTCAGCGTCTGCGAGCGATACACCGCGCCGGGCCCGGGCAGCCGCGTGCCCAATGCCGCCGAGATCAGGCTGGCGGTGTAGAGCCCATGGGCGATGCGCTGGCCGAACCGGGTCTGCGACGCGTAGACGTCGCACAGATGGATCGGATTGTCGTCGCCGGACAGCCGCGCGAAACCGACCACGTCGGAATCCATCACGGTTTTCATCAGGACTTCGCGCAAGCCGACGTGGAGATCCTCGAAATAGAGGAGTTTGAGCATCCGCGGATCGACGGCGGGTTTCGGGCTCGGCAACGACATCGGTCCAGCTATCCGGTTCGGCGGCGCTACGATGGGCTCGGTTGACTTGCCGCGCAATGCCCGGTGGCGATGGCGCCGGGAACCGCGCGGCGGCAGCTCGCGCTCGGTCCATTGGCAACGATCGAACGGCGGGAACGTTGCAGCCGTCGCGGCGGGAAAGCCCGCGGATTTGCGAAATCTCGGTGCCGCCGCCCGCGTTCCGGGCCGATTAACCGTATATTCAACCGATTTCACCTAAGGTCGGGGATTGGAGCGCCGGCGTGGGCTCCAGGGCTGCCCGGGCGAGCGCGACCGGCTGCCCGGCGCTCGACGGAGAACAAAGAATGGCCGTGGATCCCTCGATGCCGATCCTGGTGGTGGACGATTACAACACCATGATCCGCATCATCCGCAACCTGCTCAGGCAGCTCGGGTACGAAGACGTCGACGACGCCGCCGACGGGGCCTCGGCGCTCTCCAAGATGCGCGACAAGCGCTACGGCCTGGTGATCTCCGACTGGAACATGGAGCCGATGACCGGCTACGACCTGCTCAAGGAGATCCGCGGCGATCCCCATCTCGCCGGGACGCCGTTCATCATGGTCACGGCGGAATCCAAGACCGACCACGTGATCGCCGCCAAGAAGGCCGGCGTCGACAATTACATCGTCAAGCCGTTCAACGCCCAGACCCTGAAATCCAAGATCGAGACGGTGTTCGCGGGCTAGCTTTTACCTCCCCGGAGGGGAGGTCGCCGGACGAAGTCCGGCGGGTGGGGCGAGCGTCGCGATCAAGCAAGAGACATACCCCACCCGGCGCACTTCGTGCGCCCACCCTCCCCTGAAGGGGAGGGAAAAGAAGCTCACCAGGCCAGCTGCCGCATCACCGCCTTCGGGGTCACGCCGGCTTCGGCGAAGAAGCGGGCGAGCCGGTCGAGGTCCGGGTCGTCGCGGTGGCCGAGCTCCTCGGCGTGAATGCCGCGGGTGATGAACACGCCGTCGATCCCGAGCGCGGCCGCGCCGGCGAGATCGGTGCGGATCGAATCGCCGATCGCCAGCACTCGCGCGGTCGCGAGCGGCGCGCCGCGCGCCGCGGCGATCCGGGCGAGCGCCGCGTCATAGATCGGGCGATGCGGCTTGCCGGCGTAGAGCACCTCGCCGCCGAGCTGCGCATACAAGTCGGCGACGGCACCGGCGCAATAGATCAGCCGATCGCCGCGCTCGACGACGAGATCCGGATTGGCGCAAACGAGCAGCAAGCCTCTGGCGCCCATCCGCTCGAGCAGCCCGCGATAGTTCTCCGGGGTTTCGCGCTCGTCGTCGAACAGGCCGGTGCAAATGACGTAATCGGCCGCCTCGACCGGGCCGAACCGCAACTCGAGCCCGGCGAAGATCGATCGGTCCCGCTCCGGCCCCACGTGAAACACGCATCGGCTCGGATGCGAGGCGATGAATTCGCGGGTGAGGTCGCCCGAGGTGATGATGTCGTCGTAGGCGGAGCGCGGCACGCCGAGCCGGTCGAGCATTCGGATCACGGCGGCGCCGGGTCGCGGCGCGTTGGAAACGAGCAGCACCGTGCCGCCGGCGTTGCGGAACCGCGTGAGCGCATCGCCCGCCGGCGCCAGGGCGGCAACGCCGTTGTGCACCACGCCCCAGACGTCGCACAGCACCGCGTCATAGCCGGGCGCCAGCGCCGAGAAGCGATCGACCAGGACCGGCGCGGGCAAGGACGTCGAGCGCCCCTCAGGCACCCAGGCCGATCCCGATCGGGCCCGGAGTTTCGCCGGCGACGAACGGCTCCGCGATCGGCGGCGGCTGCGCTCGATCCGACACGGCAGCTTCCGCCGCTACAGCCGCAACCGCGGCGGCCGCGGGCCAGATTCTGCCGCTGGCGCGCGGCGGCGGCCGGTCGGCGCTCGCCGGCACGATGTCGGCCCGCACCGGCCGCGGGGCTGAGAACAGCGGGCCCTGGCCGAAGCGCACGTCGAAATCGAGCAGGCCGACCACGGTCGCCTCGTTCTCGATCTCCTCCGCGATCAGGTCGATGCCGAACCGCCCGAGCCGGTCGGAGAACTCCGAAGCCTCGATCCCCGACGCCGCGGCTTCGGCGCGGCTGAGCAGGAGTGCCGCCGGGATCTTCACGAAGCGGAAGCCGCGCTCGGCGAGCTCCGGGGGATCGAGCTGCAGATCGCCGACGCGATCCATCGAGAACCGGAACCCGAGCGCGGCAAGCTCGCTCAAGCATTCGCGCTCGGTCGCGCCCATGGCCCGGACTTGTCGCTGCGCAAACTCGAACACGAGGCAGGAGGCGAGCGCGCGATTGGCCTCGATGAAATCCGAGACCTCACCCAGGCACGCGGGGTCGAGCAGCGAGTGTCCGGCGATATGGCAGAACAGCCCGATCTCCCGCTCCTTGGCGAGCAGGCGGCGCACCACCTGAACGCAGCCGAACAGCAGGATGTCGTCGACCATCGGCATCACGTCGGCGCTCTGCGGCTGGCGCAGGTAATCGCACGGGTTCAACAGCTCCCCGGCCTCGGTCCGCAGCCGCGCCGTCGCCTCGTAGTAGCGCACTTTGCGCTGCGGCAGCGTGACGATGGGCTGCAGGTAAAGCTCGAAGCGTCCCGCCTCCGCGGCCCGCCGCAGCGCGCTCACGCCGCCTCCCCCCTCCCCGGCCGCAACGGCGCGATCGGCCGCACCGTCGTGGAACTGCGCGTCGTCGGCCGTCGGCGCCGGTGCCGGCGCGCCCATCGCCTCGAGCGCGAGCGCAACGGCGGCGGGGCGCCCGGCCTCGGCGGACGCGGCGCTCAGGCTTTGCAGTGCGGCCGCGTGCGCCGCGACCGACTGGGCGAGCTGCTTGGCCGATCGGCGCAACAGCTCGATCTCGGTCGCGGTGGGCTCCAGCGCCGCCCGGGTCCGCTCGGCGGATCGCGCAACCTCGATCTCGACCGCCGCGAGGCGCCGCCCGGTCTCGGCGACCTGGCGCGCGAGATCCGCGCCGCCGCGCGAGAGATCCGCGATACGGTCGCCGATCTCGGCGCGGTCGCGCCCGCGCGCCATCAGCGCGTGGAACAGGCCCAGGACCGACAGCACCGCAATGCTCACGACCGCCGCTTCCACCCGCTCGAAGCCGAAAAACCGGACGAGCACGCCGCCGACCGAACCGGCGCCGAGCACGAGAACAAGCGCGACGAAGATTGCACCCATGCTGCCCCGCGCCTCCCCGGCACACGGCCCGCTCCCGCATGGCTCTCTATTCATTCGCGGAGCGGGGCCTTCTACAATGTCCATGAGCAACTCGTTGCGCGCAAGCGGCTTTGCGCGATTACGAGATTCCGGGAGATTTCGCGGCCTCCGCCGCGAGCTGGAGGGGGCCATGCCCGAGAACGCCGACGCCAAAGTGCTGATTCGGCCGCTCAAGTCCGCCGACGAGCGCGACTGGCGCCGCCTGTGGGCGGGGTATCTCGCGTTCTACCGCCAGGCCTTGAGCGCCGAGACCACGGAGACGACCTGGCGCGCGCTCATCGCGGAGGGCCGTGCGGAGATGCTCGGGCGGGTCGCCGAGCTCGAAGGCCGCGTGGTCGGCATGCTCAACGCCGTGATCCACCCCAACACCTGGTCGGCGGCGCCCGTGTGCTATCTCGAGGACCTCTACGTCGACGCCGAGCGTCGCGGGCTCGGCATCGGCCGGGCGCTGATCGAGGCGCTCGCCCAAGAGGGCCGGCGCGCCGGCTGGCGGCGCATCTATTGGCGCACCGCGGACGACAATTTCACCGCGCAGTTTCTCTACGACGCCGTCGCCCGGCGCTCGCGCTGGCTGACCTACGAGCTGGATTTGACGGGGTCGGGCGCGGCGAAGGGATCGACCTCCGGGTCCTAACGTCCTCTCCAGCTGTGCTCCTCAAGCGCGTTGCCCGGGACCACGATGAGGTGATCGTGATTATTCCAGCTCTTCGGCAGAAACTTCGGCCAATTTCGCCAAATGCCGTAAGAGACCAGTCTTCAGCGGGCGATTTCCGTGTATCGGGATCGAAAGACGCACGACAGTTCCGGGCTTGCCGTAAATATGATGGCTGCCGCTAACGCCGCGTCGCTCCACCAGGCGGGCGAAGTCGCGGCCGGACAGTATCTTCATACAGAAATTTCCAGGATGCGCTTCCTTTCATCCGGCTTCGGCTCTGCAACGTCGACCGAAAGGCAGCCTTCGACCGCCTCGTGTAGATTATGGAGAAGCTCCTCCATCGTTTCGCCCTGGGTGGCGCATCCGGGAATCGCCGGAACTTCGGCCCAGAAGCCGCCTTCCTCCGCCTCATGAACCACGACCTTGAGCTTCATTACCCACTCCGGCTGAAAGCCTGACGGCAGCCTAACCCAGCCCCCGGATCACCTGCGCCAGCTTGTCGAAGATCTCGGAAATCTCGCTCTCGCGGATGATCAGCGGCGGGGAGAGCGCGATGGTGTCGGCGGTGATGCGCATCATGATGCCCTGCTCGAAGCCTTTCTGCATGGCCTCGTACGCCCGGCCGCCGACCGCGTCGGGGCGCGACGCGAGATCGATCCCGGCGACGAGCCCGATTGTGCGGATGTCGAGCACGTGGGGCAGGCCTTTGAGCCCCATCGCCGCCTCAGCCCAGAGAGGCTCGAGCTTCTTCGCCCGCTCGAACAGCTCCTCCTCGCGGTAGACGTCGAGCGCGGCGAGCGCGGCCGCGCAGGCGAGCGGATGCGCCGAATAGGTATAGCCGTGGAACAGCTCGATCACGTGCTCGGGCCCGCTCATGAACGCGTCGTAGACGCCCTTCTTCACCATCACGCCCGCCATCGGCACGGTGCCGGAGGTCACCCCTTTGGCGAAGGTGATCATGTCGGGCTCGACCCCATAGCGCTCGGCCGCGAACGCGTGGCCGAGCCGGCCGAACGCGGTGATGACCTCGTCGAAGATCAGCAGGATGCCGTGCTTGTTGCAGATGGCGCGCAGCCGCTCGAGATAGCCCTTCGGCGGCGGCAGCACCCCGGTCGATCCCGCCATCGGCTCGACGATGACGGCCGCGATGGTCGAGGCATCGTGCAGCGCCACGAGCCGGTCGAGCTCGTCGGCGAGATGCCCGCCCCATTCCGGCTCGCCCTTGGTAAAAGCCTGTTTTTCGCGATTATACGTGTGCGGCAGATGGTCGACCCCGGCCAGCAGTGCGCCGAAATACTTGCGGTTAGGGGCGATGCCGCCGACCGAGATGCCGCCGAAGCCCACCCCGTGATAGCCGCGCTCGCGGCCGATCAGCCGGACGCGCGAGGCCTGGCCGCGCACGTTGTGGTAGGCGAGCGCGATTTTCAGCGCGGTATCGACCGCCTCGGAGCCCGAATTGCAGAAGAAGGCGTGGTCGAGCTCGCCCGGCGCGAGTGCCGCGAGCCGGCTCGCCAGCTCGAAGGCCTTCGGGTGCGAGAACTGGAACGCCGGCGCATAATCGAGCTCGGCGGCCTGGCGGGAAATCGCGGCGACGATCTCGTCGCGGCCGTGGCCGGCGTTGCAGCACCACAGGCCCGCGGTGCCGTCGAGCACGGCGCGACCCTCGACGGTGTAATAATGCATGCCCTTGGCGCGCGCGATCAGCCGCGGCGCCTTCTTGAAGGCGCGATTGGGCGTGAACGGAATCCAGAACGATTCCAGATCGTTGGGTACGGCACTCGCGACCGCCTCGGTTCTGGCCTGCGGCATGAAAAACCTCCCGGATGGATTTTTGGGCGCGCGGGCGCCCGGAGCCTTGGCCCCGGTATAGCAGCCGCCGCACGGAGGCGAAATCTCCGCGCAGGTTGCGCCACGCGCCCGATTGCCGCCCCTTCTCAGCGGATCGGATTTCGCTCCGAGCAAGCCGCGGTCGACTCCCTCTCCCCGCTTGCGGGGAGAGGGGTGGGGAGGGGGGTATTTGTTTGATTCTGCGGATCAGCCACCCCCCTCCCGGCTCGCGCGCAGAGCGCGCGAGCCGACCTCCCCCACAAGGGGGGAGGTAACCGGAGCGCGCGGCCTCCGCTTGCCCTCGACCGGAGCCGATGACATACCGGCGCTTCCGACCCCGAGCGAGCGATCGATGAATGAGGCAAAAGCCAACCGCGTGAAGGCGCGCCTGCCGCGCGGGTTCGCCGACCACGGCGCCGCCGAGATTCAGGCCACGCGCCGCATGCTCGATCGCATCCGCGCGGTCTACGAGCGCTACGGCTTCGAGCCGGTGGAGACGCCGGCGATCGAATACACCGACGTGCTGGGAAAATTTTTGCCGGACCAGGACCGGCCCGGCGAGGGCGTGTTCT
>WNGD01007636.1_pt1 | contig 10169 bp, 10 predicted proteins | sample 5400671 | NCBI WGS metagenome assembly WNGD01 (sample SAMN13153369, study PRJNA577476) | soil metagenome | isolation source: 40 cm soil or saprolite under grassland replicate 2 | place: USA:California | collected 2016-06-15
AAAGAAGAGGTCTGCCTGTATCTCTCCCTGATGAACCTTGATTTTACTTCGTCCGTTCCTAAAACCATCACTGTTGGCCGAAGCGCCTGGCCAGGATGCGATCCAGAAACTGCGGATTCTGCTGCAGCTTCTGCTTGATATTGGTGGCCTGCTGTTGCGTCAGGTTGCCATCGCTGACAGCCTTATTCAGCGCACTCTGGATGGCATTGATCACAATCGTATGCAGTTGCGAGGATGAGACACCCTGCGCTGTAGCGATATCGCTCAAACTCTTGCCCGATTGCAATTGTGCTTTGAGCTGATCCGTTGTCATATGCAGGCCCTGCGCTAGCTGGTTAGCGATATTGGGTAGGTATTGACTCAGCGTATGCAGCCCAATGCCGCGTCCAAGGAAAAAACCATTGCCAGTACATGCTTTGTTAGACTCCAGGCGCTGCTTGATCTGATTGGCCTGATTCTGCGTCAGCTTTCCGTCTTTCACAAGCTGGGCCAGCACATCTTCTGCCGCCGCCAATTTGTCCTGTTGCAGAGTGTTAACCGAGACGCCAAGACGATTCGCCAGGTCTTGCAGGTATTGCTGGCAGTATTTGTTCGTTCCTGTAGGGGTAGGGGTAGCGCTTGTCTGCCCTGTGCTTGCTGATGCAAGCAGCGGGCCAGCAAAGTATGCGCCAAAGAGTATGCATAGTAACAGCAGTGCAGAGCCACCGCCGATCAAGAGGATTTTTTTCATGCTTTTTGAAATCCCTTCTGAGAGCAATTTCATTTTTTTCCATTTTTTTGAACCATTGATTGCCACACCTCTGTGACGCCCATATCATACACCTTAAAGATCAACAAAGTGTAAGCTAAAGTTCAAGATTTGCTCAAGATTTTAAAAACTGCGTTGAAGCTGATAGAAATAGTATGTACCCGCTGAACAGGTATGATACTATACCAACCAGAGATATATCTTAGGAGTGTAGTATATGTCTCAGAAAATTCTCATCATCGAAGATGAAGAAGGAATTATTCACCTGCTCAATCTGTATCTAAGGGATGCAGGTTATGAGGTTCTCGTTGCCAAAGATGGTGCTGACGGGCTGGCGCTGCATGCCCGTACACATCCTGATCTCGTCATCTTAGATATTATGCTTCCAGCGCTCGACGGCTTTGAAGTTTGCCGCCGTATTCGAGCATGGTCAAAAACTCCTATTATGATGTTGACGGCACGGGGTGATGAAGATGATCGTATCGAGGGTCTTGATCTGGGTGCCGATGACTATCTCGTAAAACCTTTTAGTCCGCGTGAGTTAGTGAGCAGAGTGCGAGCAATCTTACGACGCGTTGAAAATCGGGAAGCGGGAGGAGCGCAAACAGCCGGCAACTCTCAATCCCTGGCAGCTACGTCAGTGCTACGCTTTCCGAGCCTTACAATTGACCTGCTGGCACGCCGTGTTGAGGTCAATAACTCGGAAGTGACATTAACGCCGACCGAGTTTGATCTCCTGGCTTTGTTCGCGCAGTCACCTGACCGCGTATACACCCGTGAAATGCTTATGAATAAAATCTGGGGCTACGATTACTATGGTGATGGACATATCATTGATGTCCATATCAGTGCCCTGCGTAAAAAAATAGAGGCCAATTCGGAGTACCGGTACATTAAAACAGTTTGGCGCGTCGGTTACAAATTTGAAGTAGGATCACGCTCCATAGGTGCAGGGTAGAAGCGGAGTGGTGGGCTTGTGCCGCCCTTTCATTTGCAACAGGTATTCGTTTTAACACTTTTATACAAGGGAAACGCATATGCAAGTACGTTGGTGGCAGAGTATTCGCTGGCGACTTGCCCTCGTCTCAATAGTGGTGGTGCTGCTAGCGACGGCACTCCTGGCTGTCACGGTCATAGTAGCTATTAATTACTACTATGGGGTGGATTTGCGCCAGCGCCTGACAACTATTGCTGACAATACCGCACAGCGTATCGGCGTGAGCTATACCCAAACTGGTACCCTCGCAGCCGCCGTTAACAGCGTACTACCCAGCACACCGGCTCAGACCACTCAGAACCAGGATTACCTGGTGCTCATTCTCAATATGAATCGCCCTCCTCAGCTTGTCTACCCGCGTTATGGAAAAATACTACGAGGTCCTACTTTTACAAGTCTTCTGGTAGCAGTGGCCGATCCATCCGTACAGGGAGGCGACTTTACCAAGATTAGCAAGGCAGTAGTGAATGCCCGGCAGCGTGGAGTGACCACTGTCGATGAGATCAGCACGAGTGGCCCTGGGGCTTCTCCACGCCTCTTCGTCGTGCAGCCAATCTTTGCAGGCGGGCAGAGCGATGCCAGGGTGGTTGGCGTGCTGATCGCGATTCCCCGGTCGGTAGCAGAGAATACTATCCCACCTTTTTTAGAGACGGTAAGCACATTTGTCCTGATCGCTTCCGGTATTATAGCAGTAATGGCAGCGCTCGTAGCCATTCTCTTCTCACGTACCATTACGCGTCCCCTTGCAAAGTTAACCAGTACCGCCCGTGTACTGGCCTCTGGAGACTATAGCGCGCGGGTCACAACTAATGCGCGGAGCGAACTGGGAGAACTTGCCAATACATTTAACGAGATGGCCGCGCGGCTCGAGCAAGACGTAGATGAACTGCGCAAGCAAGAACTCTTGCGCCGCGAACTTATCATGAATATCACCCATGATCTTGCGACGCCATTGACAGCTATTGCCGGTCTAAGCGAATCCCTGATGGATGGCGTGAATCGCAATCGCGAAGATTTTGAAGCGACAGGGCGCATTATTGCTCGCGAAACGTTGCGCTTGCGACGCCTGGTCAAAGACTTGCACTTGATGGCCAAGGTAGAAGCTGGCGCAATGCAGCCCCAGCGTAAAGTACTACGCCTGGCTGCGGTGGTTGATGAGGCCCTGGCTGTCCTGGCTCCTGAATTTGAGCGGGCCGATGTGGAGCCGCGCAATAATGTGCCCTATGATCTTCCGCCTGTATTGGCCGATCCCGATATGCTGATGCGCGTTTTCTCGAATCTCTGCGATAATGGGCTGCATCATACTCCAGCAGGCGGAGTCATTGTTATTGAGGCCAGGCAGCAGGGGAATATGCTCGAAGTTACCATTACCGATAGCGGCGAAGGTATTCCGGCTGAGGCTTTGTCGCGTATCTTTGATCGTTTCTATCGCGCTGACTCATCTCGCCAGGCAGGAACGGGTGGCAGCGGACTGGGGTTGGCAATTGTGCGTGCAATTGTAGAGGCACATGGTGGTACTATCAGGGCAGAAAATGCTCCACAAGGGGGAGCGCGTATGGTGTTCACTATGCCGGTAGCTGAACAAGCGCCTAGCTGGAGTTATACAACAACACCTTTGCATTGAAGACGGCTCTTTCAAGATCTCTAATAGCCCATCTTACTTACTATCCTCAGCCCGTTAGAGAGACAATGGTATACTACTGAGAGCACCTGGCTCTAGATTTTGCCGCAGATGCCGATCATGCTCTAGCAGCAGGCCTGGCGTCAAGAAAGCCTGGGGGACTTTTCGCCTGCTCTAGGTCAATAATTTATCTTCCCTTGCTTACTACTAATTACCGTGTGATGACAACAGTAATAACGAAAATGCATCGTGGAATTTCGTTCAGGTGGAAGGATGTCCATGACTACTAATATTTCTACTTCTATAGAAAACAGCCCATCTCCAATCGAAGGTGAATCACAGCTATTGATTGATACGCTACAAAAAATCGTGCAGAACGCAGGGGCGCTCCTCGAAGTTGATAATTGTACAATAGCATTGTTAGATGCTGAAAGAAACACATTGATAACACTTGCTACTATCCAGGAACCAGAGGGTAACCCTCATCGCATCCAATTTCAAACGAGCGAAGACGTAGCGGGATGGGTTGCTGAGCATCGCGAAGCAGTGATCAGCAATGATGTAAGCCTTGATCCTCGTTTCAAGCGGTTGAGTCAAACACAGAAAGGCTCGATAGCCTTGATGCCATTGATTGACAAGCATGATTTCTTTGGCACTCTGACTATCAGGAGTGCCGAAACAGATGCCTTCAGCCCTTATAAATTACGGATGCTGGCGATTTTTGCTGAACAGGCGATACTGGCGATTATCCAAGCGCGCCAGGCAGAGTTAGTCCGGCGAGAAGCAACCCGTGTGAAAGCGAACTTTCTATCGATGATTACGCATGAACTTCGTTCCCCACTCAACGCCATTAATGGCTACCTTGACCTTATCCTGGCAGGGATCGCAGGAGAGCTTAATGAACAGCAGCGCGAATTTGTGCAGCGGGCGCGGGCAGGGAGTGAGCATTTGTTTTCCCTTATCGAAGACCTTTTGCTTCTTTCGCGTGCAGACGCCGGACAATTGCGCTTGAACCGCGAGATGATCGGTCTGCCAGCGATTGTTGCTAATGCTATCGAAGAGCTTGAACTGGTAGCGAGGGATAGTGGTATCACTATAAAAGTTGAAATCGCCGATGATTTCCCGCCCATTTATGCTGATGCAGTACGTATGCAACAGGTGTTGCGTAATCTGCTCAGTAATGCCTTGCACTTTACCTCACCAGGCGGAAGTGTAACAATTTCTGCCCATCTACTCAAAAAAGTAGGGGCCACTAGCGAAGATTGCGAGGCCTATATAAATTCTTTCGCGCCCCTTGTATCGAATGGGCTGGATGCCAAAGCGAGGACACCTGATTCGCCACCAGAATCAAGCGAAACTGGTGAAGATCAGCAACGGGTAGAGGTGTGGGTTCGAGATACAGGGCATGGCATTCCCCCCGAGCACCAGCAGCACATTTTTGAACGTTACTATCAGGTCCCTCTCGCCAATCCTGGTCGCTCAAGTGGTCAGGGTTTAGGTCTAGCCATCGTGAAAATAATCGTGGAACTACACGGGGGGCAGGTCGCTATCGAGAGCAAACCCGGTGAAGGGAGCGTCTTCAAGTTCACGCTCCCCAATTTGTTACTGAAATGAGAGCATACTGCCCTTGACGCTTATGGTTAATTCATGCTATGCTCATTCTATGCCTGTAGTATGTGAGAAAGTGGTCAGGAAAGTCAGCAGTGGGTGAATAACGCAGGAATCATGCTTGGTGTGTAAGCTTGTACAGAAAAGGAGACAAACCATGAGTATGCTGCGGATTATGTCCCGTCGTGGTGACGAACGTATCGTTTGGGATTCCGGGAAGGTAGAAGCCAACGATCCAGAGGCCGTAGCGGCAATCCGAGAGGCCGAGCGCATCTTTAACGAAGAGCGTGCTCGCGGCGCAACCGCATTTAAAGTGGAGTCTGATAAGCCTGTAGAGCGTATTGAGAAGTTTGACCGAACAGCCGAGCAGATTTTGATGGTGCCTCGTGTAGTGGGGGGCTAATGAGAGAGTAAATGGCTATGTTACAAACCCTTAGCCTCTTTCTTGGTATTTGGCTGCTGTTCTTACTCCTGGCAATCTACTACCTTTCCCAAGCTCCTGATGGCCGGGTCGGGCGTTTTCGGGAGTCAGTGAGTGAGCATCTCTCAGCTGAGAGTCGCTCCAAGGTTCTGCTCAGAGAACTGCTGTCAGAGAATCAGTATCAGCAACTTATCAAGTTTGGATACCTTGAAGTGCTTAGCCCATCGATAGACAATCGAGTCTATCGTATTCCTGGCTCCGGGGGACTTGTGAAAGTCTACGAGAAAGGTTGTGCAGTCATGGAACTTTGCCTGCAACCTGCGAAACCATTACCGGACGGCGACGTGGTTGTGATGCACAAACTGATGATCGAGGCCAATGAAGAAGAGTATTTGCAAAAAGCGAATCATTTTGCGCCCGGTATCATCTCCCTTCGCTGCCAACATCTGTAGAAGTTGAGTCCATGTCCCCTATAGTCTCTAAGCTTTATACATAAGACTGGCGCCTCAGGCGTCAGTCTTCTTTTTCTATTTCCATCAGAGGCGCCGCTGAACTTTTAGAAACTATTTACGTATATAACCAGTGAGAAGAGATTTTCCTATTCTGATAGCGAAGGAAGTAGGTACGAACCATGGAGTGTCCCTACTGTAAATATGAAAACCGCGATGGGGTACACTATTGTAGCAATTGTGGCAGAGCTTTGAATCCTGTTACTACATCCACATCTACCAGTACGCACACAGGTGGCACTTCTCGTACACTTAACGTCGGTACCACCTTGCAGAGTGGTCGCTATGTCATTAAACAGATACTTGGCGAGGGTGGAATGGGTGCGGCATTGCTGGCGACTGATAAACGCCTCGATGGCAAGCTGGTCGTTATCAAAGAATTGACCTCTGACAGCACGGATCCTCTGAAATATCAAGAAGATGAGCGCAACTTCAAACAGGAAGTAGTGACCCTGGCCCACCTTGACCATCCTTTGATTCCTAGCGTAACCGATAACTTCGAAGAAGGATCGCGCTACTTCATGGTGCAGGAGTACGTGGAAGGGGAAAATCTGGAAGAGCGTATGGATCGCCTCAAGCAGCCAATGAAGGAACGCGAAGTGCTTGGCTGTGCTTCCGAAGTGCTCGATGTCCTTGACTATCTCTCCAGACAGACGCCACCCATTGTGCATCGTGATATCAAACCTGCTAACATCATCATCGGTAGCAAAGACAGGCGAGCACACCTGGTCGATTTTGGTATTGCCCGCGCCGATGTTGCTCGCAACGCCAGGCGTAAACAGACTTCGGCTTTGGGGACACCTGGCTATGCTCCTCCCGAACAATATCAGGGGAATGCTGATCCGCGCTCCGATCTCTATGCTCTGGGCGCGACCATGCACCATCTCTTAACCAATCGCGACCCCCGCGATTATCCACCGTTTATGTATCCGCCTGTGCGCACTTTGAACCCTCAGCTCTCACCTGAAGTCGAACGCGTGATTGCTCGCGCAGTCAATAATGATATCATGCAGCGTTACCAGAGTGCGGCAGCCATGAAGCACGATGTCGATGACATCTTGCAAAAGCGCTTCGGAATCTCTGGCAATATCAGTAGTTATACCCTGGGCACCTCTGGACCTATGGCAACTGCAGATGCTGCAGCGTATACAAACCCAGGTGCTTATGCGAATCAACCAGCGCAGGTTCAACAACCACGCATTACACCTTTGCCACCTCCCCCGGCCTATCAGCCAAGAAATGTCTATGCACCCCCGCCAAGGCAGCAAGGCGGCAGCAACGTAGGGCGCAACTTTCTGCTGTTCGTAATCGTTATTGTGCTGCTAGGGGTACTCGCTTTCGCCGCACTGAGCTTTTTACAACGCCAGGGACAAGGTCAGGGTACAAACACCAATACGCCAGGGACAACGGCTACACCAGCGGCAACGGTGCCTTCTAGCGGTATAGGTGTCACCAAAGCCGGCAATGAATATATTGGCATTAGTGACGGTACAGTTGTCTTTGATACCGGTAGGACCGATGGTGACCTCAAACAGCAGGCCACTCAAAAACTAGCGTCCGGTGATATCAGTGGCTCGCAGGCGTTGTGGAGTGAAGCGGCTTCGAAAGATACGAGCGATGCCGAAGCACGCATCTACCTCGAAGATCAACGTGTGATCACCTCAAGCAATCCTTACATCACAATCGTTGTGGCCACCATGCTCACCGGAGATAATGCTACGGTGAGCGTTGGGCGAGACAATCTCCAGGGAGCCTATGTCGCACAAAAGGAGTTCAATGACGGTGCTAAACTTCCTAATAGTGTAAAGGTTCGCCTGCTTATTGCAAATGCAGGGAGCAAGCAGGAGTATGCAAAGAATGTAGCTCAGCAGATTGTGCAGTTGACCCAGGCGGACAAGACATTTGTGGGCGTAATGGGTTGGCCTTTCAGTGGCTATACCGGCACAGCGATTGGTGTGCTGTCTGCTGCGCGAATCCCGATGGTTTCACAGACTGCTTCTAGTGATGCATTGACCGGCATATCACCCTACTTCTTCAGGGTCGCACCGCCTAATAAAGAACAGGCCATAATTGGCGCAAAGTATGCTGAACAGGTGCTGCATGCAAAGAAAGTGGCGCTTTTCTATGACCCGGCTAATCTATACACCCAGAGCCTTGCAAATGCTTTCAGTACTCAGTTCACTGGAGATGGCAATCAGATTGTTGCTACAGAAAAATATACCGTGGGCAAACCATCTAACTTTACCCAACTCTTGAACGATGCAGAAAATCAGAATCCTGATCTGATCTATTTTGCCGGTTATGCCAATGACGCCAGCGTGCTCTTAACGGACCTACCGACCTCGGGTCCATTTGCCAATTTGCAGACCATGGGTGGTGATGCCCTTTATGAGTTGGGGGGGTATACGAGTAGCGCTAGTGGGGCCAGGGTCCGCTTGCACTTTACCTCGTTTGCCTATCCTGATGAGTGGCAAATACTCTGCGCACAAAAACAATCGTTTGCTTGTTCTCCACCTTCATTCTTCGCGGAGTACAAGGCGGCGTATGATCCCAACAACCAGCATAAAACAGGTAGCCCATATGGCTATACCCGTGCTGATGGTGATACCATTCTCTCCTACGATGCACTGATGGTGATGTTACATGCGAGCAGTAACGCCCTCACAGGAACAAAGACGACCATGACACCGGCTGATCTCCTGCAAGCTCTAAAAAAGATACAGGGGGCTCAGGCCGCCCAGGGTGTGAGTGGGCAAATCTCCTTTGGGTCTGATGGCAACCCGGTCAACAAAGCCATTGTCGTTCTGAAAGTCGCTCCAGGTGGGTTTTTCCAGATGGATTCGGTGCAGGGGTGCTTTCAAGTAGGTCGCTGCTGATAAATGAGGGGCGCAACGCCTTGCGCCCCTATGTTACTTCACTGCCTTGATTTTTTGTTCGAGCTCCTTCGCGGTCAACCCTGTGATCTCCACAGTTTTGTGCCGGCCTGTCGCGCCATGTACAATCTGAATATTACGTTTAGCTAACCCGAGCTGCTGCGCTAACAACGTCAGGAGTGCTTCGTTGGCGGCGCCATCAACGGGAGAGGCTGTCAGGCGCACTTTAAGCGCACCATCTTCCCATTCTATAGTGTTCCTGCTACTTCGAGGGATCACACGTACGCTAATGCGCATGGCAGCTACCAGCCGTTTGGTAGTGATTGAAGCAGCAATTGTTGCATCGTGGCAACCAGAAACCAGCCGATGAAAAATGCCAGGTCAATTATCCCGACAGGACGAATAATACGGCGTATTGGCACGATGAAAGGATCGGTGAATCGTGCCAGAAACCGTATAAAAGCATATCGTTCATCTATACGGAACCAGGAAGCTATCGCCCGTACAAACATGGCGATAATGATAGCGCCAGTGCCATAGAGTATAATCGCATAGATTACTCCATGACCGGAAGGTACACCGAACATAGTACACTACTCCTGAACAGTACGTACTTCAATCACGGTAAACCCCAGGATTTTGCGCCGGAAGATATCGGTCACGCGCACGCCTTCCAGATCAGGCAGCGTCGTGAAGTGCCTCTGCACAAACTCTCCAAGCGGGCGGGCTGCCACCAGGCCAGCGACCGATGAAACAGCAGTCGAAGCTATGCGCGTCTGTGCGCGGTTTGAGGTCATGCCGAGCAGGGTGCCAAGCGTGAGTAGTGAGACGCCAACCACCAGGTTGGTGCCACAGTTGGGTGAAATAGCAAGTTCCGCTTCACCCGCTTGCAAGCGGCGTAGCGCTTCATCCAGCGCCCTGCGCAGTTGACCAAGGTCCACGTCCCCGAAAATGATGAAGCCACGAGAATTAGAACGCGCGCTTATGCTTAAATTGGGGACCAGGCCGCTGAGTATAGTCATCGTTGCGTGTTCTAGCGCGTGGTTTTGCCGGGTACGGCGACCAAACAGTACATCATCAGCTTTCATTTGTTTTCAACTTCCTTTAATTTGTTCACTCGTTCGCCAAAGATCGCCCGTCCAATACGGACAATCGTGGCTCCTTCTTCAATAGCTACAGTATAATCATCCGTCATGCCCATAGAAAGGTGCTGCCATGAATATGCTGGCAATTCAGCACTTAATCGATCTCGCAGTAAACGCAACTCACGAAATACAGGCCGCACTTGCTCCGGGTCCTCTACCAGTGGCGCAATAGTCATCAGGCCTTCTACCTGTAAGTGAGGCAACGCCACAATCTGGCGTGCCAATTCGAGAGTTTCGGCTGGAGACA
>WNGD01007637.1_pt1 | contig 10169 bp, 10 predicted proteins | sample 5400671 | NCBI WGS metagenome assembly WNGD01 (sample SAMN13153369, study PRJNA577476) | soil metagenome | isolation source: 40 cm soil or saprolite under grassland replicate 2 | place: USA:California | collected 2016-06-15
GGTGCGGGCCATTGACGGCGCGCCAGCGGCCCTGGGCGGCCTCCAGCAGCTTGAACACCATCGCCAGCCCGGTGTCGCGGGTGCCCGGCCCCTTGGTGACCCTGGTGCGGGCTCTGACCGGGGAGAAGGCACTCTCGATTATCCGGCCATGGGGGTCACGTCAAGGGGAAGCCGGCTGTTGGGGGCGCGTGGCCAGCCGGGCGAGGTGGACTTCGAGGTGGGCGATGACTCGACCGTGACGCTCGGCCTCGCTGGTCCAGCCTCGCTGCTCGGCGTCAGCTCGCAGCTGGTGGATGTCGGCAAGCTGTGCTTGGAGGATGCCGGTGAACTGGGGTGCGGGCACGAAGTTGTCACACTGCTCACAGATGTTGGCATACGGGCAGGCCTGGGCGGCCAGGTGGCGGGAGCAGTAGCCGTGCGCGACCCGGGTCTTGAGGAACTCGGAGTGCAGCCACTGGACCCGGGTGGGCACCGGTGGACGTCCGGCCGGGGCGATCGGCAGCAGCCGACGGGCCTGCAGCTTGCCCATCGCCTCGTCGTAGGCGCCGCGCAGGGTCGGCGAGGCGAGGGTGGCGTAGCGCAGGGTCATCTCGGTGGTGACGTGGCCGAGCAGCGCCATCAGCGCCTGCAAGCTCATGCCGGCGTTGACCAGCCTGGTGGCGTAGGTGTGCCGCAGCTGGTGGGGCACCACCCGCAGCGGCTTTCCGTCGGCGCCGAGCAGTCCTGCTTGGCGCACGGCGGCCTCCAGGCCGCGGCGCAGCCGCCACGGTGTCAGGCGTCGGCCACGCTGGCAGAACAGGAAGTCGACCAGGTGGCCGTCGCGTGGGTGCGGCAGGGCCCGTTGCGGGCCGCGCACGGCGGCCCACTGGTCGAAGACGGCGACGGTGTCGGCGTCCAGCGGCACCGAGCGCTCGGTGGCGAGCTTGCCAAGGGGGACGCGCAGCCAGGTCCCGGCCGGGCCGTAGTCGACGATGCTGCCAACCTCCAGGTCGAGCAGCTCGCCAAGGCGCAGCCCGGTCGCGCGCAGGATCAGCAGTCCGCAGCGGGCGAACGGGTCGCCGAGGGTGTGCACGGCTGCCATCAACGCGGCGTCGACGTCGGGGGCGAGCGCGCGGGGCAGCGGTCGGGCCAGCCTGGGCACGTCGGTGGCGAACACCAGGCGGCGCTGTGGCCGCTCCGCCCAGCCCCACAGGGTCAGGTCGTCGAGGAAGTTGCGCACGGCCAGCACGGTGGCGTGGGCGACTGAGGCCGCCACCGGGCGGGGGCGGGCCACCCGCCCCCGCCATGGCCTGGTCTGGTTCCAGGCCAGGAACGCCTCCAGGTGGGACCGCTGGAGCTGCCGCAGGGAGGTCACCTGCGGGAAGGCGGCGCCCAGGAACTCGCCAAAGCAGATCAGCGCTTCGGTAAGCCCGTTGATCGAGGAGGGCCGCAGAGCGGACGCTCTGGTTTGCAGGTAGCGGACCATAACCCGGCGGATCTCGGGGGCGGGCACGGCGGCCAGCCGCCCGGCGATGCCAGCCCCGGCGGGCCCGCGGGTCGGGGGCAGGTCCAGGATGCGGGCCTCATAGAGCAGCTGGCGCAGCCCGTAAAGGCGTGACCGCCAGGTGCTCCTGGCCCAGCTGGAGGCGACCGGTGATGCGTCGACCGCAGCCGCGAATTGGTCCAGGTCGGCTTCGGTGAGGGCGTCGGTGGTGCTGTGGCACCGGGCGAGCACGACCGGGAGGAACTCGACGACCACCTCCACGGTCTGGCGGGGCGACCAGCCAAGCCGCTCGGCAGCCGCCCGGACGGCGGTGAAGTCCCCTGGCCGCAGTCGCTCGGCCGCCTTCCCGAAACCGCCCAGACCCTTGGCCAGCAACAAGTCCAGGTCGACATCGACCCCGCCGGTGAGGATCAGGTAGGTGACCAGTGACCACGCCCGGATGCGGCCAAGGTCGGCCAGACGGGCGGCCACCGGGCGGCGCATCCAGGCATCCAGGTCGGGATGGGCGGCCAGGAACTGGCGGGCCTGCCACAACCGGTCGCGCAGGACCCGGTCGCTGACCCCGAGGGTGTGGCACCAGGCTGCATAGCCGTCCAGCAGCGGGTGATCGTCGGGGGTGGCGACCCGGGCGACGGCGGCGGTCACCTGCCGAGCACCGCCTTGGCCGCGGCGTACTCGGCGGCCAGATGCTCTGCCGACAGGTGCACGTAGCCGGCCGTGGTCTCTGGGCTGGCGTGACCCATGAGCTCACGTAGCACCAGCAGGTCGATGCCGGCGGCAGCCAGCTCCGTGCCGTAGGTGTGGCGCAACCGGTGGGGCCGCACTCTGATGGCGCCCGAGGTGGCACGGTGGTAGCGGAAGATGCGGCGCAGACCAGCTTCCGACAGCGGCGCCCCAGCGGTGGGGCCGCGCAGGACCACGAAGCACTCCGGGGTGGCCAGCCCCGGCGGACGCTCGGCGCGCAGGTAGGCGGCCAGCTCAGCGAAGAACGCGCCATCGACCGGCACAACCCGCTCACGGCCGCCCTTGCCCACCACCCGGACCCGCCGCAAGCCCTGGTCGACATCGGCCAGCCGCAGCGAGCGCACCTCCCCGGCCCGCAGCCCACCCAGCACCATCGCCAGCGTGATCGCCCGATCCCGATGGGTCGAAAGGTCGGCCAGGAACGCGGCCACGTCCTCAGGGTCCAGCGCCTCGGGCAGCCGCTTGGGCTGGCGGACCAGCCGCCCACCATCCCGAGCACGCCCAGCGCCCAGGTGACCCAGCACCCCGCGGACCTTGGGGCGCAATCCCTGCCCACGCCGCGGTGCTGGCACCGGGTTGTCAGCCCGCACGCCGACCAGAACCTGGTGTTCAAACAGCGCCCGTACCGCCGCCACCCGACGGTTGACCGTGGCCGGCGCCGCGCCGCCCCTGCGGGCCAGGGCGACCACGTTGCCGGCCCGCGGGTGCCCACCGGCCTGCTGCCACGCCAGCCAGTCGAACAGGTCCGAGGCGACCACGTCAGCCAGCCGCAGCCGATGCTGCTCACAAAAGCGCGCGAAGTTCACCAGATCGAATGCGTAGGCGCGCACCGTCGCCGGCGAGAACGCTCGGGCCACGAGGTGAGCGAGAAAGCCGTTGGCCGCCTCGACATCGGGCCAGGACCCCTCGAGACGGCAGTCGGCGCCACGACCCCGCACAACCGCAGCCACTGCCAACCTCCAGTGCCGGCACGAGTCTGCACCCAAGGCCCGCCAAGGTGTGGGACCTTCAGGCCACCCTGCTCCCAGGCAGATCCCATGGCCGGTTAACCGAGATCGGGTTGGTGGTGCGAAGATGCTGCCAGTGCTCGGCCGGGTACTCGAAGAAGGTCAGCAGCGTCTCGGCGTCGTCGGTGACCTTGGCGACGGCCTTGGGCCACTTGACGCCGTAGTCGCTGGCGAACGCCTCGATCGCTGCCCGTGCGTGCTCGAGGTCCTCGGCCAGGATGATCTCGTTCAGCGCCCTTGCGGGCGCCGGCGTGGACACTCTGGGGCAGCGCGCCAAGCACATTTCGGACCTTGTGGACCCAACATTTCTGCTCCCTGGTCTGCGGGAAGACCTCCCGCAACGCCCGCCACAGCCCCAGCGCCCCGTCACCCACCATCACCACCGGCGCACCCATGCCACGGCGGCGCAGGTCCCGCAGCAGCTCGGCCCAGTCATCGGTCGACTCCCTGGTCCCGTCGGCGACCGCGACCAGCTCCTTGTGCCCGTCAGCCCGCACGCCCACGATCACCAGGCAGCACAGCCGACCCTGCTCGCCCAGGCGGATGCTGAAATGCACCCCGTCCGCGAAGCAGTACACGTAGTCCACCCCTTTAAGGTCGCACTGCGCGAAGGCCTCGCGTTCGGCCTGCCATTGGGTAGTCAGCCGGGTGATCACCGAGGCCGACAGCCCCACCGCCGAGCCCAACAGCCCCTCCAGCGCCGGGATGAAGTCGGAGCTGGACAGCCCATGCAGGTACAGCAGCGGCAGCACCGCGGCGACCTTCGGGCTGCGCCGCACCCAGCGCGGCAGAATCATGCTCTGGAACTGCGCCCGCTCGCCCGTGGCGGGGTCCACCCGGCGGTCGTCCACACGGGGACGAGCGACCTCGACCTGCCCGGTGCCGGTAGCGATCGTGCGGGCTGGGGCGTGGCCGTTGCGCCGCACCAGGCGGTGGCCGCGCTCGTCGCGCGCCTCGCCACAGGCGGCGATGTAGGCGTCGACCTCGGCCTCCAGCGCAACCGCCAGCATCCTGCGGGCACCCTCACGGAGCAATTCGTCCAGGTCCAGCGCGACCTCGGCTCGTGCCTGCTCGTCAGCAACTACACTCAACATGTCGCGGCGTTCCTTCCTCGCCGGCTCACCGGCCGGCGTCCTTCCGTTTGGTCACGGTGGAAGGTACGCCGCGTTCTCATGCCAGGGGCTCATCCACAGTTTTCGACGATATCTCCACACCCGGCCGGGCTCGATCTGCCTGCCACGACCAACACCGGCGTCGGCCCAGCCAGCAAGACTCCAGCTTCCCCCGGTCTCCTGGCACTGCGCGACAGCACGCTGCCGACATCCGCAGCGGCACCTGGAAGACGCGCCGCGCCGGCCGCCACCAAGACCCCTGCAGAAGCTCGCAGCCCGGCGGCATCGCGCTCGGGCGATCGCAGCCACCACCGAACCGGTCATCGAAGAGCAAAACGCCGAGGAGGCGGGATTGAGCCCCGCCTCCTCGGCCGGCCAACTCCAGTAAGCCGGAATCAGCGCCTTACCATGCCGCGCACCCTACAACGCCACCGCATCCGCCGTCGAACAGACCCGCCCGGGCCACTCTCCCGCGCATCACATCGCATGAACGGCCGAACTGACCGCTACCCGCCGGGAGCGCACCTCGGCAGTCCACGGCCTCCCTTCCGAGTGGCCTTCGGTCTTCCCACCCGGGAGGCCGCAACTGTGAGCAGCAGGCCCTGACCAACCGACCCATCAGTGAACGGCCCTTGGTGGAGGCGCTGAAGCGGGGACACATCAGAAACTCTGAAGCCACCAAGACGGAACCTGCAACACTACGACCATGGGCGCCGCACAGATCGGGCCCGGCCGGTCGATCCGCCAATTGGCCGCCCAACATGGAGCGCGTCGACCAGGAACAGCACAGCCAGGACGAAACAGCAGAGGTTGAGCTGCGGCGGCAGGTCGTCTACCGGGTAGCACAGCCACGGATCAGCCACGAGGCTGTCGCGAACCCTGGCTCAAAGGACGCCCGCAGCGCCGGCCAGTTAGCCAGCGCCCTCCGACACGACGCTCGGGGCTTGGTCGATCCGGAGCCGGTCGGCAACCTGACGGACCGCGGCGGCACGACGCGCAAGCTCGGCTGTCGGTTCCCGCGCGCTGACCAGCCTGAGCAGCTTGGCGTTCCGCTCCACCAAGACCACCTTCACAAGCTCGTCCACAAACGACGGCGTGCTGGCCTGGAGGGCCGCGCAGTCCACCACCACAACAGCGCCTGTCAGGTCAGCCGGCAGGCTCTCGGTCAGCTCACGGGCCTGATCCCGGCTCGAAACGAGCTTCGGCGCAGTCAGCGTCGGCATCGGCATGCGCCCCTCTTCCCCCTTGGAGTCACCCGCCCGGCCGGCAGGGAACGCGCGCTGCCACGATCGTACCTTGCAGGTGAGACACCTGCTCGCCACGCGAGCGGTACTTCGTGACCCGGCGGGCGGCGGCGCCGCTGCGCACCCACACAGACCCTCTGAGGCCCGCCAGCGCCTCGGCGATCCACGTGAGGCCCTGCCCCCGACCGGGGTCGTCCACGCTGGACACGTACAGCTCCAGTGCCTTGGCGACCGCCTTCTCGTCATCCATCCAGCCATACCGGCGGCTGAGCGACCGGCTGATCCCAATGCCCACGTCCCCGACCGCCAGGACCAGGTACTCGCTCGGCTGGTCCGCTTGGTACCGCTGCGCGGCGACCCACCCACCAGAAGCGCTCTGCGCGTGTTCTACGACGTTGTTGCACAGCTCGCCGGCCGCGTTGAACACATCGTCAACCACCTGCGGATCAGCGCCACCCTCCATGAGGCGATGCCACAGGAATTCGGCGAGCCGGTCGCTTCCTCCCGCGTCCGAGAAGTTCTCCAGCTCGATCAGGCTGTCTTGCTGGTCACGCTCACCAACCCAAGGAAACGGCCAGTCGACCGCGACGTCGTACTCCTCAAGTAGCGCCGGGAGATGCATCCGCGAAAGGTAGCGTGCGACGGCGTCGTGCTCAGGAGTCAGGACCTTCACCGCCCGGCCATCCGCCACGGCCTCCGCGATATGGCAGGTGACTCCGACCAGCCCATACGCGTCGATGAACTCGGTCATGGAGAGATCCACCGTGACCACTTCGTCATCGTCGGGTACCAGCACCTGGTCAAAGGTCGACAGGTTCAACGAGCGGCGCCCACGGATCGACATGCCCGCAAGTATCACGCGTCTCGCAGTGACCTCGCATCCACAACTGTCGGTACCCCCGGCCATGCGGCACGGACACCCGAACCACCACGACGGGCTAGCCTTCTCATCGACCTCATCGACCATCCGACGCCCCGCCACCGCAGGCCAAGACCTGGAAACATTCACCAGGACCAGCGGCGGGAACCTCGCCATCTCGCCTCTCCAAGATTCGGACCGGAGTCGATTATCCTGATTCGTCGGGTCCGACCGCGCGTCCCCAGGAACGACCAGCCCGCGGCCGCGTCTCCCCTCCTGGCCACCCGGGTTCGTCTTCGTCACGTTCGCGGCGCCCTCAGTGAACGCCCAGCTGCCACTAGACTCCCAATCCCATGATCACGACCTTCGGGCAAGCGCTCGCCGACGCACGCCAACAACAGCGCCTCAGCCAGCGCGCCCTCGCCAACCAGGTCGGCGTCCGCCAGACCGCAGTCGCCCAGTGGGAACAGGGCAGGACCAAACCAAGCAACAAGCACGTCTTCACCCTGGAACGGGTCTTGGGACTGGTCCCGGGAACGCTCGCCCGCCACCTTAGCTTCGGCCCGCCAACCAACCCCGCAGCCCACCGCCTGCCGGGCGTGACCGACGCCATCCACGCCGACCACAGCCTCAACGACCAAACCCGGCACCTGCTGATCGAGCTCTACCACCTCCTGCGCGTCGCCTCCCAGCCACCCCGCACCCGGCGCAACAATGCCAGCGATCCGTCCTGAACATGACGCATCCTGGCGGGACGCGTTGCCACGCCACCAGAATCAGCGGGGTCTCTTAGCCAGCCCGCGCTCCAGACCAACGGGGCTTGGCCAGCCCGGCCGTGGTCACCGATCATGGGGGGAATACCTCCTGGAGGTTGTCAACGCGAAGGCGCACGTCGGAGGAGCCGATGTAGTCCAGCAGCGCGGCGAACTGCTTCTCGCTTGGTCGGCATCCGCTCTGCTCCAACCGTCGCATCACGCTGCACAGCCGTGCCTCCAAGGTGTTGAAGCGGCGCAGCGTCGCCGTCAGCGCGGCGGCGTGGGCGTCGACTACCACAGCGGTGGCGGTGAACTCCGACAGCAAGGTGGGGTCCAGCACGGTGACCTTGCTGGCAAGCCCGACCACTGGCCGACTCGCCAACGGTGTGCGTGGGTTGCGGGTGTGGGCTGTCGGGTCAGTAAGGCTCGGAGGGTGGGGGTCGACCGGCAGGGTTCCGACGGGGCGGGTCGAGTTCGTCATGGTCGTTGGCTCCTGGGGAGCGAGGGTCACCGGTGGAGGTTGACGGCGTCCAGGAGGGCGTCCAGGCGTGCCCAGGGAAGGTCCGCAAGCAGCGCCAGGAGTTGCTGGTCGGGCAGGTCGCGCAGATAGGCGAGCAGGCGGGTGGCATCCACGGCTGCCGGCGCTGTGGCGGTTCCCTGCTCGATCCGGAAGGCCCAGCCGCGCAGGTCATGGACGCTGTTGCTGATTGGCGGCGGGACCGCCAGGTTACGGGTGGCAGCCTCGCCGAGGACCTGGGTGAGAGTGTCGGCGATGCCGGCGATCTGCCCCGCCAGGCTGGGGGCGACGTCGTTAGCGCCGGTCAGGCGTGTGATGGCGCGTCTCATGGCCCATCGGCCCACGACGATGCCGCCTCCAAGCTGTGCATGGTCTGGTCTCACTCCCTGTCGGCCGTCGTCAGTTCCGGGGTTGGTCGGCGGCGGGGCAGCCGATGGGCTCCCGTCCCGGGATGTCGATCCCACTCGATCCGGCTCGACCCACCACCGACCGCTAACGGCTCGGCCGCCAGACCGGCACGGCCCACACCGCCAGCCACGTCCAGCCGTCCGACCCGGGGACCGACCAACGTGGACTGGGCGAAGCTCGGGGTTGGGTGGACACCCGGAGCCCGGTTGCGCACGGGCTCCGGGGGCCGCCTCAGTCGGGACGGTAGGTCCTGGTCTCCGGGTAAGAGAGGGTCCCGGGAGCCCTGGACTGTAGAATTCCTGGAGTTCATTGCGCTGCGTTTCTCTAGGGTCAGTGTGGACCTGGAGCGCACAAGGCATGGGCGTGCGTTGGACGGGGTCCGGCCTGTGCCTTATGGGAGGCGCCCGGTTGGCAGCCTAGAACGCTATTGGAACGAAACGCCAGCGGGATTCGCCGAATTTCTAGGATTCCTGAACAAGGCCAGGGTCCACGAAACCGTGAGCTATTGGCTCCTCGCTGAATCGAGTGGGTAGTGGTGGCTGGTGTTATCGCTATCTGAGGATCGTGCGGCACGATTGGATGACCACCGCTCGACAGGATTCAACGCACACCAGTCCTCACCGCCACGGTTGCCAGGAACACGGTGACTGGCCATGTGTGGGACCGGGAGCGGCTCGCGGCGGACGGCCAGAAGCAAGCATCGCAGGGGCCGCAACCATGGGGCCTTGGAAGTTCCCTCTACTCTGGCTCCACCGATGCCATCACCCGGGAGCTCCCCGGCGGGTCCGGGATCAAGAAGAAATCGACGTGTACGGCCGCCAGCCGACCGTTGGCGTCGTAGCCGCCGACCGCCGCGTAGTAGCCGCCACCCCAGCCAGAGTTCACCGCGACGACGTTCTCGCCGCCCGGCGCGTGGGGCAGTGCCAGGTTCACGACCGGGCGTGGCGCCTCGCCGGACTCGGGATCCGGGTCGAGAGGCTCATACAGCGCGTCGAACCAATCCGCGTCCGCGTCGTCGGGTTGGTCGCCCAACCACGCCCTGGTTTCGGGGTAGTGCCGGGCAAGCCGCGCCGAGAAGTCGGGATAGGAGCGCTGGGCTACCTCGGCATCAACCAGACATGCCATCCCGCCATCCACCCCGAACCCCATGAACTCGTCGTCTGCCAGGGGTGGCGGCACCGCGCCCTGGGGGACCAGCGCGAGCTTGCGGCGGTGGACCTCCGCACCCGCGCCGAGCAGGACCGAGACGTAGGCGGTGCGGGTGTCGAGGACGGGCGACCCGTGGTCGCGGCCACTGATATCGGCCTGGGTGACCTGCACCGGGTGGCTGCCCGGTGGGATCTGGACTTCGCCAAGGTCGCTGCGGCCTGTCCTGCCGCGCAGGTCATAGCCTGGGTCGGCGATGCCGAGCCGACCGCTGGGCACGCGTAGCACACCGCCGTCAACCACGTGGAACCGCCACGACTGCAAGACGTCGGGGTCCGCAACCGATGGGTCGTCAAAGCGGACCTTGATCCTCGTGTCGTCGGCCAGTGCGTACCAGTGGTCTTGTGGCCAGGCCATCGGTGGAGCGCCTCCGCGATCCGGGAACCAGCGCCACCATCGGAGGCAGCGGTCCTGACAGGCCCCAACGGTCGTGTCGTCAACGAGCACGTCAGCGGGCAGCGCGGCGCACCGCGCATGGGGTGCGACCAGGATGGTCGGTGGCCCATCCCTGCGGGGAGCCGGCAGCCGCCGTGGCCACAGGGCGTCACTCCGCCCAATCAGCGATGCCGTTTCCTGCGGTTCCGTCGCCAGATACAGGTATCGGTACCAGGGTGGCCTGGAGCCGGTAGGGTGAGGGTCCTTCCCCTGGATCGTGGGGAGGACTGTCGATGGCGGAGATTGACCTGTTCCAGGCTGCGCTTGGCCTGCCCGAGCCTTGGCGGGTGGTGGCCGCCGCGTTCAGCGCCGATCGCAAGCGCCTGGACCTGCACCTGGACTTCCCCAAGGGCGCCCGGTTTGCCTGCCCCGAGGGCGACGCCGCCGCCTGCGCGGTGC
>WNGD01012144.1_pt1 | contig 10169 bp, 5 predicted proteins | sample 5400671 | NCBI WGS metagenome assembly WNGD01 (sample SAMN13153369, study PRJNA577476) | soil metagenome | isolation source: 40 cm soil or saprolite under grassland replicate 2 | place: USA:California | collected 2016-06-15
CGAAACGGATCGTCGCCGAGACCGACCTCGATCTCTACGCGGGCAGCGACCACCTCGTCTACCCGTTCCTCGAGCTCGGCGGTGTCGGCGGAGTCCTCGTCTACACCCACCTCGTGGGTCCGCGCGTGAAGGAGATGATTCGGCTCTACCGCGAAGGCGATGCCGACGGCGCGCGGGCAATCGACGAAGAGCTGAAGCCCGTGATCGACGCTCTGGGCGTGACGATCAACCCGATCCCCGTGAAGGCGGCCTTGAACATCCTCGGGCACGAGGTCGGGGGGCTGCGCCTGCCGCTCGTCGAGGCGGGCGACGACGAGCTTGCCGAGATCCGCTCAGGCCTCGAGCGTGCGGGCCTGAGGGCGACGACCGCGGTCTAGCTTCCGCTCGCTCTTCTCGCGCGGTGGCTGCTGCCGGACGACGACAGCCTCGGGCGCCTCGCCGAACGCGACGCCCAGCGGTCCGAGCCGGGACTCCAGGGCCGGCACGACGTGGGCCGGCGGCTGGTCCGGCCCGCAGAGGACGAGGAAGCCGACGAGAGCGCTGTTCTCTCGCCGCAAGGGGATCGCGACCGCGGCGCCCGTTCCGGGCAGCTCGCGACCGTCGTCCACCGCGACTTCCGCGCCCGACTCCGCCTCGCGAAGCAGCCAGCTGACCAGCGAGGTCTCGGAGGGCGCCTCGCCGCCGCGCTCGAGCTCGATCACCCCGGCCGAGCTCTCGTCTTGCCACTTGACGAGTGCGGCGTAGCCCAGGGCCCAGGCTTGTTCGACCGCGTCGACGACGCTGCCGAAGATGTGCCCCTGGTCGCCGGGAACGCGGACGGCGTGGTCGAGCGCGACCCCGAACCGCGCGGCGCGGCGACGCGTGAGATGCCAGAGCTTGAGACCCGTGAGCGCGACGACCGCACCGGCCGCGGCCAGGGGCGTCAAGCCGGTGCCGAGGCCGACCAGGCAGAGACCTCCTCCGGCGAGGGCGACGAGCTCGGCTCGATGGGAGGCGACCGCCGGGCCGGCGAGGCTCGCACGCGGTGGAACCGATGCATCCCGAATCGCCGCGAGGTCCTCGGGCGAAACCACGAGGGCGGGATCCTGGCGTCTCTGGAGTGCGACGAACGCCTTCGCGATCACCGGGTGGAACTGCGTCCCGCTGCCGCGCTCGATCTCCTGAAGCGCCTCCTCGCGGGTCAGCCGCCTTCGGAAGGGCTTCTCCGTCGTCATTGCGTCGTAGGCGTCGGCCAGGATCAGGAAGTGCGCGGCGAGGGGGATGTTCTCCTGGTTCACCCGGTAGTAGCCACCCCCGTTGTAGCGCTCCCGCTGGTACTCGACGGCCTGGGCCTGCTGCGCGGCGAAGCGGAAGCGCTGGAGCAGGCGAGCGGAGAGACGCGGCGCGCGCCAGACGGTGCCCCATTCGGCCGGGCTCAGCTTTCCGGGCTTCCGCAGGACGGCCGCGTCCACTGCGACCTTGCCGAGGTCGTGGAGCCGACCGGCCCACCAGAGGCGCTGCACCTCGGTTGCCGGGAGGCCGAGCGCTCGGGCAAGGTCGTGAACATGGCGAGCCACGCGTAGCGAATGGCCGTATGTCGAGGGGTCGCGCTCGTCGACGATGTTCGCGAAGGTCTCGAGCGCCGACGCCATCTCGCGCCGGAGAGCAACCACCCGGCTGTAGAGACGCTCGATCAAGAGGAGAACAGGGACGAGCGTGATCGCGAGCCAAACCTCGCGCAGCGCGGCGAACGCGAGCACGACGCCGAGCCCGATCGCCGCCGACGAGGTGATGAGATCCGGAAGCGCCGGGCGCCTTGCCACCAGCCCCTCGAGCAGGGTCCTCGCGGTCACGTAGACGATTCCTGCCACGACCGCGGGCATCAGGTCGTCCGGCAGCCGGAGGTGGCCGATCGCGCCACCGGCGAGCTGGAACACGAATCCCCCTGCCAGGGCGGCGGCGGCGAGCGCGCCTCCTCTCCGTAGCAAGGGCAGCGGCGTGCCGCCCCTGAACGGACCGACCGCGACGGCGCTCCAGCCGGCGACGGCGGCCGCCACCCAGGGACCGGCGACGATCATCGCGGCGACGTGGATCGGCGAGGTGAGCGCGAAGCGCTCCCCTTCGAGCGCGTCCGGGAGGAGCTCGTCGTGGGCACGCTGCATCGCCTCGGCGGCGATCGCTGCAGCGGCGAAGAGGGCGAGGTTCTCAGTCGAGGTCCGCAGGGACTCGAAGACGGCCGCGTTCAGGAGCGCGCCGGCAAGTACCACGGAAGCGGCATCCGCTACGCGGCGCCGGGAGAGAAACCGCATAGATCCAAGGATCGGCGGCCGTTGTCCCAGGCTTTAGGACTCAGCCTGCTGGCGCACTCGGGAAGCCAGATCTCCGTCCTCGACAGCCACCCGTTGGACCGGCGCATCGAGGTCTTGGAAGCACTCTTCTCCGATCGTTGCCGCCAGATCCGCGGCAAGCAGCTCGTTGCCGGAGTTGTCGTGCAGCACGATCACCTTGGAGCTCTTCTCGACGCTGGCGAGCACGATCTCGGGATCCCATTCGCCGAGCGACGGCGCAACGACGACCTCGATCGAGAATGGTCACAATCGAGACGTCCTTGCCCGGACGCAGCACCTCGGTCACCGGCGGCTGGTGCTCTTCAGAGGGCACGGTTGCGCGGGATCCGCGCATTCCGACCAGCGCGATCGCACCGGCGGCGACAAGGAACAGGCTCGTCCCCATGATCACGCCGTGGGGCGCGAGGAGCTCATTCGCAAACGGGGCGACCGCGACGGCGCCGAGCATGGTGGTCGTGATGCACGCAGACGCGAACCCGAAGACGGCGCCGTAGTGGCGCGGGTCCGCTTCTCGCTGGATGACCGTCTCGAAGAGAACGTCCGTGGTGCCATCGACGAACCCGATCAGGCCGATCAGTAAAAGCGCCGTCGGAGCGTGCTGCGTCATCCCGAGCAGCACGAAGAGGCCGGACATGACGAGCAGCCCGACGCCGATCCAGCGACCGGCAGTCGGGCCGACGCGCGTGAAGCCGACGAGACCCTGTCCGAGCGCGAGCCCCGTGGCGAGCGCCGCGATCCCAAAGCCGTAGCCGCCCGCTCCGAACCCGAGGTCGCGTTCGAGGAAGCGCGGCAGGCTCGCGTTCGTGAGCCCGGTGGCGAGCGTCGCCGCTCCGAAGGAAAGCACCATGAAGAGGAGCCGGCGGCGGGTGAGGAAGTAGCGAAGGCCGGCCGTAACGCGCGCGCCGCCGGTCTCGGCGGTGACCAGTCGTGGCTTCGGCAGTCGGCTGAAGAGCAAGGCGGCAATCACGAACGTGGCCAGGTCGGCGCCGAGGGCCGCCATCGCATCCAGCCAGGAGAGCGCGATGCCCGCGCCGACGGCTCCGAGAGCCATCGCGCCGTCCTTGGCGAGCCCGAGGACTGCATTCGCGGAGGGCAGCTGCGGCGCGGGCACGAGACCCGGCAGCAGCGATGGGACAGCGGCACTCGACATCGTTGCGAGCCCTCCCGAGCAGGCAAGCGCAACGAACACCGGCACGAGCTGCCCCGTGGCGACGCCGTACAGCGCCACGGCGATCGCCACGCCGCGGAGAAGCTCGATCCAGGCGACGAGCCGCTCCTTCGGGAGCCGGTCGACGACGAAGCCCGCAAGCCCGCCGCCGAGGATCGGCGGAGCGAGACGGACGAGGAGCAGAACGGCCACGTTTCCGGTCGAGCCCGTCGTGTGGTAGATCCAGCCGATCAGAGCGGCGATGGTCAACCAGTCGCCGACGCTCGAGATCAGCCGGCCGGCCGCCAGTCGCCGGAAAGCGCCGATTCGCAGGGGCTCGACGATCCGCGACGCACTCAGGGTCGCCTCGGAAGGCCCGAGCGACGCGACCACGATGAAGGCCACGACTCCCAGCCCGATGAGGAGGTCGCCGATCGAGAACGTGTTCGCGACCGGGAGCTGCGCGGGCAAGGCGAAGACGTCCCCGAGAAAGCGCAGGTGATGGGCGTCCGGCGAGACGTTGGTGTCCAAGAGGGGCATCCCCGCAGCCCGCGCCGCCGCGCGCGAGATCGGCATGCTGCCCCCGTTGGCGCTGATCGCGATCGCGTTCAGCGTGACGCCGCCGAGCAGCGGCAGCAGCGCCTTGATGCGGACATTCGCCGCCGCAAACAGCAGCAGGAGACCGTAGCTGCCGAGATGCAGCGCGCGGACCTCGCCGACGGGAATCCCGTGCCCGAGCCGCGAGAAGATGACGACCTGGATCCCAAGCGCGAGGAAGACCGTCCAGCTGAGCCGGAACTGCACGGTCGCGAGCCGGCGAGGGCGACCGCCGAGGGTGACCGCGAGTCCGATCCCGAGAACGATGCTGGGCAGGAGGAACATCTAGGAGACCGCCTCCAGACGCCGCCGCGGCCGTTCGCCCCCGCCGACCGAAAGCTGTTGGACGAGCTCGGCGCCGCAGCGTCGCAAGGCTTGTTCGACATGGCCGGGGATCGTCCGGGCAAAAAGGAAGAGTGCGTAGCCCGAGACCGAGTCGCCGGAGCGAATGGGGAGCGCGAGACAGGCCCCGGCCCGACCGAGCTCCTCCGCCGACGCGACGATGACGCCCTCGGTCGATTCGGTCTCCCGAAGCAGCCAGCTCGTGATCGCCGTCTCGGCCGGTGCTTCTTCCTGACCGCCCCATTCGGCCGCGATGTGTCCCTCGAGCTCGCTCGAGTGCCAGGCGAGCAGGCCGGCCCAGGTCAACGGAGAGGAGTAAGCGATCAGCCCGGCCACCTGACGGAGCACGGCCTCGGTCTCGTTTTCGGCCTCGAGCCCAGTGCGGAGAGCGACGACAAGGCGGCCCGCGCGCACATGCTCTATTCGCCGCCAGAGGATTCCCGCAACGCCCACCGCCCAGGCGAGCGCTGCCAGCCAGAGGATGCCGAGCGAGACCGCGACGAGCCCGGCGCTTAGGGCTGCAAGGGTCGACAGCTCGGGCCTCTTCTTGAGCATGCTGCCGATCGTCGGCCGGCCCGCGCTGTCGAGCGAGAGCCGGCGAAGCTCGATCCGCTCAGCGGGCGTGAGCGCGAGGAATGGGTCCTCGCCGCGCTCGAGGGCGACGAACGCCTTGGCCACAGCCGGGTGGAACTGAGAGCCGCTCTCCCGCTCGATCTCGGCCAGCGCTTCCTTGCGCGACATGCCCAACCGGTACGGACGGTCGCTCCTCATCGCGTCGTACGAGTCGGCGACGATCAGGAAGTGCGCGGAGAGGGGGATGCGCTTGGGGTCGATCCCGTAATACCCGCGCCCGTCGACGCGTTCGTGGTGGAACTCGACCGCGCGCGCCTCACCGGCCGCGAAGCGGAAGCGCTGAAGCAGCCGCGCCGAGAGCCTCGGGTGTCTCCGAAGCGCGGTCCACTCCTCGTCGTTCAAGCGGCTCGGCTTCCGCAGGACGGCAGCGTCGACGGCGATCTTGCCGAGATCGTGGAGCCGTCCGGCCCAGTGCAGGCGGAAGACATGCGTGGCCGGGAGCCGGAGCCCGTCGGCCAGCCGGCGCACGTAATCGGCGACACGCAGTGAGTGGCGATAGGTGTACGGGTCTCGCTCGTCGACGACGTTCGCGAAGGTCTCCAGAGCGCGCGCGGTCTCTCGTCGCAAGAGCGCGAGCCGCGAATGTGCGTGGTAGACGGCCACGAGGAGCGGAACGAGCGCCGCCAGGGCCCAGGGCTCGACGAGAGCGCAGAGCGCGACGAGCACGCCGAGCCCTGCCTCCTCGACCGTCGTCAGTAGCTCTGACCGGGTGGACTCGAGCACGGTCGGCCAGGGCGGCCGGGCCGACGTCGCCGCGATCATCGACGCGACGAGCCCGGTGTTCACGAGCATGTGCACGAGCGCCATCGCCGCAACGGCGCCGAAGTCGGCCGGGAGGTCGAGGCTCCCCGGCCGGCCACCCGCCAACTGGAAGGCAAGGCCTGCCGTGAGCGCCGAAGCCGCGAAGGCGCTGGCGTTGAAGCACACCTTGCTCCAATGCCGGCCGCGTGTCCCGTCGACTGCGACCACGCCGAAGGCGGCGACCAGAGCGGCCGCCCATGGGCCGAGTACGATGACGGCCGCGAACCGCACGGCCGTCGAGAAGCTGGAGATGTGCGCGTCGCGCGGGTCGAGCGAAGTTTCGTCGTCCTCGACCTGAAACAGCTCGGTCAGGACGACAGCTGTGGCAAAGAGCGCGAGCGTGGAGAGATCCGCCAGACCTCCCCGCAGAACGGCAGCCGCCAGGATCGAGATGCCGAGCCCAAAGGTTGCCGCCATGAGCACGCGCGCCTGGGCGGGGACGCGCAGCATGATTGTGTCGTTTCTAGCCTGGCCTTACGGCCACTTGATGCTCGCGCCGCCCGACAGCAGGAGAGCCGCAAGGACGCCAAGCCTGTAGATCCAGGGAGACCGCATTTACCGCTCCTTTTCGAGAGGTTTCTCGCTTGATCGCGATGCCTCCATCACAGGATCGGAAATGGGAGCGAAAACGTATCCCCCGAAATGGGGAACCGGGGTAACCCACAGCGGGGTTGGCGGCGAGCCATACTCTCCCGCAATGGCGGACTCAACGCTCCGAATCGTGCCGCTCGGCGGTCTCGGCGAGGTCGGCAAGAACCTGACGGTGTACGAGCTCGGCGACGAGATCGTCGTCGTCGATGCGGGTCTTGCCTTCCCTCGCGACGAGCACCTGGGCGTCGATCTGATCCTCCCGGACTTCGCGTACCTGCGCGAGCGCGCCGACCGCATCCGCGCCGTGCTGCTCACCCATGCGCACGAGGATCACGTCGGGGCTCTTCCGTATCTCCTCCGCGAGATGTCCGTCCCGGAGGTCTGGGGCACGCGCCTGACGCTCGGTCTCGTCCAGCCGAAGCTCGACGAGCACGGTCTCCTGCACGCGACCGAGCTCAAGGAGGCGCGCCCCGAGGAGGGAGCGATCGAGATCGGCTCCTTCCGGGTCGAGTTCGTGCGGATGGCGCACTCGGTTCCCGACACCGTCGCCATCCTGCTCGAGACTCCGGCCGGGCGAGTCCTGCACACCGGCGACTACAAGCTCGACCATACGCCGGTCGACGGTCTCCGCACGGACGTTGGCAAGCTCGCGGAGATCGGCAACCGCGGCGTCGACCTCATGCTCGGCGATTCGACGAATGCCGAGCGGCCCGGCGTGACGGGCTCGGAACGGCTTGTCGGCGAGGCCTTCCGCCAGATCATCCCGGTGCGGGAGGGGCGCGTGCTCGTTGCGAGCTTCGCGTCGAACGTGCACCGGATGCAGCAGGCGATCGACGTCGCGGTCGAGAGCGGGCGCAAGGTCTGCGTCGTCGGCCGCTCGATGCGCAAGAACGTGAACATCGCGCGGAATCTCGGCTACCTCGAGGCGTCTGACGACACGTTCGTCCGGCCGCCGGAGCTGGCCGAGCTCGCACCCCACGAGGCGCTCGTCCTCTGCACGGGCAGCCAGGGTGAGCCGATGTCGGCACTGACTCGGATCGCGTACAACGACCACCCTGCGGTGACCGTGGACCGCGGGGACACCGTCATCCTCTCGGCGAAGCCCGTGCCGGGAAACGAGCTGCGCGTCCACGACACGATCAACCGCCTGGCCAAGGCGGGCGCCGAGGTGCTGCACCAGGAGATCGCACCTGTCCACGTGTCCGGCCACGGGAACGCAGAGGAGCTGCGGACGGTGCTCGGGCTGGTGAGGCCGAAAGGAGTCATGCCCGTCCACGGCGAGTTCCGGATGCTCGCCGCGCACGCGCAGCTGGCGCGGGACAGCGGCGTTCCGGCCGGCTCGATCGTCCTTGCCGAGAACGGCTCGGTGGTCGAGCTCGACGAGCGCGGGGCGAGGATCGTCGACGAAGTCGAGACAGGCATGACCTTCGTGGACGGGCTCGGGGTCGGCGACGTGCGGGACGTGGCGCTGCGCGACCGGCGGCATCTTTCGGAGGACGGCGTGTTGATCATCGTCGCCACCGTCAGCCCGAACGGAGCGCGTTCCGGGCAGCCGGAGCTGATCGCGCGTGGATTCGGCGACCCCGGGCCGCTGATCGACGAGCTGAGAACGGAGGCGGACCGCGTGCTGGAGGAGTGCCTCGACCAGGACATCACCGAGATCAAGCTCCTTCAAGAGCACCTTCACGATGCGGTCGGTCAGCTCGTTTACGACCGAACGGGGAGGCGGCCGATGATTTTGCCCGTCATAGTGGAGGTATGAGCATGCTACGGACCAAAGGTTCACGAGAGCGGGCCATGCCAGGTCGGAGCAGATGAGCACGACCCGGGCCGAGCCCGGCTGGCCCGACCTCCTGGTCGACTGCGCCCCTGAGAGCGCGACCGCCCAGCGGCTCGTGGCACAGCTTCGCGCCTGCCAGGTCTCGGCGCTCGCGTTCTGCCGGTTGCTCGAGCGCTGGGCGAGAGGAGAGGCCGAGCCCTCCACGCCCGGGGCGCGTGAGGCAGCGCTGCGGCGTGCGGCCGAGCGGGCCGAGACGGCGCTGACGGGACTGGAGGACCCACTGGGGCGCTACCTGCTCGAGCTGGAGGCCGACCGAGCCGAGGGGCGCTCCTGGTACGGCGAGCCCGGGCGGGCCGAGCTCGTGGAGTGGCAGCCGGTGCTCCATCGTGCCGGTGTCCATGCATCACCGGTGCGCGTCGCGCAGGCGTATCTGGAGCTGGCAGTCCTGGTGCGCGCGCTGGAGGGCCTCGCGTCGGCCGCCAGGATGCGCTCGGCGCCGGAGCCCTCGTCGCTCTGGGCGGGCCTCTTCGACCTCCGCGAGAACCTCCTCAACGGCGCGCTCGAAGACCTCAGAGCCCTGGCCGCCTAGCTCGCACGACCGAGCGCCTCGCACTACCGACCGCGTAGCTCGCGCGCCCGAACCGCGGAGCACGACGCCACAAAGTCACACTTTGTGTTCCAACACTCGCGCCACGCGCGCGTTTTGTGTCGCCATCCTCGCGGAGTGTCCCGTTGGGAGCCGCTCCATCCGGACTTCGTCGTCGCGATGCGGGTGCTCGATGCGCTCGGGCTTCCCCATGCGGAGCTCTGGCGGCTCTTGCGGCCTGTCGCGGCTCGTCTGGGAATCCCGAGGCCCACGTACGCGCGGGTGCGGCGGTTCGCGATCGCGGAGCGGAGACGAAAGGGGGAGCACAACGAAGCGCTAAATCGCGTGCTTTGCGACCTCTTCGCGGGTCGCTCGCCGCTGAAGAGGTGATGGAACACAAAGTTCTTTCGGAGGGGTCGCGGGGATTGCGTCGAACGACGCGGCCATGGCCCGGCGGCGCAGACGACGGACCCTGCTGAGACCTCGCGCGCCCGCGCGCGTGCGCAAGACCAAGCGCGCGAAGAAGGCGCGCGGGCACCAGCATCCCGAGCTGATCGGGCTCGGGCTCGCCGCGCTCGGAATCTTCCTCGCCTCGGTCATGTGGGCCGGCTGGAACGGCGGCTACGTCGGACTGTGGATCGCCGACGGCTTGCACGCGGTCGTCGGGAGCGCGGCCTGGGGCCTGCCCGTGGTGCTGATCGTGGTCGGCGGCCTGATGGTGGGACGCAGCGACCTCGTCGACGTCCGACCGTTCCGCACCGGGCTGGTCGTCCTCGCGGTGGGCCTGATGCTGATCCTCGGCAAGGACCAGGGCGGCTACGCCGGCGCCGTCCTCGGCGGGGCGCTCGCGCTCGCGATCGGCGGCACGGGCGTGGCGATCGTGGGAACCCTGGCGGTTCTCGCCGGCTGCCTCCTCGTCACGGGTGCATCGGCTGGAGCGCTGGTGCGCCGCTCGGGCACTGCCGTGCGCCGGACGGCGACCGCAGCTCGCCGCTCGCTCGACCGAGCTCTTCCGGAGGCGGCCGAGGAGCCGCCCGAGCTGATCTCGACCGCGAACGCGCAGCTGCTCGTCGACGGAGCCTCCGAGTTCCCCGATGTCGTCGGCACCGCCGACCCGGCGCCGGTGATCCCATTCCCCGAGCTCGACACCCAGGAATCGAACCACCAGCCGAGCCTCTTCGATTCGAAGCCGCTCGAGAAGGATTACGAGCTTCCGGACCGCGCCGTGCTTCGCCGATCGGGCACGAACGGGGCCCCGCAGACCGAGGTCAGCGACGCGGCCGCACACGCGCTCGTCCAGGCGCTCGCCGACTTCGGCGTCCAGGCCTCGGTGATCGGCCAGATCACGGGCCCGCGGGTGACGCG